>Ga0299907_10003471_pt1 | contig 10090 bp, 9 predicted proteins | sample RVTome_16_FD_198680 | JGI IMG/M metagenome (GOLD analysis project Ga0299907, IMG submission 198680) | Soil microbial communities from uranium-contaminated site in the Upper Colorado River Basin, Wyoming, United States - RVT152D67 (version 2) ... | reverse complement strand
GGCGTCCAGCAAGGTCGCGGCGGCATCGACCACGCGCTGCAGGACCTTGTCGAGCTCCAGCCCGCTGGACACGCTGACGGCTGCGTCACGCAGGCGCAGTACCAGGTCGTCGACCATCTCACCTCATGCGGTCCGGGCCCGGGCCACCGTGATCGGGGCACGGTCGTGCTACTCAGATGGTAGGCCACGGACGACGGCCGCCGCCGGTGACCGGCGACGGCCGTGCAGTGCGTGCCCGCTGATCAGGAGCCGGCGAGCACGATCACGGTCCCCGTCATGTTGGGGTGCAGCGTGCAGACGTACGGGTATTCACCAGGCTCTTCGAAGGTGTGCGTGAAGGTGCCCTCGGTCTGGATCTCGCTCTCGAACTGGTCGGCCACCACGTTGTGCCGGACCGAGCCGTCGTCCCAGACCCAGGTGACGGTCGTGCCGGCGTCCACGGTGATGACGTCCGGCTGGAACTGCATGTCCTTCAGGACCACCGTGGCCTCACCGGCGACCGCCTCGGCGGCGACCTCGTCGGAGGCGTCGGAACCATCGCTCCCGCACGCGGCCAGCGTCACCAGGAGCAGGACTGCCAAGAGTGTTTTGAACATCGGACTTCTCCGTTCGCTCTTCGGGGACGTGCGGGCACGGCTCAGTGCGTGCGTGCCGGCGGGCGCAGCCACAGCGCGAGCGCGAGGTTGCCGGCCAGGATCGCCACGCCCAGCGGCACGTGGACCGCGGCGCGCGCCGTGAAACCCATGCCGATCTGGACAACGACCGCGGCGAAGGTGACGGCGGTGGCGGCGATCGGCCAGGCCGGCCCACGCCCGGGCCGCCATGCCAGGACCGCGAGCACGATCTCGATCAGCGCGATCCACGTGATGCCCTCGGTCCCGAGTTGCTGGTGTACCGCGCGGGCGGCGGCGTTTCCCGACAGCAGGTGACCGGCGAGCACAGCCTGGGCGAAGACGAGCGTGGCCTGCACGCCTGCGGCGATCCGCAGCGCCCTGCGTGGCCATCGGGGACGGGAGCGTCCGGCCTTGGCCACAGCGCCGGCCGCGCCATCCGGGTCGCCGGACACCCGCCGCTGCGCCGGGCGCTCAGTCCCTCGCTGTGGTTGGTTCAGCATGCGTTCAACGTAGGAACCGGTCCAGCATGATCGAACCCGGCACGCCCCCGGATGCGCGTCGGCGGCTCCCAGATCCGTGGTGCGGGAAACCGCCGGTCAGACGTCAGATGTCCGCAGGCGGCTGGTCGTGCAGGAACGCCAGCACGGCCGAGACCCGGCGGCTGAGCTGCGGCTGCTCGCTCACACCGAGCTTGAGGAAGATCGCGCTGACGTGCTTCTCGACCGCCGACTCGGACAGGTGCAGGCTCGACGCCACGCCCGCGTTGTTCTTGCCCTGGGCCATCTCGCCGAGCACTTCGAGCTCGCGTGGGGTCAGCGTCTTCAGCAGTGACCGCGATGCACGGCTGCGCGCGTCGACCAGGACCTCGACCACCTGGGGGTCGATGGTGGACCCGCCGGATGCGACGTTGGTGATCGCGGCCAGCAGATCCTCCAGATCGCCGACACGTTCCTTGAGCATGTAGCCCAGTCCGGCGGTGCCATCCTTGAACAGCTCCAGCGCGTAGCTGCCGTCGGCGTACTGGGACAGCACCACCACACCGGTGTCGGGGTGGTCCCTGCGGATGGCGTGCGCCGCCTCGATGCCCTCCATCGAATGGTTGGGCGGCATCCGGATGTCGGTGATGACCACGTCGGGGCGATGTTCGTCGACGACGCGCAGCAGTTGGGCCGCATCGCCCGCGGTGGCGACGACGTCGATGTCGCCGGTGTCCTCCAGCAGGCGGCTGGTCCCTTCGCGGACGAGGTAGTTGTCCTCGGCCAGGACGACACGGAGTCGATCAGACATGGGCACCCGCTGTCGCGTTGACCGGCAGTGTGGCGCGCAGCGTGGTGCCCGCGTTCGGCCGGCTGTCCAGCTGCAGCCTGCCACCGATCGACTCGACGCGGTCGCGGAGGCCGACGATCCCCGAACCCGTCGCCGACTCGCCCGCGCATCCACACCCGTGGTCGACGACCTCGGCGATCAGGTGGCCGTTGACCGCGCGCAGTCCGACGGTGGCCTCCTGGGTCCCGGCGTGCTTGAGCACGTTCGTCAATCCCTCGGACACCACGAAGTAGGCGGCGGCCTCGACGTCCTCGGCGTACCGGGTGGAGCGCACATCGGGGGCGGCGTCGATGCACACGTCGATGGGCATGTTGCGCGCCTGCGCATCGAGCGCGGCGACCAGGCCGCGGTGGCTGAGCACCAGCGGGTGGATGCCGCGGCTGAGCTCACGCAGGTTCTCCATCGTCCGCCGCACGTCCTCCTGGAGCTCAGCCAGGGTGGCGGCCGCCTCCTCGGGATCCCGGCTGAGCTGGTTGCGCGACAACCGCAGCTTGGCGATCGTCGCGACGATCTCCTGCTGGACCCCGTCGTGGATGTTGCGCTCGATGCGGCGGCGTTCGGCCATCTGTGCCTGCACGATGCGCCCGCGCGACGCCGCCAGCTCCTTGGCCTGACGCGCCAGCTCGTCCAGGCGGTGTTCGAGCTCGGCGGCCAGCCGCGCGTTGCGCATCGCAAGGGCTCCCTGACGCGCGACCTGCGTCAGCAGCTCCTCGTCGGCCTGGGACATCTCGCCATCGATCTTGGGTCCACACTCGACGACGCCGACGACCTCGTGCCCGTGGGTGAGGTCGACGACCAGATCCGCCTCGGCGGCGTCGTGCAGGCCGATCCCGGCGGCCGCGGCGGGGCCCTCTTCGTCACGCAGCACGATCCTGGCCCATTCCAGGTGCAGGCCGTCGACGATGGTCTCCACGAGGTTGACGGCCAGCTGATCGATGTCGTAGGCGTCCTCCAACGTGCGGCCGACGCGGCGGAGCAGTTCGCTGCTGCGCACGCTGTCACCGAAGACCCACGCGCGGGCACGCTCCTCCAGGTGGCGCCGCAGCGGCTGCAACGTGACCACGCCGGCCAGTGTCGTGGCCACGGCGGCGGTCACCGATACCCGTCCCGCCAGCATGCCGAGCCCCGCGGCGATCCCGATCTGGGCGAGCACGATGAGCGCCGACACGCCACCGTGCAGGATCAACCGGCGCAGCCACAGGTTGGCGCCGATCAGGCGGTGGCGCAGCATCGCGACCAGCACGCTGGCCGTCAGCAGCGCGACACCCGGCACCCAGCCGCCGAACAGCAGGATCACCCGCAGACCCGTCGGCATCTGGTCGACCTGCTCGAGGAGGCGGAAGGTCAGGGCGAACAGCGCGAACAGTGCCGCCGCCAGCAGCGGCCACCGGAACGTCCCTCGCGCCTCGCTGTCGGCCGTGCGGTACCGCAGGAGCATGATCGTCACGCCCACCAGCGTCATGGTTGTGCGCCATCGGAACAGCGTCTGCACGACAGGTGCGAGCGGTGCCAGCGCCGCGATGAACAACGGGTTGCTGACCTGGCGGCCAGGCGACGCCACCAGGGTGAAGTGTGCGTCGGGTGAGGACAGCATGAGGACCAGCGGCACGACGAGCGCAAGCGACCACAGGACGTACAGCGTCGTGCGCTGGTAGCGATGGCGGTAGCGGGTGTCCGGGAACACGATCAGCACGGACGCCAGCGCCGCGGACGTGGCGAGCGTCACGAACTGCTGCAGCGTGGCGGCGGCCAGCAGCCAACCGTCGGCCGCGCCGGCGAACATGGGCAGCGCGCGCGTGCCGGCCGCCTGCAACGCGACGAGCGAACCATGCACCGCCAGCCAGCGGGCCGCGAGTTGATCCGGCCGCACGGCCAGCGCGAACACGCCCACCAGGTACGCCGGCAGGACCACACCTGCCACCCACGCGAACGGGGCGACAGCGCCGAGGGGATGTGGGACCGTGAAGGCGAGCACCGACGCGACAACGAGACCGATGCCCCCGACGGCCACCAGCACCCAGTAGCCGTAGCGAGCCATGGAATTGAAGTCTAGGACGCCGCGGGTGGTCAGCCGTAGGGCTGTCCTCACCCGATCGTGCGGTTTTCCGCACCCGGTCGGGCCGAGCCTGCGAACAGCCGGTCGAGGTGGACGTCGACCGCGGCCACCGATGCGGCGACGGCGGATAGCGGCACGTCTCCCCCGCGCGAGTGAGTTGGTCCCCACGCCGGAGGGATGGCGATCGACGCCACCGCTTCGACACTTGGGACCATGACAACACTCACCCACACCACAGACGCACCACCGACCGGCCGGGCTCCGACGTCGACCTGGTCGTCGCCTGCCCCATGGGCGCGGTGGTCGGCCTACGCCGTCGCCGCCTGGGCGGTCGCCTTCGCCGGCGTCAACTTCTACCTGCTGTTCGGAGGCACGGCCGCCGACAGCCCCCTGCGTGACGTCTGGGGGGCGATGATCATCATGAACGTGCTGGTCATCGTCCTGAAAGGACTCGGCGCCGCGACCGCCCTGGCCAGCGTGCAGTCGTGGGGCCGGCGCCTGCCGGCCTGGCTGCTGTCCGGCGCGATGTGGGGCGCGGGCGGTCTGCTGCTGCTCTACGCCGGGTTGAACTTCGGCATGCTGATCGCCAGCGGGCAGTTGACGGCCACGACGGCGCTCGCCGGCGGGGAGTTCCTTGTGCCGGCCTGGACCTACGCCACGTTCTTCGGCGTGCCGGGGCTGCTGTTCGCGGCGGCGGGGCGCGACCACCAGCGCCGGACGGGCACGAGCCTGCGCTGGGCGGTGCTCGGGCTGCTGGGCGCACCTGCGCTGCTAGGCATCGTGCTGTTCGGCGTGCCCGCGCTGCTGCGGACCGCCGGCATGCTGCCGGGCTGATCCTCGCCGCCGCCCCGGAGCGGTGGACCGCACGCGCTATCGTTGCCGCCTCGATACCTGTTCACCGGATCCGGGGCGCACATGAGCAGGCCTGTCATCCTGACCGTCGACGACGATGCGGGGGTGTCGCGTGCCATCGCCCGCGATCTGCGCCGCCAGTACGGCGAGCAGTACCGCATCGTCCGCGCCGAGTCGGGCACCGACGCGCTGGAGGTCCTCGGCGAACTCGTGACCCGCGGCGAGCAGGCCGCGCTGCTGCTGGCCGACCATCGCATGCCCGGGATGAACGGCGTCGAGTTCCTCGAAAAGGCCATGGACATCGCGCCGCTCGCCAAACGGGCGCTGCTGACGGCGTATGCCGACACCGACGCGGCGATCGCCGCCATCAACAGCGTCGATCTCGATCGGTACCTGCTCAAGCCGTGGGACCCGCCGGAGGACAAGCTGTATCCGGTCCTCGACGAACTGCTCGACGACTTCGCCGCCACGCACCGACCGTCGTTCGACGGGGTCCGGGTGGTCGGTCACCGCTGGTCGCTGCCATCCAATGACGTCAAGGAGTTCCTGGCACGCAACGGCGTGCCGTTCGAATGGCTGGAGGTCGACAGCGAACCCGCGCGCCGGCTGCTCGACGCCGCGCAGATCGCCGACGCCGAGCTGCCGGTGGTGGTCGTGCCCGGTGGTGAGGTGCTGCGCACGCCGACGGTGCGCGACCTCGCCGCACACATCGGGTTGGCGACGACGGCCGAGCGGCCCTTCTACGACCTCGTCGTCATCGGTGGCGGACCGGCGGGCCTCGGTTCGGCGGTCTACGGCGCCTCGGAGGGCCTGCGCACACTGCTCGTCGAACGATCGGCGACCGGTGGGCAGGCGGGGCAGAGCTCGCGCATCGAGAACTACCTGGGCTTTCCTCGCGGCGTGTCGGGCGCGGAGCTTGCTCGGCGGGCCAGCGACCAGGCGCGGCGCCTCGACTGCGAGATCCTCAACGCCAACGAGGTGACCAGGATCGACCACTGCGGCGCGGCGCACGTGCTGACGCTGGCTGACGGCTCGGACGTCGCGACGCAGGCGTGCATCATCGCCACCGGTGTCGCCTATCGACGTCTGTCGGCGTCGGGCGCCGACCGCCTTGCCGGGCGTGGCATCTACTACGGCGCCGCGACGCATGAGGCGAGCAACTGCCGCGGCGAGCACGTCTACGTGGTGGGTGGCGCCAACTCGGCCGGCCAGGCGGCGGTGCACTTCAGTAGGTACGCCGACCAGGTCACCATGCTCGTGCGCGGAGAGTCGCTGCAGCACAGCATGTCGCAGTACCTCATCGACCAGATCGGGCGCATCGACAACATCGACGTCCGTACCTGCACCGAGGTCGACGGCGTCGACGGCGATGGGCACCTGCAGACGGTCCTGCTCCGCGACTTGCGCGGGACCGAGGAGACCGTGCCGGCGGGACGGCTGTTCGTGTTCATCGGCGCGTCACCGACCACCGAGTGGCTCGGCGAAGGGATCGCGCGGGACCCGAAGGGCTTCGTGCTGACCGGGCCCGACCTGCTGCGCGACGGCCGGCCGCCTCCGGGCTGGCAGGCCGCTCGGGAGCCCTACTACCTCGAGACCAGCAGGCCGGGCATCTTCGCCGCCGGAGATGTGCGCCACAAGTCGGTCAAGCGTGTCGCCTCGGCCGTCGGCGAGGGCGCGATGGCGGTCACCCTGGTGCACCGCTACCTGGAGGGTTCGCAGTGAGCCGGCGGCACCGCACCCTCGCAGGGGACCGTCCAAGCCGTCGAACAACCCCGTCACAGGAGCGCTGAGATGAGCACCGCGCTCGCTGACGAGCTGCGCACCACGTTCCTGTTCGAGGGTCTGTCCGACGAGCAGCTCGGCTGGCTGGTGGAGCGTGGCGACGTCGTCAGCTACGACGAAGGCGCTCAGGTGTACGGCGAAGGAGAGCCCGGCGAGCACTTCCTGGTGCTGCTCGACGGCGGCGTCCGCTTCACGCGCCGGGTCGGCGCCGACGTTCTCAAGATGCCCGAGACGACGCAGCGCGGGGTCTACGCCGGCGCCACGCAGGCGTTCGTGGGCGACGGCCGCAACGACTACCTCAACAGCCTGTTGACGACGCGACCCTCACGCTTCTTCCGGGTTGGCGCCGATGACTTCTCGACGTTCATGCACCGGTGGTTCCCCATGGCGGTGCACCTGCTCGAAGGCCTCTTCGTCGGCGTGCGCAACACCGAGGCCACGGTGCGCCAGCACGAACAGCTCGTCGCGCTCGGCGCACTGTCGGCGGGCCTGGCGCACGAGCTCAACAACCCGGCGTCCGCGGCGATGCGCGCCACCGGCCAGCTGCGCGACCGCGTCGCCGCCATGCGCCAGAAGCTGGCGATGATCGCGGACGGGCGGCTGCCCGCCGGCGACCTGGGCGAGCTCGTCGCGGCCCAAGAACGGGTGATCGAGCTGGCCGCCAAGGCCCCCCGCCGGTCGGCGCTGGCGGAATCCGAGGCGGAGGACGCGCTGACCGAGTGGCTCGACGACCACGGCGTCACGAACAGCTGGGACGTGGCCGCGGTCTTCGCCGGCGCGGGCGTCGAGCTCGACTGGATGCGCGAGCTGGCCGACCAGCTCGGTGACGAGCTGCTCGAACCGGCGTTGCGCTGGCTGATGTACACGTTGGAGACCGAGAGCCTCGTGATCGAGATCGAGGACGCCACCAGTCGCATCTCGACCCTGGTCGCCGCCGTCAAGCAGTACTCGCACATGGACCGGGCGCCCTTTCAGGACCTCGACGTCACGGAGGGCATCGACAGCACGCTCACGCTCATGAGCCACAAGCTGGGAGCGATCGAGGTCGTCCGCGAGTACGCCGACGAGATCCCGCTCGTCCCCGGCTACGTCGGCGAGCTGAACCAGGTGTGGACCAACCTCATCGACAACGCCAGGCAGGCGATGGACGGCGCCGGCACCCTGACCGTGCGCGTCCACCCGGCCCGTGGTGGTGTCGTCGTGCAGATCTGCGACACCGGTGCGGGCATCCCCGACGACGTCCGTCCACGCATCTTCGAGGCGTTCTTCACCACGAAGCGCTCCGGCGAGGGCTCCGGACTCGGGTTGGAGATCGCCCACCGGATCATCGTGCAACGCCACCTCGGCCGCATCGACGTCGAGTCCACACCGGGTGAGACGTGCTTCTCGGTGTGGCTCCCGGGTGACCGCACGCGGGCCAGCGCCTGACGCCGGCGAAAGGCGGGACGTCCCGCCCTATGACGGTGGGACCATCGCCGGTGGCGTGTGGCTGCACGCCGGCCACCATGGGCCGCAGACGCGGCGTCCGTCGGATGAGGAGACCGTCATGAGCGCTTCAGCTGCCACCTCGGGTTCGAGCCGGCGGTGGGCTGCCCATCCAGATCACGTGCGCGGGCTGCGGCATGTCGCTGCCGCGCTGGCAGCGGTGACCGCGGTGCTGTATGCGGCGATCGCCTCCGGTGTGGTGACCGTGCTTGACGGCCCAGCCGAGGAGGTCGCCGCGACCCAGATGTCGTTCGCTCTCCCCGCGGCGGTCACCTACGCCGCCGGCGTCCTGCTCCTGCTGCGCTACGACCGGTGGATCGTGTGGGCCCTCGGTGCCGTCCTCCAGGTGATGGTCATCGCCGCATACTTCAACGTCGCGTCCGAACGGATGCCCGCCTTCGAGACGTGGGGGATCACCATCCGCGTGCTGCAGATCGCGCTGCTCGTCGTCCTGGTCGCACTCGCCATCCGGCCCCGCTCGCCGCAGCACACACCGCCCACCAACGCCTGACGTGTCGACGCGGCCCGCACTGGGCCGCGTCGGTGGTCAACACTGGCGCCGGCGCGTGAGCGCCGCGCGTTTCGCGACCTTGGCCCGACCGACAGCGTCCACTCCGACCACGGCGAGGGGATCCGGTGGCGGCGCGTTCAGAGAGCGACGGCGCAGGCCTCGCGCACCGCCGCGATCGCTTCCTTCACACTGCTCAGGCCGCCCGCGTCCAGGAACGTCGGCGGCGTCACTTCGATCACCACCGTTCCCGTGTATCCGGTCGCCGCGAGCCGCTCGAGAAACCGGCGCCACGGCGCATCACCGTGCCGCGGCACACGATGATCGCTCTCGTCGACGTCGTGGCAGTGCACGTGGGCGATGCGGCCGAGCAACGCGTCCGATGGATCTTCGGCCGTACCGAACCGTCGATGGTTGATCACCGCATGGCCGACATCCCAGCATGCCCCCACCCCACTGCCCAGAACGACCTCGGTCAGCTCGGAAGGTGTGTCGCCGATGCGGATGCGTGACTCATCGGCGTTGGGCGCGACCTGCAGCTCCGCCACCGGCCGCACGTGACGCGCGTGCTGCTCACACCACCGGCGTGCCCACGTGAAGAACCGGACCGACCGGTCGACCAGCACGCGGCGCGACACGCCGTCGTCGGTGGCGGCCGCCGGATGGATGTTGACCACGGTGTCGCCCTGGTCCTCGGCCACGGCCGCGGCCATGGCCAGGAACCGCGCATGCAACGTGGCCGGCTCGGACGACGGTTCGGCCGCGTCTGCGGGCCGTAGACGTCTCGCGTGTCTCGTGGAACCCGGCTCCGCGAAGAACGCCGGATTGGCCGGCAACCCTTCGCTGTAGGGGTGGAAGGACACCCGCAGACCGGCCGCCTGGCAACGCCGTGCCTGACGGACGACCTCGTCGTGGTCGGACTCCACGCCGAGCGGCATCTCCACCGCCTCGACTCCGAGGTCACGCAGCACACCTGGCACCTCCGGCGTGCCGTACAGCCGACGGTACCCCGCATCGCGGTCGAAGTCGGCGTCGAGCTTCAATCCGATCCTCATGACAACGACGTTTACCCGTCAACCGGCATCGTTGCGCAACGAGACGCCGTTCGACATCGGTTGTGCGGAGCCGCCGTCAACCACCTGTCGGTCGCGGTGGCCCCATACCGAGCCGCCGCGGTCCCGCGGGACACGTCGCAGGGACCTCGACGACCGGCCCGGTCAGCCGCGAACCATGGGGATGGTGTACGGGAGCCACACGCTGTCGAGAACCGCTTCAGCGTTGCCTCTCGCGGTGGCCAACATCGCGAACACCGCCGCACGTCCGGCGCAACCCCGTCCGACGGGAACATGTGAGACAGGCACCTCCCGGCCGATGCGGATGATGGAGCTACCCGGCCGGCAATGCGGGTGCCGGGTGCACCTGTGATCAGAAATGCATCAAACCCGCGCCCGCGGCACGTTGCTGGGC
>Ga0299907_10003470_pt1 | contig 10092 bp, 9 predicted proteins | sample RVTome_16_FD_198680 | JGI IMG/M metagenome (GOLD analysis project Ga0299907, IMG submission 198680) | Soil microbial communities from uranium-contaminated site in the Upper Colorado River Basin, Wyoming, United States - RVT152D67 (version 2) ... | reverse complement strand
CGACCGGATCGCGGCGCCGCCCGGGAAGATGAGCTACCTGTCCGTGTTCGTCCAGTACCACGCCCGGGTGCGGGTGGCGTTCCGGGTGCCGCCCGGGGCCTTCGAGCCGGAGCCGGCCGTCCACTCAGCTGTGCTGGTGATCGAGCCGTTCGACGAGGACGACCGCCTCGATTCCGACGCCGAGGACGGCCTGTGGCGCCTCGTCCAGGCGGCCTTCCGCGAGCGTCGCAAGATGCTCCACAACGTGCTCGCCCGCCAGTTGCCGGTCGACGCGCCCCGAGTCTCGGAGGCGCTCCGAGGGGCGGGCATCGATCCGGACCGCCGGCCTCAGACGCTCGCGGTCGGGGAGTGGCTCGCGTTGCGCGAGGCACTCGGCCCGATCGGCCGCGACGACCGCGGGCGCCGCCGATCCCGCGAGGATCCGCCGTGAGCGACCCGCTCCGGCGCCTCGCCCCGGTGATCCGCGTCGCGCCGGCCAAGCTGAACCTCACGCTCGCCGTGCTCGGGCGCCGATCGGACGGATTCCACGACCTGCACTCGGTCATGGTCCCGCTCGTCCTGGCCGACCGAGTGAGCCTGGCCGCGATCCCGCCGGGGCCGGACGCGCGCGAATCGCTCCACGTCGAGGGCCTTGACCCCGGCCCCGACGTGGACAACCTCGCGTTGCGGGCGATCGCCGTGGCGCGGCAGGCGGTCGGCGGCGGCTGGCCGGGCGGCCCCGGGCCGGCGCCGGCGCTCGCGGTCCGGCTCGAGAAGCGCATCCCGGTCGCGGCGGGGCTGGCCGGCGGGTCGTCCGATGCGGCCGCCGCCCTCGACGGGGCACTCGAGGCCTGGGGTGCGGAGCTCGATGCGGCGAGCCGTCTGGCCGTGGCTGCCAGGATTGGCTCCGACGTCCCATTCTTCCTCGCCGGAGGAACGGCACTGGTCGAGGGTCGCGGCGAGCGCGTGACGCGCCTCCACGGGATCCGCGGCCAGCCGGGGATCCTCCTCGTGACGCCCGGCCTGCCCGTCCCGACGCCAGACGTGTTCGCGGCGTTTGGCGCCAGGGGTGGCCGCGGTGACGGCTCGGTCCGGATGACCTCCGAGCACCTCGCGGTCGAGCTTCGGAACGGCCTGTCGGCGGCGGATCTCATCGCACGGGCCGGGGTCCTGGCCGCGGCCAACGATCTGCTTGCGGCCGCCACGATCGTCGTCCCGCAGCTCGTGCCGTTCCGGCGGGCCCTGTTCCGGTTGCTCGGGCGTCCGGTCGGGCTGTCGGGTTCGGGGCCGACCCTGTGGGCGCTCTATCCTTCGCAGGACGAAGCGACGGAGGCGGCATCGACCGTTCGCGCGGCGCTGGACGACGGGCGCATCGCCACCATTGGGACCGGCCGCCCCGCCGTCCACGCGACGACGACCGTCGCGCGTCAGGTCGGGACGATGCCAGGATCCGAAGCGGAAGGAACCAACCGATGACCAGCCGCCAATCTGTCCGGACCGCGGGCGCCCCCGAGGCGATCGGACCCTACAGCCAGGCCATCGCGATCGACGGCTTCGTGTTCTGCTCCGGCCAGCTCGGGCTTGACCCGGCGACCGGCGACCTCGTGGAGGGCATCGAGGCGCAGACCGAGCGGGCGCTGCGCAATCTCGCGGCCGTGCTCGACGCGGCCGGTGTCACGATGGCCGACGTGGTCAAGACGACGCTGTTCCTCGCCGACATCGGAGACTTCGCCGCGGTCAACGCGGTCTATGCCGGGTTCGTGCCCGACCCGCCGCCGGCGCGCTCGACATTCGCGGTCGGGGCCCTGCCAAAGGGCGGCCTGATCGAGATCGAGGCGATCGCCCGGCGCGCCGGGTAGTGGCGCCCGGGCGGCCGGCCCCGCGCCCCGATCCCGCGGGCGGCCGGTTTGACACCGCTCGCGGGCCGACCCTACCATCCGCCCACCAATCCGATGACATCTGACCCTCAAGCGCCGGGCCCAGAACGCGACGGAGGCAGCCGCCTCCCGACCCCGGTCCCCGAGCGCCGCCCTTCGTGAACCCCCCAAGTCCCGACCCGTCCCGGCGGACCGTCGCCGTCGTGATGGCCGCCGGTCTCGGCACCCGGATGCGGTCGAGCACGCCCAAGGTCCTCCACCGGCTGTGCGGCCGACCGATGCTCGCCTACGTCCTGGACGCCTGGGACGAAGCGACCGGTGAGGCAGCCGTGGCGCCGGTCGTCGTGTACTCGCCTCCGACGGCGGCCGTCACGGAAGGGTTCGCCGACCGCGCTGGCTTCGCGCTGCAGGCCGAACCGCTTGGGACGGGGGACGCGGTGCGGGCTGCGCTCGCACACGTGCCCAATGAGGCAGCTGAGGTCCTCGTCCTGTCGGGGGACGTGCCGCTCGTCCTCGCGAGCGACCTGACGGCCGTGCTGGAGGCCCGCCGCGAGGACGACGCGGCAATCGCGTTGGCCAGCGTCTTCGCCGCGGAGCCGGACCGTCTCGGGCGCGTCGTTCGCGGCGAGTTCGGAACGGTCGAGCGCATCGTCGAGGCGACGGACGCGACGCCCGACGAGCTGGCCGGCACCGAGGTGAACGCCGGGCTGTACGCCTTCGACGCGCAGTGGCTGCGGCGCCGGATCGATTCGCTCGAGCCGTCCCCCGCGACCGGCGAGCTGTACCTGACCGACCTCGTCCGGATCGCGCGCGAGGACGGGCGGATCGTCAGCGCGATCGCCTTCGAGGACGACGGCCGCTTCGACGGGATCAACGACCGTTCGCAGCTGGCCCAGGCCGAGTGGGCGCTCCGGGTGCGGCTCAATGAGCGGCACATGGCCGCAGGCGTCACGATGCGCGATCCGTCGACGGTCTACCTCGACTGGAACGTCGAGCTGGCCGAGGACGTCGAGCTCGAGCCGAACGTCATGCTGCGCGGCCGCACGAGCGTCGGGTCGGGGAGCGTCATCGGGGCCGGCAGCCAGCTCATCGACGCCTCGGTCGGCGCCGGCTGCCGCGTGTGGGCGAGCGTCGTCGAATCATCGCGAATCGATGACGAGGCGACGGTCGGCCCGTTCGCGCACCTGCGACCGGGCAGCTCCGTCGGACGCGGCGCCGAGGTCGGCAATTACGCCGAGCTCAAGAACACCTCGCTCGGGGCGGGCGCCAAGCAGCACCACATGAGCTACCTCGGCGATGCCGAGATCGGGGAGCGGGCAAACATCGGTGCCGGCACGATCACCGCCAACTACGACGGCGCCAGGAAGCACCGCACGACGATCGGCGCGGGCGCGTTCCTTGGCGTCGACACGATGATCGTGGCCCCGCGTGAGATCGGGGAGGGAGCGAAGACGGGCGCCGGGGCCGTCGTCACCCACGACGTGCCCCCGGGCAAGCTGGCCGTGGGCATGCCGGCCCGGATCCGCGAGCCGCGTGCGCGCGCCGGCGGGGTGGCCAAGGCGGCGTCCCAGCCGTCCGGGCCGCCGGCCGATCCGTCCGAGCCGGCCGAGCCCGCCGAACCCGCCGAACCACCACCGGTCGGCGACGGCGGGATCGGGTGAACGGTCCCGTCCTCGAGCTCGGCCTGATCGCCGTCCTCGTCCTGCTCAACGGCATCTTCTCCTCGACCGAGATCGCGCTCGTCACGATCCGCCGGTCGCGCCTCCAGCAGCTCGCCGAGGACGGCGATCGTGCCGCCCAGCGCGTCCTGCGACTCAAGGAGAACCCGGGTCGGTTTCTCGCGGTCATCCAGGTCGGGATCACGTTCCTCGGGTTCCTCGCCTCGGCATTCGCCGCGGTCAGCCTCGTCGGCGGGCTCGAGGACGCGCTGGCCCAGCTCGGGCCACTCTCCGATGCGGCCGGCGTCCTGGCCCTGATCATCGTGACCGGCCTGCTGACGCTGTTTACGATCGTCTTCGGGGAGCTCGTCCCGAAGCAGATCGGGCTCGCCCACGCCGAGCGCGTGGCCTTCGTGTTCAGTCGCCTGATCGAGATCCTGGGTCAGGTCTTCGCCCCGTTGATCGCGTTGCTGACCTGGGTCACCCGGCAGGTCTCGCGCCTGTTCCGCGCGGACGTCACCGCCGACGAGCGGATCAGCTCGGACGAGCTGCGCCTGATCATCGAACAGGGCGGGGAGCAGGGCATCCTCGAGGCCGAGGAGGAGCAGATGATCCACGCGGTCATCGAGCTGGGCGAGCAGCGCGTCCACGAGGTCATGGTCCCGCGCATCGCGATGGTCGCCCTGCCCGCGACGGCTACGTTCGACGACGCCATCGAGAAGATCGTCGATGAGGGCCACAGCCGGATCCCGGTCTACGAGGAATCGGTCGACGAGATCGTCGGGATCCTCTACGCCAAGGACCTGCTGACGTTCCTCAAGGGCGGCAACGGCGAGCGACCCGCCCTCCGGACGCTGCTACGGACGCCGGTGTTCGTTCCCGAATCGATGACCGTCGACGACCTGCTCCACGAGCTGCAGCGGCGCAAGGTCCATCTCGCGATCGTGCTCGACGAGTACGGCGGGACGGCCGGTCTGGTCACGATCGAGGACCTCATCGAGGAGATCGTCGGCGAGATCCAGGACGAATACGACGTCGAGGAGCCGATGATCGAGCGGCTGTCCGACGACGAGGCGAGGGTCGACGGGCGGGCCGCGGTCGACGACCTCCAGGAGTTGTTCGACACGACCTTCGGGCTCGAGGACGAGGACGAGTACGACACGGTGGGCGGCCTGATCTACCACCGGATCGGTGGCGTGCCGAAACCCGGTGACGAGGTTCGGGTCGACGGCCTCGTCCTGACCGTCGAGACGACCGACGGCCGGCGGGTCGGCAAGGTCCTGGTGGTTCGCCAGGCGACCGGCAGCGAAACCGAGGCGAACGCCGACGACGACCGCTGATCGGGCGCGTTACGCGGAGATCACCGAGACGATGATCTGCTCGAGGCGGTCGCGCGCGGCCGGCTTCACGACCCCGGCGGCATCGAGCTCCGCGAGGGCCCCGTCGCGGTGGCGCCGGGCCTGGTCGCGCGTGTAGTCACGAGCACCGGAGCGTTCGAGGATCGCGATGATCTCAGCCACGTCGTCCCGTGCGGGCTCCGAGAGCGCGTACAGTTCGGCCAGGCGATCACGGTCCGCGGGCGCGCCGTGCTCGAGCGCGTAGATGACCGGAAGCGTCTTCTTCCGGTGGACGACGTCGCTCGGCGCCTTGCCGGTCGACTGCTCCGCTCCCCAGATCCCGAGCAGGTCGTCGTTGATCTGGAAGGCGAGTCCGAGCGCCCAGCCGAAGGCCCGGTAGCGCCCGACGACGGCCTCGTCCTCGGTGGCCAGCAGTGCCCCGGCCTCGATCGACGCCGCGATCAGGGCGGCCGTCTTGCGGCCGATCATGTCGAAGTACAGGTCGACCGACATGGACTCGCCGTGCTCGGACGTCCAGATGTCGATGTACTGGCCCTCGCACAGGCGGAGGCACGTCTCGTCGTACAGGCGCATCAGTCGCAGCACCTTGGCGTCGCTGAAGCCGAGCTCGCTGAGCCGGTACAGCGCGATGCGCGACAAGGCGAACATCGCGTCGCCGGTGTTGACGGCCTGCGGGATGCCATGGAGCGCCCACAGCGTGGGCCGGTGGCGCCGTTCGCGGTCGCCGTCCTCGATGTCGTCGTGGACGAGGCTGAAGTTGTGGCCGAGCTCGACCGCCGCCGCACCCGGGAGCGCACGCTCGTAGTCACCCGTGATCGAGGCATAGGCGAGCAGCCCGAGGAGTGGGCGCATGCGCTTGCCGCTCGGCGCGCCGTCGCCGTCAAGGCCGAGGTGGTAGCGCACCATCTCGTACAGACCGTGCGTCGACGGGTCGCGATCCTGGACGACGCGTACGATCTCCGCCTCGGTGTCGGCGATGAGCATCGCGAGGTCGAGATCCGGCGGAGCGGTCGTCATCGTGCGGCCAGTGTAGCGTGAAATCGCACAAACGTGTTCGGTTGAAGTAGCACGATCGGGGCCGGCGGAAGCCGCGCGAACCCGGCACCATGCGCGCATGGTGGCAGCGATCCTGACCGACACCTCGCCTGCAGGCCTGCGCGCGGCGATCGAGGCCGACATCGTGGCGACGCGCCTCACGAACGCCGACGTGCCCATCGAGGCACACCGTGACCCCGATGCAGCCTGGGGGATTGCCCGGGACCCCGAAGCGCTCCGCAGCGTGGTGGTCAGCGTGGCCTTCACGACCGACACGGCCGACCGGCGGATCGGCGAGATCCTCGCGGACATCGACGCGGCACGGACCGCCACCGTCTGGTGGCACGCCCCGCATCATCGGCCCGACGACCTTCCGGGGCGTCTCGAGCGCTTCGGCTTCGAGGCCGTCGCCGACACCGCCGCGATGGCCCTCGACCTGGTCGCGCTCCCGGCGACCTTCGAGCTGCCGGCCGGCTTGGTGATCGAGCCCGTCCGAAACGAAGCGGACGCCCGCGACTTCGTCACCGTGATCATGACCGAGCGACCGGAGGGCGCCCCGCCGTCGCAGTCCGGGGCCGCCGGCCTGCGGATCCGCCACATCACCTCCCGCCTCGCCCTCGATCGGGCGCCCATGCGGTTCGTCGGCCGCGCCGACGGCGTGGCGGTCGCGACGTCCCGGCTGTCAGTCGTCGGCGGGGCGGCCGGGCTGTACGGCGTGGTGACCCGGCCCGATGCGCGCGGGCGCGGCTACGGGCGGGCGATGACCCTCGCCGCGCTCGACGCCGGCCGCCGGCTCGGCCTGCGGGTCGCGACGCTCCAGGCCACCGACATGGGCCTCCCGATCTATCGCCGGCTCGGGTTCGAGGAGATGTTCCGCTACACGCTCCTCGTCCGATCGGCGCAAGGCGACGATGGCCCCTGAGCCGGGGCGGACGCATGGTCCGCCCCGCGAAGCGGCGCGGGTGGTACCGTCGCGAGCATGCCGGTGCCGCGCCGCTACACGACCGACGCGATCGTCCTCTCGAGGTTCGACCTCGGCGAGGCAGATCGCGTCCTGACCCTCATCACGCCGGGCATCGGCAAGCTCAAGGCCATCGCCAAGGGCATCCGCCGCCCGACGTCGCGGATCGGCGGCAGCCTCGAGCCGTTCGCCGAGCTCCAGGTGGCGCTCGCCCGCGGGCGCACGTTCGACGTCGTCACCCAGGTCAGCGTCGGGCATGCCTGGCTGAACCTGCGCGACTCGCTCGAGTCGGCCGCGACGGCGTGGTACCTCGCGGAGCTCGCCGACCGGTCACTCGAGGAGCGTCACGCCGCGGAGCCGCTGTACGCCCTCCTGCGCCGGGCCTACGAGCTGCTCGACGCGGGCATGGCGCCGGACCGTGTCGCGCGCTGGTACGAGATGCACCTGCTCGACGAGCTCGGCGTCCGACCGGAGGTCGACCGCTGCGTCGAATGCGATCGGGTCCTCGAGGCCGTCGGCAGATACCGCTGGGTGCCCCCGCTCGGCGGGATCCTGTGCGATCGCTGCCCCGGCCCGCCGCACGATCGGGCGGGTCTGAGCCTGGACGCGCTGAAGCTGCTCAAGGCGTACCAGCGGCTCGACGTGGCCGCGCTCGCCGGCCTGCGCTTGGCGCCGGGTGTCGAGCGCGAGACCGAGGCCGCCCTGCGCGAGTTCACCCGGCAGGCGCTCGAACGGGACGCCCGCTCGCTCGCATTCCTCGACGAAGTCCGCCACGCCCACGCCTGAGGAGGTTCGATGCCCGCGACCCTGGACCCCGCGACGAACGATGGCGCCCGGTCGCTCGAGCGACTCGAGAGCGAGCTCATTGGCTGGCTGACGACGGTCAACCCCGACGGGCAGCCCCAGAGCTCGGCGATCTGGTTCCAGTGGACCGACGGCGAGCTGCTGCTGTACTCGCGGACGCGCGCGCCGCGCAACGGCAACATCGAGGAGCGACCGCTCGTGGCGTTCAACCTCAACACCGATGCCGTTGGCGAGGACGTGCTCACGGCCGAGGGCGAGGCGCGGATCGTGCCGGACGAGCCGCCAGCGCACGAGAACATCGCATACATCGCCAAGTACCGGGCCCTGCTCGACGAGTACGGCTGGACGCCCGAGTACTTCGCCGGCCAGTACTCGGTCGCGATCCGCATCCGGCCGACGCGCTGGCGGTTCGGCTGAGCGCCGTCTGCTAGCCTAGGCGGCCCATCCCACCGCGACCGTCCCTTCCACGGCCGGCCGCTCCTCGGAGCCCTCCGTCATGACCGAACCCCGGACGCTCGATCCCCAGGACGTCGCGCCCGCCGTGGCCGACCTCGACACGATCGTGTCGCTCTCGAAGCGGCGCGGCTTCATCTTTCCGAGCTCGGAAATCTACGGCGGCATCAACGCAGTCTGGGACTACGGACCGCTGGGGGTGGAGCTCAAGAACAACGTCAAGCGAGCCTGGTGGAAGGCGATGGTCCAGGAGCGCGACGACATCGTCGGGCTCGATGCGGGCATCCTCATGCATCCCCAGGTGTGGGTCACGTCCGGCCACGTGGCCGAGTTCAGCGACCCCATGGTCGAATGCCAGACCGACCACCGGCGCTTCCGCGTCGACGAGCTCCCGGGCACCGAGGATCTCGGTCCGAAGGAGCTGCTCGATCCGGGGATCGTCGAGCGCCTCGGGTTGCGCTGCCCGGTCGACGGCGGCCCGCTGACCCCGCCGCGCCAGTTCAACCTCATGCTCAAGACGCACCTGGGACCGGTCGAGGAGGACGCCGCGGTCGTGTACCTCCGGCCCGAAACGGCGCAGGGCATCTACGTCAACTTCAAGAACGTCCAGGCGACCTCGCGCAAGAAGCTGCCGTTCGGGATCGCCCAGATCGGCAAGGCCTTCCGCAACGAGATCAGCCCCGGGAACTTCGTGTTCCGGATGCGCGAGTTCGAGCAGATGGAGATGCAGTACTTCGTCCGACCCGACCAGGCGTCCGCAGCGTTCGACGAGTGGTTGCCGCGCCGCCGGGCCTGGTACGAGCGCTACGGCGTGACGCCATCGCGGCTGCGTTTCCGCGAGCACCGGCCCGACGAGCTCGCCCACTACGCGAAGAAGGCCATCGACGTCGAATACCGGTTTCCGTTCGGGTGGAAGGAGCTCGAGGGAATCCACAACCGGGGCGACTTCGATCTGGGCAACCACGCGAAGGCGTCGGGCGAGAACCTCCAGTATTTCGATCCGGCCACCGAGGAGCACTTCATCCCGTGGATCGTCGAGACCTCGGCCGGTGGTGACCGTGCGCCGTTCACCTTCCTCATCGACGCGTATCGCGAGGAAGAGGTGCGCGGTGAGAAGCGGGTCTCGCTGGCGCTCCACCCCGACCTCGCGCCGTACAAGGTCGCGGTGCTGCCCCTGCTCAAGAAGCGCCCCGAGATCGTCGAGCTGTGCCAGCGGATCCTCGCCGACCTGAAACGCGACCTCATGGCCGTCTACGACGACACGGCCGCGATCGGCAAGCTCTACCGGCGCCAGGACGAGATCGGGACGCCGTGGTGCGTGACGGTCGACGTTGAATCGCTGGAGGACGGAGCCGTTACCGTGCGCGAGCGCGATTCGATGGCCCAGGAGCGGATCCCGATCGAAGGCGTGAAGCGCGCGATCCTCGACCGGATGGAGGCGGCCCGCGGCTGAGGCGGTCGCCGGCCGGGCTCGCCCGCGACGCAAATGTGCAGCCCACGCATGGTTCCGGGGCTGAACGAGCGTGGCCGAAGGCCCGAATCGACAGGATCGCGGTGTCGCCAAGCGTGGCCAGGCCGAAAACCATAACCAGGCTGCATCACGGGCGCCGGGGCGGCCGTCGGGGCGGGTGGCAGGCTTCGGGCGGCAGAGTTGGGGCGGTGACGGTGGCCGTAGGGGGCAATCCGGGAACTCGCATGCCTCGGGCGGTGTAGGTGGTCTGCCATGATCGGACAACGTCCTGCCCAACGGGCTCGCCTCATCGGGCTGCTGCTCGCGTTCGCGGCGGCGCTGTGGGGTTGCGCCACCTCCCCGCCTGAACCGAGCGGGACGCCGACCCGATCCGCGACCGCGGCCGACCCCGGGTCCTGTCCCGTGACCCTTCCGGGACGAGGCCCCGACGACATCTCGCCGGACCGGTTCTTCGGGTGGGGGAGCTCTTACGGCAACGACGCCCTTTGGGTCGGCG
>Ga0299907_10003469_pt1 | contig 10095 bp, 11 predicted proteins | sample RVTome_16_FD_198680 | JGI IMG/M metagenome (GOLD analysis project Ga0299907, IMG submission 198680) | Soil microbial communities from uranium-contaminated site in the Upper Colorado River Basin, Wyoming, United States - RVT152D67 (version 2) ... | reverse complement strand
TCATCGTGCGGGTACTTCCCGGTGATGCAGCCGCGGTAAGGGCGGGCCCCTACGCCAGCGATGAGAAGATCGACCAGATCAAGGAGAAGTACGGTCTCTCCGACCCGATCGCTGAGCAGTTCACCCGCTACATGGGCAATGTGGTCACCGGGGACCTGGGGACATCGATCCGCACCGATCGCCCCGTCACCGGGGAGCTGCTCGACCGTCTCCCCGCCTCTCTCGAGCTCGCCTTCTATTCGGTGCTGCTGGCCGCCCTGATAGGCGTACCTCTCGGCGTCATCGCCGCAGCCAACGAGGATCGCTGGATCGACAAGGCGGCAAGGGTGTTCGCCGTCTTTGGCTCGTCCATGGCGCTGTTCTGGCTCGGGTTGCTCCTCATCTTCTTCCTGTTCTTCAAGCTGGGCTGGTTCCCCGGCCCGATAGACCGCCTGGCCGTCACCACTCGACCCCCGCTGGAGATAACGGGCTTCTACACCGTCGATGCCGCCCTCACCGGCAGGTTCGGGGTGATGCTCGAGGCCTTCAGCTACCTGGCGCTCCCGGTGATGACGTTGGCGTTCGTCCTCGCGGCACCCATCCTGAAGATGGTGAGGGCGTCGATGATCGACACCCTGAGATCCGACCACGTTCGCACTGCCAAGGCGGTAGGGGTGCCCCGGCGTCAGATCCTCGTCCGCGACGGGCTGCGTAATGCCCTGCTCCCGGTGGCCACCGCGATCGGGATCGTCTTCGGCTACATGCTCGGCGGGAACATCATCGTGGAGTTCCTCTTCGCCTGGCCCGGCGTGGGTCGCTACGCCTACACCGCGATCCAGAACAACGATCTCGAAGCCCTCCAGGGATTTGTCATCATGGTGGGTGTCCTCTATGTCGGGCTAAACGTGGTGATCGACCTCCTCTACGCCTGGATCGACCCTCGCATACGCCTCGGAAAGAAGGTGGCGGCATGACCGCGACCCCCTCGCCCCACGAGGGCGTGCCCGAGCCCGAGGAGGTGGGAGGCGACTTCATCCCATCGGAGATCGACGTCACCGCTCGACGGGCCTCCTTTGTGCGACGGAAGCCCCTGGCGGCGGCCGGGCTTGTCATCCTGGCTCTCTACGTGGTGGTGGCGATCATCGGCCCCTTGCTCGTCGCCGATCCTCTCACCACCAACCCGAGCGGAGCGCTCGCCCCTCCCTCGGTGGAGCACTGGTTCGGCACCGACAAGTTTGGCCGCGATGTGTTCGCGAGGGCCGTCCACTCCGCCCGTCTCGACATCCCGGTGGGCGTTGCCATCGCCGTCGTCTCCATGGTCATCGGCTCGATCATCGGGCTCGTCGCCGGCTATTGGGGTGGCTGGATCGACGAGACGGTGATGCGGCTCACCGACGTGGTCCTCGCCTTCCCCGGATTCGTTCTCGCCCTGATCCTGGTGGCGGTGCTGGGCAACTCGATCCCCAACGTCATGGTGGCGGTCACCGTCGCCTACGTCCCGTATTTCATCAGGCTCACCAGGGCCGAGGTGCTCACTCAGAGGGAGATGGAGTATGTCGACGGCGCCCGTCTGGCAGGAAACCGCCGGTGGCGGGTCGCCTTTCGCCACGTCCTGCCCAACTCGCTTCGCCCCTCTCTGGTGCAGGCGACGCTGGTGGCGGGCTGGTCGATCCTGACCGTCGCCGGTCTCGCCTTCCTCGGTGTCGGGATCCGGCCCCCGACCCCCGAGTGGGGGGTGATGGTCGCCGAGGGCGCTCCGGACATCATCACCGGCCACTGGTGGACGGCTCTCTTCCCGGGCGGCCTGATCGTCCTGGCGGTGATGGCCTTTCACTTCATCGGCGACGAGTTCGGAGGGGAGCCGGTCTGAGCCTTCTCCGTGTACGCGATCTGAGCGTCGGCGTGGTCGGCAGCGATGCCGACCTTCTTCGGGAAGTCTCATTCGAAGTCGAGCCGGGAAAGGTCGTCGGCCTGGTCGGGGAATCGGGCTCGGGGAAGACCGTTGCCTCACTGGCGGTCATGGGCCTGCTCCCTCCAGCCATCGAGCTGCGCTCGGGCTCGATCCAGGTGGAAGGTCGTGAACTGGTCGATCCCGCCACCGGCAAGGTGAGTCGAAGCTCGCACGAGCTGGCCATGATCTTCCAGCATCCGCGGTCGGCGTTGAACCCGACGATGAGAGTCGGTCGGCAGATCGCCCGGGTCCTGATGCTGAATCAAGGAAGGGGTCGGGAAGAGGCCAGGGAGGAGGCGGTCTCCGTGCTGAGACGGGTGGGGATCGCGGGGGCGCATCGTGTGGCGGGCGCTTTTCCCCACCAGCTCTCAGGTGGGATGTGTCAGCGGGTGATGATCGCCATGGCGCTCGCCTGCCGGCCCCGGGTGCTGATCGCCGACGAACCCACGACCGCCCTCGACGTGACGATCCAGGCACAGATCTTCGACTTGATCCTCGATCTGGTGGCCGACACCGGGAGCGGGGTGGTGTTCATCACCCACGATCTGGCCGCGGTGGCCGAGATGTGTGACGAGGTCGTGGTGCTCTACGGCGGACAGGTCATGGAGACGGGGACCAAGTTCGACATCCTCGATCAGGCCACCCACCCGTATACCCGCTTCCTGCTCGACGCCATCGAACGACGGGTCGATCCGCGGGTGGAGGAGCGTGGCGTCAACTTCGGGCTCAGCGGATGTCGGTTCGCCCATCGCTGCCCCCAAGCCTTCGAATCGTGCGTCCTCTTCCCTCCTCTCTATCAGATCTCGCCCGGCCACCACGCCTCCTGCTTCCTCCTCGACGAGAAGAGAATCGGTGTCTCTGCTGGAACTGAGTGACATCCACAAGGTCTACGGGACCGGGAAGGATGCCGTCCCCGCCGTCCGCGGCGTCGATCTGGTCATCGGAAGAGGCGAGACCGTCGGTCTGGTCGGCGAGTCAGGCTGTGGGAAGACCTCGCTGGGCCGGGTGGTGGTAGGGCTGCACGAGCCCACCAGCGGCTCCATCCGCTTCGACGGCGAGACGATCGACGGGCAGCTGTCCCGACCCGAGTACCGGCGCCGGGTGCAGATGGTCTTCCAGCACCCGGCACAATCCCTCAATCCTCGGATGCAGGTGAGGCAGATGCTGGCCGAGCCACTCCGTCTCCTCACCGACCTGCCAGAGCGTGGCTTCGAACACAGGATCAGCGAAGTGCTGAGCCTGGTCGGTTTGGGCCACGAGTACGCCTCGCGGCGACCCAGCCAACTCTCCGGGGGCCAGCAGCAGCGGGTGGCCATCGCCCGAGCCCTGATCTGCGAGCCCGATCTCGTTGTCCTCGACGAGCCCACGTCGAGCCTCGACCAGTCGGTCCGGGCTCGCATCATCGCCTTGCTCCGCGAGATACAGCGGGAGAGGGGGGTGGCCTATCTCTTCATCAGCCACGACCTGTCCACCATCCGCAAGATCGCCAGTCAGGTGGCGGTCATGTACCTGGGACGGGTGGTTGAGCTGTCACATACCGACGTGATCTATGACAGCCCTCTCCACCCCTACACCGAGGCCCTTCTCTCCGCGGTGCCCCAGATGGATCCGAGACGGCAGCGTCAGCGAATCATCCTGCCTGGTGAGACACCGAGCCCCTCCGAACTACCCGTGGGCTGCTCCTTCCAGGAGCGCTGCCCCCTGGTTCACGAGCGCTGCCGGCTGGAGAGCGTTTACCCGATCGACATCGGAGGCAGCCATGTCGTGGAGTGCTTCGCCGTGGAGGAGCGTCTGGCGGGGCCGTCGGGTCGGGCCCGGCCAACTAGTGGCTGATCGCCGCCACGTCCTCGGGATCGAGATAGGTGCGTATCTCTGTGATCTCCCCGCCGTCTATCTCGAGCACCTCGGTGAATCGGATCTCGTACGGCTGGCCGCTGCCGTCGCTGCCCCGGCTCGTCATCTCTACCACCAGCGTGTCACCGTTGGTGATGACGGTCTCGGCTGACATGGTCTCGTCGGGCAGCTTGGCGAACAGCTCATCGACGTGGTCGAGGGCGGCGGCTTTGCCCTCGGTCTCCACGCCCAGGGCGCTCCACACCCTGATCGAAGGGGCGTAGAGGCGCTCCAGCGCCACTCGGTCCTTCTCGTTGTATGCGGTCACCAGCCTGGCGAGAAGGGTTCTCGCCTCGTCTCTGCCGGACAAGGGATGCCTCGGGGATTGGGGAGCCAGGCATGTTATAAGATCGCCGCATCCAAAGGCTCGAGGGATGAGAGTGACGCAAGGGATCGGACTGGTCATCGGAAGCTCGGTGGGACCGGAGAGCCTGGCGGAGACGGCCCAACTCGCAGAGAAGAGCGGGTTTGGTGAATTGTGGCTGGCGGAGGACTTCTTCTTCACCGGCGGCATCTCAGGGGCCAACATCGCCCTCGCTGCGACCGAGACCATCCAGGTTGGCTTGGGCGTGGTCTCCGCGGTGGTCCGCCACCCCGCCCTGCTGGCAATGGAGATCGCCACGACCGCCCGGGCCTACCCGGGGCGGTTCACCCCGGGAATCGGCCTGGGCGTACCCGCGTGGATGCGCCAGATGGGGCTTCTGCCGGCGTCGCCACTGACCGCTGTGCGGGAATGTGTCGCCTCGGTGCGTCGCCTCCTCGACGGTGAGACCGTCGACGAGAATGGTCGGGTCTTCACGTTCGACCAGGTCGAGCTGGTCTATCCGGCCACGGGGAAGGTCCCGATCCATCTCGGGGTGATCGGACCCAAGATGCTGGAGATGTCGGGGGAGATCGCCGACGGGTCGATCCTCTCCGTCGCCTCGGGCGTTGACTACATCAAGTGGGCCCGGGAACGAATCGATGCCGGCCGCGAGAAGGCGAGACGGGGCGATGGGCACCGGGTGACGGTGTTCGCCATCTACGCCGTCGACGGTGACGGTGAGCGGTCGAAGAGGCTGGCCCGGGAAACCCTGGCCTTCTACAAGACGGCGGGTGGCCGCAACGCGTTGACCGATGCCGCCGGCATCTCCGATGACCTGGAAGACATGGCGGCGAGGGGCGGGGTCGAAGCGGTGACGGCCGAGATGCCCGAGAGCTGGGTCGAGGCCCTGACCATCGCCGGCACGCCGGACGAGGTCGTCGGCAAGATCGAGACCTTGCGTCGGGCGGGCGCCGATTCGGTCTGTCTGTTCCCGGCCACGGGTGAAGGAGTCACCGACACCATCGCCCTCACCGCCGAGGAGGTCCTGCCCCGGCTGGGCTGACTCACGCCTTGCCGAAATGGTGACGATGTACGTTGATGTCGTTGTTCTCGTGCACGAAGACGATCTCCCCGTCCCGAACCTCGAACACATCCACCCCGTGGTTCCGGTAGACGGCGCCGGCGGCGGTCCGGGCCGACTCGCTCCAAATCGCCGCGGCATGGGCGCCGTCGACGATCAGCTCCTCGACCACGAAATCGAGGTCGATGAGCAACGGGCCGTTCTCGCCGAAGAACCTCCTCGCCTGCTCACGCCCCCGAAAGTCGCGACGGCCCAGAAACTTCACCCACACGTCCTCCGACATGAGATTGGCCATTCCGTCGGTGTCTCCGGACAAATAGGCCGCGTAGAGCTGCTCGATCACCCGTCTGGTCTCGACTTCCTGTGCAGTGAGCTCCGCCACGTCACGACTCCCTTCCGGCCACGATTTTATAATCCTCATCAGTGAACCGGTCGAGGAGGTCCCGAGAGTGAGCGGAGAGGCCTCACAGACGACACGTCTCGGCGGTGTCGGGGTCACACCGGTCACGCCTTTCAACGACGATCTGGGAGCGGTGGACACCGCCGGCCTGCGGGCCAACATCGAGTTTCTCATCGACTCCGGGATCGAACTCGTCTACCCGGCCGGGAACACCGGGGAGAGCATGTCTCTCTCGGTGTCGGAGTGGACCGAGATCGTGGAGACCAGCGTCTCGGTGGCCGACGGCTCGGCGGCGGTCTTTCCCGGCATCGGCCACGACTACCCCACCGCGCTCGAACTGGCGCGAAGGGCGGGCTCGCTGGGAGCCGACGGTCTCCTGCTCATGCCCCGCTCCCAGCCCCATGCCACATCTGCCGGGATCGCCGCCTACTGGCGTGGGATCATCGAGGCATCCGGCCTTCCCGTAGTGGTCTACAAGCGAGATCTCCCCGATCAGGGCGACCTGGCGCAGCTGGTCTCGGAGGAGGTCGTGGTCGCCTGCAAGTACGCCGATCGGGATCTCTCCGCGTTCGCCCGGGTAGTGGCGACCAACGCGTCAAGCATCGTGTGGACGTGCGGTCTCGCCGAGCGCTACGCCCCCTTCTACTGGCAGGCAGGTGCCCGTGGCTTCACCTCGGGGCTGGCCAACTTCGCTCCGGGGCTCGCCCTGCGCATGCACGCCGCCCTGCTGGCCGGAGATCAGACCGGGGCGATGACGGTGCGCGCCGAGTGTCTCCCCTTCGAGGAGCTGCGGGCCCGCCAAGGAGACGCATTCAATGTCTCCGCGGTGAAAACGGCCATGGATTCCCTCGGCCTGGCCGGGGGAAAGGTGAGGCCGCCTCTGGTGGATCTCGACGAGGACGCCTCGAGACAGGCACGTGACCTGGCGCGCTCGATGACGATGCTGGGGTCATGACCAGCGCCCGCCCCAACCACGTGCAGACCGTCGACGACGCAGAGGCTCTGGTCCTCGGTCTCGGGATGTTCGCCACCGGAGGGGGAGGTCTCGCAGAGAGAGGTATGGGATACATGCGCGACCTCCTCGACGACGGGATACCGGTCGAGTGGGCGAGTCTCGATCGCGTCGGGCCCGCCACCCTGACCTGCTCTGTCTACGGGATGGGCTCGATAGCGCCCCATCCCCCGATGGATCAGACGGAGATGCAGGCGTTCGGGGTGACTGGGGAGGTGCACCGACGGCCCTGGCTCCGCGCCGTCGAAGAGCTGGAAGCCTTTCTCGGCGAGCCCATCGGAGCCGTGGTCCCCTTCGAGCTGGGGCCATCCAACACTTTGGTGGCTGTGGACGCCGCGGCCAGGGCCGGGAGGCTGCTCATCGACGGCGACTACATCGGCCGCGCCCTGCCCAAGATGAGCCAGGCGCTGCCGGCTCTCCTCGGGCTCGACACCTGGCCCTTGGCGATCTGTGATCCCTGGGGAAACAGCCTCATCCTCAAGGACTGCCCCAGCCCTCAGGTGGCGGAGAGAATCGGGAAGATGGTGTCCCGGGTCACCAAAGCGGTGGACATGGGGGCCTCCTGCTCGCACGCCGCCTTCCCCAACACCGCCGCCAGCATCGCCAACGCCCTGGTGCCGGGCACCCTGACCAGATGCCTGGCCGTGGGCCGCAGGATCATGGACGCCCGGGCCGACGGCCGAGACCCGGTCCGGGAGGCGGCGCTGGCAGTCGGTGGGGCGCTCCTCTTCATTGGGGGCGTCGCCGAGCGGCAGTGGAGCGACAGCGCGGAGGGGTACATGGAGGGGACCACGGTCATCGAGGGGTCGGGGAGCTTCACCGGAGACACCACACGGATCTGGTTTCAGAACGAGCATCATCTCATGTGGCGGGGAGAGGTCCCGGTGGCCATGAGCCCGGACATAATCGCGGTGATCGATGCCCGGAGCGCCGAGCCGATCTCCAACACGATGCTCGAGGTCGGCCGACAGGTGGCCGTGGTCGGCCTGGCCGCGGCCGCTCCCTACCGTGAGGGGGTTCCGCTCGAGGCCACCTCGCCCCGGCACTACGGGTTCGACCTCGACTGGGAGCCGATCGAGCGCCTCAACCCGGAGTCGGAGTTCTCGATCCAGACCTGAGGACGGTCAGCCTCCCCGCGGTCCCTGTAGCTGCTGCAGCGGGCCGTAGCGAGCAATGGCCTGGTCCATCTCGCCGGGATCGAACAAACTGAGCCGGCCCGCCCCGAACCGCTTCGCCACCTCTATGACGAACGTCACGGCCAGAGCCAGATCGGCGGGATGATTGGCGCCGGTGGCACTGCCCGGCACCGCGGTCTCGGCGGTCACGGCGACCCCCACCACCGGCGCGTCAGTCGCAGTGGCCGGCTGAAGAATCGAGTTGACGTGGTACAGCCCGTTGCCGTAGGGCGTGATGTCGTAGGTCGATATCGGCAGCACCCGTGCCGGGACACCGCACACCTGCTCGTAGACGTCGATGAGGTCGGGAGCCACAGGGAGGACCCAACCCTGGCGGACTGTCGGGGTGATGGCGATGCCCTTCCAGTTGACGATCCGGTTTCCCTTAGTTGCGTCGATGGAAAGCACCGCGTCCATCTGGGGTCGAACCTCCTCGCGGTTCATCACCTCCATCGACACCGGCGTTCCCATGAAGGGGACCGGATCGTGGGGCTCGGTGGGCGCTTCCGGGCAAACGTGGGTGGCGATCACGACATCTCCGTGAAGGAGGTCTCCCTTCTCCTGCATCCGGGCCAGGGCCAACGCGGTGGCGATGGCGGCGATGGCCCCGTCGGCGTCGGAGACCAGCCCGACCACATCAGGGCGGGCCCCGGTGCCGCCGAGACGTCCCACGATCCCGGTGGTGGGAGCGTCCCCGCCGGCACCGGCGCCCTGGGAGCCGGGCACTGTGATGAGGAGGAAGTCGGTGCGGCCCCGGTCACCCTCGATCGGATTGACTGCGACATCGAGGCCCCTCTCTCCCAGATAGGGGGCTACCTCGCGGCCCCATACCGGCGCATCCAGCAAGTCGATGGCCTGGAGGACATGGGTCAAGTGCATGGTGAGCGGTCGACTCCCGACATGGCCAGGCACGCATCTTATGATTCGGTCGTGGGAAACCAGCGCCCGACTTGACCCCGGTCCTGCTTCATCCCCGTCACGGACCCGGCCTCGACAAAGCCCTGGCCGCCATCCCCGGAGTTCGCCTCCGCACCCCCCGGAGCGCCGACCAGCTCGTGACTGCGATCGAGAAGGGGGCGCCGGTCCTGGTCACTTATGACTGGGACCGCCGTTTCCTGGTCCCGAGCCTGAGATGGGTGCAGGCCATCTCCGCGGGCGTCGACCAATTCCCCCTCTCCGAGCTGATCGACTGGGGAATCGTCCTCACCTCGGCTCGGGGAGCGCACTCCCCGGCGGTCGCCGAGCACGCCCTGACGCTGGTGATGGCACTGCTTCGACGGCTGCCCGGCGCCATCGACCGGGCGCGGGACCGCGAGTGGCGCCCGGAGATGGCCACCGAGCTGGCGGGAAGGACCGCGACCATCCTGGGCTTCGGATCAATTGGCCAACAGATTGCTCAGAGGCTCAGTGCTCTCGGGGCGGAAGTGATCGGGGTGCGACGCAAACCCGAGCCCGCGGAGACGGCCGGCCAGGTAGTCGGAACGGATCAACTGCATTGGGCGCTACAGCAGTCGAGCATCCTGGTGGTGTGTCTTCCCGAGACCGCCGCCACCCACGGAACGGTCGGATCGGAGGAGCTGAGAGCGCTGGGAAGGGGATGGCTGGTCAATGTGGGGCGTGGTTCCACCCTCGACGAGAATGCACTGGTGCGAGCACTGCAGGAAGGCCAGCTGCTGGGAGCCGCCCTCGACGTGACCGCAACCGAGCCCCTGCCCCCTCACTCCCCCCTGTGGGATCTCGAGAATGTCATCATCACTCCGCACATGGCGTGGGCAACCGACCGTCTCAACCCCCGCCTGGTTGAAGTGGTCTCGGCCAATCTGATCGCCTATCGCGGCGAAGGCGAATGGGTCAATCGGGTCACATGAGAGGAGAGGTCGCGGCCGGGTCAGATAGGAGACCCCGGGGTCGACCGCACCAGCTCGACCTGGTAGTCCAGCTCCATGTCGAGGGCCCGGGCCCTCATCCGCTCCGTCCAGACCGGGCTCTGGTAGAAGGCGTCGGTGAGCCGGTCATGCTCGGCGGGGGAGACGAACCCTCTGAGGTAGATGAAGACGTCGGGATCGTCGACTGCGGTGAACGTCCCGAGGATTCTCATTCCCGCCTCTTCCATGGCCGGCCGCACCTCCTCCTCGAACCAGGAGACAAACTCCTCACTTCGCCCTGGCTTCAATGTGTAGCGGCGCATCTCGACCAGCACCTGACCTCCTCCAGTTGGAGCCCGCATTCTCCCATCGGATCCCCAAAGTGCTGAGAGACAAGGTCGCCCTGGTCACCGCGGGATCGAACAAGCTGGGGAA
>Ga0299907_10003467_pt1 | contig 10098 bp, 7 predicted proteins | sample RVTome_16_FD_198680 | JGI IMG/M metagenome (GOLD analysis project Ga0299907, IMG submission 198680) | Soil microbial communities from uranium-contaminated site in the Upper Colorado River Basin, Wyoming, United States - RVT152D67 (version 2) ... | reverse complement strand
ACGAACGTAACGTTCCGGCCATGTCCGAGTTCCGGTTCGCACTCGCCGACCTCGCCGCCAACGAAGACGGGCTCGACGAGCCGGCGCGCCTGCGCGCCGTCTTCGACCTCGTCTGGGCCCACGGCATGGAGGAGTTCCCCGAGCGGGCGACCATGTACGGCTGGAAGGGCCACGACCACCGCTGGACCGACTGGTCGGTGCTCGCGGCCGAGCGCCGGCAGGACGACGACGTCGCCGTGCTCGACGCGCTCACGCACGTCGACACCGCCAAGCTCGCCGACCCCGAGGAACGCCTGAGCCTGCAGCTGCTGCGCCGCCAGTACGAGCTCCGCCAGGCAGGCCACCGCTTCCCCGGCCACCTCATGCCGATCACGAAGATGACCGGCCCGCACCACGCGCTCGTGCGCGCCATCGAGCAGCTGCCGCGCACCCTCGGCGGGCTCGACGACGGCATCGCGCGCCTGCACGGAGTCTCGGTGCTCGCGGACCAAGTGATCGGCGCGCTCGAAGACGGCACGGCCGCCGGCCTCACACCGCCGCGCGTGACGATCGAGGACGTCCCCGACCAGCTCGACGCGCTCGCCGGCGCCGCCGACGGAAGCACGCCCATGCTGTCCCGCTTCCAAGGCACCGAAGCCGAAGGAGAAGCGCGGGAAGCGTTCACGCAAGCGACCGCGCCCGCGCTCCAACGGCTCGCCCGCTTCCTGCGCGAGCAGTACCTCCCCGCGTGCCGCACCACCACGGCGTGGTCCGACCTGCCCGACGGCGCCGACTGGTACCGCCACCTCGTGCGCGTCCACACCACGACCGACCTCGAACCCGAGGAGATCCACGACATCGGCCATCGCGAAGTCAAGGCGATCCGCGCCGAGATGGACGACGTGATCGCGTCGACCGGCCACACGGGCTCGTTCGAGGAGGTCATCGAGCACCTGCGCACCGGCGACGAGTTCTATGTCGACGACGCCGAGGAGCTGCTGCGCCGCTACCGCGACATCTGCAAGCGCATCGACCCCGAGCTGCCCCGCTTGTTCGGCACGCTCCCCCGCCTCACGTATGGCGTGCAAGCCATCCCCGACCACGAGGCGCCGACCACCACGACCGCGTACTACTTGCCCGGCTCGGTCGAGACCGGCCGGCCCGGCTGGTTCATGGCCAACACGTACGACCTGCGCTCACGGCCCACGTGGGAGATGGAGGCGCTCACCGTCCACGAGGCGGTGCCCGGCCACCACCTCCAGATCACGCTCGCCGCCGAGATGGAAGGACTGCCCGAGTTCCGCCGCACGTGGAGCGCCTACACCGCCTTCGTCGAGGGGTGGGGCCTCTACAGCGAGCGCCTCGGCCACGACATGGGCCTGTACGCGGATGCCTACTCGCGGTTCGGGGCGCTCACGTACCAGATGTGGCGGGCCGTCCGTCTGGTGGTGGACACCGGCCTGCACGCCCTCGGCTGGTCGCGGGAGCAGGCCATCGACTTCTTCCGGGCGAACTCCAGCAAGCCGCTGCACGACATCACCGTCGAGGTCGACCGCTACATCGGCTGGCCCGGCCAAGCCCTCGCCTACAAGATCGGCGAGCTCACGATCAGCCGCCTGCGGGCGGAGGCGGAGGAGGCCCTCGGTGAGCAGTTCGACGTCAGGGCCTTCCACGACACCGTGCTCGGCTCGGGGTCCCTTCCACTCGACGTGTTGGAGGAACGCGTGCGCGGTTGGGTCGCAGAGACCGCCAAGTAGGCTGGCCCCTCGTGGCCAGGCAACGGACGGCGCCCGCACAGGACGTGTCGGTCTTCTCGCGCCGGTTCGAGTCCATCGTCGCCAACGTCGAGCAGGCGATATCCGGCAAGGACGACGCCATCCGGCTCGCGCTCGTGTGCATGGTCGCCGAAGGCCACCTGCTCATCGAGGACGTGCCCGGTGTGGGCAAGACGAGCTTGGCCAAGGCTTTCGCCGCGTCGATCGACGGCGTGTACAACCGCATCCAGTTCACGCCCGACCTGCTGCCGTCGGACGTCACGGGCGTGATGGTCTACAACCGGTCGACCGGGGGTTTCGAGTTCCGCCACGGTGGCATCTTCGCCAACGTCGTGCTGGGCGACGAGATCAACCGCGCGTCGCCCAAGACGCAGTCCGCGCTGCTGGAGGCGATGGAAGAGCGCCAGGTCACGATCGACGCGACGACATACCACCTCGACTCGCCGTTCATGGTGATCGCGACGCAGAACCCGATCGAGCACGAGGGCACGTACCCGTTGCCCGAGAGCCAGCTCGATCGCTTCCTCATGCGCATCGAGATGGGCTACCCGGACAAGGCGGCCGAGATCGAGATCCTCGACACGCACGCGGCCGCGAACCCGGTCGACTCGATCGAGGCGGTGGCGTCTGCCGACGACATCGCGGCGATGGTCACGATGGCCCAGCGCGTGCACGTGGCGCCGAGCTTGAAGTCCTACCTCGTCGACCTGGCGGACGTCACCCGCCGCCACCCCCGCTTGACGCTCGGTGTGTCGCCGCGCGGAACGCTCGCGCTGCTGCGCGCCAGCCGTGCACTATCCGCGTCGGTCGGACGCGAGTTCGTGCTGCCCGACGACGTGAAGGCGCTCGCCGGCCCCGTGCTCGAACACCGCCTGCTGCTCACGCCCGAGGCGCAGATGGGCGGCACGTCGCAAGGCGACGTCCTCGACGAGATCCTCGCGTCCGTCACCGTTCCGACTGCCCGCTCGTGACCTCCCAACCTCGTTTTGTCCCGTGGAACGTGGCTCTACGCGCCACGTTCCACGGGACAAAACCACGGTCGTAGCCGCCGTGACACGCCGCGGGTGGGCCGTGCTCGCCGCCGCCGGCGTGATCTTCGTCGTCGGGCGCCTGCTCGGCCTGGTCGAGCTCTACATGGTCGCGGTGGCGATGGGCGCGCTGGTAGCGACCGCCTTGGTGTTCGTGCGCTCACGCCAGGTCCGCGTGCAAGTCGACCGCACGTTGCACCCGCCCCGCGTCTACGCGGGCAGCGCGAGCCGCGTCGACCTCACGATCCGCAACCGGGGAAGGCGCACGCCGGTGCTGTCCGTGCGCGACCCGTTCAACCAAGGATGGCGGTGGGCGCGCTTCCTCGTGCCACCGCTCGCGCCCGGCGCTTCGTCGCGCGCTGCCTACCGCCTCCCCACCGACGAGCGCGGCGTCTACGACATCGGCCCCCTCGAAGTCACGCTCGGCGACCCGTTCGGCATCGCCACCGCGCGCTTCGCGACGGCGGGCATGACGCAGCTCACCGTGTACCCGCGCATCGACCGCATCGGCGCGCTGCCGACCGCGCAAGGGCAGGACCCGCACTCCGGCGCGCAGCGGCCGCGCGCACTGCTCGGCGTGGGCGAGGAGTTCTACGCGCTGCGCCAGTACGAGGTGGGCGACGACACCCGCCGCGTCCACTGGCCGTCGACCGCCCGCCTCGGCGAGCTCATGATCCGCCAGGACGAGATGCCGTGGCAGACGCGCGTCACGATCCTGCTCGACGTGCGCGGCGCGGTGCACACGGAGGACTCGCTGGAAGCTGCCGTGTCGGCCGCCGCGAGCATCCACGACGCGTGCCGTCGCCAGCAGTCGCTCATCCGCATGGTGTCGACGGACGGCACCGACACCGGGTTCGCGGCGGGTACGGCGCACGACGAAGCAATCCTCGAACACCTCGCCACCGTCGAGACGACGCGCGACGACCGGTTGGCCGGCGTGGCGGCGACGCTGCGACGGGCCGGCAACGGAGGGTCGCTCGCCATCGTCACGAGCGACCGCACCAGCCGCGTCGACCTCGACGCGCTGGCTCGCCTCCGTGGGCGCTACGGCACGGTGGTGCTCGTGCTGGTCGAGGCGGGAGGGCCCCGCCACGCCGAGCTGCCCGCGGTCACCGCCACCGTCCGGGTGACGCGCGAGTCGCCGTTCGCCGTCGCTTGGCAGCGGGCGTTCGCCGTCGCCGCGGCGGTCGCGAGGTAGAGGGAGCGACGGAACGCCCGTGACCGTCGCCACGCCTCCCCGGCCACCGACCACCCCGACCAGCTCGCCGCCATCGCAGCAGCAGCCGGCGGCGCGCCCGGCCCGCCGCGCGCCGCGGGCCCACGCGGGCTGGCGAGCCGACCCCACGTTCCACGGCACGATCGCGCTCACCGTCCTCACCCTCGTCGTGGGCCTCGGCTGTGGCCACCTGTTCACAGCCGGGCCGTGGATGTGGCCGGTAGTGCTCTCGGTCGTGGTCGCCCACGCAGCCGCGTTCTGGTGCAGGCGCCACGAGGTGCAGACGGCGCTCGCCGCGGTGGTCACCATCGGCAGCGCTGCGCTCGTCGGCGCGTGGACGGTCCTCGGGGCCACCACCTTCTACGGCATCCCCGCGGGCCGCACGCTCAGCGCCGCGCTGCACGAGCTCACCGAGGCGCGCGACGCGTTCCAAGTGGTGAAGGCGCCAACCGAAGTGCTGCCCGGCTTCGTGCTCGCGCTCGTCCTCGCGCTCGCCATCGCCGCCTTCATGTCCGACTGGGCCGCGTTCCGGTTGCAGACACCGGTCGAAGCGCTCGTCCCCGCGTTCACGCTCTTCGTGTTCACCGCTGCGCTGGGCGCGGGCCGCTATCGCGCGCTCGTCGTCGCGTCGTTCGTCGCTGCCGCGCTCGCGTTCGTCGTCGTCCACGGTGCCGCCGGCCGCGCCCGCACCGCGTGGTTCGGCGGCAAGGCGGCGCGCGGCCCAGGGCTCATGGCGCGCACGGCAGCCGGCATCGGCGCGGTCGCAGTGGTGGCCGGCCTCCTGCTGTGGCCCCTGTTGCCGGGCGCGGGCAGCAAGCCGCTCGTGCAGTACAAGAACACCGGCCCGGCCGGCCCTTCGTCACGGTCCACCGTGAGCCCCCTCGTCGACATCCGCGGCCGCCTCGTCGAGCGTTCGGACCTCGAGGTCTTCACCGTCGAGAGCGACGCGCGCGCCTACTGGCGGCTCACCTCGCTCGACACGTTCAACGGCACCATCTGGCAGTCGAACACGAAGTACCGGACCACCGACGGGCCCCTTGGCACCGCCGAGCCGCTGATCGGCGACGTCCCGTCGACGCGCGCCACGCAGACGTTCCGCGTGCGCGCCCTCGAGTCGATCTGGCTACCGGCCGCGTACCGCCCGCAACGCGTGCAAGGGATCGACGGCGTGTCGTACAACGCGGACACCGCCAGCCTCATCACCGAAGACGCGACCACCGACGGTTACCGGTACGTGGTGACGTCGGCCGTGCCCGACCTGTCGCCCGAGCTGCTCGCCACCTCGCCCGCGCAAGCGCCCCCCGACATCGCCGACCGCTACCTGCAGCTGCCCGACCTGCCGGCGCCGGTGGCCGAGGAAGCGACGCGCATCGTGCAACGCGCCAACGCCACCACGCCGTACGCGAGAGCGCGCGCGTTGCAGGACCACTTCCGCAGCGGCCGCTTCACCTACGACCTCACGGTGCCGGCCGGCCACAGCCGCAACGCGCTCGAACGGTTCCTGTTCGTGACGCGGCGCGGCTACTGCGAGCAGTTCGCGGGCGCGTACGCGGTCCTCGCGCGCGCCATCGGGCTGCCCGCGCGCGTCGCCGTCGGCTTCACGCCCGGCGAGCTGCGCGGGGAGGCGTTCCACGTGCAGGACCGCCACGCCCACGCCTGGCCCGAGGTGTACCTGCACGGGTTCGGCTGGGTCGCGTTCGAGCCGACGCCCGGCCGCGGCGCTCCCGGCAGCGAGGACTACACCGGCGTCCCCGAGGCGCAGGAGGGTGTGACGCCGGGCGGTCCGTCCACCACCACGGCGTCGCCGACGACCACGCCGGACGACGCCACGCCGTCCACCGTGCCGCAGGACGTGGTCGACGACCTGAACCAGGGCGGTGGCAATGCGGGGAACACCGGCCCGTCGGCCACGCGTGTGTGGCTCGGTGTCCTGCTGGCCGGCGCCGCGCTGTACCTCCTCGGCGTGCCACTCGGCCTCTACCTCGCGACGCGGCGCATGCTGCGGGCCACGACCGCGGCCGAGAACGTGGGCGCGGCATGGACGCGGGTCGCCAACGCGCTCGCGCAAGCGGGCGTGCGGCGCCGGCCGTCGGAGACCGTCACCGAGTTCGCCTCACGCGCCGCGCAGGCTGCGGGATTGCAGACCGACCAGGCGCGCGCCCTGCGCGGCCTCGGCCAGGACATGGCAGTCACGTGCTACTCGGGCGGGGAACCGACGGGCGAGATGGTGGCGCGTGCCGCAGCGTCCGCCGACGTCGTGGTGGACGCGGTCACCGACCAGCTGAGCGTGGGCGAGCGCGTGCGGTGGTGGCTCGACGTGCGGCGTGCCGTGCGCGTGCTACGCACCGGCACCACCAGCTGACGGAGCGACCCCACCGTTTTGTCCCGTGGAACGTGGCGCGTGACGCCACGTTCCACGGGACAAAACGGGTCGGTCGGTCCGTCGGTCCGTCGGTCCGTCGGTCCGTCGGTCCGTCGGTCCGTCGGTCGGTCCGTCGGTCGGTCCGTCGGTCGGTCAGTCGTCAGTCGCCGTCGTCGCGGCGGAAGCGCTCGCGCAACCGCTGGCTGCGGCGGCCGAAGACCTCGCCCAGGTTGCCGGTGCGGGCACCGACCGTCGACAGCCCGCTGCGCCCGAGCTTGGCGGCGTTCACGTAGAACGCGAACCCGGCGCCCACCATCACCGAGAAGCCGAGGAAGCCGAGGAACACCGAGCGCGTGAACCCGAAGATCAGCACGACGAGGCCGAGCACGAACGCGAGCGCGGCCCAGCGCATGTTGCGGCCCGAGGCGCGGGTGAGCGTGGCCGTGCTGACCTCGTGCGCGAACGCGGGATCGGAGTCGTAGAAATTCTTCTCGATCTCCTGCAGGATGCGGATCTCGTCGTCTGAGAGCGGCACTCAGGTCATTCTCGCGCACGTGGGGGGTGGCGTCACTCCGCCGGTACGTCCTGGTCCTCCCCAGCGTCCGTGCTGTAAGCGTCCGTGCTGCCGCCGTCGTTCGAAGGCCCCCACTGCGTGTCACCCATGCGCTTGAGCCGCAGGCCGTCCCGCCCGACCAGCGCTGCGGGGCCGACGGCGCGATCGCCGAAGCGCCGGCGGATGTCCTCGACCGCTTCCGCTGCCCGCTCGCTGGCGGCCGGGCGGTCCATCTCGTCGAGAGTGAGCTGCTCGGCCACGGGGCGCCCCAGGTTGCTCGCGGTCACGCCGAACAGGCGCACGCCGGGAGCGGGGTCGACCTGCGCGATGAGTCCCTTGGCCACGTCCGCGATGACGGTGGCGTTGGCGGTCGGCGTCGGGATGGTGTGGCTGCGCGTGATCGTGTGGAAGTCGTGGAAGCGGACCTTGATCGTGATCGTGCGCCCGGCCAGGTCGTGCTTGCGCAGGCGGTCGGCCACCGCGTCGGACATGCGCACCGCCTCGTGCTCGAGGCGCGCGCTCGTGTGGATGTCGCGCGCGTACGTCTCCTCGTGGCCGATGGACTTGGGCTCCTGGTCGGGCACCACCGCCCGGTCGTCGCGCGCCCATGCGAGGTCGTGCAGGTGCGCGCCGAGGGCAGGACCGAGCGCGGCCACGAGCGTGTCCTTCGGGAGCTCGGCGAGGTCGCGCACAGTCTCGATGCCGAACCGGGCAAGGCGCTGCTGCGTGGCCGGGCCGACGCCCCAGAGCGCGCGCACGGGCAGCGGGTGCAGGAACGCGAGCTCTTCGCCGGGGCGCACGACGACGACGCCGGCACCGTCGATCGGACCGTTGCGCGACGGCGTGGGCTTGGCCGCCTTCGACGCCAGCTTGGCCAGCAGCTTCACCGGCGCCACGCCGACGGCGCACCACAGCTCCAGCTCGTCGTGGATCCTGTCCCTGAGACGGCGGGCGATGTCCTCACCATGCCCGAACAGGGCGCTGGAGCCGGTGACGTCGAGGAACGCCTCGTCGAGCGAAATGCCCTCGACCAGTGGCGTGTACGACTGCATCACCTCGTGCATCCGCCGGCTCACGTCCGCGTACACGTCGAAGCGGCCGTGGAGGAACACCGCGTGCGGGCACAGGCGCTTCGCCTGCGTCGACGGCATCGCCGAGTGGACACCAAAGGCGCGAGCCTCATAGTTGCAGGACGCGACGACACCGCGCGCGCCGTCGCCCCCGACGATCACCGGCTTGCCGCGCAACGAAGGGTCGTGGAGGATCTCGACGGACGCGTAGAAGCTGTCCATGTCGACGTGCAGGATCGTGCGCGCCGGCTCGGCCGTCATTCACGGACCACGGACAGGGTGGCGCGGTCGCTGCCATTCAAGCGGTAGCGGTACGAGCGCGGCGCCGCGAAGCGTTCGCCCAGCCACTCGGCGAGCGGCTCGCGCACCCACAGCGGGCAGCTGTCGAGGTGAGTCCCGCACGCGCCGGTGTCGACCCACTGCGCGTCGATCACGATGCCGTCGACGTCGTCCACGACGAGCTCGCCCTCGAACGCGGCGGCGCGGTGCGCCTCGACCCGCAAGCGCCACCCGAGACCTTCGGCCACCGCCTCGACCTCGTAGACCGGGCCCTCCCACGCGGTGACGGTGATGCCGGTCTCCTCGCGCACCTCGCGCGTGAGGCCGTCGATCACCGACTCGCCCTGCGCGACCTCGATCACACCGCCCGGCGTCGTCCAGTCGAGGCTGCCGTCGCGGCGGCGGTTCTGCACGAGCAGCAGCCCTCGCGGGCCCTCCACGATGCCGCCGGCGACTACCCACTCGCGCACCGGCCAAGCGTAGGCTCGCCCCTCGTGCTCACCGGAGACCGGCGTGACCTAGCGCGCGTCATCGCGCTGTACGCGGCGGTGTTCGTGGTCCTCTTGGTCGCCGGGAACCTCGCGTTCCACGTGCTGCCGTCCACCGACCCCGGCCACCGCTGGCCCGACCACCCGGTAATCGAGACGCTCGCCCGCTGGGACACCGGCTGGTACTTCCACATCGCCGAGGACGGTTACTTCTACGACGGCCCCGGCAAGCAGTCGGCGGTCGCGTTCTTCCCCGCGTACCCCGCGGCGACGCGCTTGCTGGCGGTGGTGGTGCGCGACACGATCGTGGCCGGCGTGCTCGTGACGCTGGCGTCAGCCGTCGCCGCGTTCTGGCTGTTCTTCCGGTGGACGGCGACAAAGCTCGGGCGTGACGTGGCGTGGATCGCGACGGTGCTGCTCGCGCTCTACCCGTTCTCCTACTTTCTCTTCGGCGCGGTCTACAGCGACGCGCTGTTCTTGTTGAGCGCGCTCGCCGCGTTCACGTTGCTCGAGCGCGACCAACCCGTGCTCGCCGGTGTCGCGGGAATGGTCGCGTGCGCGGGGCGACCAGTCGGCCTCGCCGTGCTCGTAGGGCTCGCCGCGGTGGCGGTGCAGCGGCGCGGCGTCAGCCTGCGCCCACGAGCGCCGGGCGGCAACCGGTTGCGCGCGCTGCGCTGGCGGGACGCGGGCGTGCTGCTCGCCGGCCTCGGGTTCGTGGCCTACATCGCGTACCTGGCGTGGCGGTTCGACGCGCCGCTCGCGTTCGCCAAGGTGCAGACGGCCGAGGGCTGGAACCGCCAGATCAGCCTCGACATGATCCTCAAGGTCGACTTCTACCGGCGGTGGCGCGACTTCGGCGTCACGCTCGTCACCGTCGTGCTCACGTTCCAGGCACTGCTGTCGATTGCCGCGCTCGCGCTGGTGCCGGCGGTGTGGCGCCGCTTCGGGTGGGGCTACGCGGTGTACGTGGTGGCGGTGCTCGGCCTGCCGCTCGCCACGTCGTCGGACTTCCTCGCCATAGGCCGGTACCTCCTGCCTGCGTTCCCCGTGTTCGCGGTGGCGGGCGAGCTGCTGGCCCGCCGGCCGCGGCCTCAGGTCGCAGGCGTGCTGGCGGTGAACGCCGCGCTGCTCGTGTGGCTCACCACCCTGTTCGCGCGATGGTTCCTACTGTCGTGAGCACGCCGCACTGCGGGCGGAGCCGTCACCCAAGCTCCTGGAGCCGCGCCGCGAGCGGTTCGAGCACGGCGGGCGTGTGCGGCGGCGGCAGGTACACGATGCCGAGGTCGAGCCCTGCGTCGGCAAACGCCGCTGCCTGTTCGACCACCGCGCCCGCGTCGCCGTCGGGGGG
>Ga0299907_10003466_pt1 | contig 10098 bp, 9 predicted proteins | sample RVTome_16_FD_198680 | JGI IMG/M metagenome (GOLD analysis project Ga0299907, IMG submission 198680) | Soil microbial communities from uranium-contaminated site in the Upper Colorado River Basin, Wyoming, United States - RVT152D67 (version 2) ... | reverse complement strand
GCCCTCGACGAGCGGCGCGCGCCCGACCGAGACGAGCATGAGGTCGCATTCGACCGTCTCGCCCTCGCCGAAGTGGACGACGAGGCCCGAGCCCGTGTCGTCGACCTGCGTGCACTGCTTGCCCAAGTGGAGTGCGATCCCCCGCTTGGCAAATACCTTCGCGAGCTCCTTGGTCGCGTCGAGATCCTCCTGCGGGATGAGCGACTCGAGCATCTCGATGATCGTCACCTCGCTGCCGAAGCGCTCGAAGATCGAGGCGAACTCGCAGCCGATGATGCCGCCGCCGAGGACGACGAGGCGCCTCGGCACCTCGGTCTGCGCGAGCAGCCCCGTCGAGTCGATGCAGCGCGGCGAGTCGAGCCCGGGGATCGGCGGGCGGATCGGGAACGAGCCGGTCGCGACGATCGCGCTCGTAAAGGTGACGTCCTCCTGCCCCTCGACCGCGAGCGTGTTCGCGTCGCGGAACGTGCCGGCGCCCTGAACCCACTCGACGCCGTTCGCCTTGAAGAGCTGTGCGACACCGCCCGTCATCTGCGTGACGACCCCCGTCTTCCATTCGTTCGCCTGCGCGAAGTCGAGCTGCGGCTCGGCGGTGACGACGCCGAGCTTGGGGTTGATCTCGTGCGCCACATGAAGGTTGTGGGCGGTCTGCACCCAGGCTTTCGTCGGGATGCAGCCGACGCGGACGCAGGTCCCGCCGAGCGCCTCTGCCTTCTCGATGCAGGCGGCCCTCGCCCCGAGCTGAGCCGCGCGGATGGCCGCGGTGTAGCCCGCGGGCCCGCCGCCGAGGACGGCAACGTCGACTTCCATGGGCGCCATCCTAGTGACGGGGATTCAGAGCTCGCGGCGCATGGTGACGCTGTCGCCGCCGTCCTCGTGAACGCGCGCGAACCCGTGCCTGCTCTCGTAGTAGGACACGAGGGGCTCGTTGTCGCTCTCGGCGGCGAGGCTGACCGCCTTGTGCCCGTCGTGCTTCGCCCGCACGTAGAGCTCCTTCAGCAGCGCGTCGCCGATCCCGCGCCCGCGACGGCTCGGAACGACCGCGATCGCGAGCTCCGGCGTCTCCTCGTCGACGAACCCGTAGCCCGGCTGGTCGCGCTCGAAGAGCCGGTACCACGCGGCTCCCACCGGGAATCCGTCCTCGACGGCGATGAGGGCGGTGTCCCCGGGTCGGCCCCACCCCTTGACGTAGAGGGCGACCGGCCCGGGCCCCTCGCCCGGCTCGCGCTCACGCCAGTAGTACGCGTGGTGGAGCATGTCGCGGAGGAAGCGCACGTCCTGCGGGCCGCCGCGACGGATGACCATGCCCGGAGTCTAGGGCGCGCCCGACACGCCGGCCTAGAGCGCGAGCGCGGGCGTCTCGACGTACCGCTTGACCGTCTGGAGGAACTCGGCGCCCTCCGAGCCGTCGATGGCGCGGTGGTCGCAGGTCAGCGTGAGCGTAAGGGTCGGCACGATCTCGAGCGCGCCGTCGAGGGCGCGTGGGCGCTCCTCGATGGACCCGACCGCGAGGATCGCGACCTGGGGCGGGTTGAGGACGGCGATGAACTGCTCGGTGCCGTACATCCCCAGGTTCGAGATCGTGAAGGTGCCGTCCTCGAGGTCGGCGAGCTGGAGCTTGCCGTCCCGCGCGCGAGAGACGAGGTCGGCGCGAACGGCCGCGATCTCCTGCACGGACTTCCGCTCAGCGGAGCGGACGACCGGGACGACGAGCCCGTTCGGCGTCGCCACCGCGATGCCGACGTTCGCCGTCGGATAGCGCAGGATCTTGCCGTCCACGAACTGCGCGTTGACCGGCCGGTGGCGGATGAGCGCGGATCCGACGAGCCGGGTCAGCACGTCGTTCACCGTCGGCTTCGTCTCGCCGTCCTGCAGGAACTGGACGAGTCGCTCGCGCGTTGCCGAGAGCGCGGTTGCGTCGGCGGTCGCGGTGAGCTGGAAGACCGGCGCCTGCCAGGCCTCCGTCAGCCGCCGCGCGATCGTCTTCCGGATCGAGGTGAGCTCGACCGTCTCGACCTCGCCCGGAGCCGCAGGCGCGGCGGCAGGAGCAGCCGCCGGCGCGGGAGCCGCGGCGGCCTTCTCGATGTCCTCGGCAATGATCCGGCCGTCCGGCCCGGTGCCCACGAGGGCCGCGAGATCGATCCCGCGTTCGCGGGCGATGCGCCGCGCCAGCGGCGAGGCCTTCACGCGCTCGCCGGCGGCCCTCGCAGGAGGCGCAGCCTCGGCCGGCGCCGGCGCACCTTGTGACACTGTGTCACCAGCGGTCTCGAGCTTCTCGGCCGCCTCGTCCGTCGCGGCCGCCGGGGAGTCGGCGGCCGCCGCCTCAGCCTGCGCGGCGGACGCTCCGCCGCCGTTGCCGCTCGGCGCGGATGCGAGGAGCTCGGAAACGTCCTCGCCCTCGGAGCCGAGGACCGCCACCGTCGTCCCCACGTCAGCCTCTCCCTCTGAGACGACGATCTTGAGCAGCACCCCGTCGGCGTCCGCCTCCACCTCCTGCGTGACCTTGTCCGTGTCGAGCTCGAAGAGCGGCTCGCCCTTCGACACGGGCTCGCCCTCGGACTTGAGCCAGCGCACGATCGTGCCCGACTCCATGCCCTGACCGAGACGCGGGAGCTTGACCTCGACCGCCAACGTGTGCCTCCTCAGGCGCGCGCGACCGTGCGCTTGATCGCGTCGAGCACGTCCTCCACGTGCGGGACGACGTGCTGCTCCATGACCGGGGCGAACGGCAGTGGGGCGAACTTGGAGCCGACGCGCTCGATCGGCGCGTCCAGGTAGTCGAACGCACCGTGCTGGATGACGGCCGTGAGCTCGGAGCCGAACCCGCCTCGCGTCACGGCTTCGTGCGCGGTGACGCAGCGGGTCGTCTTCTTGACCGACTCGACGATCGTCTCCTCGTCGAGCGGCAGCAGCGTGCGCGGGTCGACGACCTCGACCGAGATACCGTCCTGCTCCGCCTGCTCGGCGGCCGTAAGCGCGTCGTGGACGAGGCGACCGGTCGCGACGACGGTCACGTCCGTGCCCTCGCGGTGGATGCGCGCCTTCCCGAGCGGGATGGGCTCGAGCTCGTCCGGCACCTCGCCCTTCACCGGGTAGAGCGTGCGGTGCTCGAAGAAGACGACCGGGTTGTCGTCGTAGATCGAGGACCAGAGGAGGCCGCGCACGTCCTCGGGGGTCGACGCGAAGACGACCTTCAGGCCGGGAACGTGGACGAACCACGCCTCGAGCTGCTGGGCGTGCTGCGCGCCGGGCGACCAGCCGGCCCCGCCCTGCGTGCGGATCGTGAGCGGGACTTTCAGCTGCCCTCCGGACATTGTCCGGTGCTTCGCCGCCTGGTTCACCAGCTGCTCCATCGAGAGCGTGAGGAAGTCCTCGTACATGATCTCGACGATCGGGCGCATGCCCTGCAGCGCGGCGCCGATCCCGCTGCCGACGATCGCCATCTCCGAGATCGGGGTGTTCCGGACGCGCTTTGGGCCGAACTCGTCGAGCAGGCCCTGCGTGACCGCCATCGAGCCGCCCATCTCGGCGATGTCCTCGCCCATGAGGAAGACGTTCTCGTCCTCGCGGAGCGCGCGCGCGAGCGCATCGCGAACGGCTTCGCGATAGGTCGTCTCAGGCATACACGTACTTCAGCGCGTCTTCCGGCTTGGGGTCGGTGCCGGACTGCGCGAACTCCACGGACGCCTCCACCTCGGCGGTCACCTCAGCATCGAGGGCCTCGAACTCCTCGTCCGAGAGCTCGAGCCGGGCGCGCAGGAGCTCGATCGGGTCCTTCTCGGCGCGCTCGCGCTTCAGCTCGTCCTTGTCGCGGTAGATCTGCGGATCCCCTATGTAGTGGCCGGTGAGCCGGTACGTCCGCAGGTGGAGAAGCACCGGGCCCTTGCCGGACAGCGCGTGCTCGCGCGCGGCGAGCGTCGCGAGGTGGACCGCCTCGACGTCCTGCCCGTCCGCCTCGATGAGCTTCATGCCGTACGCGTACGCGCGCTTGCCGAGCTCGTCGGTCGGCAGCGGGGAGTGCTGCGTGTTCGGCGTCGACTCGGCCCAGCTGTTGTTCTCGAGGACGAAGATCGCCGGGACCCTCCACAGCTGGGCGAGGTTGAGCGCCTCGTGGAACGTGCCCGCGTTCGTGGCGCCGTCCCCGAAGAAGACGACCCCGATCCGCTCCTCCCCGCGGAGCTGGAAGGTGAGCGCGGCGCCGACGATGGCCGGGATACCACCGGCGACCACCGCGTTGGCGCCGAGGTTGCCCTTCTCGACGTCGTACAGGTGCATCGAGCCGCCGTAGCCGTGGGAGCAGCCTTCGACCTTTCCGTAGAGCTCGGCCATGATCGCGTTCACGTGCGTGCCCTTCGCGATCGTGTGACCGTGCGCGCGATGGGTCGAGGCGATGACGTCCTCGCGCTCGAGCGCGGCGCAGACGCCGACGGCAACCGCCTCCTGACCGATCGCGACGTGCAGGAAGCCGGGAAGGTCGCCGGCGCGAAAGCGCTCCTCGACCTTCTCCTCGAAGCGGCGGATGAGCAGCATCTCGCGGAAGAAGCCGCGCAGATCCTCCTCCGAGACGCGCCTGCCGCCCGACCCGGCCCTCTCCTCGACCGTCGCCATGAACCGGCCATTATGGCGATCCTCGGCGGCCTGCCGTTTGTCCGGCTGGCGACGCGGGTAACGTCGCCCCGGTGAAGCGCATGTGCGCGCGTACCCCGCTGTTGCTCGTGGCCGGCGCGGCGCTCGCGCCGGCGGCCTTCGCCACCGGCTGCGTCCTCTCGGACGGCATCGGCTCGACCAAGCGCAACCTGGCGCGGCGCAGCTGCGAGCGCTGAGCATGAGCGCGCACGCGCGCCGTCCGGACGAGACGCAGCTCCCGGAGCCGGAGCGCTCGGAGCCGACGCTGCGGGATCCGAGGCTTCGCGACTTCACCTTGCGCGACTGGGTCGCGATCTTCCGGCGCGCCGTCTCGGAGATGATCGCGGACCGCATGCCGATGGTCGCGTCGGCGGTCGCCTACAGCTCGTTCTTCGCCATTCCCTCGGTCCTCCTGCTCACGGTCGGGCTCTTCACGCTCGCGGCCTCACCCGACACGATCCGCGACCTGATGGATCGCCTGGGCACGTTCATGCCGGAGGAGGCGACGGTCCTGCTGGGCGAGAGCCTCAGCCGGCTCGAGGAGCAGCCGGCGACTGGGCTCGCGCTCACGCTCGTCGGTCTCGTGCTCGCCCTCTGGGCGTCGACGAGCGCGATGACGACGTACATGGCCGCGCTCAACGTCGCCTACGACCGCGAGGACGGGCGCAGCTTCGTCCGCAAGCGGCTCATCGCTCTCGTCATGGTCGCCGCCGTCGGAGCGGCGACGCTCCTCGTCGGGCTGCTGCTCGTCTTCGGTCCCCTCGTCGAGGGCTACGTCGGCGACCTCGTCGGCGCGGAGGAGGTCTCCTCGTGGCTCTGGTGGACCGCGCAATGGCCGCTCCTCTTCTTCGGCTTGCTCACCGCGTTCGCGGTCCTCCACTACCTCGGCCCCGACGTCGAGCACCGGCGCTGGCACTTCGTCACGCCCGGGGCCATCGTCGCGATCCTCGGCTGGCTCGTCGCGTCGAGCGGGTTCGCCGTCTACACGAGCCTCTTCGGCTCGTACAACAAGGCCTGGGGATCGCTCTCGGCGGTGATCGTCACGCTCACGTGGCTCTGGCTGACGGCGATCGCGCTCCTCTTCGGCGGCGAGGTGAATGCCGAGGTGGAGCGCAGCCGGGAGCTCCGCCAGGCGAAACCCGCCGGCGACGAGCTGCTCGCGCCGCGACGTTCGGATTCACGCGACGAGAGCCTCTAGCGTGATGTCCGCCGTCGCTCGCCTCGCGACCATTGCGTTAGAGGCTCTATGCTCCGCGACATGCCCGCGCTCGAGCGCTGGAAGGAGGTCGAGGCGCAGGTCGACCCCGCCTGGGATGCCGTGACCCTCTCCTTCGTGCCCGAGGACGCGCAGGCCATGAGTCGCGCCGCCGCGATGCTGGGGCCGCTCGGCCCTGGTCGCTCCAGCGCGGAGCTTCGCTTCCAGGTCTCTCGCGAGGGCGCCGACGTGGATCGTCTCGAGAACCTGCTGGGACGGCTCGACCGCAATCGCGTGTGGGGCGAGCTCCGCCTCGTCGACGTCCGTGTCGCCGAACCCACGCCCGAGGCGGCGCCGGCCCCGGCGCCGGCGAACGGCGAACGGCCGCTTGTCGAGCAGTGGGACGACGAGATCTCGAAGCTCCCGCCTGACTGGAAGGACCTCCTCCTCGAGCTCGAGCTCGACTCGACCGATTTCCTCGCCCAGGCGGCGCTCGTCGGGGCGCCGCTCAATCCGGCGCGCATTCCCGGACAGGTCGCCGTTCGCTTCCGCGTCGCGCGGGGCGACCTCATCGGCTACGGCGCGGCGGAGCGTATGGCGTGGCGCTGCCTCGAGCGGATGGACGCGCTCGGGATCACGGGCAGGCTCCGCGTCGTGCACGCGCTCTCGGCGACGGACGACGTGGCCACGCTCGGGCCCGTCTGGCGCATCGCGGGCCGCTCGGTCTAGGGACGTCTAGCGGACGATCCGCGCCGTGCCACGCATCGTGGACGGATGCACGTCGCAGAGGAAGCGGAGCGTTCCCACACGGGCGAGCCGGACGCGCCAGCGCTGCGTGCCGACGTAGCCCACCCCAGTCCGGCGGTTGAATCCGGGCGCGACGATGTGCGCGTTGTGCAGTCGGGAGCGGTCGCGCACGACCACCGTGTACGTGCCGCGCCGCATCGCCCGAACGGCTCTCCCGGCCGCCGTCCGGAGCCTGATCACCTGGGCGGGACCCGACGTGAGCTGGACCCGCGTCTTCGCGGTGATCGCGCCCGGCGTCGCAGGAGGCCGCGGAGGCGGGGGAGGCGGAGGAGGCGGGGGCGCCTGCCCGGACACGAACGTCCCCTGCATGTCCTGAGGGTGCACGTCGCAGAAGAACGTGTAGGTGCCGTTCTGGAAGGTGACCGTCCACGTGACCGTGCCCGTGAACGCGACCTCCGTGCGCTCGTCGACTCCCGGGCCCCGGAGGTGGAACGTGTGGAGGTCGGAAAGGTCGCGTACCTCGATCTCGTACGTCCCCGGGTCGACCTGCGTGACGACGGCGCCCTGGGCGTTGCGAAGCGTGATCGAGAAGCCCGGGCCGACCGTGCCGGTGAGCCTCTGCGCCTGAGCCTGGCCGGCCTGGCCGCGCGTCGCCCCGAGGAGCGCGGCGAGGACGAGCAGGCAGACGGCGAGCGCGGCGGCGCGAATCACTGGAACAACACTACGCCGGCTGGTCGGGATCGGATTGCGCACGTAGCTCCGCGCCGTGACGCGCGCCGAGCGCGGCGACGATCGCGTCCCTCGCCTCGGCGGCCTCGGCGTCGGTCAGCGTCCGCTCCGGCGACTGGAACTCGAGGTGGAGCGCGACCGACTTGCGGCCCTCGCCCACCTGCTCGCCGCGGTACACGTCGAACACCCGCGCGTCGCGCAGGATCGGACCGCCGGCCTCGCGCGCCGCGTCGACGAGTGCGCCGACCTCGACGTCCTCGCCCACGGCGACCGCGATGTCCTGGCGCACGGCCGGGAACGTGATGACGTCCTCGTACACCACGCGCTCCGGCACCGGCTCGAACAGCTTCTCGAGGTCGATCTCGAATGCCCCCCAGTTCCCGTCGAGCAGCCTCGGATGCAGTGCGCCGAGCACGCCCGCATCCGTCTCGGCCGACTTCCCGGGGTGGAAGAGCGGGTGCGACCCTCGCCGCACTCGAGGCTCGAGGTGAAGCGCGCGATAGAGCGTCTCGAGGATCCCTTTCGCGCGGGGGTAGCCACCCTCGACGATCGCGCCGAGCCGCCAGCGCTCCTCCGGGAGTTGCTCGCCCGAAGGGAGGTAGACGCGCGCGATCTCGAAGATGCCGATGCCGCTCGCACCCGTGTCGCGCGCCGTCCGGGCGGCGCCCGCGAGACCCGGAAGCAGCGACGTGCGGAGGATGGCCTGATCGGATGTCATCGGGTCAGGGAGCTGGATCGCATCCGGGTTCGGATCGGACGGAACGAGGCTCCAGGTGTAGGCCTCGGACAGCCCGGCGCCCACGAGAACGTCCTCGACGACACGTCGCAGGCGCTGGCTCGCGCTCAGGCGCCCGCGCACATGCCGGCGGAGCGGCAGCGTGTGCGGCACCTGGTCGAGCACGGCCCGGGCGACCTCCTCGACGAGGTCGATCTCGCGCGTCACGTCGCGGGCGCGCCACGTGGGGACGGTGACGTTCGAGTCGTTGTCGACCTCGAATCCGAAGCCTTCGAGCAGCCTCTGCTGCTGCTCCTCGGGCACGTCCAGCCCGATCACCCGGTTGGCGCGCTCGGGCCGGAACTCGACGACCGCGGGCTCCGGAAGACCTGCGTTGACGTCCCTGTGGCCGACTATCCGCGCGCCCGCGAGGTCGACGATCATCCGGCTCGCGAGGACCGCGGCCGGCTCGGCGAGATACGGGTCGACGCCCTTCTCCCAGCGATTCGAGCCCGCCGTGCGGAGCGCGTGGTGCTCCGAGGAGCGGAGGATGCCGAGCGGCTCGAAGTTGGCGGCCTCCAGCAGGAGCTCGGTCGTCCCGTCCGAGACCTCGGTCTCCTCGCCGCCCATGATCGCGGCGAGCGCGACCGCGCGCTCGGCGTCCGCGATCACCAGGTCGGCCGAATCGAGGCGCCGGAGCGTGCCGTCGAGCGTGCGCAGCTCCTCCGCGGGGCCGGCACGGCGGACGACGATCCGCCCGCCGGCGAGCTTCGTGCGGTCGAACGCGTGCAGCGGGCTCCCGTAGACGTGCATGGCGTAGTTCGTGATGTCGACGACGTTCGAGATCGAGCGCATCTCCGCCAGGAAGAGACGCGAGCGGAGCCACTGCGGCGACGGGCCGATGGTCACGTCGCGGAAGACGCGGCCGATGTAGCGCGGGCAGCCCTCGAAGTCCTCGACGATGACGTCGACGGGCTCCTCGTCGACGACCGCCGGATCCTCGACCTCGGGCACCCTCAGCTCGACCTCGAACAGCGCCGAGATCTCGCGCGCGAGCCCCACCATCGAGAGCAGGTCGACGCGGTTCACCGTCGGCGTCGCGTCGAGCACCTGGTCGCGGATAGGCAGGACGTCGAGGAGCGGGGTGCCGGGCTCGGGCCCGTCCGGCAGCACCATGATCCCGGCGTGGTCGTCGCCGAGTCCGATCTCGTCCTCGGCGAGGATCATCCCGCGCGAGGCCTGGCCGCGGAGCTCGCGTTCGTCGAGCGGCCGCTCGAGGATCGGGAGATACGCCCCCGGCAGCGCGACGGCGACGGTCGCGCCGGCGTCGAAGTTCCAGGCGCCGCAGACGACCTGGCGCGCGTCGCCCTCCCCCACGTCGACCTGGCACACACGCAGTCGATCCGCGTTCGGATGCGCCTCGACCTCGAGCACCTTCCCGACGAGGAAGCGGCCGAGGTTGCCGTCGACGTCGGCGACGCCGACGTCGATGACGCGCTCGACCTCGAGCGAGGAGATCGCGAGGCGCCGCGCGAGCTCGTCCGCCGGCGCCGGGATGTCGACGTAGTCGCGGAGCCAGGAGAGCGGAGCGCGCATCAGAACTGGGTCAGCAGACGCGGGTCGTTTCGCCAGAGCTCGCGCAGGTCCGGGATCCCGTGCCGGAGCACGGCGATCCGCTCCAGCCCCCAGCCGAACGCGAAGCCGGTGTAGCGCTCCGGGTCGTAGCCGACGAACTCGAACAGGTTCGGATCGACCATGCCCGAGCCGCCGACCTCGATCCAGCCCGAGTGCCGGCAGACGGGGCACCCCGAACCGTCGCAGACGTGGCACGACACGTGAGCCTCGACCGAGGGCTCCGTGAACGGGAAGAAGTGGGTGCGGAAGTCGGTTCGCCGCTCCTCGCCGAAGAGCGCCTTGAGGAGGTAGTCGAGCGTTCCGAGGAGGTCCGCGAGCGTGATTCCCTCGTCCACGACGAGACCCTCGACCTGATGGAACGTCGGCGTGTGCGTGGCGTCGGGCGTGTCGCGCCGGTAGACGCGGCCGAGCGAGACGATGTACACGGGCGGCTGCTGGGCCTCCATCGTGC
>Ga0299907_10003465_pt1 | contig 10099 bp, 4 predicted proteins | sample RVTome_16_FD_198680 | JGI IMG/M metagenome (GOLD analysis project Ga0299907, IMG submission 198680) | Soil microbial communities from uranium-contaminated site in the Upper Colorado River Basin, Wyoming, United States - RVT152D67 (version 2) ... | reverse complement strand
ACGTGGCGCTGTCGCCTCCGGCGCGATTGAACGAATGAAACCCACCCGTTCCGGGCGGTCCGCAGGCGAAACGGCTTCAACGTCGGGCCGGGGGCGCGTGTCTTGCTTTGCGTAGCGACCCCGCGAACGGGCGTCCGGACTGGCCCGAGGCGCCGGTTCATGCCTAGCTTTGCGGGTGCAGCGACACGAGAACGCCCGGAACGAGGCCTTCCGACCGGCGCCCCCTTGCGCACCGCGACGAACCGCCTCTCCACATATACGGATGTGCCACCCGGCCCCGTAAAACCGCGGGTCCGGGCCAGACGTGACCGGCCGTACCGTGAGGCGCGAATGAAGAGAGTTTCGTTCGCGGCGCTGGGCATCGTGGTGCTGTACGCGACCCTCGCCGTCGTCTTCGACACCCCCGACAGCGTCCCGCTGGCGTCCCACCGGACCGCCGTCGCCGACGCGCCGCTGCCTCCGGACACGCTGGCCGTCGACGAGGTCAACGCGATCGTCACGCAGTACTGCCAGATCTGCCACAACGACGCCCTCCTCACGGGCAACATGACCCTCTCGACCTTCGACGCCGCCGACCTCCCGTCGGACTGGGAGAAGGTCGAGAAGATGATCCGGAAGCTGCGCGCGGGGATGATGCCGCCGCCCGGCATGCCGCGACCCGACCCGGCCACCCTGGAGTCGTTCGTCACGTCGCTCGAGACGTGGCTCGACCGGCACGCGGCGGAGAACCCGAACCCCGGCCGCCGCACCTTCCAGCGCCTGAACCGGGCCGAGTACGCGCGCGCGATCGAGGGCCTGCTGGGACTCGAGGTCGACGTGAGCGCCTTCCTGCCCACCGAGACCATGAGCCACGGGTTCGACAACATCGCCGACGTGCAGATGCTGTCGGCGACGCTCATGGAGGGCTACCTGCGGGCCGCGGACCAGATCTCCACGGACGCCGTGGGCGATCCGACGGCGAGCGCGCGCCAGGCCACGTACAAGGTGCCCAAGTCCCAGTCGCAGATGGAGCGCGTTGAGGGCGCGCCGATCGGCACGCGCGGCGGGACCTCGGTGATCCACAACTTCCCGGCCGACGGCGACTACGTCTTCAAGCTCGAGCTCCACCCCGGACCCACCGGCTTCCTGTACGGGATGACGGCTACGGGCGAGGAGCTCGAGGTGTCGATCGACGACGAGCGCGCGGCGCTCGTGAACATCGACCGCTGGATGTCGGAGTCCGACCCGAACGGCATGCGGCTCGAGACGGAGCCGATCCATGTCAGGGCCGGCCCGCACCGGGTGACCGCCGCGTTCGTGCAGAAGTTCGACGGCCCCGTGGACGACCTGATCACGCCCGTCGACTACACGCTCGCCGATGCGATGATCGGGAGCGCGTACGGCGTGACGACCCTCCCGCACCTCAGGGACCTGGCGATCTCGGGCCCGTTCCGGGTGACCGGGATCTCCGAGACGCCCAGCCGGCGCCGGGTCTTCAGCTGCCGGCCGACCGCTCCCGAAGAAGAGCGCCCGTGCGCAGAGTCGATCCTCTCGGGCCTGGGCGAGAAGGCCTATCGCCGGCCGCTCGCCGAGCGGGCCCTCGCCGATCTCATGGGCTTCTACGAGATGGGCGCGGAGGCCGAGGGCTTCGAGGGCGGGATCCGCACGGCGCTCAAGGCGATGCTCGCGAGCCCGCACTTCATCTTCCGTCTCGAGGAAGTGCCGGCGGGCGCGGCGCCGGGCGACATCTACCAGATCGCGCCGCTGGATCTGGCGACGCGGCTGTCGTTCTTCCTGTGGGCGACGCCTCCCGACGGCCGGCTTCGCGAGTTGGCCCGGAGCGGCGAGCTCTCCGAGCCGGACGTGCTCGAGGCCGAGGCGCGCCGCATGCTCGAGGACCCGCGCTCCGAGGCGCTCGCGAGCCGCTTCGCCTCGCAGTGGCTCCGGCTCCAGGACCTCCAGAAGATCCGGCCGGATGGCCAGCTCTACCCGTACTACGACCAGAAGCTCGCCGACGCCTTCGACCGCGAGACCGAGCTCTTCTTCCACAGCCTGGTCACCGAGGACCGGAGCCTGTTCGAGCTCCTGACGGCGGACTACACGTTCGTGAACGACCGCCTCGCCGAGCACTACGGGATCCCGGGTGTGGCGGGCGAGGGCTTCCGCCGCGTCACGCTCACCGATCCGAACCGGCGCGGGCTCCTGGGGCACGGGAGCATCCTCACGCTCACCTCGCACGCCGACCGGACGTCGCCGGTCCTGCGCGGGAAGTGGGTGATGGAGGTGTTCCTCGGGACGCCGCCCCCGCCACCGCCGCCCGACGTCCCCGACCTCGAGGCGACGAACGCGGCCGTGGGCGGCCAGCTCCTCACGGTCCGGCAGCGCATGGAGCAGCACCGGGCGAACCCGGTGTGCCACTCGTGCCACCGGTTCATGGACCCCATCGGGCTGGCGCTCGAGAACTTCGACGTGACGGGCGCGTGGCGGATCAAGGACTCGGGCGCCCCGGTGGACGCGGTGGGCGAGCTGTACGACGGGACCGAGCTCGCGGGTCCGCAGGATCTGCGCGCGGCGCTGCTCCGGCGGCCGGAGTCGTTCGTGCGCACGTTCACGACCAGCCTCATGGCGTACGCGCTCGGCCGCCGGGTCGAGTACTACGACATGCCGACGATCCGCGAGATCGCCCGCGACGCCGAGGCGAACGGGAACCGCATGTCGTCGTTCATCCTGGGCGTCGTGAACAGCCCGGCGTTCCGGATGAGCCGCATGGAGGCGGTGACGCAGGAGCAGGGCGCGGGCCAGGAGCCGTAACGGAGAGCCCGAACGTCTCCCGGCGGCGTGCGCGCCGGCGGGGGCGAGCATACGGAACTCAGGAGGACGAATGGAAGTCATCACGGGGAAGCACATCTCGCGCCGCACGGCGCTCCGGGGCCTCGGGGCCACCGTGGCCCTGCCGTTCCTGGATGCGATGATCCCGGCGGGCTCGCTGTGGGCGAAGGCGAGGGCCGGCGTCCCCACGGACCGCACCCGCTTCGTGGCCATCGAGATGGTGCACGGCGCGGCCGGCTCGAACGAGCTGGGCGCATCGAAGTTCCTGTGGGCTCCGGAGCAGGCGGGGCGGGCGTTCGACCTCACGCCCGGCGCCCTGAGCCCGCTCGACCCGTGGCGTGACTACCTGACCATCATCTCGAACACCGACGTCCAGAACGCCGAGGCGCAGTCGGCCCGGGAGATCGGGGGCGACCACTTCCGCTCGAGCGCCGTGTTCCTCACGCAGCAGCACCCGAAGCAGACCGAGGGCTCCGACGTGCGCGTCGGGGTGTCGATGGACCAGATCTACGCCCAGCGCTACGGGCAGGACACGCCCATCCCGTCCATGCAGCTCTGCATCGAGAACGTGGACCAGGCCGGCGGGTGCGCGTACGGCTACGCCTGCGTGTACACGGACACGATCTCGTGGAAGTCCGAGACCGAGCCGCTGCCCATGATCCGCGATCCGCGGGTCGCGTTCGACCAGCTGTTCGGGGCGGGCGGCACGGCCGAGGCGCGGGCGCAGCGCCGGCGCACCGACCGCTCGATCCTCGACTGGATCACGCAGGAAGTGGCCGAGATCAAGGGCGAGCTCGGGTTCGACGACCGGCGGCGGATGGACCAGTACCTCGACAACATCCGCGAGATCGAGCGCCGCATCCAGAGGATCGAGGCGCACAACACGTCGGGCGAGCCGCGTGAGCTCCCCACCGCGCCGGCCGGCGTGCCGGACGCGTTCGAGGAGCACGTGAAGCTGATGTTCGACCTCCAGGCGCTCGCCTTCCAGTCGGACATGACGCGCGTGTTCTCGTTCAAGATGGGCCGCGACGGCTCCGGCCGCGTGTATCCGGACTCGGGCGTCGACTCGGCGTTCCACCCCGCCTCGCACCACGGCGGCCAGGAAAAGCGGGTCCTCGATTTCGCGAAGATCAACCGCTACCACGTCAGCATGCTGCCCTACTTCCTCGGGAAGCTCGCCTCGATCGACGAGGGCGGGGAGTCGCTGCTGGACAAGACGATGATCGTGTACGGGTCGCCCATGGGGGACTCGAACCTCCACAACCACAAGCGCTGCCCGCTGTTCGTGGCCGGCGGCGCGAACGGGCAGCTTCCGGGCGGCCTCCACATCAAGGCCCCGGACGGGACGCCGATGGCGAACGTGCTGCTCTCGCTCATGCACAAGCTGGGGATGGACGACATCACGGAGTTCGGGGACGCGACGGGCGACTTCTCGTTCGTCGCGGACTGACGATGTCGATCGGGAATCGCAGCTCGGCTCTGGCGGCGCTCGCCGCCGTCGCCCTCGCCGCCGGCGGTCTGATGGGCGCGGCGCCCTTCCCGCCCCCCGACTCGCCCGTGGCCGACGCCGCCGAGCGCGGCGACCTGTCCGCGGTGCGGTCGCTCCTGAGCGAGGGCGCGGACGCGAACGCCGCGCAGGGCGACGGAATGACCGCGCTCCACTGGGCGGCGCTCGGCGACCGGGCCGACATGGTCCGCGTGCTCCTGTACGCCGGCGCGAACACCGAGACGCGCACGCGGCTCGGCTCGTACACGCCGCTCCACCTCGCCGCGGAGAACGGGAACGCCACGGCGATCGCCGCGCTGCTCGCGGGCGAGGCGCGGACCGGCGCGCGCACCGCGAACGGCACCTCCGCGCTCCACTTCGCGGCCGGCTCCGGGAGCGCCGAGGCCGTGACCCTGCTGCTCGACGGCGGGGCCGAGCTCGACGCGCGCGAGTCCGCGTCCGGCCAGACCCCGCTCATGTTCGCCGCGGCGCGCGGCCGGCTGGACGCCGCCCGCGTGCTCATCGAGCGTGGGGCCGACCTGTCGCTCGAGACCGAAGTCGTCGACTTCGTCGCGCGCTCCGAGACCGATCGCGGTGACGAGGAGCGGCGCGAGGAGCTGGTCACGGCGCAGCGACGGATCGAGGACCCGACCTACGGGCAGGAGTCGGAAGAGGAAGACGACGAGGAGGAAGAGGAGGGCCGGGAGCAGGCGGCGCCGGGCGAGCCCGCACCCGGGGGCGAGGCCGCACCCGCCGTGCCCAGAGATCCGGCCGCCGAGCTGAGGGGGAAGGACGGCGCCGAGAAGCCCGAGTTGGCCGCCGAGGCCGAGCCCGCCGAGCGAGAGGCCGCCGAGCCGGCCGCCGCCGAGCCCAGCGACCCCGCGGCCGAGCTGAGGGGCAAGGACGGGGCCGAGAAGCCCGTGCAGGGCGCCGAGGAGGCCGATTCCGCGGCGGCCGAGGGCGAGGCGGCGGAGGAGATGCCGGCCGAGGCCGAGGCCGACTCGACCGGCGGGGAGAAGCCCGAGGCCGAAGCGCCGCGGCCCATGTCCTACTCCGATCTCGTCGGGAAGCAGGGCGGGCTGTCCGCGCTCCACTACGCGGCGCGCGAGGGTCATCTCGAGATCGTGCGCTCGCTGCTCGCTGCCGGGGCCGACATCGACGCCGTGACCGGGGGCGACCGTTCGACCCCGCTCCTCGTCGCGATCATCAACGGACACTACGACCTGGCCATGTTCATGCTCGAGCAGGGCGCCGACCCGAACCTCGCGAGCGAGGACGGGGCCGGGCCGCTGTTCGCGACGCTCAACAACCGCTGGGCGCCGAAGGCGCTCTACCCGCAGCCCACCGCGTTCAAGCAGCAGCGGACGTCGTACCTGGAGCTCATGGGGGCGCTGCTCCAGGCGGGGGCCGATCCGAACGTGCGGCTCGAGCAGCACATCTGGTACACCTCGTTCAACTTCGATCTCCTGGGCGTGAACTTCCAGGGCGCGACGCCGTTCTGGCGCGCCGCGTACGCCACCGACGTGCCCGCCATGCAGCTCCTGCTCGCACACGGGGCCGACCCGAACATCCCGACCATGAAGCCGCCCGAGCGGCAGCGGCGCCGGACCCAGGGCGCCCAGTCCGCCAAGACCAGCGCGTCGACCGAAGGGCAGGCGGCCGAGGAAGAGGAGGAGAAGGATCCATCCGGCCTGCCCCCGATCCCGGCCGGCGGCCCGGGCGTGTTCCCCATCCACGCCGCCTCCGGCGTGGGCTACGGGCAGGAGTACGCGGCGAACGCCCACCGCCACGCGCCCGACGGGTGGCTGCCGGCCGTCGAGTTCCTCATCGAGGAGCTGGGGATGGACGTGAACGCGCGCGACCACGATGGCTACACCGCGGTCCACCACGCCGCCTCGCGCGGGGACAACGCGCTCATCGAGTACCTGGTCTCGAAGGGCGCCGACGTGATGGTGGTTAGCCGCAAGGGCCAGACGACCGTGGACATGGCGAACGGCCCGCAGCAGCGCGTGCAGCCGTTCCCCGAGACGATCGCGCTGCTCGAGAGCCTGGGCGCGATCAACAACCACAAGTGCGTGAGCTGCTGACGGCGCGCAGGGTCGCCGGCGGCCTGGCTAGAAGCGCAGCAGGTACGTGGTCTTGATGAAGAATTGATACGCGTCGCTCCTCAGGCCGTCGACGCGTACGAGGCGGCGGTCCTCACCCGGGACCTCCAGGAGCTCCAGATTCTGGCCGTTCGCGTTCAGTCCCGCGTAGATCGCCGTCCACGGGTTCACGCGGTACGCGATCAGGAAATCGGCATTCAGGTTCTCGCGGGTGTCGAGGGACGTCAGGGCCGGGTCCGTCGTCCTGCGCTCGTAGTGGAGGATCGCACGGACGGAGAGCTCGCGCGTGAACTGCCAGTTCCAGCGCGTCCTGAGGATGCGGTCCGTCAGAAGCCGCGCTCCACTCCGCGGCTCCCCGAGGGTCGTCCATAGGACCGTGTTGTCGACGCGCAGCCGCGTGGTCGGTCTGAACCCGACCGAGGCGTCGAGTTCGAACCAGTCCGCCTCTTCGGGCTCCTCACCGGCGATCGGGCTCAGGTGGATCTGCCGTCCGAGGCGGAGATTTCCGTCGATCCGCACCCAGTCGACGTGGCTCGTCTCGTACTCGATGTCCCAATGCGAGACGTCGTAGCGCCGGGTCGCGGCGAGGGCGGGGTGATCTGCGGGGCGCAGCCGTTCGGTCGCGTGGCGGTAGTTGACCTCGAAGCTCGAGCCTCCGATGAAGTTCCATTCGACGCTGGCTTCGTTGATCTCGTCCAGGAGCGTTCCGGCGGCGTCCCACAGCCGTTCCACGACGATCTCGGGGCCCCAGGAGAGGAGTGTCTTCTCGGGGCGGAAGAAGTAGCTCGCGAAGTGGGTCATCCGCCGGGTGTCGTTTCGCGGGACGAAGCCCGCGTCGGCCTCGAAGACCGGGCCGATGGCCGTCAGCTCGCCGGCGTAGGAGAACTGACGGCCCGAACGGAGCACCGACGCGTACGCCGCCCGCCCCGCCCGGGCGTCGCCGGCGGATTCCCGCGTCCAGCTTCCGACGACCTGACCGCTCGCGCTCCAGTGGTCATCGAAGCGCACCCGCCCGTCGACCCCCGCGACCCGATTGTACGAGCCATCGAGCTCCCGCCCGACGTAGATCGCGCCGACGCGGGAGACGTCTGCCAGATCGCGATCCGCGCGAGCGGCGGTGAACCAGGCGCGCTCGCCCTCGACCTCGCTGCCGGCGGGAGTGAGCTTCCCCGGCGACTCGTCGTCGATCACGAGCGTCCCGAGGGACCAGCCGCCCACCTTCCCCGTGAACCGCCCCCCGATCCTCGGATCCGCGATCCGGCGCGTGAACAGGACGTCGATCGGCGTGCGGAAGTAGTCGGCGTTCTCGTTGAAGAAGGGCCGGCGCTCGGGGAAGAAGACCTCGAAGCGCCGGTTCACCGTGACCTGCGGCTGGTCGGACTCCACCTGGCTGAAGTCGGGATTCGCCGTGACATCGAGGACGAAGCGGTCATCGAACACGGCCTTGAGGTCCGCGCCGAGATCCAGCTCCTCGCCGGTAGCGAACCGCGGCCCCTCCTCTGCACGAGTGTCGAGCGCGCGAAAGGAACGCGCGTTCGCGTAGGGGATCATCTGCACGTTCCGGCCCGGGGAGATGCTCTCGAGACCGAGCAGCTCGGCCGACTGCGTGAGGATCCCCTCGATCTCGCTGCTCACGCGCGGCCAGTACGAGACCTCGCCTTCGTCCCGGGGCGTGTTCCGCGAGAGCACGATCCCCCAGACCGACGGGTCCACCTGGGGGAATCGAAGGCTCCTGAAGGGGATGTCGAAGCGCACCACGTATCCGGCCGGCGTGAGTCGCGCCTCGGCTCCCCACACCGCGTCGAACGATGTGTCGAAGCCCTGCCCCTCCGTCCACAACGCGTCCCATTGCACGCCACGCGGGTTCGCCCGGAACGCGTACGCGCGACGCCGATCGCCGTCGGTGTCGAGCATGAGCGTGACGAAGTCGTCCTCGAGCAGGTTCTCCCGGGGCGCCATGCGAGCCCGAACCCGACGGGGCTCGTCGTCGGAGGCGACGAACACGGCGTAGAGCGCTTGGTCGTCGTATCCCAGATAGACCTCGGTGGGGTGCGTGGCCGGGCTACCGTCGGTGGGGAGTCGCTGGGTGAAGCCGCGCACGCGCGCGAATCCCGACAGGGGCGCCGGCCGTCCATCGAGCGCCGGGACCAGGGAGTCCAGGTCGGGCGGGCCCGGGACGCGCGGGACCCGCACGCTTCGGGCGGGCTCCGGCGCGGCCTGCTGAGCGATCGCGGGGTGGGAGGCCGCGTGCCCCGGCGATGACACCGCGAAAAGTGTATAAAAACCTACATTTCGGGCCGGGCAAACCCTCCTCCATCTCCTGGTGATCATGGTGTCCCGTGAACCCCGGGCTGGCCGGCTACGCGGAGCCCGCGGGCTCGCGGCTCCCGTCCCGCGGTCCCGCTGCTCCGGTCTGGCGGTCTCGTGAAGGATTGATCTCGTCCAGCGCCCACACGGCCATGGCACGCACCGTGGCCTCTTCGTCCAGAAGGGCGTCGAGCAGGGGGTCCACGGCCGCGGGATCGCCCAGCCGACCGAGACGCTCGGCGGCGAGCGCCCGCACGCGCGGATCGCGGTCGCGCAGGCCGTGGAGATCGCGTGTCAGCCCCGCCGGATCGGCGACGGGGTGTCGGAGCCGCCCGGCGAACAGCTCGGGCCTGTCCCTGCGCCCGTCGATCTGTGCAACCGCCCACTCGCGGACCTCGACCGGAACGCTCGACGATTCGACCGCCGACAGGGCCGCGAGCCCGGAGGGATCCTCGATCTCGCCGATCGCGAGGGCCGCCATCTCGCGAACGCGCGCGTCGGCATCCGCCAGCCGCGCGACAAGAGGCTCCAGGGCGCGCGGGTCCTTGATCTCCCCCAGCGCCCAGGCGGCCACGCCCCGGACGCGAGGATCGGGATCGTGGAGGCGCGCGACCAGGCTCTCCACGTGGCGCGGGCTCTCCGACTCTCCCGCGGCCCACGCGGCGTGACGTCGCTCGAGCGGATCCGGGTCCTCGAGGGCATCCGCCTCTCCATGCGCCTCCTGGACCGCGCGAGGCTCCGGCGAGGCGGCGACGCCGAGCGCATCGATGCGGAGGCCCGCGAAGAGGGCGAGGCTCGCCACGGCGAGCGCGACCGCGCGGCCCCGGGACTCGAGCGGAGAACGGACCTGGTCCCGATCGAGCAGGCTGCGAACGCGCTCGGCCAGTGACGAGCGCCCCGCGAAGGAAAGCACGGGACGGGGAAAGCCCCGCCCGGCCCGGGCGAGGCTCAGCAGGTACTCCGCGTATCGGACCGGATCGACGCGGCCGAGGACGACACCGTCATCGACCGCTCGTTCGCGCTCCACCGCCAGTCGCCATCCGGCGTACCACACGGCGGGGTTCGGCCAGTAGACCGCCTTGACGACGCCGGCGACGAGGTGCAGCGCGTAGTCGCGGCGGCGCAGGTGCTCGAGCTCGTGGTGGATCGCGGCATCGAGGCGCTTCCGCGACCAGCGACACGAGTCCGGCGGGAGGGCGAGGGTGCGGCGGATGAGGCCGAAGGCGCCGGGCACGGCGAGCTTCGGCGTCACGATCGTGGCCGGTGCGCGGCCCAGGCCGATCTCGGCCGCCAGCTCGCGCACTCTCTCTCGGATCGCCGCGGGCGCTTCCCCGGCCCCGCGGCGAATCCCGTGCACGGCCACGAAATGCGACACGAAGTGGACGGAGCCGAG
>Ga0299907_10003464_pt1 | contig 10099 bp, 8 predicted proteins | sample RVTome_16_FD_198680 | JGI IMG/M metagenome (GOLD analysis project Ga0299907, IMG submission 198680) | Soil microbial communities from uranium-contaminated site in the Upper Colorado River Basin, Wyoming, United States - RVT152D67 (version 2) ... | reverse complement strand
CCCCAAGGCCAACTCCATCACGTCGAGAAGGTGGAACAGGGTGAAACCGGCCGACGTCCACACTTTCGTGGCCGAGGGATAGAGAGCGGGGGAGTAGACAATGCCCGATCCCCTCGGCTCGAGGAGCTCTGCGACGGCCCTGAGGAATTCGTGAGAGCCACGCTCGAGACGCACTGCCGGGTCGGGGAAGTCATCGTTCCATGGCCGTGCCACTGCCTTGGCCCAACCCCTGCGCACGGTCACGGGGCCGGGCCAGACCCCGTCGAGATGCAGACGATCGGGCACCTGTGGGAGAGTACGGCATGGACGTGGTGGTGGCCGTCAGCCCGATGGCAGCCCTGCATGACGCCGGCCGCAACCACCCGGAACGGCCCGAGCGCCTCGGTGCGGTTGTCCGTGGGATCTCCGAAAGCGGGCTGAAGCTGATCCAGATCGAGGCACCGCCGATCGAGCGTGCCGACCTCGCCTTGGTCCACGACCCGGCCTACGTCGACGCCATCGAGAGGTTCTGCCTTCTCGGCGGCGGCGCCCTCGACATGGATACCTTCGCATCGCACGACACCTGGGCCGCGGCCACCACGGCCGCCGGGGGGGTCAAGGCCGCGGTCGAGGAGCTCGAGGGGCGGGGCGATGCCACCAGCTTCGTCCTCTGCCGCCCGCCCGGCCATCACGCCCTTCGATCGAGAGCGATGGGCTTCTGCTTGTTCAACAACGTCGCGGTCGTGGCGGCCTGGCTCCGGTCACGGGGTCAACGGGTTGCGATCCTGGACTGGGATGTCCACCACGGGAACGGAACCCAGACTTTGATGGCCGAGGATTCGGGCACGCTCTATGTCTCGATCCACCAGGGGGACTTCTATCCGTTCGAGGGCCATCCCGATGACATCGAGCTCGGGGCGGCGGGCACGACCGTCAACATCCCACTGCCCGCCGGCAGTGCCGGAGACGTCTGCCGGGCGGCATGGGAGCAGCTGGTGATCCCCGTGGTCTCCCAGTTCACCCCCGATTGGGTGCTGGTGAGCGCCGGCTACGACGGCCACACCGAAGACCCGCTGGCCGATCTCGACCTGCTCGACGCCGACTACGGGTGGATGGCTTCGCGGCTGGCTCGGGCCCACCCGCCCCACCGCACGGTGTTCGCGCTCGAAGGGGGTTATGACCTCGACGGGCTCCGTCACTCCACCCGTTCCACACTGCGGGGCATGGCAGGCGAGGAGCAATTCGGCCCTCCACTGACCTCGGCTCCGGGCGCATCCGAGGCGATTGCCTTGGCGAGCCGGGCCGTGGCCAGGCACTGGAGTCTCTGAGAAGTCTTTTCAGGTCTCCTGGGACCCGAGCCGATAAACACACCCTGGGTCAACTGGGAAAGGAACATGGAAATCAACATCGAGGATCTTCTCCGCCGTGCTGTCTCTATGGGCGCTACAGATCTGCATCTCAAGGTCGGCTCGCCGCCCGTCGCCCGAGTCAGCGGTGACTTGGCGAGGATCGAGGGCTTCGAGGCACTGAAGCCCGACGACACCCAGGCCTACGCCGAGGCCCTGTTCACGCCTCGCGGCGCCCGCGATTTCAAAGACACCGGCACTGCCGACTTCGCTTACGGTCGTCAGGACATCGGTCGCTTTCGGGTAACGGCCTTCCGCCAGCGTGGCTCGGTATCCGTGGTTCTGCGTCGTGTCTTCCCGGGGACGATGTCGTTTGCCGATCTCGGGCTGCCCAAGGTCGTGGAGAAGCTGGCCGCCGAAGCGTCAGGTCTCCTTCTCGTCACCGGGGCCTCGGGGTCGGGAAAGACCTCCACGATGGCCTCGATCTTGGACTGGATCAATACCAACAGGGCGGTGTCGATCCTCACCGTCGAGGACCCGATCGAGGTGCTCCACCCCGACAAGCGAAGCGTCGTGGAGCAACGCGAGGTCGGCGTCGACACCCCTAGTGCGGCCGACGCCGTGCGCAGTGCGATGCGTCACGACAACGACGTGCTCATGATCTCCGAGTTCGACGACGCCGAGACCGCCCGTGCCGCCATTGCTGCGGCCGAGACGGGCCACCTGGTGATCTCTTCGATGCGGACGACCGATCCAGCGGACACCATCGATCGCGTCGTCTCGCTCTTCCCCGAGTCGCAGCAACGCGTCGTCCGCGGCCAGCTCGCCGCACAGCTTCTGGCGATCATCAGCCAGCGTCTGCTCGAGAGCCAGGACAAGGGGAAGTCCCTCGCCTGTGAGGTCCTCACCAACAACGAGCGTGTCCAGGAGTGGATCATTGGCGGCGCGGGGGCCCCGGTCCTCATCGACATCATGAAGGAGAGCGAATTCTTCGGGATGCAGACGATGGACGCGTCCCTGCTCCGGCTGGTGGTCGATAAGTCCATCGAGCTTCCCGCCGCCATTCCCTACGCCCGAAACGTCCACGAGCTGCGGGCGAAAGCGATGGCAGCAGGAATCCAGTTGTAGGTCATAGTTTTTCGGTAATAGGTACCTAGGACCTATCACCTACAACTTATAACCTCTTCGGGTGATCCCGAAGAGGCTCGAGTTCCTCGTCTCGCCCGATCTTCCGCCGGCCCAGTTGCACCGGGTCTTCGGCGCCGCCGGTCATGAGCTGTTCCTCGTCGGCGGCTCGGTTCGTGACGCCTTTCTCGAGCGCCCCCTCGAGGACTACGACTTCGCCACCGATGCCCGGCCCGAGCGCATCGCCGAGCTGCTCGACACCTGGGCGGAGGTCGTCTACGGCGTCGGCGCCATGTTTGGCACTGTTGCCGCCCGCAAGGACGGGCACACCGTCGAGGTCACCACATTCCGCAACGAGGTCTACCGCGACGATTCGCGCAAGCCCCAGGTCACGTTCTCCGACGATATCCAGACCGATCTCGCCCGACGCGACTTCACCGTGAACGCCATCGCCCTGTCGCTCATGGACATGGAGCCGATAGACCCCCACGGTGGCCTCTCAGACCTGGCGGCCGGGGTGTTGAGGACACCACTCGAACCCGAGATCTCGTTCTCCGAGGATCCGCTCAGGATGCTGCGCCTCTTCAGATTCGAGGGCACGCTCGGATTCAAGAGTGATGCCAGGACGGTGGAGGCTGTCGCCGGGATGGGGGAGCGGCTCGAGATCGTGTCGGCGGAGCGGATCCGGGACGAGCTTTCGAAGCTCGTGGTCGCACCTGCGGCCGGGATGGCCCTCGATCGTGTCGTGACTTCCGGGCTCGCGGCCCATTTCCTGCCCGAGCTGCCCGCGCTGGCCATGGAGCAGGATCCGCATCAGCGACACAAGGACGTGTTGGCCCACACCCTCGCCGTCGTCGACAAGACACGTCCCGAGCTCGTGCTTCGACTCGCCGCCCTCTTCCACGACATCGGCAAGCCCGACACCCGCCAGTTCGGCAAGGACGGTGTCTCCTTCCATCACCACGAGGTGGTCGGGGCGCGGATGACCCGACGCCGGCTGAAGGCGCTCCGGTATCCGGGTGAGATCGTCGATGACGCCTCCCGGCTCGTCTTCCTCCATCTCCGCCCGCACACGCTCAAGATGGGGTGGACCGATTCGGCGGTGCGTCGCTATGTGCGTGATGCCGGATCTCTGCTCCCCTATCTCAACGAGCTGGTCAGATGTGACGTCACCACGGCAAATCCCCGCCGGGCCCGGGCGGTTCAGAACCGCATCGACGAACTGGAGGAGCGGATCGCCGAGCTGAGCGCCAAGGAGGAGATATCCCGCCTGCGTGCCCCGATCGACGGCAACCAGGTGATGGGGTATCTGGGGATTGGGCCGGGGCCGAACATCGGTGAGATCATGGGGTTGATGCTGGAGCGAAGGATCGACGAGGGCCCATACAGCGTGGGGGATGCATACGCCATGGTCCGCGAATGGGCCATCGCCCAGGGGATCCCGGACCCAGGGCCACCTCCCGACGAGGAGGAATGACGTTGAAGGTCGTCCTCGCCTATTCGGGTGGCCTCGACACGTCGGTGATCCTGGCCTGGCTCCGCGAGGAGCGCGGAGCTGAGGTGATCGCCTACACCGCCGACGTCGGTCAGGGGGCCGAAGCTGGCGAGGCCAAGAAAAAGGCCATTGCCACCGGGGCCGTGGAGGCAGTAGTCGAGGACCTGACCCATCGCTTTGTCGACGGCGCCGTGTTTCCCGCTTTGCGCGCCGGGGCTGTCTACGAAGGCCATTACCTGCTCGGGACCTCCCTGGCCCGGCCCATCATCACCGAGGGGCTGGTGCGAACCGCCCGCAACTTCGGTGCCGACGCCATCTCCCATGGGGCGACGGGCAAAGGCAACGATCAGGTCCGCTTCGAGCTCTCCGTGGCAGCACTGGCACCCGAGCTCGGGGTGATCGCCCCCTGGCGGGAATGGGGCCTCGACGGGCGCACGGCTCTCATCGAGTACGCCCGGGAACGGGAGATCCCGGTCCCGGTCACCCGGGAGGAGCCGTACTCGATGGACGCCAACCTGTTCCACATCTCCTACGAAGGGGGGATCCTGGAGGATCCCTGGGCTGCGCCCCCGCCCAAGATGTTCCGGCTCACAGTCGACCCCACCGATGCCCCGGACCAGCCGGAGGAGGTCGTCATCGGATTCGAGCACGGCAACCCGGTCTCCATCGATGGCCGTGACCTGGGCCCGGTCGAGTTGTTGACTGAGGCGAATGCTTTGGCGGGGCGACACGGGGTAGGGAGGGTGGACCTCGTCGAGAACCGTTTCGTCGGGATCAAGAGCCGCGGGGTCTACGAGACCCCGGGGGGGACGATTCTCCATCTCGCCCATCGTGCCGTCGAGTCGATCACACTTGACCGGGAGGTCCTCCACATCCGGGACTCGCTCATCCCCCGCTATGCCCAGATCGTCTACAACGGCTTTTGGTTCAGCCCGGAGCGTTCCGCATTGCAGGGCCTGATCGACGACATCCAGGAGCCGGTCAACGGCGAGGCGCGCCTGGTCCTGTACAAGGGCGGGGCCATCGTGTCGGGGAGACGCTCACCCAATACCCTCTACGATCCCGGATCGGCCACCTTCGAGGCCGACGAGGTCTATCGCCAAGCCGACGCCGAGGGCTTCATCTCGCTCAACGCCCTGCGGATCAGGGGGTTCGGCGGAGGGGAACTGGGATGAGCCTCTGGGGCGGCCGCTTCGAGTCCGGCCCGGGCGAGACTTTGTGGGCCTACACCACCGATGTCTCCGACAGACGTCTCCTGGCCGACGATGTAACCGGCTCTCTTGCCCACGTGCTGATGCTCGGGGAGACCGGGATTCTCGCCGAAGCCGACGTGAAGACCCTTCTCGGCGGGCTCGAGTCCATCCAGTCCGAGGCCGCGAGTGGGGAGTTCGAGTTCTCCGAATCGGATGAGGACGTTCACTCGGCGGTAGAGCGCAGATTGTTCGAATTGGTGGGCGACGTCGCGGGCAAGCTGCACACCGCTCGTTCCCGCAACGACCAGGTCGCCTTGGACATGCGGCTCTACACCCGCCGTGCCGCCAGCGAGCGAATCGAACAGCTCCACGCCTTCGGCCTCGCCCTGGCCGAGATCGCAGAGCGTCACTCCGCCACCGTCGTCCCTTCCTATACCCACCTCCAACAGGCCCAGCCGACCACCCTCGGGCATCATCTCCTCGCCTACGCCTGGATGGCGGCGCGCGACGCCGAGCGCTTCGCCGGCGCCCGCCACCGCATCGATGTGTCGCCACTCGGCGCCGGTGCCTCGGCCGGGACATCGTTGCCGATCGACCCGGAGGCAACCGCCCGAGAGCTGGGGATGGGCGTTTTCGATAACTCCCTCGACGCGGTCGGGTCCCGCGACCACCTTGCCGAGTACGTCTTCTGCTGCGCCCAGGCCATGGTGAACCTGTCACGTCTCGCCGAAGAAGCCATCCTCTGGGCCACCCCCGAGTTCGGCCGGGCAAGGCTGGGTGACAGCGTAAGCACCGGGTCGTCGGCTCTTCCACACAAGCGAAACCCCGATATCGCCGAGCTGGTCCGGGGCCGGGCCGCGCGAGTCGCGGGGCTGCTGGCGTCGATAATGACGCTCCAGAAGGGTCTTCCGCTCGCCTACAACCGTGATCTCCAGGAAGACAAGCGGCTCGTGTTCGAGGCCGACGACACGTTGGCGGGCTCTCTGGGGGCGATGATCGAGTTGTTGCGAAACACCGAGTTCCTCCCGGTGGGCCCCGCCGTCGAGACGGCAAGCCTCGACCTGGCCGAGGCTCTGGTCGCCCGTGGTATCCCGTTCCGGGAGGCCCACGAGGCCGTAGGCAAGCTGGTCCTCGCCCTCGAAGGACAGGGCCGCAACCTTCTGGAGGCCATCGCAGAGGATCTGGTCTCGGCGCATCCGAGCTTCGTCGAGGCCGATCTCGGTCTGATCGACCCCGCCGAATCGGTGCAGCGACGTCTGAGCGCGGGCGGTGGGAGCCCTGAGTCGGTCCACACCCAGGTCTCCGAACTGCGGAGGAGGATCACTCCTTCCTAACGTGCTCCGGGTGATCCTCGTGGTGATCCCCGCGGCCATCGTCGCCGTGATCAGCCTGGCATCCTTTGCCGGGGCATGGGTCTGGTGGCTCGACGTGTTGGCCAATTTCCGGGCCCAGTACGTGGCGGTTCTGGCGATCCTGGGTCTCGTCGTGGCTGCCAGCCGGTGGCGCCGTACCGGGCTCGCCATCCTTGGTGTCGCGCTGGTCAATCTGTTTTTCGTTGCTCCCCTGTTCGTGGGTTCGCCGGGGGAGCTCGTGGCGGGGGCCCCGGGAATGCGGGTGATGAGCTTCAACCTGCTCTCGACGAACGAGAGCTACAGCGAGGTCATCGAGTACATCGAGGCCACCGACCCCGACATCGTCCTGCTCCATGAGTCGAGCAGGCCGTGGGAGGTGGCCATGGGCTCGTCGGGGCTCGACTACGAGATCGTCCGTGGTCGTTCCGAGAACCTGATCTTCGGCACCCTGGTCCTGGCTCGGGACGAGGTCGAGGCCGTCTCCTTCGGCTTTGCCGAGGGCGACGGGCGCGCCATCTCCATCCAGTATCAGCCGGAGGGCTGGCCGGTGCCGGTGCAGATCCTCTCCTCGCACCCGCTGGCCCCGACATCGGGGGAGCGCGCCGCCCTGCGTGATGCCCAGCTCGGATTTGCTGCCGGGTGGGCTGCGCAGCAGGAAGGGGCATTTGCAGTGGTTGGTGATCTGAACGCCTCGCCGTGGTCCTCTCCATTCCGTGGGCTCGTCTCGGAGGGTGCTCTCCGTAACTCCCAGATCGGGTTCGGCCTGCAACCCTCGTTCTCGGCGAACACGATCTTCCCCTTACGCGTCCCAATAGATCATCTGCTCCACAGCGACGACCTCAGGGTCCGTGACCGTCGTCTCGGCCCCGCCCTCGGCTCAGACCACTTCCCGCTCGTGGTCGACCTGGAGCACGCCCCGGGTCCCTGAACCGCTTACCTGAGGTACGTGGGCCCGCATATGGGCCTACGACGACATAGAAGAAGGGGCGGTACCGTTCGTCCCATGTCAGCCCCATTTTCCGAGCGCCGGGCACGTCTTGCCGAAGACATCGGCGATGACGCCATCGCCATCGTCCCGGGCGCTGTCGAGGTGATCCGAAGCAACGACACCGAATTCGATTTCCATCAAGATCCCAACTTCTTCTATCTGACCGGGTTCCATGAGCCGGACGCGGTGGCGGTGATCGCTCCCGGCCATGCCGACGGGGACTACACCCTCTTCGTCAGGCCCCGGGACCCGGAGATGGAGGCATGGAACGGCTATCGAGTCGGCACCGAGGGCGCCGAGGAGCGGTTCGGGGCGGACAAGTCCTATGAGATCGGGCAACTCGACGAGGTCCTGACCCGGCTCATGATCGGGCGCGAGGTCATCTGGTATCGCACCGGGAACCGACACCACGATGACAGGATCGCCGGGATCGTGGCCAAGGCCAGGAGTCATCGTGAACGCTACGGCGGGTCGGTGCCGTCGGCAGTTCGTGACATCACGGTCCTCCTCTCCGAGATGCGTCTCATCAAGACCTCGGAAGAGATCGAGATTCTGCGCAGAGCCTGCGAGCTGTCAAGTCGTGGGCACGCCGAGGCGATGCGCTTTGCCGCTCCCGGCCTCTACGAGTACCAGGTCCAAGCCGCCCTCGAGTACTACTGGCGGCTGGGTGGCGCCCGGCACAATGGCTACCCGTCCATCGTGGCCTCAGGGCCCAACACCTGCATCCTCCACTACGTGGAGAACGAGCGGATGATCGAGGACGGCGATCTTCTCCTGATCGACGCCGCCGCCGAGGTGGAGGGTTATTCGGCGGACATCACCCGGACCTTCCCGGCCAACGGGAAGTTCAGCGGTCCCCAGCGAGCCATCTACGAGGTGGTCCACGCCGCCTTCCAGAAGGGGCTGGACATGTCGGCCCCCGGGTCGACTCCGCGGGCCATCCACGACGCAGCGACCCGGGTCCTCACCGAGGGAATGGTGGAGCTGGGTCTCCTGCCCAAGGGGGTCGAGGAGTCGCTGACCATGCACCATTACAACCAGTTCTACTTCCACGGCACGGGGCACTGGCTTGGCCTCGACGTGCACGATATGGGCACCTACCGGGTCGAGGGGGTGCCCCGGAAGCTGGAGCCGGGGATGGCATTCACCGTCGAGCCAGGTTTCTACATCGCCCCGGACAAGGGCGAGATCACGTTGATCCTGCTCGAGTACGACAACGACGAATGGAACCAGCGCAGGATCCTCGAGGGCCGCACAGCGGCGATGGCCAAGGAGGCCGAGGCCAAGGAGAAGGCGGAGAAGATCACCCACATCGTTCCTCCCGACTTCCTCGGCATCGGGATCCGGATCGAAGACGATGTGGTGGTGACCGAGAATGGCCACGACAACCTGACCAGCTCGGTCCCCTCAGGTATCGAAGAGATCGAAGCCCTCTGCGCCGAGTCCTCGACGCTGCCGAGCGGCTGAGCCTTGGCCGGTCGCAAGAGGACGGCGACCCAACTCACTGTGCTTGCGCTCGCAATGACTGGCTGCGTGGGCGGGGAACCGATGGGTGGGAGCAATACGACGGACGGCATACCCGCTACCTCGGTGGCACCAGATCCCTCGAGTACCACGCTGCCGACCCCGAGCACCGCTCTTGTCGAGACCACCGCGCCGTCAATCGGCGCGGCGACCTGTGAGCAGCCCGCCGCCGAGCCCGATGTGGAAGGCGTGATGGTCACGATCTACCAGATCTGTGACGCCGCCTCGGGAGTGGAGGACCGGGTCCTGGCCGGCCTCGTGCCCGTTGAGCGAGTGAGTGCCGACACCGGGGCCCCGCTGCCTTCGGCCTTGGAGGCGCTGCTGGCGGGCCCGACGCCGGGAGAGTCGGCGGCAGGGCTCACCTCCTGGTTCTCGACGAGCACCGCCGATGCGTTGCTGGACGCTTCTGTCGACGACGCCGGTGTGGCCATGGTCGATCTCGACGGCGACTCGATTTTGGGGATGAACAATGTTGGCACCACCACCGGTGGTGATTTCTTCCGGGGACAGCTCTACGGAACCGCTTTTGCCTTGGAAGAGATCAGCGCCGTGGGCTTCTCCATCGACGGGAGCACCACCGCATTCTGCGCGATGATGGAGCTGATCCCCGATTGCACCCCGATCACTCGCGCCGAATGGGATGAGATCCTCTCCCAGACCTCTGGGTGACGGCGGCCCTCAGGTTGTTGCGGGGAGGGCGTAGTGCAGGATCGCGAAGAAGTGAAAGCCGCTTCCCGCTATCACGAGGACGTGGAATAGCTCGTGGTGGGAAAAGGCCCTGGGAAACAACCGTGGCTTTCCGGTGGCGTAGATCACGGTGCCGACCACGTAGCAAGCGCCGCCGAGGACGATGAGGGCGAAGGCTCCAGGCCCGAGCTCGCGCCAGATCCAAGGAGCCCAGATCAAGGCTGACCACCCCATCACCATCTGAAGGGTCACCGAGAGCCTGGTCCGGATGTCGGGCATGAGCGCCTTGAGGAGTATCCCCGTGACGGCGATGCCCCATACAACTCCCAGTGCCACGGCGAGGGCGAACCCTTCGAGGGCGGCGAGGGCGATCGGGGTGAAAGTGCCGGCCACCACGAGAAAGATCATCG
>Ga0299907_10003463_pt1 | contig 10100 bp, 7 predicted proteins | sample RVTome_16_FD_198680 | JGI IMG/M metagenome (GOLD analysis project Ga0299907, IMG submission 198680) | Soil microbial communities from uranium-contaminated site in the Upper Colorado River Basin, Wyoming, United States - RVT152D67 (version 2) ... | reverse complement strand
AATGGTGCAGGACGCCCATCAATTTACCGGTGTGCCTTACCTGTGGGGCGGCGGCACGGCCCTGGGTGTCGATTGCTCCGGCTTTGTCCAACTCATTCATCGCCTGGCCGGCGTGACTATTCTGCGGGATGCCGACATGCAGTTTGACGTCGGGCAGCCGGTTGAACCACCTTTTCAGCCGGGCGACCTCCTCTTCTTCGGCGGCAACGGCGACCATCGCGCGATTTCACACGTAGGCATGAGCCTGGGCGGCTGGCAGATGATTCATGCTTCCCGCTCCCGCAATGGCGTTTACGTCGATGACGTAGAACAGTCCGGCTGGCTGCACGACAATTTCCAGGGAGCGCGAACCTTTCTATAGCGACCGGCGACGAGTGACCGGCAAGTTCTCGCTCGCAAGCCTTAAAACGTTATCCCTGGCTACGTAATTACCGCCCGCTGTTCACTGTTCACTGCTTACTGCAATTAGCGTCTCGCCCTTGGATTAAGCACCGTATTTAGCCCATCCCCGAGCAGATTCCAGCCAATTCCGAACAATGTTAGCGCCAGGGACACAGGTAGAAAGACCCACCAATGCGATAGCGGGTTGCCGCCTATGCCTATAATGTAATCTCGTGCCCCCACCAGTAAAATACCCCAGGCTACGTTGCCGCCAATGCCGATAAAGATAAAGGCCGTCGCCAGGATGACCAAACCACCAACGTCGCGGGCTGCCAGCACAACCGCCGGCGTGATGGCGTTGGGCAGCAGATGGCGGAAAAGAATGCGCGGGCCGGCCGCGCCAATAGATCTGGCCGCCAGCACGTACTCCTCTTGTTTAAGCCAGCTCACGTTGGCGTTGATGATACGGGCGTAGGGCATCCAGGAGAAGGCAATGAGCGCCAGCATCACCGGATCAATTTCCAACTGATACAAGACATTTTCCCACCAGCTCAGCTCGGGCAACTCGACAAAAGGAGCCAGAACCCGTGTAAACAGGAGCCGGTTAAATAGCCAGACAGCCGCTATAGGTGGAAAAACCAGAAAGGCGTCGGTCATGCGCATCATCAGGCCATTAACAGCTCCGCCGGCATAGCCGCTGACCGCACCCACGAGAACACCCACGGCGGCCGTGACCAGGGTCACCACGATGCCGAAGCGCAGCGCCGAACGCGTGCCCCAGATAAGCGTGTGGTAAACGTCCCACTGGTAGGAGGCGTCCTGGCCGGGAGCAATACCAAAGCGAGGCAACAAATTTATTTGCGGCACCGTGCCCAGCGGATGTTCGGCGCTAGGCGGATTGGGTGCCCGATCCAATCGCTGCCCAACCACTTTGAATGGACTGGGCTCACCATCGTCAGGCTGAGGCGCCAGCCAGGGCGCGGTTACAGCAGCAATAATGAAAAGGCCGACAATGATCAGGCCTAGCCAGTTCTGCCTGTCGGCGAAGAAGCGACGCCACCTGATCACGATTCGATCTCTCCTTCCCGGATACGGGGATCGACGAGGGCCTTAATGACGTCAAGCGCGAACATGATCGGCAGCACCATCAAGACGCTGTAGACGGCAAATCCCAGCGCCAGACCCGTGTCAATGGTGTTCTGCGAGCCCCTGATAATCAGCTCGGATAGGCCCTTAAAGCTGAAAATCACTTCGATGATAAAAACGCCGGTGATTAACGAAGCGGCCGAAAGGGCGCTGCTGGTCAACGCCGGCAACAGCGCGTTACGAAAGGCGTGGCGCCAGACGACAGAGCGCCTCAGAAGCCCGCGTGAACGGGCGGCCGTTACGTAATCCTTATGCCTTTCTTCAATCATCGAAGCCCGCGTGACCCGCGCTAGTGTCGCCCAATGCGCCAGGCTAAGGGTGAAAACGGGGAGAACCAGGTGGCGCAGCGCGTCTTTGGTAACGTCGAGACGGCCGTTGAGCAGGCCATCCACCGTGAGTAGCCCAGTGTATGTCTTAAACGTGGTGACCGTTCGCAGCGATAACTCGGTAATACCGGTTCGCCCCGCCGGGAACCAGCGCAGGCCCACGTAAAAAATCGACAACAGCGCCAGGCCGAGAATGAACGGCGGGATAGAGGTGGCTACAAATGCGCTTAATCGAAACCAATTGTCAACCGGCCGGTTTGGCCGCCAGCCGGCGACAACGCCGCTGATCAGACCCAGCGGGATGAGCAGCAGGACAGAATACAACGTCAGTTCGGCCGTGACAGGCGTGCGCGCCAGCAGCAAATCAAGTACGTCCGCGTTGAACGTCGGGCTCCAGCCCCAGTCGCCCCGCAGTAAATTCGTGATCCAGCGGCCGTACTGCACTGGGAAGGGATCGTTCAGCCCCTGCTGCCTGATGATACTATTTAGCTTGGCTTCAAACTGTTCGGGCGGCAAGTTCAAGCGCGTGCGAGGAGGCCAGTACAACATCGCCCGCTCTTCCGGCGGCGCTAGCATGGCAACACCATAGAGAACAACCGTGATGAAAAACAGGGTAACAGGAATACTCAAAAGACGACGAATCAAGAACTTTAGAAATGGAACCATACTGTTCACTGCCCACTGTTTACTGTTTACTGAGCGCCTAGCTCAACACACCGCTCCAGCCGCACCGGACTCACACCTTCAAACCAGCACTCAATAGCGTACTCGCCATTTGCCGCTTCGGCCCGCATCAGCGTATAACGCCCCCACTGAGCCAGCCGGTAGATCTGCGGCCGCCCGTCGAACCTCTGGCCACGTGACCTGAGCCACATTAGCCACTCATTCTCTACTTGGGGCAGGCAACCGGGACACGCTTCAGGCACTGTCTCACCGGTAATCAGGCTGGCAAGTCCGGTCGTATAAGGCGGCGCCGCGTCGTAGCAAAAGGAAAGTTGCTCGTTGATGACGCGGCAGTTGATCCAGGCGCCGTTGCCGAAATGGGCAACAATAAAGGTTGTGAGTGTTTGCTGGTCAACCTCACCAATTTTGAGACTGTAGGTAGGGCTTAGCTGATCGCGCACACCTCTGAGGGCATTGTAATTGATACCCTCTTCCAGACCTAATTGAAACAGGTCGCCTTCCTGGGCCAGGTTTGTCTGAATAGCTCTGTGGACCAGGTCAACGGCCGCCACCGAGGGATCCGTGCGCATGCTATTCGTTAGCAGACCGGCGCCGGCGACAAGCGGCAGCGGTAACAGTAACAAGAACCAGGCGGCCGACGTCAGACGTTCATTTTCACCCAGTTCGCCATAGATACGCTCCAGGCGGTAATCCTGCAAAAGAGCCAATGTGATCAGCGTCAGGATGATAAAGAGGCCGGCCAACACCAGAGCGGCTATAGTGATGTCCGCGCTAATGGGGTAAATTTGCACTCCCCAAAAGCGGCGATCAGCCAGCCACACGGCCAGCGTGCGCCCATAATGTGGCAGATAGTCGATGAGGATAGCGACGGCGACGGCCGTTGCCAGCCAGACGAGAAACGTTCGGCCCACGCTGCCGCTGCGGCTGCTAAGCCAGCCGGCAAAACCACACACCAGGATCAGCCCCAGGCTGCTCAAAGTTAAAGCCGGATACTGTAGCGGCAGCGGTAACCTGGATAGCCTGATGGCCTCAAAGCCCCAGAATCCCAGTGCCAGCGCCAGGCCAATCAGCAGCCCATTCAGAAAACCTAAACGCCGGTAAGCTGGTAGGGAATAGACTTCTTGTTCGGCCGCTACTGAACGTACCGGTGCCATAGCCATGCCCCTCCAAGGAGTAACAGGACAACGATGATGCCGAGCCAGGACCAGGCCTGCCGCTGGCTGACGGGAGGTCGTGGCGCTGCAGCAATCGCTGGCGCAGTTACCACTGGCTCCGCTGATAAAACTACGTTTTCGGGGGCGAGCGGTTGCAACCGCACCTCACCGACGTTGGCTGTGTTTAATGACTGTTCGTTCCACACGCCATGCGCTCGTGCCAGAAAAGCCGTAATGGCCAGATACTCCGCTTCAGAGAGATGGCCGGCGTCTTGATAGGGCATGGCTGCCTGAATAAAGGAGTGAACCTCGCCTAGCGTTGCGAAGCGAGCCAGGCTGTCCTCGCCGATTACGGCTGGCACGGCCGTTGGCAGGGTAAAACCGTTCTCGTATGGCCGGTTGCCGTGACAACCTGAATTCCAGCAATTCTGATCCTCAGGTGGGTACTGGGCGCGCCACTCGTCAGTCAGGCCCTGGCCCTGGTCGCCGTGGCAGGGCTGGCAGTGGAGCCAGTACAGTTGCGCGCCCTCGTCGGCTTGTGTCGGCTTCTCTGCCGTTGGCGGCGCCGCCAGCCGATCAACCGTCGGCGTCGGCCGCGGTGTGCCCGGTACAGGTGTAGCCAGTTCCCTGTCCTGGGCCAGCGCCAGGTCGAACAGCGACAGGTACAAAACAGCGACACAAATTACCAGAATTCGTTCCATACCACTAATAAGGGATTCTTCGCTCCAAAGACTCCGCTCAGAATAACATAGTCATGGTTGAATCGGTGTACCTGTTAAGAGGAGGGGCCAGGATTGGTCCAATTTTCTCTGGAAATAGAATGCAACAATGAATACAAATTGGACCAATCTCCAGACAGGCTTGGTAGTTACGAATCCGCTCAATTCTCCCTATCCGCTGTTCTCACGACAAAAAACAGGCGGGTCACCTCTCGACGCCCGCCTGTATCAATTGTTAGTTCTTGGAATTCTGTAGCCGAGGTTTCCTAACCTCGCTCCTGTACGCGACTGGAAATCGCGGCTACAGTCTTTTCCAAAAGTTTCGTGGTTGACTTAACCACGCGCTCCGCGCAATTTTGGATCGAGAATGTCGCGTAGCCCGTCGCCGATCAAATTCCAGCCCAGCCCGTACAAGAGCAGCGCCATACCCGGGAAAACAATGATATACCAGTGTCTGTCCAGCGTTAGAATCCAGTCGCGCGCGTGGCTCACAATCTGGCCCCAGTCGGCATAGCCAACCTGGACGCCGATTCCCAGAAAGCTGAGCGCGGCAAAGGCCAGGACAATGGCCCCCATGTCCAGCGACAACACCACCAGGGTAGGATAAATAGCGTTGGGCAAAATGTGGCGCAAAATCAGGTGAATATCCTTGGCACCGCTGGCGCGCGCGGCATCGACGTAATCGCGCTCCTTGGTTGCCAGGATGTCGCCGCGCAGCAGGCGGGCGTATGTGGTCCAGCCAAACACAATCAGAGCAATAGAGGCCGGCCAGATACTGCGTCCCATTTTCGGTATCAGGAGCGACGACAGGATCAAGGCGCCGACCAGGAAGGGGAAAGCGATGAAAACCTCGACGAAGCGCATCAAGATTTCGTCAACCCAGCCGCCATAAAAGCCCGATACCGCGCCGATGATGACGCCAATGACGGCCGAGGCCATCACCACCAATACACCCACCAACAGCGCCGTACGGCTGCCCCAGACGATGCCGTAGAAAATGTCGTACTGGCCGCTGGTGGTGCCCATCAAGTGGACCCATTCCTCATGGCCCGTCAGCGGCGTGTACCAGAAAGGAATGGTCTGTGGCGCGCTGCTGCGCCAGGGTGTGCCCGGTGGCTGCGGTTCGGACGCAAAGCCATCACGGGGTATGATATTGGTATTCCAGGTCGGCGTAGGCGCCGGCGCCAGCACCGGCGCAAAAGCAGCCGTCAGCATAAATCCCAGGATGATAATAAGCCCGGCCACCGAAAGGGGATTGGTAAAGACGCCCTTGATGAGCCGGTACCACTCCGGACCGACGGCTTTTTCCAGCCGGCCCCGTTGGCGCAGATAACCCTGCTCAAGAACGGCCGGCGCTGTCGTTCCGGTCATTGTCTCTGTGGTTGCACTTGTCGTCATACCTCACCTCACTAACCTATTCTAAGCGGACACGGGGATCCAGAATTCCGTAGAGAACGTCTACGACTAAATTAGCGCCCACAAACATGATGGCATTGAAGAGGGCAAAACCTAGCATCGTCAGCGCATCGAGGCTCAGAGCGGCGGCCGCCGCCGCTGAACCCAATCCGGGAAAGTTAAAGACAACTTCCGTAATAATAACGCCGTTTAATAAACCGGCTACGGTGGCGCCGGCAATGGTCACCACAGGAATAAGCGCATTCTTGCGCACGTGGCGGTTGATGACGACGCGCTCGCGCAAGCCTTTGGCCCGGGCCGTTGTCACGTAATCCTGGCGCAATGCTTCCAGCATGGACGAACGTGTTACTTTAAGCAACAGCGCAATCTGGACCACCGCCAGCGTCGTTACCGGCAAAACCAGGTGCCGCAGAGCGTCCAGGAAAATGTCGAAGCGAAGGTTTAGGAGCGCATCAATCGTGTGCATGTGGGTATAGGGGGTAAATCCTGGTCTCTGAACCACCTGGCTGAACCCGGTGGATAAACGTCCCGGCGGAAACCAGCCTAACTGGGCGTAGAAAATGAGCAAAACCAGCAGGGCAAAAACAAAGGTTGGCATGGACCAGCCCAGAATGGCCAGCACGCGCGAAGCCTGGTCTATCGGTTTATTATGGTTCAAAGCCGACTGGACGCCCAGCCAGATGCCTAAACCAATAATGGGGACGAAACTCCAGAGCGCCAGTTCCATGGTAGCGGGGAAACGCCGCTTTAACAAATCGATGACCGGTTCACGGCCGGTGCGCGAGTAGCCAAAGTCACCGCGCAAAATACCGCCGACCATCTCGCCCGTTACCGGATCCTCACGCCCGACCATCCAGTGCCAGTACTGCACAAAAAAAGGATCGTCGAGGCCATAGCGCTGAATAATTGCATCAATGGCTCCTTCTTGAAAAGGAATGCGCTGCACGTACAGAGCAGAACGTTCTACCGGGCCAAGAAGCTGCAGCATGGCAAAGATAATCAGGCTCACGCCCAGCAGAATAACCGGCAGAACCAGTAGTCGGCGGATGATATAAGCTGTCATAGTTGCTTCCTCGACAGAATATTCTGGTGGGGACTTCTGGGTTGTGAAGTCCCCACCAGACAGAACTAGAAGACCTAAGCCAAAGGCTCAATCACGGTATTAACTAACCACCGTCCAGGCCATAGGCATACCAGTAGGAACCAAATGCGCCGACACGGAAGAACCAGTCTTGCACCCAGCGCTGCTCGTAGCGGTTGGCTGTTGTCTGCGATAGCGTGACCTGAATGGCCTGCTCGTGGTGTAACCGCTGCAGTTCGAAGTAGATCTCCTCGCGCTCGGCCGGATCGGCCGCTAGCACACCGGCCGTCACCAGTTCGTTGAACTGATCCAACAACTCTTCAGGCAGGCGTTGGCGGCCGGCAAAGGTGCCGACGGTGAAGGGCTGGGCCCAGTTGTGGGGGTCGTGGATGTCTTCGATCCAGCCGCTGACGGCCACGGGTAACTGAGACGCACCAAAGGAGCGCAGGAAGGTGGGCCAGGGCAGGCCGACGACCTCAACCTGGTACAGCGGGTTGATAGCGCCCAGCTCGGCCTGGTAGATCTCACCCACGGTCTGGCGGGCTGTATTGCCGGTGTTGAAAGCAATCTGGAAGCGGAAGCCGGTCTCCGGCAGCACGCCATCCCAGGCCTGCTCCAGCTCGGCCGCGCACAGCTCCGGATCGTACTCGTACATCTCGCCATCCGGATTGTAGCCCAGCATACCCAGGATGATGGGGCCGTTGTTGCGCACGCCGCGGCCGTCCTGCGCTTCCTGAATGTAGATGTCGTAGTTGAAGCAGTGGTTCATGGCCAGACGCACGTTCATGTCGGAGAAGAAGTCGGGCGGGATGCCGTTGCCGTCCAACTGGCCGCTGCCGATGTAGGGGTTGTTGCCCTGCTCGTCGGTGGCCACGTTGAAATTCAAGAAGATATCGTCGCGGGCGACGCTGGGCAGATCATTCCAGCGGCGTAATTGCCCTTCAGGGTTATCCGTAGGCGTACATTCGCCCGTTTCCCAGTTACACTCCTCGCCGACGAGGGGGTCAACCTGGCTGTAGTTTTCCAGGTTCACGCTGACCCAGTCGGCGTCGCCAGCCTGCAGCGAGGCAAAGCGGGTGCCCCACTCATCGACGATGCGGACGATAATGTTGGGCACTTCTGGCTGTCCGGCCGGTCCGCCTTCCCAGACGGGCATGTCGTCGGTCCGCCAGTAGTTGGGATTGGCCACCAGGGTATACTCTTCACCGGGCGTCCAGTGGTCCAGCATGTAAGGGCCGGTGCCGTTGACGATGGTGCTCAGTTCGCTGTTTTCGGAACCGGGCGAATAGTGGTCTTGCCAGGTGGCGCAGTCGCCGTCCCAGGCGCCGTTCTCGACGGCCCACTCCATATCGAGGATAGTGCCCCAGGATGCAGGCAGCGTAGCCAGGAAAGGACCCCAGGATTGGGCCAGGTTGAAGGTGACGGTGCCGGCTTCGTCGTCGGCGACGACGGCCGCCTGCACTTTCTCGCACGTTGCCAGCAGTTCGGCCGGATCGGCTTCGCTACGGAGGCCGTCGGGATCGCCGGCGTAGGCGCCATCGCCAATCTCTTCGGTAATATCGCCAGAGCTATAACCCATCAGGGGCTCGATGAGCAGCCACTGCGGGCCGTTTACGTCTGACTGCAGCAGGCCGCGCTGGAAGGTGTAGGCCACGTCGTGGGGCTCCAGCGTGCCGCCCGCGTGGAAGGTGACGCCTTCGCGAATCTGGAAGGTGTAGGTCAGGCCATCCTCGGAGACGCCGCCGTTCTCCACGCTGGGCACTTCTACCGCCAGGGCCGGTACAAAGCTGTTGGCATCCGTGTAATTGTAGTAGATGAGCCCTTCCATTGTGTTCTCAATCAACTGGGCGCTGGCCGTGTCGTAGGCCAGGGCCGGGTCCATCGTGTCCACGTCGCCAAACTGCAAGCGGGTATAGGTATCGGGGTTGGGCGAGGTAAAGTCGACGGGTGCGGCCGGCACCGGGGTGGCCGTGACCACCACTGCCTCCGTTACAACCCGCGTCACTTCGACCTGCTGACCTTCTTCGGTAACTGTTTCGGTGATAATACGGGTAACCTCGACGGGCACCTCGACTGTTTCCGGCTGGCAGGCAGCCAGGATAACCCCAACAAGCAGCAGCGCGGTGAACAATAAAGTAATTCTTCTCATGGACATACAAACACCTCCTTCGTATTCAGTCCACCAGTAAAAAATAGGGAAACGTTTAGCTTTCGCTGCTGAATTGTATTAGAAGATCAATTTGGTGTCAAGAAGGTGTCAATATAGTGTCATTAAGGGGTAAAATTGGTGCCTACCCTCTGTCGACAAGATTTGCTGTAAACACGGACGGAAGGGAACAGGGATAATAAAATAAGGAAGATGACCAGCTCTGTATCTGGCTGTGGCGATTTCAAGGCCAGAGATGGATTTGCCACAGCCAGCAAGTATGGCCGTCGTCGATCCACTCGACGCGCCAGTGGCCTTTGCCAAAGGTTCGGCGGACGCCGCGCAACAGCTTTTGCAGGCGCTGAGCAAAAGGGGGAATGCCCTGGCTGCTTTGCCACCACCAGCGCGGCCGTGGCAATGACAATGACTCGGTGGCGGTGGCAGGGGCGGGAACGGCCGATTTTCGGCTAAAGTAAACCAGGTCTTCGGCGTCGTCCTGCTTGCTGAGAGCCACGCCCGTGACCTCGGCCGTTACCATTTCCATCACCAGCACGTCATGACGGCCGTCGTCGGGCCGGCCCAGGGCCGATGACCAGGCTTCGCTCAAAGAATCGGCCAGTTGCCCCGGATCGGCGAAGTCAACAAAGTGTTTCAGCCCGGCCGGCTGGCGCTGGGTCGCACCGGCTTCTGTTGCGACCGTAAAGGCGGGGCGAACCGCGACGGGGGCGTGGATTGGGGGGAAGCGAACTGCCTGGTAGAGCAATTCGTGTAGCAAGTGGATATCGGGCACTCTTACGCGGCCGTCGCGGATAACGGCAATTTCCTCGGCCAGCGCCAGGCGATAAACGCCGTCCAGCAGAATAGCACCGGCGGGCACCGGCAAGCCGGCGCGGGCTGCCCGGTCGAGCAGCACGCCTGGGACGCTCACGCCTTGCCTTTTGGCGCGGTTAGAACCCAACCACACGAACAGCAACTGCGACATAATGATAAATGGTGTAAACACAGATAGGAAGGAACACGGATGGGAAGAAGAGAAGAGAGAAGAAA
>Ga0299907_10003462_pt1 | contig 10100 bp, 6 predicted proteins | sample RVTome_16_FD_198680 | JGI IMG/M metagenome (GOLD analysis project Ga0299907, IMG submission 198680) | Soil microbial communities from uranium-contaminated site in the Upper Colorado River Basin, Wyoming, United States - RVT152D67 (version 2) ... | reverse complement strand
TTGGACGCCGCGGAGGAGGTGTCCGAGGCCGACCTCGACACGCTGCAGTCGCTCGTCGACAAGAGCCTCCTGCGCCGGCGCGACGAGCGCTACTGGATGCTGGAGACGATCCGCGAATACGCGGCCGAGCGACTGGAGGATTCCGGCGAGGCGGAGACCATCCGCGACCGGCATCTCGACCGCTTTCTTGCGCTCGGCGAACGGGCGTACGACGAGCGCCTTAGCTCGGCATCGGCATGGTTGCCGATCCTCGCGGCGGAGCAGGACAACTGTCGCGCCGCGCTCGAATGGGCAGCCGCCAGGCGTCCGCAAGCAGAACTTTGCCTGGCGAGTGCGACCGCGTTCTACTGGAATTTACGAGGACACGGTTTGGAGGCGAGCGACCAGCTCGTGCAAGCGCTCGCGCGATACCCGACGCGCGACACCGTCCGAGCGCGGGCGCTCATGCATCTCGGTGACATTCTCGTGAGCCGGCACATCGACCGGCGTGAGGAGGCAATGTCCTACCTCGACGAGGCGCTGCGCCTTTGGCGCGACGAGCGCGACGTACTCGGCGAAGCGTTGGCGCTGGAGCGAATCGGTGTCGCACACCACGCCGCTGGAGACGATCGTGCTGCGCGACGTGCCTTGGAGCAGAGTCTTACCCTTCGCCGACAGGCGGGTGCGCCGGAGCTCCTCGAGGCGCGGTCGTTGGGCGGGCTCTGCGAGCTGCTCGTCGCGGCGGGCGAGATCGAGGCCGCCGAGCGACGAGCGCAAGAACTCTATGAGCTCGCAGGGCATTACGAGGACCGGGAGACTCAGCACGGAGCACTGCACCACCTCGCCGACTGCCCCCTGATCGGCGGCGACTACGAAAAGGCGGAGCGCCGTTACGCACGCGCACTCGCGCACGCACGAGACTATGGGTTCCTGCGGAGTTGCCCGACCGAGCTGCTCGGCGTCGCGATGTCCGTAGCCGGGCAAGAGGACCACGCGCGCGCCGTTCGTCTTGCGGGCGCCGCGTATGCTCAACGTGAAGCCTTCGGCATCACAGGTCCGAGCCCTGTCCTGTTTTGGAACAGGCTTCAGGAGTGGTTCATCGGCGGCGCTCGCGCCAGCCTGACACCTGAGGAGGCCGAGCGCGCCGAGCGCGCAGGGCGAGAAGCTCCATTCGACGAGGTCGTCGACGAAGTGCTCGGCGAGCGAGCGGAGGATGGCCGTGCAGCGTGACCTCCCGACCGGCACCGTCACCTTCCTCTTCACCGACGTCGAGGGCTCGACCAAGCTGCTGGAGGAAATCGGGGACGAGGCGTACGACGCGACGCTCGCGGAGCATCGGCAGATCGTACGGGGGGCCTGCGCTGAGCAGGGCGGCGTGGAGGTGGACACCCAGGGAGACGCCTTCTTCTTTGCCTTCCCGACGGCTCCCGGAGCGCTCGCGGCCGCGTCCGCGATGACCCACGCCCTCGCCGCCGGACCGATCCAGGTGCGCATTGGCCTGCACACAGGCAGGCCGCGTGTAACCGACGAGGGCTATGTCGGAAAGGAGGTGCATTTCGCCGCCCGTGTCGCAGCGACGGGCCACGGGGGGCAGATCGTCCTCTCCAAGGCCACGGCGGACCTCGTCGAGGCCGAACTGACCGAGCTCGGCGAGCAGCGCCTCAAAGACGTCCCCGCGGCCGTCCCCATCTACCAGCTGGGGAGCGACTCCTTCCCGCCGCTTAAGACCATCTCGAACACGAACCTGCCGCGCCCGGCGAGCTCCTTCGTCGGCCGCGAGGGTGAGCTCGCAGACGTGCTCGCGAAGGTCGAGAAGGGAGCGCGTCTTCTCACGCTCACCGGCCCCGGCGGGTCCGGCAAAACAAGGCTCGCGCTCGAGGCGGCGGCGACGCTCGTGCCGGAGTACAAGGCGGGCGTCTTCTGGGTCGGGCTCGCCGCCCTGCGCGACTCCGCGCTCGTCGCGGAGACGATCTCCCAGACGCTTGGCGCCAAGGACGGGCTCGCCGAGCACATCGGCGAGCGGGAAATGCTCCTCCTGCTCGACAACCTGGAACAGGTCGTCGAGGCGGCGCCTGAACTCGCGTCGCTCGTCGAGGCCTGCCCCAACCTCGCCCTGCTGGTCACCTCGCGCGAGCTCCTTAGGGTGCGCGGCGAGGTTGAGTACCCGGTGCCGCCCCTCGCCTCGCCTGAGGCGGTGGCGCTCTTCTGCGAGCGCTCGGGGCTCAATCCGGACGAGGAGATCGCCGAGCTCTGCGCTCGGCTTGACAACCTGCCTCTCGCCGTCGAGCTCGCGGCCGCGCGCACGAAGGCGCTCTCCCCCGGTCAGACTCTCGATCGCCTCTCGCAACGCCTGGACCTGCTCAAAGGCGGCCGCGACGCCGACCCCCGCCAGCAGACGCTCCGGGCCACGATCGAGTGGTCGTACGAGCTTCTCTCAGCGGAGGAGCAGCGCCTCTTCCGCGCCCTTTCCGTCTTCGCCGGTGGCTGCACCTTGGAAGCCGCAGAAGAGGTCGCAGATGCCGACCTCGACACGCTGCAGTCGCTCGTCGAGAAGAGCCTCCTCCGTTTCAGCGACGGCCGCTACTGGATGCTCGAGACGATCCGGGAGTATGCGGTGGATCAGCGTGAACTCAGAGCAGAGCTCGACAGCCTGAAGGCACATGCGGAGTGGGTGGTTCGTCTCGCGGAGCAGGCGGAGCTCGAGTGGACGACGCCGGCAGGAACGGCCTGGTTCAAGCGCTTGAACGACGAAGTCGACAACGTTCGCGCGGCGATCGAGTGGGGCTTGGCGCAAGATCGGGGGCTTGCGCTAGCAGTCGCCTCCGATCTCTGGCTGTTCTGGCCGCATACCGACCGAGCGATCGAAGGGCGGCGATTTCTGACGGCAAGCTGGGACGATGGCGCCTCCGCGGAAGTCCGCTTGCGCGCCTTGCGAGCGCTGACCGCGGTGGCGAATGACGCAAATGACGTCCCCGCCATCGTCGAGGCATCGAAAGCGCGGCTCGAACTCGCTCGAGCCACTGGTGACATCGAACACGAGGCAGCTGCATTGAACATGCTTGGAGCAGCGGCAGGACTCAAGGGTGATCGTGCCCTAGGCCGCCAGTTCTATGAGGAGTCGGTGGAGCTCCATCGGCAGATGGATGATCCCGCCAGCCTGGCTGGCGCAATCGGAAATCTCGCCCTCCTCGAGCGTCAGGACGGCAACCTACCCAGAGCCCGCTTGCTCCTCGACGAGAGTCTTGCCCTCAGCCGAGCTCATGGCAGTGAACTCGACATCGTCTGGGCCCTGAAGGAGCTCGCAATGGCAGCCATCGCTGCAGATTCGATTGCGGAAGCTAAGGAGCTCATCTCTGAGGGCCTCGAACGCGCGGCAAGGTGCGAGTTACTGATCATGGAAGTCGATCTGGGAGGCATCAGGGACGGAGATCGCGCTCGAGCGATTGCGGGCCGCACTCGGCGAGTCGGTCTTCGAGGCTCAGATCGAACAGGGTCGTTCGCTGGAGCGCGCGGCTGCGATTCTGGTCTTCGCCGTTGCGATCCTCGCGAGCAAGACGCAACGAGCGTCGGATGCCGCGCTCCTGCTTGGTGCGGTCTCGGGCATGTTCGCCACGCCGCCGCCTGCCTAGACTGACCGCCCTCCAGCGGCACCTGGGAGGCCTGATCGAGCACGGCCTCGGTCCGCTGGGACACGCTCGGCCGAACGGGTCACGTTTCGCCGCGTTGCTCCCCTGCGCGCGCAATACGGTCGCGGTTCCAGGCGGAAGCGTGACCGCGGCGCCACGCGGCCGGCCGTAAAGACGCAATCGCGCGCCTATGCCTTCTCGCAGGCGACTCCGTCCTTGTCGCGATCAGGCCGCGGTTGTAGGACATCGCGAGTTTGTAGAGCTTCGTGCTCCGGTAGAAGTTCGTCACCGGATCGCCGGTCAACGGCTAGCTCAGCCGACGGCGACGTTTGACGGCGAGGGCGATCAGAAGAATCACGATTCCAACAACACTGATGACATTCGTCACCCCGGCCAAAGCGCCGGCCACGTTGCTGGTGTCCGCCCAGATGAGGCCGATAGTCGTCCCCACGAGGAGCAGAGCGACCATCGCGCCTAGCCCGTAGAGAATCCGCCGTCTGGTGATGATCCCGACCATAGCTCTCAGCGGACGCGGAAGCAGGCGAGCAAGCGCGGCGAAGTTTCCATCGCAATACCTCCTTGGGACATCACTCGTACTGGAGCGCGTCGAGGACGTTGAGGCGCGCCGCCCGCCGGGCGGGCAGGATCGCCGCGAGGATGCCAGCGACTGCGGCCACGACCGTAAAGACGGCGAGCTGGATGAACGGGACCGAGAACTGCACCTCGAACTGCGAGAGTGCCGCGGTCACCAGGGCAGCAAGGGAGATGCCGAGCGGGAGCCCGACAGCAGCCCCGATGAGGGCGGTGATCACGCTCTCGTGCCGCACCATGCGGCGGGTCTGCCGGCGGGTCATCCCGACCGCGCGCAACATCCCGAGCTCGCGCGTCCGCTCGTGGACCGAGAGGACGAGCGTGTTCACCATCCCGAAGAGGCTGACGACGACCGATAGGGCGAGCAGGACGTAGAGGATGGCGAGGAAGTCGTCGAAGCCCTGATCCTGTGCTGCAATCCACTCCCCGCGCGTCTGCACCTTCGTGTCGGGAAATCCGGCGAGCGCTGCCTCGATGGACGTCCGCATCCCGTCGCTCGGGTCGCCTTGCACGTTCACGAAGGTGAACAGGTTGCGCGAACCCTCGAAGAGTGAGTCGAAGGTTGCCTGGGCGATGCTGACGCTCCCGAGAAGCGGATAGAAGGGCGGAGGCTCGTAGATCGCCTTCACTTCCAGCTCGAGACGCTTTCCGGACGGCGTCAGCAGGGGAAAGATCTCTCCGACGCTGAGGCCCTTCCGCTCGGCGAAGTCGTCGTCGATGACCGCGCCGTTCCGCCCGAGTGTCGGGAGCACGGCGTTGGAACCGTCCTTCCACTGGAAGTTGTATGCGTGTGCGATCGTGCTCGGCTCGATTCCGGTCACGTAGTTGCCGGAGCCCGCGACCTTGCCGAGCTCGGAGCGGACACTCGAGACGAGTCGCGCCTGCGGTGCGGTACCGACGGCGTCTCCGGCGGCCGCGACGAAGGGTGAGAAGCCGTCCTGTGAGGTGACGACGTAGTCGGCGACCACCTGCCGCTCGATTGCCTCCCCGTTCGAGGCCTTCATCCCGCTCGCGAGTACCGCGACGAACGTGACGAGCGCGATGCCGACCATGAGCGCCGCCGCGGTCGCGGCCGTGCGACCGGGGTTGCGCCGCGAGTTCGACTGTGCGAGCTTCCCCGCCGCTCCGCCCAACCTGCGGGCTGGCCAGCCGAGCACGGTCGCGAGCGGCCGCACGAGCCGGGTCGAAAGAAGCGCGACGCCGACGAAGAGCGCGATGCACCCACCGGCCAGCGAGAGCAGCCGCTCCGCCGTGCCCATGTCGTCGACGAAAAGCGAGTAGCCGAGGAGCGCGACCGCGAGCGCGACGATGGCCGCGCCGGCGTACGGCGTCAGGAACGCGAGCCGCGACGTCGGCAGCGCCGCTCCCTCCCGGACGGCTGCGATCGGCGGTACCCGCGTCGCCCGGATCGCCGGCAGCAGCGCTGCGAGGAGCGTCACGACGACGCCGATCAAGAGCGAGACGATCACCGTCCGAAGCGCGAGGACGAGCCCGACCTCCGGCAGCTCGGCTCCGAAGGCGGCGAAGAGCACCTTCAGGCCGTAGGCCAGCCCGATTCCAAGCCCGAGCCCGATCACGGCCGCGACGAAGCCGATCACGAGCGCCTCGAGCACCACCGAGCCGAGCACCTGCCGTCGGGACGCCCCGATCGTGCGCAGCGTTGCGAACTCGCGCGTGCGCTGGGCGACAGTGATCGAGAGCGTGTTGAAGATGACGAAGGAGCCGACGAAGAGTGCGATGCCGGCGAATGCGAGCAAGAAGTATCGGATGATGTCCGTGAACGCCGAGATCTCGTCGGTTTCCTCCCGGGCCGACTCCGTGCCGGTCATCACCTCGACCGAGGTCGGCAGGGATGCGCTGATCTCGTCGACGAGTTGCCCGGGCGAGACGCCTTCCTTTGCGGCGACGAAGATCTCGTCGAGTTTGCCTATCTTCCCGACCAGGGCTTGCGCCGTCGGCACGTCGAAGACGGCGAACGTCGCACTCCCGATCGAGTCGACCCCGCCGTACTGCGCGATGCCGACGATCTCGAAGTAGCGGACTGGCCCAACGGCGGAGACGCCGATCGTGTCGCCGACGCGATAGCCCTCGCGGTCGGCAGTGCCGGCGTCGATCACCGTGTCGTCCGGCCCCGACGGCCAGCGACCCGCCACGAGGTTCGTGGGGTTGAAGCGGTCGAGCTCGGGGCTGGTGTCCAGGCCGAGCGCGAAGGTCGCATCCCCACTGATCGCCTTCTCCTCCTTGTCGAGCAGCATCGCCTCCTCGTCGACGATGGTTCCGCCCGCGACCGCGACGCTAGATAGGGCGCGCACGTCGCGGAGCAGTTCCTCCGGAATCCCTGGCGTCGCGGCCGTGTCGCCCTGGAAGCTGATGTCGACGGGCTTGCCGGTGATGCGGGCATCCGTCTCGGCGTAGGTCTCGCCGATGAGATTCGAGAAGGCCTTGTCGATCGTGTCCGTGAGGACGTAGGTGCCGCTTACCATCGCGACGCCGAGAACAATCGCGAACGCGGTCAGGGCAGCGCGGAGCTTGCGGCCGGCGAGGCCTCTGAGCGCAACGGCGATCATGTCCGGCTCACCTCCTCCATCGCCTCGAGAACCTCGTGGGCGCTCGAGCTACCGAGCTCCCGGACGATCTCTCCATCGGCGAGGAAGAAGATGCGGTCGGCGATCGCGGCCGCCTGCGGTTCGTGGGTGACCATCACCGTCGTCTGGCCGTAGCCGGAGACTGCCTCGCGGAGAAGGGCGAGGATCTCAGCGCTCGTCTGCGAGTCGAGGTTCCCGGTCGGTTCGTCGGCGAAGACGACGCTCGGCCTCGACACGAGTGCGCGCGCGATCGCGACGCGCTGCTGCTGGCCGCCCGAGAGCTCGGACGGCCGGTGCCTGCGCCGGTCCGTCAGACCGAGGTTGGCGAGAAGCTCGTCGATCCACGCCCGGTCGGGCTTGTGCCCTGCGAGCTCGAGCGGGAGGAGAATGTTCTCCTCCGCGGTCAGCATCGGCAGCAGGTTGAAGAACTGGAACACGAAGCCGATGTGGCGGCGGCGGAGCTTAGTCAGCTGGCTGTCGCCGAGCTTCGAGACCGCGCTGCCGTCGATCCAAACCTCGCCCATGGTCGGCCGGTCGAGGCCGGCCAGGATGTGCATGAGGGTCGACTTGCCCGAGCCCGACGGGCCCATCACGGCGACCAGCTCGCCTTTGTCGACCGCCAGCGAGACGCCGCGCAGGGCGTTGACGGCGGTGTCGCCCTCGCCGTAGCACCGCGTCAGGTCGCGGGCGGCGACGAGGACCGGCTGCCTGCCGGCGAGCGTCGGAGCCGGCGGCCTCGTGTCTGTCAGAACTGCGTTCATGCCATGCCTCTCTCATCTGTCGAGGTCGATGTGTCGACTCATGACGCTAGAGAGGGGCGGCGAGGAAGTCGTCGGCCGGTGCTCCGATTCGAGCTCGCCGGCGAGAGTGATCCTTCGTACCCGACCTCAGACCCAGGTCGCAGTCAGCATCGTCGCAGCGGTTGATGCGAGACGCGGCGACGCGAGTTACGTTGGAGCCATGAGGCTAAGGCCGCTTGTCCAGAGCCACGCCGTGGACGCGTTCGTCGTTGTCCTCGCCGTCCTCTGGCAAGTCTTGATCTGGAGCGAGGGCGCGACGTTCACGATGGTGTCCGCAGGATTGCTGGCGACCCTCCCGCTGCTCCTGAGGCGCCACTTCCCCTTCGGGGCGCCGGTCCTCGTCTTTGCCGTGCTCGTGGGCGTCTCCGTCGCCGATCCCAGGGCTGCCGCCGAAGGCGAGATCCTGACGCCCTTCTCCGCCCTCTCGCTCGCGCTCGCCTTCTGGTTTCTGGGCGGCCACGACAAGGCGGAGCAGGCGATCGCAGGCACGGCGATCGGCCTGGCGAGCGTGCTTGCCGTGAGCCGGAGTCATGGGCTCGAGTTCGTCGTCACCGACGCCGACTCCGACCTCGGCATCGTCGGCCTCCTGCTCATCGCAGGCGGGCTCGCGGCAGCCGCCTTCGCGCTCCGGCGCCGAACGCACCGCGCCGTCCATCTCGAGCAGCGGGCCGCGGCGCTCGAGCACGAGCGCGAGGAACGGGCGCGTGCTGCAGTCGCCGCCGAACGCGCCCGCATCGCGGGCGACCTCCACGACGTGATCGCGCACAGCGTCAGCGTCATGACCGTACAAGCCGGGGCCGCCCGGCTCCTCCTCGAGAAGGACCCGCCGCGGGCCCGCGGGCCGCTGCTCTCGATCGAGGAGACAGGTCGGGAGGCGCTTGCCGACATGCGGCGCTTGCTCGGGCTCCTGCGGGCGGACGAGGACGAAACCGGACTCGCGTCAGAAGCGGCGGCCAACACGTTCGAGCCGGCACCCCGCGTGGCGGCGTCGTGACCCGACGCCTGACCCCCGAGCTTGCACGAGGGCACGTCGTCGACGCGCTCGTCGTGTTGCTCGCCTTGGCCGCCGAGATCAAGGTCTGGGTCGTGCCCTGGTCCGGGCCGAAGGCCGTCTTCATCGTCGGCTCGCTCCTCTGGACGCTGCCGCTGCTCCTGCGGCATCGTCTCCCCTTTGCAGCACCGGTCTTCGCCTTCGCTGTGCAGACCGGATCGGCCTTCGCGGATCCGACACTGGGAGCCGAGACGACCGCCTTCCTCGCGCTCCTCCTCACGTTCTGGGTGGTGGGAGCAGAGAACGAACGGAGCCAGGCGCTCGCGGGCGTGCTGATCGGCTTCGCCAGCATCGCAGTCGTCGCCCGGGTGGACGAGCGTCTGGGGTTCGAGGACGCGATTTGGGGGATCGTCTTCGGAGGGGCGGTGTCCCTCATCGCCCACACTCTTCGGCAGAGGGGGAGGCGTGCCGCCGAGTTCGAGGAGCGGGCGGCGCTCCTCGAACACGAGCGGGAGGAGACGGAACGGGCCGCCGTCGTCGAGGAGCGGCGCCGGATCGCGCGCGAGCTGCACGACGTGATCGCCCATTCGGTGACGCTCATGACAGTCCAGGCAGGCGCGGCCCGCCTCTTACTCGCTGAGAATCCGGAGCGGGCGCGGGAGCCTGTCCTGTCGGTCGAGGAGACGGGTCGCCGTGCGCTCGCTGAGCTGCGGCGCATGCTCGGAATCCTGCGCCCGGACGAGGCCGAGGCGTCGCTCGCGCCCCAGCCGGGTCTTGCTCGTATCGACGATCTCCTGGCCCAGGCCCGCCGGGCGGGGCTCCCGGTCGAGCTCGCGATCGCAGGGGAAACGCGCGTCCTCCCGCCGGGAGTCGACCTCGCCGCCTACCGGATCGTGCAAGAGGCGCTCACGAACGCGCACAGGCACGCCGGCCCCGCGCACGCGCAGGTGTTCCTCCGGTATGGGAGCGGGGCTCTCGAGCTCGAGGTGACGACCGATGGACGCGAGGCGGCGAACGGCGTGGACCGTGGCGGGCACGGCCTCGTCGGCATGCGCGAGCGCGTCGCGCTCTACGACGGCACGTTCGAGGCGGGGCCTAGCGCGGAAGGCGGCTACGTCGTGCGCGCACGCTTGCCGGTCGCCGTGAGCGAACGATGATCCGCGTCCTCATCGCCGACGACCAGGCGCTCTTGCGGGGCGGCTTCCGCATGATCCTGGAATCCCAGAAGGACATCGAGGTCGTCGGTGAGGCAGCGGACGGCCGGGAGGCCCTCGAGCAGGCAAGGGCGCTCGAGCCCGACGTCGTGCTCATGGACATCCGCATGCCCGAGCTCGACGGGCTCGAGGCGACGCGACAACTCGTCGGCGGCGACGGCGCACCGCGCGTGCTCATCCTGACGACGTTCGACCTCGACGAGTACGTCTACGAGGCGATGAAGGCGGGCGCGAGCGGATTCCTGCTGAAGGAAGTCCGGCCCGAGCAGCTCGCCGACGCGGTCCGTGTCGTCGCCGCAGGAGAGACGCTCGTC
>Ga0299907_10003461_pt1 | contig 10100 bp, 8 predicted proteins | sample RVTome_16_FD_198680 | JGI IMG/M metagenome (GOLD analysis project Ga0299907, IMG submission 198680) | Soil microbial communities from uranium-contaminated site in the Upper Colorado River Basin, Wyoming, United States - RVT152D67 (version 2) ... | reverse complement strand
ACCACCGGTCTGTGGACCTTCCGCATGGAGGGCTTCCAGGGGTGGAACGGCGCGGACTGGGGCATGCCGAACATCTCGAGCGCCCAGGACTGGGACAACGGACCCGCGGGCGCGCGCGACCGGATCACGACGGACGAAGACCAGGGGCAGGGCTGACGCGCCCCGGACCCTCGCGCCGCGCGCCGATCGCCGGCCTGCCGGCCTCGCCATCGGGCCGCGCTTCGACGAGACGCGGAATCGTCCCATGCAACTGACGGTCGGGCAGACGGCGACGCGGAGCCTGGCGCTCACCGAGGCGCACGTGCGGGGGTTCGCGGAGCTGTCCGGGGACTACAACCCGCTCCACTTCGACGAGGCGTTCGCGGCGGCGACCGCGTTCGGCGGGCTGGTCGTCCAGGGCGGGCTCACCACCGGGCTCCTGCACGCGCTCGTCGCGATGGACATGCCGGGCCCCGGGACCGTGTTCCTTAGCCAGGATTGGAAGTTCACGGCCCCGGTGTACATCGGCGATACGATCACGGCCCGCGCCGAGGTGCTGTCGGTGCACGCGTCCAAGCCCGTGTGCCATCTCGGCGTGCGCGTCACGCGCGACCGGGACGGCGAGGTCGTGCTGGAAGGCGAGGCGTGGTGCTACCAGTTCGCACCCGGGGAGGGGTGAGCCGACCCCGGGACGAAGCGGCCCGCGTCTTCAGCCCCTCGGCACCGCCGGCCGTGCTCGTCATGGGAAGCCCATCGGTCGACATCCTCCATTTCCGCGGCCGCACCGAGCGCTCGGCCGGCGGCGCCGGCCTGTACACGGCGCTCGCGGCCCGACGCGCGGGCGCGCGCGTGACCATGGTCGCCCCGCGCCCGGATCCGATGCCGCCGGAGCTCGTGGAGCCGGTCGCGCGGCTCGACTGGCGCGGGCCGTCGGTCGCGCCCGACACGCTGCCCCACTTCGAGATCGCGCACGAGCCGGGCGGAAGGACCACCTACCTGAACGCGGTGTGGGGATCCGAGGCCCTGCTCGGCGCGCAGGACGTCCCCGACGACCTCGAGCCCGGGCTGGCGTACGTCGTCCCCATGATCGAGTCCGGGCGGCAGCTCGAGCTCGCCCGTCACCTGAAGGCGGCGGGCTGGCGGGTCGCGTGCGGCACGTACGGCGGCGCGACGCGGCGCTTCCGCGACATCGTCCTCGCCACGCTCGACCTGGTGGACATCTTCTTCTGCAACGAGCCGGAGGCCATCGCGCTGTTTGGATCCATACAGACCGCGGCCGTCCCCGCGGGGCGGCTCCTGTTCATCACGCACGGCGCCGAGGGGGCGCGCGTGGTACAGGGCGGGCACGGTACCGACATCGATCCCATCGCGGTCGAGGAGCTCGACCCGACGGGCGCGGGCGACACGTTCTGTGGGACGACGCTCGCCGGTCTCGCCGCCGGTCTCCACCCGGTCGCGGCCGCGCGCCGGGCGGCCGCCGCCGCGGCCGACATGGTGACCGGCGTGGGGCCCGAGCGCCTGCTCGAGCCCCGGGCCGCCCCCGAGCCGGTCGATCCCCGCGTCCGCATCGACGACTCACGGCTCGACGCCGTCGCGCGCGCCCTCGCCACGATGCCCGGAGTCACGGCGTTCGACTTCACGGGCCCCGACTACCCGGAGGCGGGCGACCCCCGCGCCCTCGACTTCTTCTTCTCCGCGACGCTCCAGCAGTTCGGCTTCTGGTCGGAGCGCCACGGGCGCTACGCGGCCCCCATGATCGCCCCGCTGGGCGGCGAGGAGCGGAAGGGGAGCGACTTCCTGTGGGCCGCCTACCGCCGCTGGCTGGACGAGGCCGCCGCCGGGCTCGCCCCGGAAGGACAGGCCGCGCTGTCCGCGGAGACCTTCGACCGCCGTCTGCGCGACGACACCGGCACGAACCCGCTCCCCGCGGGCGCCCTCCACCCGGACCTCGCGCGGGCGTACGGACGCGACATGCTCGCGCTCGGCTGGACACCCGCGACCCTCGTGGAGGCCGTGGCACGCACCGATCGGCCGCTGGCGACGCTCCTCGCCGCGCTCGATCACGTGGGGGGCTACAAGGAGGATCCGCTCCGGAAGAAGTCGGCGCTGCTCGCGGCGATCCTCGCGCAGCGCCCCGAACGCTTCCTGGCGCCCGGCCCCGGCGAGTACGTGCCGCCGATCGTGGATTACCATTGCCAGCGGACGTGTCTCAGGCTCGGCATCGTGGTGATCGAGGATCGGGATCTCCTCGGTCGCGTGACCGGGCGCCGCGTGGTCGATGCCCGCGACGAGCGGGCGATCCGGTCGGTGTGCTGCGAGGCGATGGCCGCGCTCCGGGACCGCAGCGGGCGGCCGATGGGCGCCGTGGACTGGTTCTTCTTCCAGATGCGGCGGCGGTGCCCGGAGATGCGCGAGCCGGACTGTCCCGCCTGCCCGGCGGACGCCGTCTGCGCGCACGCGACGGCCCTCTTCCAGCCGGTCATCCGGACGACGGCGTACTAGCCGGACCCGGCTCTCGCGCCCCTCGTCACGGGCCGGCTGACGCGTCGGGGCGCGGGCGTCCGGGGCGCCTTGCCCTGCCCGCTGCGGTCGAGCAGGTTCAAACGGACCAGGGGCCAGACTCCCGCCACGTCGAGACAGCACGCCTGCCGAGACACGTCTTCGATCGGGAACCCCACCGGATTGCCACATCCCACCCAGGAGGTCGCCAGATGTCCTCGAAAAGGCTCCGCTCCGTCGTCGCGTTCATGGCGGCCGCCGCTCTCGTCTCGGCGTGCGCCGATCGGGAGCTGACCGGCCCCACGCCGGATTCGGCAGGTGTCCCGAGCTCGGTATCGCTCTCCTCCGGCGCCAGCCTCTCGGGGCTCGAGCAACCCCCGCCCAGCCATCTGGTCGTGTTCAGATCGTCCAAAAGCGCGCCCTCCGACTTCGCGGCCGCGGTGGCGGGGGTGGGCGGAACGGTCGAGTTCGTGGTGCCCCGCGTCGGGTTCGCGTCGGTCGCCGGGCTCGATGAGGCCGGTGTCGCGGCCCTCGCGGGTCGCAAGGACGTGATCGCCGTCGAGCTCGATACGCGGATCAGCCTGGACCTGCCCGGCGTCGGCCAGGTGGAGGCCGCCGATCTCGCGCTCGACCCGGGCGTCCACTCGCCCGCCGACCCGGCAACGTCCTTCTTCTTCCCGCGCCAGTGGCACCATCGGGCCATTGGGGCCGACCTCGCGTGGGCGGTTGGGGAGCTCGGGTCGCCGGACGTGACCGTCGCGATCCTCGACACCGGGATCGACTACCTGCACCCCGACCTGGCCGGGCTCGTCGACCTGTCGCGGTCGGCCTCCTTCGTTCCGGCCGACGACGCGTTCGTGGACGCGTTCTTCCCCGGCCGGAACCACATCACGGATCTCCATTTCCACGGCACGCACGTGGCCAGCACCGTCTCGAGCAACGCGCTGGCCGTGTCGGGCGTGACCTCGCGGACGACCCTCATCGGGGTGAAGGTGTGCGACGTGTTCGGGAGCTGCCCGAGCACGAGCGTTTTCGCCGGCGTGATCCATGCGGCCGATGCGGGAGCGGACATCATCAACATGAGCCTCGGCGGGACCTTCGTGAAGTCGGACTTCCCGGGGTTCGTGAGCGTGATCAACCGCGTGATGAACTACGCGCGACAGAAGGGAACACTGCTCGTCGTCTCGGCCGGCAACGCCGGGATCGACCTCGACCACAACGGCAACTCGTACGCCACGTACTGCGACGCGCCGGCCGTGGCGTGTGTGTCCGCCACGGGGCCGTCGTTCGCCCCGACGACGGCGGGGCCGTTCGACAACCCCGACACACCGACGGCGTACTCGAACTTCGGTCGCTCGGCCATCCACGTCGCGGCCCCCGGCGGGTCCGGCTCGAACTCGAACCCGAACCTGGCGGCCGGGTGGGTGTGGCAGGCGTGCTCGCAGACGAGCCTCGTGATCCCGATCTGCCAGACGGGGGTCTTCACGCTCGGCGTGAACGGCACGAGCATGTCGTCGCCGCACGCGGCGGGCGTGGCGGCGATCCTCGCGCAGGGCACGAAGAACGCCGGGCAGCTCCGCTCGAAGCTCCAGCAGACGGCGGATGACCTCGGTCAGCCCGGGACCGACCCGTTCTTCGGGAAGGGCCGGGTGAACGCGGCCACCGCCGCCGGAGCGAACTGATCGGGACGGGACCCGCGAAGGGTCCGACCGCAGTACATTCCTCGGGGCCGGTCGCCGGGCGCGATCGGCCCCGAGCCGTCTTCGGAGCCCACGCGACTCCTTCGCCACGATGAGCATGCCCAGACCGCGATCGCTCCGCCCTCTCCCGACGCTCCTCCTCGCGTTCCTCCTCCCCGGCGGCGCCTCCGCCCAGGTGGGCGAGGTGGCGTTTCCGAACTCCGGGTCGCGCGGGGCGCAGGAACCCTTCCTGCACGGGCTGGCGCAGCTCCACAACTTCCAGTACGGCGAGGCGGCCGAGGCCTTCCGGCGGGCCCAGGAGATCGACCCGGACTTCGCCATGGCGTACTGGGGCGAGGCGATGACCCACAACCACCCCGTGTGGCTCGATCAGGACTCCACCGGCGCGCGCGCCGTCCTCGCCCGGCTGGGTCGGACGAGGGACGCGCGGGCGGCGAAGACCGGCACGGATCGGGAGCGGGCGTACCTGTCCGCCGTCGAGGCGCTGTACGGAGCCGGGCCCAAGGAGGCGCGCGACGTCGCGTACTCGGAGGCCATGCGGCGCGTGCACGAGACGTATCCGGAGGACCCCGACGCGGCGGCCTTCTACGCCCTGTCGCTCCTCGGGACCGCACATTCGGGACGCGATTTCGGGACGTACATGCGCGCGGCCGCGATCGTCGAGGACGTGTTCGCCGACCACCCGGAGCACCCGGGCGCGGCGCACTACCTCATCCACTCCTACGACGATCCGCTCCACGCGCCTCTCGGTCTCCGCGCGGCGCAGGCGTACGCGGAGATCGCGCCCGATGCGGCACACGCCCAGCACATGACCTCGCACATCTTCGTGGCCCTGGGGATGTGGGAGGACGTCGTGGCGGCGAACGAGAACGCGCGTCGCGTCGTGCGGACGGCCGCGGAGGCGCGCGGCGGGACCCCGAGGGGGTGCGGCCACTACAATTTCTGGCTCGAGTACGGCTACCTCCAGCTGGGTCGCGACGCCGATGCCCGCGCGCTCCTGCGCGAGTGCTTCGAGACGGCGCGCGGCGCGGGCGCCCCCGGGGACGGCGACATCCTCGATCCCGACAACACGACGCGCGGCTCGTACGCGGCCATGCTGGCCCGCTACGTCCTCGACACCGAGGCCTGGGACGACGAATCCCTGCGCTGGACCCTGCCCCTCGACGACCTCTTCCCGGCGCGGCTCACGTGGACGTTCGTGAACGGCTACGCCGCCGCCCGACGCGGCGAGCTCGTCACCACCGAGGTGTCGCGAGAGGCCATCGCCCAGACCCGCCTCGATCTGGACGAGTACCTGTCCGGCGACCCGTCGGGCGGCGACGCGAACCTCGGGGAGGCCCACCGCACCCGGGCCCGGATCCTCGAGACCGAGCTGCAGGCGCTCATCGCGAAGGGGCGCGGCGACGCCGAGCGGGCGCTCGAGCTGGCCGCGGAGGCCGCGGAGCTCGAGGACGGCCTGCCGGACTTCTTCGGACCGCCCATGGTGGACAAGCCGGCCAACGAGCTCCTGGGCGAGCTCCTCCTCGACGCGGGACGACCGGCGGAGGCCGGCGAGGCGTTCCGGCGGCAACTCGAGCGCACGCCGGAGCGCGTGGCCACGGTGCGCGGGCTCGAGCGGGCGATGGCCGAGCACGAGCGCCGGCCCGACCCGGCGCTCGACGAGCGCGCCGTGCTCGATCTGGTACGCGACTTCTTCGACGCGATGGCCGCCGGCGACGGCACGGCGTGGGAGCGGACCGTGCTGGAGGACGTGGTGCTCGTCGGAACCACGCGCACCATGGACGGCGTGGCCCTGAACCGCATCGGGCGTGACGAGTTCCTCTCGCTGCTCGACGGCGCCACGGGTCTGCTCGAGCGCATGTGGGAGCCGGTGGTCCGCGTGCACGGCGCGATCGCGATGGTGTGGACGCCGTACGACTTCCACCGCGAGGGCGAGTTCAGCCACTGCGGCATCGACGCGTTCAGCCTCGTGAAGACGAACGAGGGCTGGAGGATCGCGAGCATCGTGTGGACCGTCGAGCCGGTGGGGTGCGAGCCGAGCCCGCTCGGCCCGCCGGCGACGCCCTGACCGCGAGGGGCGGCGCGGTCTCCCGCGGAGCGCGCGACGCGTGAGCTCCTACATCACGTTCGCGGTGACTCTCCTCACGATCGTCAATCCGATCGGGTCGCTGGCCCTGTTCACCGGGATCGCCGGCGATCGGCCGCTCGGGGAGCAGAAGACGATCGCGCGCACCGCGGGGCTCGCCGTGGCCGTGATCCTCGTGGTCGTGACGTGGACCGGCGCCGGGATCCTCGCCTTCTTCGGCGTGACACCCGCCGGGCTCCAGGCGGCCGGCGGGACCATCCTCATCCTGCTCGGCCTCAGCATGCTCCGGAGCGAGACGCCACGCATCAAGGCGACACGGAAGGAGCGCGTGGACGCCCACGACCGCGAGTCGATCGCGATCGTCCCGCTCGCCATCCCGATCACCGCGGGCCCCGGCGCGATCACCACCGTGATCCTCGCCACGCAGGACCTCCCGACGGCCACGGACCGGGCGGTCCTCTCCGCGATCGGGATCCTGACCGGGCTCCTGATCTGGCTGTGTTTCCACTTCGCGGCGCCCATCGCCAACAAGCTCGGCGTGACGGGCGTACGGGTGGTCACCCGGATCATGGGGCTCCTGCTCACGGCGATCGCGTTCCAGATGCTGGCGAACGGGCTCCGGCAGCTCCTCCCGGGTCTGGGCTGACCGGTACGCCGGCTCAGAACAGGGAGCCCAGCCAGTCCGCGATCTTCCTCAGCTCCCGCTCGTCGCGCTCGCCGAACGCGGCGCGGCGATCGGAGTCGAGGTCGAGCTGGCCCGCGATGCTCCCATCGGGTCGGCGGATCAGGACCACGAGCTCCGAGACCGTGTCGAGGCTGCAGGCGAGGTAGTTCTCGATCGCGTGCACGTCGGGGATGTTCAGATCGCGATCCTCGGCGACCGCGGTGCCGCACACGCCCTGTCCCACCGCGATCCGCGTGTGGTCGGTGTGCTTCCCGAGGTAGGTGTGGAGCTCGAGCGCGTCCCCGTCGAGGAGGTAGATGCCGACCCAGTCGTAGGCCTCGCCCGCCCCTTCGATGGCGCGCACCGCCTCCCGGAGGAGCTCGTCGCGCGAGGCTCCCGCGGCGTGTCGCGCCGCGAGCACGTCGACCACGTCCCCCCCATCGATCATGCGGTGATCGCGTCCCCGACCCGGCGCCGATCGAGCGCCCCGGCCCCCGGCCCGACGAAGACGAAGGCGAGAAGCGCGGCCACGAGCAGCAGGTTGAACTCCACCCCCCCCTGACCGGGGCCGATCACGTAGAACCCGTTGGCGAGGTGGACGAGGAAGATCCCGGTCGTCATGTGTAGCGCGAGCAGGATCGCGACCGGAACCACGAGGAAGCCCACGACCAGGAGGGCGCCGCCCACGGTCTCGAGCAGCGCGATCGCCCAGGCCGCGAGCGTCGGCGCCGGGATCCCCAGCGAGGCGAAATACCCCGCGGTCGCCTCCATGCCGCCCGTCAGCTTCGGCACGCCGTGCGCGACGAAGATGATCCCCACCACGACGCGCAGGATGGCGAGTCCCAGCCCCGGATTGAGTCCCCCGGTCATGCGCACGTCCTTTCGGCGAACAGCGGTGTTCGTCGCCCGAGGTCCGGCCGCCCGGTCAGGCGACCACCATGAGGGCCGTGCCGTACATGAGGAGCAGCCCGAGCGCGAGACCCGCCGCGTTGAGCGGCGAGAACAGCCCGCGCGGCCAGCTCCGCTGGACGAGGCGACCGACCTCGATGATCACCTGGATGATGGCGCCGGCGCCCAGTGCGAGAAAGAACGTGGCCGCGAGCGGGGAATAGGCGAACCCGCCCACCCACGCGCCGGCCACCGTCGGGAGCCCGGCGATGACGCCCATGAGGCCGAGGTGCCAGAGCGCGGGGCGCTCGTCGGCCACCGGTGCCACGATCGCCAGCCCCTCGGTCGTGTTGTGGAGCGCGAAGCCGATCACGAGGAAGCTCCCCAGCGCGATCTCGCCGAGGGAGTACGCGGCGCCGATCGCGAGACCCTCGCCCAGGTTGTGGAGCCCGATGCCGATGGCGATCAGATACGCGACCACGAGCCCGGGGGTCCCGCTCCCATCGGACTCCCGACGGCGTCCCAGACCGGACAGCGCGCGCAGCCCCAGCACCGCGCCCACGACCCCCACGGTGATGAGCCCCACCGACTGGAACCCCTCGGCGACCATCGCCGACGCTTCGAGCGTGTGCTCGAACGCATCGACGAGCAGGAACACCAGGAGCCCCACCGTCAGGCTCAGATAGAAGTGGAGCCACTTGCGGTCGATGCGCCTGAGGAACGGATACCAGAGGAGCCCGAGGAGGACCGGGATCACCCCGGCGTAGAGGCCGAGGAGCCCGAACGTCGTCAGGTAGCGCGCGCTCGGACGGGGGGTGACGGTGGCGACCGCCACCTCGTGGTCGAAGGTCACGCCCGTCGCGGTGATGAGGCGGATCACGTGCGGCTCGCCCGCGACCCACGGGTACTCGACCTCGATCGTCGCGTTCCGCAGCCGCCGGAGCGTGGGATCCGAGTCGCTGGTGAACTGCCAGTAGGCCTCGTCGATCATCACCTGCGCGATCGTGACCGGCTCCGGGCCGCCGTTCACCACGTGGACGCGGAGCAGCCCGGCGCGCGGAAAGGTCACGCGCTCGATCGTGAGCTCCTCGACGGGCGGGAAGGCCGCGCGGAAGGGTCGCGTGGGATCGAAGCGCAGAAACACGGCCACCAGGACGGCGAGGAGGACGACCGGGAGGAGCCCCAGGACCCACTTCGCCCGGCGCCCGCCGCGCGGCCGCTCGCCTCCACCGCGCTCAGACATGGGGTCGAACCGGGACCCCGTCGTCCGCCGCCAGCCCCTCGATCGCGTCGAAGAACCCCATCCACCCGAGCTCGGCGAACTCGCTCTGGTGGGCGTGGAACATGTGCATGCCGGGATTCTCGAGCTCGAACTCGAGCACGTGCCGCTCGCCCTGGCACATCATGATCGTGTCGGTGAGCTCGTACGCCTCGGAGCGCGTGCCCGTCCGATAGAGCCGGAACATGCCCGCGTGCAGGTGGAACGAGTTGATCGGGTCGAACTCGGTCGCGTTCACCAGATAGACCCGGCACGGATCGCCGACCCCGACGCGGATCGGGACCTCCTGGTGATAGAAGGCCATGGTGTTGACGGCGTACACCTCGTTGTCGCCGTCGAAGTTCGTGTCGAAGCCGTTCATCACCATCACCATCTCGCGCGCGGGAGGGCGTCCCTCCGGCGGATCGATGATGAACGCGCCGTACAGGCCTTTGTGGATGTGCCGCTTGAGGGGAAGCGTGTGGCAGTGGTACAGGTGGAGCCCGAACGGCTTCGCCTCGAACTCGTACGTGAACCGCTCGCCCGGGTTCACGAGCGGGCTCACCCCGTCCATCGCCGGAGGGTGCGTCCCGTGGAAGTGGATCGTGTGCGCGTGGGAGCCGGCGTTCACGAACTCCACCCGGAGGAGGTCGCCCGCCGTGCAGCGCAGCGTCGGCCCCGGGACCTGGCCGTTGTACGTCCACGCGGGGAACCACACGCCCGGCGCGACCTCGATCTCCCGGTCCACGGCCAGGATCTCCCAGCGGCGGACCGTGCGGCCGTCCGCCGCGACGCTCGTGTCGCCGTAGTCGAACGCGGTCAGGAAGCCGTCCGGATCGAAGCCGCCCTCGCGGCGGACGCTGCCGACGACCCCCTGGCCGGGGGGCGCCGCGTGCAGCATCCCGCCGTCCTGCGGCAGGACGCCGACGGCGGCCATCGCATCACGGGCTCCACCCCGCGCCGCCAGGTCGAGGACCTTCGCCCCCGACAGACCGGCGACACCCACGGCGCCCAGCTTGAGCCAGT
>Ga0299907_10003460_pt1 | contig 10100 bp, 10 predicted proteins | sample RVTome_16_FD_198680 | JGI IMG/M metagenome (GOLD analysis project Ga0299907, IMG submission 198680) | Soil microbial communities from uranium-contaminated site in the Upper Colorado River Basin, Wyoming, United States - RVT152D67 (version 2) ... | reverse complement strand
GATACAGAGCCGTCGCCGGGCCTATCGAGCTGACTCCGCCCTCAAGCAGGGAGCAGAGTCGACAGGTCGATGAGGATGCCGACGGAGAGCAACACCAGCACGACGCCGATGAAGATCGTGTACGACCATCGAGCCCAGTGATCGGCGATCCAGAATCGCCGGAGACCTGAGATGCCCATCGCAATGGCGAACACCGACAGAGCAACCGTGATCGGGACACTGAACGTAGCGAGCAACCCCACCAAGGGCGCCAAGAAGGGGATCAGCAGGTAGGTGATCGTGCATCGAATGCCCGAGATCAAAAGGGCGGTCCTCGTAGACCGGCGGGCACCGAATATGGCCTCCTTGTCGACCAGGTCCCCGACACGCAACAACCTGCGCATGAACCGATCGGGGGCGGTGCGCTGCGGGCGAAGCTCCTGGATGGCGTTAATCGCGGCCTCCCTGCGAGTTGCGGCCAAGAGTCGCGCGCATGGCCGATCCGGATAGCGCGGGGAGCAATGACTCCGCCGCAGTCCGGCCCGAGTCTAAGCATTCGTTGAGCCCGATCCCGTGGAAAGCGGCACCCGCAAGCGCCAAACCGGGGTGTTTGGTCAGCGCCGACTCGGCGCTGAGCACCCGGGCGCGGTGGCCAAGTGTGTACTGATGGAGGCCATCGTCCCAGGAGCGGACCCAGCTCCGGACCGGGTCGGCGGTGATGCCGACCAATGCATCGAGTTCTTGGCGCACGGCGCGCTCCACATTGTCCTGCTCGGCGCGGGCCAGCTCCTGTCCGTTGGATCCCCCTACGAACGCCCGCAGTAGCACAAACCGCGAGTCGGGAACCCGTCCATTCCACTTCTGGGAGAGATAGGACACCCCCATGATCCTCCTGTCTTCCACCGAGGGCACCACGAATCCCGAGCCAGGCAGCGGTGGGATGTGCTCCGTTCGATAGGCAAGGGTGACCGTGGATGTGGCGACCTGACGTATGTCCGCCACCGCGACCGCCGCCTCAGGCGCGATCACCGATAAGAGGTGGGCCGTGGTCCGGGCCGGAGTGGCGAGCACCACGCCCTCTGCCTTCAGCTCGGTCCGATTGTCCAGCGTCAGTCGATAGCCATCGTCGCCGCCTTGGAGAGCGGTTACGGTAGTGCCGGTTCTGATCTCGGCTCCGGCGATCGATCCCGCAAGTGCGTCGGTCAACTGGCCCATCCCGCCCTCGAAGCTGGCGAAGTGGCTCAACCCGTTCGTCGTCGGCCTGGATGCAGCCGCCCTCGCCGCCAGGATCAGACTTCGGTGCTCACGCTCCATCTCGAGGAAGCGCGGAAAGCTGGCGAGCAGGCTCATCGTTGCCGGCTCAGCAGCGTGAATACCTGCAATCAACGGTTCCGCTATCCGCTCCAGCACCTCACGGCCGAGTCGCCGATCAACGAAGGACTCGAGGCTCTCGTCGGTCTTCTCTCCCCTGGGTATCACCAGGTCGGCCAGGACTCGGAGCTTTCCCCGCCATGACAACAGAGACGAGCCGAAAAGCGGACCGAGACGGTACGGCACCATGAGCAGCAGACCCCCCGGCAGCGGGTGGAGCCGGCCTCGCCACCAAACATGAGATCCTCGGTACTCGGGGCGGCTGGAGATCACGCTCTTCTCCAACCCGAGGTCTCCGGCCAGATCTAGCACCGATCCCTTGCTTGCGACAAAGCTGTCAGGGCCGGCTTCGATCAGGAATCCATCGTGATGGTCGGTCTGAACCTTCCCGCCGAGACGGGAGGTAGCCTCGATCAAGACCACGGCGAGCCCTGCCCTGTGGAGATGATGGGCCGCGGCGAGCCCGGAGATTCCGCCACCGACCACCGCGACATCAAACCGCATCAAAGCCTCATCCACGGTCTGCTGTGGCCATGACGAGGTCGGCCAGCGCACCGATCAGCCCTGGGTGATCGTTGAGACAACGACATCTGTGGAAGTCGAGCCCCAACGCCTCCGCGTGCGCCTTGTGCTCGATGTCGTTGTCGTACAGGGTCTCGACGTGGTCTGAGATGAAACCGATGGGGTCGACGAGAACGGATCTCGCTCCTTCGGCCGCCAGATGTTCCATGACCTCTTCCACAGAAGGTCCGAGCCAGGGTTCCCGGGCGGCAGCGCTCACGCTCTGATACGCCAGATGCCATCCGACCAGACCGAGTCGATCAGCCACTGCAGCAGCTGTCTCTGCCAGTTGGTCGGCGTAGGGATCGCCCTGATCGATCATGCGTCGGGGAAGGCTGTGGGCGGCAAATATCACCGGGGTCGCGTACGGCGCCTGCTCCAGGGACCTGGCCAACATGTCGGCCAGCGCATCCAGGTAGCCGGGAGTGAGATTCCAGTCCGGCGCAAAGGCGAGTCTTGGGCCTCGTCCGTCAAAGGCCTTCTTCACTGCCATCTCGTACGCATCGGTCGATACTTCACAGCGGTACGGGGCGAGACTGATCACAACCAGGTCTTCGGCGCCGTCGTCGATGATCTGCGCTACCGCTTCTTCGATGAAGGGACGGGCGTGCAACATCCCGACATGAACCTCCGCCTGCCGCCCGCGCCGAGTCAGCTCCTCAGCAACGAGGACAGCCTGACGTCTGGTCGTGGTAGGTAGCGGGGATCCGCCGCCGATCGCCTGATAGCGGCCCACGACGGCAGGGATGACGTGTTGTGGAGGCACCCGGCCCAGGACACTCTCGACGAACGCCGGCACCTGGTCCAGGCTCTCCGGGCCACCGAAGCCGGCCAAGAGGACCGTTACAGGGCGGTCTTCACTCACCGAGCCACCGTTTCAGATCGTCAGGGAGCAGACGGCGGCCCACATAGAAAGTACCGAAGTCGGCAAATCGTGCGCTCACCTCGTCGAATCGCATTTCATAGATCAGTTTCTTGAACTCGAGGGGCTGATCCGAAAAGAGGGTCACTCCCCACTCCCAGTCGTCGAGCCCCATGGAACCGGTGACGATCTGGGTGACCCTTCCGGCGTACTGGCGGCCGGTGCGTCCATGCGCCCGCATCAGGTCACCTCGCTCTGAGGCCGACAGACTGTACCAATTGTCGGCCCCTTCCCGCTTTTTGCTCATCGGGTAGAAGCAGACGTAGCCATCGTGCGCGGGGATCTCCGGGTAGAGACGGGCTTGCACGTAAGGGCTGTCCTCGACGTTCTCCACCGTCCCCTCCGGCGCCCCGTGACGACTGATCTCGATCACCGAGAGATATGAGTAGGGGCGGGTCGTGTAAGAGGATAAAATCGTCTGCTCGAAGGCCCGCTCCAGCTCGTGGAGCTCGCCCACCTCCGGGCGGAGATGGAACATGAGCAGGTCGGCCTTGTGCCCGATCATGCTATAGGTGATGCTGCGCCCCGCCGAGGAGTCCTCGACGAGCTCGAACGACTCGAGAAGTCCTGCGGCCTCATCCAACGCCTTGTCCCGCTCGGCAGGCGACAGTCGAGACCATGCCGCGCGGTCAAGTCGGCGGAGATCATGGAGCGCGAACCAACCCTCGAGCGTCTCGGGAGCCGTCATCCGATGGCCAACTTCTCATCCTTGGGGTTGGTGCGGGCCTGGGCTTCCCACCCGACGACCGTCTCGACCATTGCCTCCACATTTGGAATCGGGGTGCCGGGGAGAATGCCATGACCGAGGTTGAAGATGTGACCGGGCCGCCCGTCTGCGTCCTCCAACACGTGGGCAGTGCCCTTCATCACTATGTCGGGCTCGGTGAGGAGCAGGGCCGGATCGAGGTTTCCCTGGATCGGATGATCCAAACCGACCCGCTCCCATGACTCAGCGAGTGGAAGACGCCAGTCGACCCCATGAGCCGTGGCGCCCACGAGGTGGAAATGGCCCAACAGGTGGGTTGCCCCAGGGGCGAAGTAGATGGTCGGCACTCCGAGACCAGTCAGGGCAACCCGGGCGGCGGGCACGGCCCACCGCTGGAACAGCTCCGGTGAGAGCAGACCGGCCCATGAATCGAACAACTGAATCACCTGGGCACCAGCTTCCACCTGTGCCTTCAGGTAGTCGTTCATCACGCGGGCCAGCAAGGCAAGCGCCTCTGAAACGAGGTCGCCATGGAGTGCGCTCCGGAAGTTTTCGAACTGTTTCGAGCTTCCCCCCTCGAGCAGGTACGCGAGGAGGGTGACCGGCCCCCCGGCGAAGCCGATCATGGCTACGCCCTCGTCGAGGGAACCCCGAACCTGTTCGATGGTCTCGGCTACGAACCCGATACGGCCCGGGTCGAGCTCGTTGAGCCGGGCAATTTCCTCCACGGTCAGGGGCTCGAGCCGTGGCCCCGGATCGAACTCGATGGCGACACCCAAGGCAGCGAGTGGGGTCATGATGTCAGAGAAGACGATGGCGGCGTCGAGCGAGAAGCGACGCAGAGGCTGGAGCGTGATCTCGGCCGCAATCCGGGGGGTTCGCATGGCCTCATCGAACGTGTAACGGCTCCGCAGGTCCCGGTACTCAGGCAGATAGCGACCGGCCTGGCGCATGAACCAAATGGGCGGTCGATCGAGGGGCTCACCACCAAGGGCGCGGAGAAGCCTCATCGCGCCGCCTCGACGATCGCTTCCGCCAGGGCATCGAGGGCAGAGTCGAGAACCCCGTCGAGGTGTGCCTCCATGAAGAACAAGGTCTCGAATGGTGAGGGTGGCAGGAGGACACCCCGATCGAGAGCGGCATGAAAGAAGCGGTTGAATAGCTCCTTGTCGAGACCGGCGACGTCGTCCCAACACCGTGCCTGATCGATGCCGAGGAAGATCCCGAACATCCCCCCGACATGATTGATCACCCCGGGCAAACCGGCTCGCTCGAGGGCGAGGCCGAGTTGCGACCTCACCTGATCGCCGGCATCGTCGAAACGCTGGTAGAGGTCGGGATGAGCTGACAAATATCGCAGTGTGGCCAGCCCGGCCGCGGCAACGATCGGGTTACCCGCCAACGTTCCCGCCTGATACACAGGCCCGTCGGGAGCGATCATCCCCATCAGCTCGCGGCGTCCGCCGTAGGCGGCCGCCGGTGTCCCCCCGGCCACGACCTTGCCGAGAGCGGTGAGGTCAGGCTGCACCCGATACCGCTCCTGTGCTCCGCCCAGGGCCACCCGGAACCCGGTCATCACCTCGTCGAATATCAGCAACGCTCCATCGGCATCACAGAGTGACCGTAGCCCGGCAAGAAAACCGGGCTCCGGTGGCACACAACCCATGTTGCCCGCCACCGGCTCCACGATCACCGCCGCCACCTGGCCGTCGGCGAGGAGTTCGGAAACCGAGGCCAGATCGTTGTACCGGGCGACACGGGTGTCGGACGTGGTACCGGCCGGCACACCTGGGCTCGACGGCTCGCCGAAGGTCGCCAGCCCCGACCCGGCCCTGACCAGGAAAGCGTCGCTGTGGCCGTGGTAGCAACCCTCGAACTTGACGACGCCGGAGCGGCCGGTGACCGCTCTGGCCAATCGAAGCGTGGAGGCTGTTGCCTCAGTGCCGGAGTTGACCATCCGCACCACGTCGATCGCGGGAACCAACGAGCAAATCAGCTCCGCGAGCTCGACCTCCGACGAAGCGGGCACCCCGAATGAGGTTCCCCTGCCGACCGCCTCCCGGATGGCTTCTACCACCTCTGGGTGGGCGTGACCGAGGATCAAGGCGCCCCATGAGGCGATGAAGTCGATCAAGTCGTCACCGTCGACCGTCTTCAGCCTGGCGTCGAGCCCCGACTCGATGAACGGTGGGGTGCCACCCACCGCTCGAAAAGCTCGAACCGGCGAGTTGACACCTCCCGGCATGACCTCGACCGCCCGCCGGTACCACTCCGATGAGCCGAGGGCCCCGGCGCGATCCGTATTGCCCAGTTTGGTGCTCAACCCGCCTCCTGAATCAGCCGGGCTGCGTCGAGTGCGAAATACGTGAGAACGATTCCCGCCCCGGCGCGCACGATGCCGGTCAACGACTCCAACATCACCCGGTCCCGCTCGATCCACCCCTTGGCTGCGGCAGCTTCGATCATGGCGAACTCACCCGACACCTGATAGGCCACCACCGGCACCTCGACGTGCTCCCTCACCGCCCGGACCACGTCCAGATAGGGGCCAGCGGGCTTCACCATCACCATGTCGGCGCCCTCGGCCACATCGAGACCTGCTTCTCGGATTGCCTCTACGACGTTGGACGGGTCCATCTGATGGGAGCGCCGGTCGCCAAACGCTGGAGCCGACCCGGCCGCTTCCCGAAAGGGCCCGTAGTAGGCGGAGGCGTACTTCACGGCGTACGAGCAGATCACTGTGTTGGCGCGGTGCGACTCGTCGAGCGCGGCGCGGATCACCCCAACTCGTCCGTCCATCATGTCAGAAGGAGCAACGACGTCGGCGCCGGCATCGGCGTAGGCCACGGCCGCTCGGGCCAGAAGCGGGAGCGCCGAGTCGTTATCCACGGTCTCTCCACGGAGGGGCCCACAGTGACCATGGGTGGTGTACTCGCAAAGGCACACGTCTGCCCAGAGCACCAGGTCGGGGGCAACCGAGTACACCGCTTCGATCGCCCGGGGAACCGGCCCCGCAGGGTCCCAAGCCGACGACCCGACCTGATCCTTCCTCTCGGGGATGCCAAAGAAGAGCATCCCGCCGATTCCAGCTGCCACTGCTTCCTTGGCGAGAAGGGCCACCTGGTCCACCGAAAGCTGAGCGGTCCCCGGCATCGACCCGATCGGTGTCCTCACCCCTTCTCCAGGGACCACAAAGACCGGAAGCACGAACTGAGCAGGGTGCAACCGGGTCTCCGACACTGCTCGGCGCAGGGCCGTAGTCATTCGAAGACGGCGAGGACGGACCGTCGGAAAGCCACTCATACCGATACCTCCAGATAGGACGCCATTGCGCGGGCCAGTGCGGTGTGGGAAGGCTGAGACGCCACCACGTCTGGCGGGCGGAGTCGAGCCACAGCAGCTCCGGTGGTGGGGCCGATGACACCGACGACCAGCTGCTCCAGGTCGCGCGAGAGAAGCCATCCCTCGACCGCCGATGGCGAGGCGAAGGCAACAGCCCCCACCGGTGCGTCGATGGCGGCCACCGGAACCGTTCGATACACCTCGATCTCGATGAGCGTGCCGACTCTTGCTCTGAGCACTTGCAACTGTGACAGATCGGAGCCGGCGGCATGGGGGAACACCACCCGGGAGCCAGCCAGCCGGTCGGCCGCATCCCGTATGAGCGCATCCAGCCCGGAGCGTCCCGCGACCGCCACCCGCCCGCCACGGGCCTCCACCGCCGCCGCCGTCATCTCCCCCACGGCTGCCACATCCACCCGAGGCATGGAACCCTTCGGCCAGAGGAGGTCCAGAGTCCGAACCGAGGAGATCAGGAGGAAGTCCGCCCCGGACGCCTTCTCCCGGGCCTCGGCCAACACGTCGCCGGAGGCTGGATCAACCCGAATGCAGGGAACCGGCACCGGCTCCAGGCCACGACGGGCAAACGTCGAAGCCGCTGTGTCATATCGGTCAGTCGTGATCGCCACCTTGATCACAGCTCCAGCTCCTTTCTGGCCCCGGCAGCCGCAGCCTCAGGCGTGTCGCCGAAAGTAATGGCTCGTCGCGTTCCCCCCTCATCGGCGACGAAGGCCTGGAGCCGAATACGCCCGGAGTCCCAGGTGGCAAGTGCCCCCAGTGCCGAACGACACCCGGCGCCGGTCTCGGTCAACAGGGCGCGCTCGGCCGATAGAAGCTCTCGCAGCGCTCGATCATCGAGCTTGCCTGCAAGCTCAGCGGCCTCACTTTCCTTGAGAGCCTCGACAGCGAGGGCCCCCTGGCCCGGCGCCGGCACCATGCGGTGCGGATCGAACCGCTCGGATATCTCACCGGTTCGGCCCAACCGCTGCAACCCGGCCTCCGCCAGAACCGCGGCATCGACTTCGCCCGTGGATACTCGGCGCAACCGGGTGTCCACGTTGCCGCGCAGCTCGGTAGCGCGAAGGTCCGGCCGGAGATCCAGGAGCTGTGCCACCCGACGGGGGCTGCCGGTTCCCACCACAGCGTTCGGGGCCAGGTCGTCCAGTGTCGACCCCACGAGCACATCGAAAGGCGAGACCCGCTCGGGAAAGGCGGCCACCACCAGTTCCTCCGGTCCGGCGACGGGCAGATCCTTCAAGGAGTGAACGGCCAGGTCCGCCCGCCCGTCGAGGACTGCGTCCTGGACCATTCTGACGAAGGCCCCCACCTCAGTCAGTCGGGCGATTGCACCATCGAGGTCGCGATCACCAGAGGTGACCACCTCGACCAGTCGCACCGAGAGGTTGGAGTCGGCGGCATGCAGGAGGTCGGCTACGCGGTGCGCCTGGGCCAAGGCCAACGCGGAACGGCGGGTGGCGATTCGTACCTCAACCATCGTCGACTCCGAACGCCTCCGCGAAGATCTCTACGGCTTCGGCGCCACGTTCGGCGGACCCAACATAGGAAATGGAAGGATGCAACACCCTGCGAGCGACAGTGTGGGCGAGCTGCCTGAGCAACGGCTCGGGGTCGGCGGCCGTCTCCAACCGCTTGACGAAACGCTCCACCTCTTCGTTTACGGCCGCTTCGGCCTGCCCGACCATTGCCGCGATCACCACACCCACCCGGTCCGACGCGGCGAGACGGCGCCAGGTGGAAGCTGCTCGATTCACTACATACTCCTCGATCTCGACCGAGGGACGAGCGTGAACCGAAGATGCCACCTCGTCCACCCCCAAGTAACGCACGGGATGACCTGGATCCGGTCTGTCGAACCCAGGCGGCATACCGAGGTCGATCAACAGCAAGGGCTCGTCGCGGCGAGAAAGGACGCCAAAAAAGGCGTCGTTCGAGAAGAGTCGGCTGCTACCAGGGACCGTGGAGATCACCACCGGGAACTTGCCAAGGGCATCCAACGCATCCGCCCATGGCCTCGTCTCGTGGCCGGCGAGCCGTGTGGAACGGCGTGCGAAGACCGAAATGTCGGTGTCCGCCAGGTTCTCGGCGGTCGCACGAGCCATCGCACCGGCTCCGAGGATCGCAACCTGCTCGAATGATGCTGCGGCCCGGGCAGCCAATATGGCCAAGGAGCCGGTGGGCACATCATCCATCCGGTGACGGGCAGACCTGCCGACGGACACAACTGCTTCCAGAACCCTTCCCATGGGCCCAGCCGTCTTTTCGGACTCATGAGTCGTCGACACCGCCTTTCGGAACTGCCTGAGCACTTCGGGCTCACCGATCACCGGCGAGCACAACCCCGCGGCAATACGGCACAGATAGATAAAGGCCTCATCATCGTGGCGCACCGTTGCCAGATCCGACAAGGACTCATCCCCGTAAAGGCAGGTCAGTACATCCTCGATCGAATCCGGTCCGTCGATCCATGCGATCTCCAGCCTCAGACAGGTCGACAACAGGAATATGTGCCGACCCGTGGAACGCAGGCGGTTGAGAGCTGCCTCGAGGTCGGTCCCGGTCAACGACAGGGACAAGCGACGGTCTGATGAGACCTCCGGATATGCGAAGGACAAGCTGGTCAGGCGCTGCACGAGTTCGAAGTCCTCAAAGTCGGTGGCCGAGGTGTTCGACAACATAAGGGGGGCCATCGACCGACAGCGAGTCGGCAAATATCCGACGCCCAGTCGGATCAGCGGGCAAGCGGCAGCGTCAGTTCGACCTCGGTCGACCGAGGGGTCGAGCGGTAGAGAGCCGAGCTCTGGTCACGAATCGCTCAGATAACGTTGGGCCGATACTCACATCTGTTCCATGACGACCTTGGGACCTTGGCCGACAGCATCGATGCTCGTTACGGTGCGGGCCAATCCCGTACCTGGTGACCTCTTAGACTTGGATAGGGAGGCAAACCAGGCCACTTGACCAGGGTCTTCACAAGTTCATGCCCTCGTAGCTCAGGGGATAGAGCACCGGTTTCCTAAACCGGGTGTCGCAGGTTCGAATCCTGCCGAGGGCGCTTTTGCCCAGAACCCGCGATGGGCAATCGTTACTCGATCGCCACGATCTCGCTTCGGGATGCTTCATTGGCCAACAGGTCAATGGCCTGCTCGAGCGTCTGAGGTTGGCCCGTGATTTCTACAACTATTCGATCGGACGCTCCCAAGA
>Ga0299907_10003458_pt1 | contig 10101 bp, 5 predicted proteins | sample RVTome_16_FD_198680 | JGI IMG/M metagenome (GOLD analysis project Ga0299907, IMG submission 198680) | Soil microbial communities from uranium-contaminated site in the Upper Colorado River Basin, Wyoming, United States - RVT152D67 (version 2) ... | reverse complement strand
TCGCGCCCGCCGAGATACGAGCGCAGCGGCTCCGGGACGAGGATCGAGCCGTCGGGCTGCTGGTGGGTCTCGATGAGCGCCGCAACGGTCCGCGGCAGCGCCAGGGCGGACCCGTTGAGGGTGTGGACGAGCTCCGGCTTCGCGCCGGGCTCCGGCCGGTGGCGGATGGCCATGCGACGGGCCTGGTAGTCGCGGAAGTTGCTGACGCTGCTGACCTCGAGCCAGCGCTCGACGCCGGGCGCCCAGACCTCCAAGTCGTACTTGCGGGCCTGGACGAAGCCCATCTCCCGCGTGCTCATCAGCAGGACGCGGTAGGCCAGGCCAAGACGCTGGAGCAGGATCTCGGCGCGCTCGGTCAGCCATTCGAGCTCCGCCTCCGACTGGTCCGGCGGCACGAAGCTGACCATCTCGACCTTGTCGAACTGGTGCACGCGGAGGATGCCGCGCGTGTCGCGCCCGGCGGCACCGGCCTCACGGCGGAAGGACGGGGAGTAGGCCGCGTAGCGAATCGGCAGCGCGGTCGGCTCCAGGATCTCGTCGCGGTGGAGGTTGGTGACGGGCACCTCCGCGGTCGGCACCAGGTAGAGGTCGTCGCGGGTGACGACGTACATCTGGTCCTCCTTGTCGGGGATCTGCCCCGTCCCGCGGGCGGAATCGGCGTTCACGATCGCCGGCGGCCAGACCTCCGTCATCCCGTTCTCATTGGTATGCACGTCGAGGAACCAGCTGATGAGCGCGCGCTGGAGCGCCGAGCCGTCGCCGATGTAGACCGGGAATCCTGACCCCGCGACCTTGGCGCCGCGCACGAGATCGATCATGCCGAGCTCGTCCGCCAGCTCCCAATGCGGCCGCCGATGCTCGCGCGCCAGCGGCTCGCCCCAGGTGCGGACGGTGACGTTCGCCTCCTCCCCGCCGACCGGCACGTCGGGGTCCGCCGGGTTCGGGATGCGGAGCATGGCGTCCTCGAGCTCCGCCTCCACTGCCGCCAGCTCGGTGGCGATGGCGTCGATGCGATCCCCGACGGCGGTCGACGCGGCCTTGAGCTCGGCCACCTCCGGGCCGTTCGGGTCGGTGCCGGCGCGGATCGCCTCGCCGATGCGCTTCGAGCTCGCGTTGCGCTCCGCCTTCAGGCCGTCGCCCTCGGCGAGCAGGGCTCGGCGGCGCTCGTCGAGCTCGATGGCATGGTCGATGACGGCCGGATCCTCACCCTTGTCGACGGCGCCCTGGCGGATGAGATCCGGCTCGTCTCGGAGGCGCTGCAGGCCGACGCTCATGCGGCCACCGCCTCACGGAGGCGTCGCGTGACGAACCCGGGCTCCAACGAGGCGAGCAGCCAGCCGGCGCGCGGGCCGTTCAGGCGGCCGAGGAACGCGAGGTAGACCGCCTTGAACGCCTCCCCCGCCGGCATGCCGAGCTCCTTGGCCGTGCCGAAGATCAGCCCCTGCCACGCCTCCCCGGAGTCCGGCATCGTCACATCCCGGTCCGCCGCGAGCCGCTCGAGATAGGCACGCTGCGCATCGGTCAGTGCGTGGGCCTCATCGGGAAGCGTATCGCGCACGGCGATGCGGGCGGCATCCGGGGCATACGTTCCCAGCCAGGCACGCGCGGCCGCGCGGCGCTCGTCGAGGATGGCGGCCTCCCGATCGGTGAGCGGCGCGCCCTTCTCTGCGGTGACGCGCTCCACGACGTCGACGCCAGGGATCTGCTCGAGCAACGCCAGGTGGCTGAAGGCCGGCCGGTAGGTGGCCGCCTCGGCGGCGGCATCGGCGTCCGGTTCGACCAGGCTGAACTCGTAGAGGCGCGCGTAGTCCGGGGGCAGCTCGCCGCGGACCTCGCGACCGGCCGTGGCCGCCGCAAGCCGGTCGGACTCGTCGAACAGGCGCGGGATGGCATCGGTGCCATCGGGGTCGAACTCGATGGCCGTGTTCGGCTTCGGGCGAAGGAACAGGAGGCGGAGCTGCTCGGGCGGGATGACGTCGGCAATCTGGGTGGCCGACGCCCCGAGACCCTTGCTGGTCGACATCTTCCTGCCGCCGATGTTGAGGAACTCGTACGGGACGTTGGCCGGCGGCTCGTTGCCGAAGACCTCGCGCGCGATGGCGTCGGATCGGTCGCGGGAGCCGCCCTTCGTCGACAGGTCCTTGCCCGCCGGCTCGATGGTGACGCCGAACAGGTCCCACTTCGCCGGCCAGTCGACGTTGTACGGCAGCTTCGCGCGGCCACCGAACGGCGACACGGTGCCATGATGGCCGCAGCCGGTCGCCCAGTCGCGCAGGTCGGGGCGGCACTCGTACGAGACCCGCTCGCCATCCCAGCCGGTGACGATGGTGGTGCCGATCCGGCCGCAGCTCTCGCAGACGACCATGAGCGGATGCCACTCGTCCGGATGGTTGACGTTCGCCACCCGCCGGTAGATATCGCGGATGGTGGCCGCGGCGTCGAGGGCGGTGCGGATGTATCGGTCCATGGCGCCGGAGCCGTACACCTCGCTCATCCAGTAATAGGTGTCGGGCCGAATGCCGAGCCCGTCGAAGGTGTCGACGAAGACCCCCGCGAAGTGGCGCGCGTACGACGGGTGGCAGTCCCCCGCCGGGTCGGGGACGTGCGCCAGTGGCACGCCCATGAAGCGCTCGATGGCATCCGGGGTGAGGAGCGCCTGGGCGTCCATCGGGTCGAGGTCGTCGACCCCGTAGCGCAGCTCGACCTCGCGGCCGGCGTCGCGCAGGGCGCGGACGATGGTGTCGACGACCACCGGGCCGCGCAGGCTGCCGACATGGACGGTGCCCGACGGGGTCTTCGAATCGTTGACGACCTGGCGGCCCGAGGCCGACGCCGCGAGCTCGTCAGCCCAATGCACGGATGGCTCCTAGCCGATGCGGACGAGCGTGTACTCGATCGGTCCGGCGGGCGCCTCGACCGTGACCGTGTCACCCTTCTTGCGACCCATGAGGGCGGCGCCGACCGGCGACTCGTTGCTGATGCGTCCCTCCCGCGGGGCAGCCTCCGCCGAGCCCACGATGGTGAAGGTCTCCTCCCCGTCGGAGCCCTTGATCACGACCTTGGAGCCGATGCCGACGCTGTCCCCGTTCGTCTTCTCGATGACCGCCGCGTTGCGCAGCTGGACCTCGAGCAGCGCGATTCGGCCCTCGAGGAACGACTGTTCCTGCTTGGCATCCTCGTACTCGGCGTTCTCCGACAAGTCGCCGTCGAGCTTGGCCTCGTGAATGCGCGCGGCAATGCGTGGGCGGTCGACGGTTACGAGCTCGTGGAGCTCTGCCTTGAGCTTCTCGAGCCCCTCGGCGGTCAGGTAGACAGGCTTCGTATTCATGATCGCGTCACCCCCTCGTCCTCCTGCGGTGCCTCCGACGGAGGCTCTCCGACCCTGGGGTGTGGCCGGACGATGATTCCGCTGCTCCGATAACAAAAAATGCTCCAGGCCCCGCCGTCGCCGGCGGCGTCTCCTGAAGCTGGCCGTACCCGATGGGCCAGGCGTGCCACGGCGGTGCCGAGGCCGCCCGATTGTAGGTCTGGCCCGGCCCGAAGTCAAAGGTCGCGCCCGGTGGCGGCGCGGGTGACTCTCTTTTCCGTGCCTATCGCTCCCCGACTCCGACAACGCGCGTGAAGCGGGACATTGTTGGAGCCGGCGCCGCGTGAGTCCGACAATGCGCGTGGGGCGGCACATTGCGCGGCCGATGCGGCGGCCCGACCGGATTCCACGCTCAGCCGTGGCCCGGCCTTGCCGTTCGGCCACGCAATGCGCGTTGGGCGGCACATTGCGGCCCCGATGCGGCGGCCCGACCGGATTCCACGCTCAGACGTGGCCGGCCATGCCGTTTCGGGCACGCAATGCGTGCGGGGCGGCACATTGTCGGAGTCGGCGACGCGTGAGTCCGACAATGCGCGTGGGGCGACACTTTGCACGGCCGATGCGGCGGCCCCGACCGGATACCACGCTCAGGCGTGGCTCGGCGAGGCCGATTGGCCACGCAATGCGCGTGGGGCGGCACGTTGTCGGAGTCGGCGCCGCGTGAGTCCGACAATGCGCGCGCGGCGGCACATTGCGGCCCCGATGCGGCGGCCAGACCGGATTCCACGCTCAGACCCAGCGATCCCGAGGCCGTTTGGCCACGCAACGCGCGTGAGGCGGGACATTGTCGGAGCCGGCGCCGCGTGAGTCCGACAATGTGCGGGGAGCGGCACATTGCGGCCCCGAAACGGCGGCCCGACCGGATTCCACGCTCAGACCCAGCGGTCCCGAGGCCGTTCGGCCACGCAATGCGCGCGGGACGGCACATTGTCGGAGTCAGGCCCCACTGACCAGCAAATCCCACGAGTACCGACGGCCGCGGAGTCAGAATCAGCGGCCGACGAGCACCAGGACGACGATGACCGCGGCGAAGATGACGCGGTAGAGGCTGAACAGGGCCACCGACCGCCGACGCAGCCATGACAGCAGGAAGCCGATGGCAAGGAGCCCCGACAGCGCGGCCACGATAAAGCCGACCCCGATGGCCAGCCACTCGTTGGCGGTGAGGGCCTCGTCGAGGAGCCGCCGCGACCCGTACAGTCCGGCGCCCAGCGTGATCGGTGTGGCCAGCAGGAAGCTGAAGCGCGCGGCCGACTCGCGGGTCAGGCCGAGCGCCAGGCCGGCGGTGATGGTTGCCCCTGAGCGGCTGATTCCCGGCAAGAGGGCGAGCGCCTGGCTGAGCCCGATCGTCAGCGCGGAGGCGGTCGTCAGCTCGTTGAGCTCCCGCTGGCGGCGCCCGAGCCGATCGGCGACGAGCAGCGCCGTGGCGCCGATGACGAGGAATCCCGCGATCGCCAGGCGCGCACCGTCGTTGTCACCGTGGAAGCTGTCCTCGATGAACCCCTCGAGCGTGAAGCCGATGATCCCGGCCGGCACGCTGGCGAGGATGAGCAGCCACGCGATGCGGCGGTCCGGGTCCTCGCCGATGCGCCGCTCCCGGATGCTGCCGAACCATGCCGCGGCGTAGCGCAGCCAGTCGCGGAAGAAGTAAACGATCAGCGCGACGAGGGTCCCGAGGTGGAGGAAGACGTCGAAGGCCAGGCTGCCGATGAGCCCATCGGTCTCCCAGCCGGCAATCCACGGCGCCAGCTCGAGGTGTGCCGACGAGCTGATCGGTATGAACTCGGTCAGGCCCTGGAGCAGGCCGACGAGGGCGGCCTGGATGACGACGTCCATGGCTGCGGCGCCGAGTATCGACCGATACCCGGCGCCAGGTTCTCCTATCGGATGAAGAGCGGCGCGAGGACCAGGGTGATGGTCGCCAACAGCTTCACGAGCACGTGGAGCGACGGTCCGGCGGTGTCCTTGAACGGATCGCCGACCGTGTCGCCGACGACCGCGGCGGCATGGGCATCGGATCCCTTGCCGAGCACGATGCCGTTCTCGTCCTTCAGCTGGCCCGACTCGATGTACTTCTTGGCGTTGTCCCACGCCCCGCCGCCGTTGTTCAGGACGGTGGCCAGCAGCACGCCGGCGATGGTGCCGACCATGAGCATGCCGGCGACCGCCTCGTGCCCCAGCAGCAGCCCGACGATGATCGGCGTCGCCACGGCAACGGTACCGGGCAGAATCATCTGCCGCAGCGCCGCGCGGGTCGTGATGTCGACGACGCGCGCGTAGTCCGGCCGCTGGGTGTAGTCCATGATCCCGGGCATCTCCCGGAACTGGCGCCGCACCTCGACGATGATCGCCTGGGCGGCGGTGCCGACCGCGCGGATCGCGAGACTGCTGAAGAAGTAGACGAGCATCGCCCCGAGCAGCGCGGCGATGAAGACGTTGACGTTGGCGAGGTCGACCGACTCGAGCAGCGTGCCCGCCTCGCGGATGCCGGCGTCGATCTGGCGCTCGAGGATGAGGTTGACCTTGTCGATGTAGGCGCTGAACAGGAGGAACGCCGCGAGCGACGCCGAGGCGATGGCGTAGCCCTTGGTGAGCGCCTTGGTGGTGTTGCCGACCGCGTCGAGGCGGTCGGTGATCTCGCGGGCCTTCGCCTCCGCCTTGCTGAACTCGGCGATGCCACCGGCGTTGTCGGTGATCGGTCCGAAGGTGTCCATGGCCAAAATGAAGGCCGTGGTCATGAGCATGCCCATGGTGGCAACGGCCGTGCCGAAGATGCCGCCGACGTTGTCCCCGGCCTCGTTGATGAGTCCGGCCTGGCTGCCGAGCGTGAAGCTCGCGAACAGGGCGATGCCGATGGTGATGGCGGTGACCGCGGTCGTCTCGAAGCCGACCGCCGTGCCGCTGATGATGTTCGTGGCCGGGCCGGTCTTGCTGGCCTCCGCGATCTCACGCACCGGCCGGAAGCTGCCGGCCGTGTAGTACTGGGTGATGTACACGAACGCCACGCTGGTGGTGAGGCCGACGATGCCGGCGCCGAAGAACCAGACCCAGGCCGGGATGCCGTTGTCGGGCAGGTCGGTCCCGGTCCCCATCATCACGTACGTGGTCAGGGCCAGCCCGGCGACCGACAGGAGGGTCGTGACCCAGTAGCCGCGGTTGAGCATGTTCATCGGGTTCTCGTCCTCGCGACCGCGGACGAAGAACATGGCGACGATGGTCGCCAGCAGGCCGAAGCCTCGGACGACGAGCGGGAAGAAGATCCAGGCCTCCGGGTTCGGCCAGCCGAGCTCCACGGCGATGCGCCAGACGGCGACGCCGAGGATCATGGCGCCGATGTTCTCGGCGGCGGTCGACTCGAAGAGGTCGGCGCCACGGCCGGCACAGTCGCCGACGTTGTCCCCGACCAGGTCCGCGACGACGGCCGCGTTGCGCGGATCGTCCTCGGGGATGCCCGCCTCCACCTTGCCGACGAGGTCGGCGCCGACGTCGGCAGCCTTCGTGTAGATTCCGCCACCGAGCTGCGCGAACAGCGCCACGAAGGAGGCGCCGAACCCGAACCCGACGATGAGGAACGGCGCCTCCTCCGGGTTCGTGAAGCCACCGAAGGCCGCGAAGATGCCGAACACGCCGAGCAGGCTGAGCGCCACGACCAGGAAGCCCGAGACGGCACCGCCCCGCATCGCCACCTGGACGGCGCGGACCAGGCTGTGCTGCGCGGCCGCCGCGGTCCGCAGGTTGGCCTTGACGCTGATGAGCATGCCGATGATCCCCGACGCCATCGAGCACGCCGCCCCGACGAGGAACGCGAGCCCGGTGCGCCAGCCGAGGTCGAGGCCGAAGTACTGGGTGTCGGCGACCTCGCGCCCCTCGACGAGGGTGATGACGAGGCCGATGACGACCGTGCCGCCGATGGCCAGGATGCCGATGGTCTGGTACTGGCGCCGGATGAAGGCGACCGCGCCCTCGTAGATCGTGCCGGCGATGTCCTGCATCGCCACGGTGCCGGTATCGGCGCGCAGGACGTCCCAGGCGAGGTAGATGGCGAACGCGATCGCGGCAAGCCCGGCGATCGGGATCACCCACAGGATGGGCTGGAGCTCCATGGATCCTCCGCTGGCGGCCGGCGGCCACTCATCGGGCACGCCTGGGCCGAGTATGAAAGGCACGCGAAACGCCGGCGGGTGGACAGGTCACGAGCCCCGCCAGCGATGGCGGGCGGATTCTAGCATGGCCCGACCGGGGGTCGCCGCCTCTGTCAGCGGGAGGCGATCATGGCTGCCAGCGCGGCATCGAACCCTCCGGGACCAGGGCCGAGCGAGTCGCCGATTCCAGCGTCAGCTGCTCGATGGCGCCCGGTTCGCCGACGACGACCACCATCGCCGCCTCTCCGGGTGCGAAGCCGGCGGCCGTGACCCGCTCCCCGGAGATGACGGGCGATGTACCGGCGGCATCGAGGTCACTCGTGATGTGCAGCGCCCCGCGGCCGTCCGTGTAGGCGATCGTGCCGTCGGCCGCGATCGCCAGCACATGCGCGCCATCCCCGAACGCCGTCTCCGAGACGGCTGTCGCCGACCGCCCGAGACGGAACGCCGAGTCGCCGCGGCGTGGCGCAAGCGGAAGCACCGGGGCTTCGAGCGGCGACGGTTCGCGCACTTCGGCCGCCCGGCCCGTCAACAGGACCGCGCCGCTGTCGCGCAGCCAGAGCGGAGGCGCGGATGCGTCGAACGCGATCCGCGTGAGCCGCTGCGCCGGCAGCTCGAGCAGGCCGATCGCGCCGCTCGCATCGACGTAGGCAAGGCCGAGGCCGTCGGGCGCATAGCGCGGCGCGCGCAGCACTGCGCCCGCGTCTCCGTCGCTCGGAGACGGGCTCGGGCTCGCGCGCAGGTCCGCCGGCAGCTCGATCGGCTCGGCACCGCCGCCACCGACCTCCCAGGCCCACAGGCCGAGCCCCGCTCCGGTCGACGCCTCGGCACGACCGAATGCCAGGCGCTGGCCGTCGGGCGTGAAGGTGGGATCGAACTCCCAGTGCTCGTCGTCGGTGAGCACCTGGCGTTCACTGCCGTCGGCGCGGAGGAACACGAGATGGCGTCCATCGGCGACGACGAGCGAGCTGCCGTCGGGAGCGACCACGTAGTCGACGACCGGCGACAGCTCGGAGGAGACCTGGCGCTGCCCGGTCCCATCGGGGTTCATGACCCACACGTTGGTGATGCCGGCCCGATCCGTGAGGAACGTGACCTGGTTCGAGACGGTGGTCGCCGGCGCTCCGGTGGTGAAGCTCCACGTCAGCGGCTCGGCCAGGCCGCCGCCGGAGCCGGCAATGACGCCGGGCAGGAGCTCCACGTCGAAGGTCGTGTTGGGTGGCAGCGGTCCGGCGGGGCTGAAGCGGAGGACCCGTTCCGTTCCGTCGTCGGGATGCGGCAGCACCTCGACGGTCCCTCCGACCGACGGCGAGATCGCCATGAGATTGCCATCGACGGTGTCCGGGTCGATCGGCCGATCGAAGATCACGGCGATCGATGTACCCGTCGCCACACCGTCGACGCCATCGGCCGGTACGAGCGTGTCGGCGCGCAGACCCGGCGCGACCGTGCGGAAGTCGATCGAGATCCGCTCGCCGATCATCACGCCGGCGATATCGGCCACCTCGGCCTCGACGACGAGCTCGTACTCCCGATCGGCCTCCAGTGGCTCGGTCGGCACGATTTCGAGCAGCTCACCGCTCCAGCGCAGGTCGTGGCGGAACGTGGGCCGCAGCCGGAGCCCGGCCTCGACCGAGGCGGTGTCCATGAGAGTTGAGAAACGGAGGCTGATCGGCGCGTCGACCGGCACGTCGGCCGCGCCGGCCGCCGGTTCGGTCTCCACCACGGTCGGACGGCCGCCGGTCTCGAAGGCGAACGGCGGCGGCAGCTCGGCGATCTCGTTGCCGGCGAGGTCGCGAATGGCGCCCGTCACCGTGACCGCGTACGCAGTCGCCAGCGACAGCGGGTCATTCGGCGTGAAGATGAGGGAGCTGCCACTGAGGCTGGCGGTGCCCTCCACCGGGGGGTCGAGCTCGATGGCGTCACTGGCGTCGTCGGCCGCCACCGGCTCGCTGAAGATCACCTCGATACTGGTGGTGATGAGCGCCTGGGCCGGATCGCCGGCGAGCGGCTGCGTCACGGCGACCGACAGGACCTCCGGTGGACGGGCGTCGACGGTGCTGGCCACGTACAGCACGCCCGCCAGCACGATCCCACCGATGCCGATGACCGCCAGGCTGCGAAGAACGACGGCGCGCATCCCGCCGATCAGCGGTGCCGGAGGCGGGCGGGCAGGATCTGGAGCTCGTCACGGTACTTGGCGACCGTTCGCCGCGCCAGGGCGATGCCATCCTCACCCAGGGCGTCCGCGATCTCCTGGTCGGAGAGGGGGTGCGCCGGGTCCTCCGCCTCGATCATCCGCCTGATCTGGTCCTTGATCCCGAGCGAGGCCGTGAAGAAGTGGCTGAACGGGACGACCTCGCCCGCCGGCAGCATCACGTACTTCTCCGCCGTCGCCCGGCTGACCGTCGACTCGTGCATGCCGATGAGCTCCCCGACTTCGGCACGTGTGAGCGGCACGAGATGCCGCACGCCGCTCACCAGGTAGTCACGCTGCCGCTCGATCAGGCATTCGGCGATGCGCTGGATGGTCGCTCGGCGGCGGTTGATGTTGTCGATGAAGAACTTCGCGCGGCCGACGTACTGGCGGAC
>Ga0299907_10003457_pt1 | contig 10102 bp, 11 predicted proteins | sample RVTome_16_FD_198680 | JGI IMG/M metagenome (GOLD analysis project Ga0299907, IMG submission 198680) | Soil microbial communities from uranium-contaminated site in the Upper Colorado River Basin, Wyoming, United States - RVT152D67 (version 2) ... | reverse complement strand
GACGGCCCGCCGCGTTGCTGCGCTCGCGAAGCAGGCGCGCGGACGAGCGTTGGCGTCCTAGATCGGCGGCGGGGAGGCGACGCTGAAGTCGTGCTCGAGGTGCGTCGTGTCGTTGAAGCGGCGCAGTGAGATGGTGTCGTCGAGCACGACGATGTGACTGATCGACGCGTTGTCGGCGCCCATGAATGCGAACGGGCGCGACTGCGTCGCCGCCGCCAGGATCTGCCCGATGACGCCACCATGGGTGACCGCCACCACGCGCTCGTCGGGATGGGCGGCGTGGATGCGAGCCACCGCGGCGGCGACGCGGCCGGCGAACGCGTCCTGGGCCTCGGCGCCGGGAATCTCGTCCCAGCGCTCGGACGCCATCGCCCGCACGAACGCCGGGTGGTGCTGCGCAGCCATGACCCGGAAGAGCCCGCCCTCCCACTCTCCGAGGTAGACCTCGCGCAGGTCGGGCTCGACCCGGGGCTCGATGCCGAGGCGGCGGGCGGCGGGCGCGGCCGTCTCGGCCGTCCGGCACAGCGACGTCACGTAGATCGCGCCGACGCGCTCGCCCACGAGACGCGCCGCGAGCCGGTCGGCCTGTTCTCGCCCGACGGGGTCGAGCGGAGGATCGCCGTGCCCGTCGACCAGGGGAAAGGGCCGCTCGGGGTCGGCCGGCTGCGACTCGCCGTGGCGCACGAGCAGGATCTCGGTCGCGCCCGGCGGCGCGGCGTAGCGGTGCTGGCGGTAGACGGTCTCGGCCATGAGCGGCAAGGGTAGGGCGTGACCTGGGATCCCGAACTCGACGAGCTGCGCCGCCGCACCGAGCTCGCGGCCGCGATGGGCGGCCCCGAGAAGGTCGACCGCCAGCACGCGGCCGGTCGCCTCACCGTGCGCGAACGCGTCGAGCGCGTTCTCGACCCGGGTTCCTTCCACGAAGTCGGTGGCCTCACGGGCCGTGGTACCTACGAAGACGGCCGCCTCACCGACTTCCGTCCCGCTAACTTCGTCATGGGACGCGGGCGTATCGACGGGCGCGCGGTCGTGGTCGCGGGCGACGACTTCACCGTGCGGGGCGGCGCCGCCGACGCGTCGATCTTCCAGAAGCAGGTACACGCCGAGCGCATGGCCAACGAGCTGCGCCTGCCGATCGTGCGCCTCGTCGACGGATCGGGCGGCGGTGGGTCGGTGAAGTCGCTCGAGACCGAGCGGCGGAGCTTCGTCCCCTTCAACCCCGGATGGGAGTGGGTGGTCGACAACCTCGGGACCGTCCCGGTCGTGTCCCTGTGCCTCGGATCGGTCGCGGGCCTGGGCGCGGCGCGCGTCGTCACCAGTCACTATTCCGTGATGGTGAAGGGGACGTCGCAACTCTTCGTAGCGGGACCGCCCGTCGTCGCCCGCTTGGGCGAGGACGTCGACAAGGAGCAGCTCGGCGGCAGCGGCATCCACACCCGCAATGGCGTCGTCGACGACGAGGTCGACACCGAGGACGAGGCGTTCGCGCGCGCTCGCGCGTTCCTCTCCTATCTCCCGCCGTCCGTCGACGAGGTCGCGCCACGGGTCGAGACCGGCGACGATCCGGAGCGACGCGACGAGCGGCTTGCCGACGCGATCCCGCGCGACCCCCGCAAGGTCTACAAGGTGCGCGACATCGTCACCGCCGTGCTCGACGAAGGCTCGTTCCTCGAGCTCGGACGCCGCTTCGGTGGGCCGGCGGTGACGGGCCTGGCGCGCCTCGACGGCTGGCCCGTAGCCGTCCTCGCCGGCGACCCGTACCACTACGGCGCGGGTTGGACAGCCGATGCGTCTCAGAAGGTCGCGCGCTTCGTCGACCTCGCTGACACATTCCATCTGCCGGTCGTGCACTTCGTCGACAACCCCGGCTTCGTCATCGGCACCGAAGCAGAGCATGCCGCCACGATCCGCCATGGGGCTCGCGCGCTGGCCGCGATCTACCAGGCGACCGTGCCCTGGTGCTCGGTGATCCTCCGCAAGGTGTACGGCGTCGCCGGCGCCGCGCACCAGAACGCGTCCCGGTTCTCGTACCGCTTCGCGTGGCCGTCGGGCGACTGGGGCAGCCTGCCGCTCGCCGGCGGGATCGAGGCCGCGTACAAGGCGCAGCTCGAGGAAGCCGACGACCCTGAAGCACTGCGCGCCGAGATCGAAGCCCGGCTGAACGCGGCCCGATCACCGTTCCGCACGGCCGAGGCGTTCATGATCGAGGAGATCGTCGACCCGCGCGAGACCCGCCCGCTGCTGTGTGAGTTCGTCAACCTGGCCGCGCCGCGGCGCGGCACCGGCCCGACGAGCCGGGGAACACGCCCGTAGCGGGTGACCGCCAGCATCCACGAGGGCGACGGGTCCCCCGGCGCCCGGACCGCCAGCCGCGTGCGGAGCAGCGAGCGAAGCGAGCGCGACCAGCGAGGTAGTGCCGCGCGTCACATGGACGCGCGCCGTGATCCGCCGTACCTTGCACAAAGCGGACATGGGGGGAAACGTGATGGCGCAGGCACCCGAGACTCTGGACCTCCTGTCGGTCGCGCTCACCCCGGAGTTCCGGGAGGACCCGCACCCGTTCTTCCACCGTCTGCGTGACCAGGAGCCGATCCAGAAGACATCGCTCGGCGTGTACATGCTGAGCCGGCACGCGGACGCATCGCAGATCGTGCGGGACCCCGCGCTCAGCAGCGACGAACGAAACTCGGAGCTGTACGAGGTCTTCGAGGCGGCGAAGCCCGATTTCGAGAACGACTTCGCCGAGCAGAGCCGGAACGCCACGATGCTCTTCCTCGACCCGCCCGACCACACGCGGTTGCGCGGGCTGGTGAGCAAGGCGTTCACGCCCCGGGTGATCCGGCGGTTGCGCCCGCGCATCGAGCAGCTCGTCGACGAGCTGCTCTGCGCAGTGGTCGACCGCGGTGACGGCCGCATGGACGTCGTCACCGACCTCGCGTACCCGCTCCCGGTCGTGATCATCTGCGAGCTCCTCGGTATCCCGCCCGCCGACCATGCCACTTTCCAGGACTGGTCACGCGATCTCGTCCACAGCATCGACCCCGACCCGCTCGTCACGCCCGAGCAACGCGAGCGGATCCAGCTCGCCGGCGGCGCCTTCATCGAATACTTCGTTGCGCTGATCGACGAGCGCAGAGGTGCGCTCGGCGACGACCTCCTGAGCGGCCTGATCGCCGCGGAGGAGGAGGGCGACCGGCTCAGCGAGGCGGAGCTGTTGGCGACCGCGCTCCTGCTCCTCGTCGCCGGCCACGAGACGACGGTGAACCTGATCGGGAACGGCACCCTCGCGCTGCTCCGCAACCGTGACGAGCTCGAGCGGCTGCGCACCGATCCCGACCTCGACCACAACGCGGTGGAGGAGCTCCTCCGCTACGACAGCCCGGTCATGTTCACGCAAAGGATCACGCTCGCCGAGTACGAGGTCGGTGACGTGCCGATCGCCCCACGGCAGGAGATCATCGCGATCCTGGCCGCCGCCAACCGCGACCCGGCCGTCTTTCCCGAGCCCGACCGGCTCGACCTCGCCCGCCCCGAGGCGAACCGCCACCTCGCGTTCGGCGGCGGCCACCACTTCTGCCTCGGCGCCGCCCTCGCCCGCCTCGAGGGTGAGATCGCGATTCCCGCGCTGCTCCGCCGCTTCCCCGCCCTCGAGCTGGCCGGCGACCCTGTTCGCCGCGACACGTTCACGTTGCGCGGGCTCGAGCACCTCCCGGTGACCGTCTGACGCATCCCGGCTCGTACACTGGAGCGATGCAGCGCGCCCCCTGGCTCGCAGCCGACCACTGGTCGGTCGACATTCCCCTCGACACGCCCCACGCACGTCTCGACGTGCTCGCCGACCGCGGGTTCGTCCGGCTGCGTGATCTCGCCGAGCCGATCCCAGAATCTGAGTACCTGTCGCTCGAGTACATGGATTGGAAGAGCGGCGGCGACACGAACTTCGCTCCGATCGCGACCGCCGACGGCGAGCTCGACTGCCGCGGGTTCTGGAAGCCCGGCGACGAGCAACCCGACAAGGGCGGCCAGATCACGTCCAACGGCGCGAAGTGCCCGACCATCGTCGACTACGTGACCGCGGTCGGCGCCAACTTCGGACGTGTACGCGTGATCAAGCTCGAACCCCAGAGCTACGACACCGCGCTCGGCCAGATTCACCGCGACGACAACAACCGCTTCAACCCGCCCGACGAGGGCTGGGTGGTGCGGTCGTGGCTCGAGCTCACCGACTACCCCGAGAGCTTCATGGTGCTCATGGAGAGCGGGGACGACGGGCTGCCCGACCGCTCGACCGAAATGCACGTTCCGTTGCACCGCGGCTCGACGTTCGTCGTCGACACGCAACGGTTGTGGCACGTCGTGTGCCACACCGGTGACGCACCCCGCTACGCGCTCATCTCCAGCTTCGAGAGCGGCCCCGCCCTCGACCGCTGGGTCGGCTCGCAGTTGCCGTAGGCGCGGCCCCGTTCGGCCGCGGGCTGTTCAACGGGACGACAGCCCGTCGGGTGGTGCGGAGCTCGATGCCCGTGCCTCGAGCTGGCAAACTCGAGCGATGGCGTGGTCGCCGGACCAAGACGCGCTGCGTGGGCGCGTGGCTGTCGTTGCGGGGGCGACCCGAGGTGCGGGACGTGGCATCGCTGCCGCATTGGGCGAAGCCGGCGCGACGGTCGTCTGCACCGGTCGCAGTAGCAGTACCGGAGTTCTTCGGTCCGACTACGACCGTGCCGAGACGATCGAGGAGACCGCCGAGCTCGTCGCCGACCTCGGCGGCACCGGTATCGCGGTCGCAGTCGACCATCTCGACTCCGCCCAGGTGAAGGGCCTGGCCGAGCAGGTCCGCAGCGACCACGGCCACGTCGATGTGCTCGTCAACGACATCTGGGGCGGCGAAGTTCTCAAGGGAGGCCCGGCTGAGTGGAACACTCCTATCTGGGAGCTCGACCTCGACAGCGGCCTCCGGATACTGCGGCTCGCCATCGACACCCACCTCATCACCTCGCATCACCTTCTCCCACTCGTCGTCGACAAACGGGGCGGTCTGCTCGTCGAGGTGACCGACGGCACCGCCGACTACAACGCGTCGCAATATCGGATCTCGGTGTTCTACGACCTGGCCAAGGTCGCCGTGAACCGGCTGGCGTTCTCCCAGGGACACGAGCTGGAAGCGCATGGCGCAACCGCGGTCGCGATCACGCCCGGGTGGCTGCGCTCGGAGATGATGCTCGAAGCTTTCGGCGTCTCCGAGGCGAACTGGCGCGACGCATCCGCCCCTCCCGGCTTCGCGGTCTCGGAGTCGCCGCGATACGTGGGGCGCGCCATCGTGGCGCTGGCATCGGACCCCGACCGAGCCAGATGGAACCAGCAGTCGGTCGACTCGGGTCAGCTCGCACGCGAGTACGGGTTCACCGACGTCGACGGCTCACAGCCCGATGCCTGGCGACACATCAACGACACCGAGCGCGGCCTCGACGCCGACCCCGACGACTACCGGTAAGTCGGAACCGGACACGCGACGCGGGAAGTGACGGGTGCCTGAGCACGCAGAGGTTCCGCCGGAGATGGTCGCCAGGCTCCGGTCGGTGTGCCTCGGGCTGCCCGAGGCCTGCGAGGAAGAGGCGTGGGCGGGTACTCGGTGGCGGATCCGCAAGCAGACCTTCGCTCACGTCGTCATGGTCGACTCGGGCTGGCCGCCGGGCTACGCCCGGGCCGCCGGGTCCGATGGCCCGATCCCGGTGCTGACGTTCCGGTCGTCGGGCCCAGAGCTCGCGGCACTGAGCCGCGCGCCTCATCCGTTCTTCAAGCCCGTGTGGTTTCCCGACATCGTCGGCATGATGCTCGACGCCGGCGTCGACTGGGACGAGGTGGCGGAGCTCCTCACCGAGAGCTACTGCGTGCTGGCGCCGAAGAAGTTGGTCGAGTTGGTCGACCGCCCGACCGGCTGAACGGCTGACGATCTACGCCTCGTCGGCGGCCGCGTAGAGGGCGGCGACGTCGATCTTCCTCATGCCGAGCATGGCCTTCATGGCTCGCTGCGCGCGTCCCTCGTCCGGGTCGTTCAGCAGCTCCTCCATACCGGTCGGGACGACCTGCCAGGAAAGGCCATACCGGTCCTTCAGCCATCCGCACTGGCTCTCTTCGCCACCCTCGGTGAGCTTGGTCCAGTAGTAGTCGACCTCGTCCTGGTCGGCGCAGTTGATCAGCAGCGAGATCGCCTCGTCGAAGGTGAACTCGGGGCCGCCGTCGATCGCGGTGAACGCCTGGCCGTCGAGCACGAAGTCGACCGTCAGCACGGTGCCGGCCGGTCGTGGACCAGCCTCGCCGTAGTACATGACGTTCGTGATCTGCGAGTTCGGGAACACCGAGACGTAGAACTCGGCGGCCTCCTTGCTCTCGGTGTCGAACCAGAGGTTGGGGGTGATCCGGGGCATGGCGCTGCTCCTGTCGTCGGCGTTCTCGGTCCGTGCACCTTTACCGACGTGCGGAGCCGGCAGGACGACGTCGGCGCGCCCCCGGGCTTCGAAGACGCCATCGCCTGGTTGATGCCGATGACGAGCGATCAGTTCCCCGACGACGTGCCACCGCACTGGAGCGTCACTCCAGCGCGGCGCTGAACGCGTCGGGGGCTTCGAGCATCGGGTAGTGGCCGATCCCGGGTAGCCGCACGAGCGTGGCGTCGGGGCGGGCTGCGTGCAGGCGCTCGGCCATGGGCCACACCGCGATCGGGTCGAGGTCGCCCCAAACGATCGTGAGCGGCGCGGGGTGGCGCTCGATCGCGCCGGTCCAGCGGCCCTCGTGCTCGAGTCGCTCCTCGACGTAGCGGATGGTGCGGGGCAGGAGGCGGTTGCCCCCGTCGCGCACGATCAGCTCCGCGAGCGCCGCGAGCTCGTCGTCGGGCACGGTGGAGTCGGGCGCGCAGGTCGCCCGCAGCGCCGCGACCAGCAGCTCCGTAGTCGGTGCCGCGTCCGCGGCCACCATCTCGTCGGGGAGCGACAGCAGCATCTTCTGGCCGTCGGTGAGCTGGGCCAAGCTCATGTAGATGCTCCCGTTGCTGACCACGCGCGCCGTCACCTCGAAGCCGAGGTCGCCGGCGATGCTGCGCGCGAGCAGCTCGCCGGCAACCGAGTCACCCATGTCGTGGCTCATGAGCACGGCGCGCTCGATGCCGAGGGCGCCGACGAGCACCTCGACCAGGTCGGCCTGCTCGAAGAGCGAGTAACGCTGATCCGGCTTCTCCGACAGCCCGAAACCGAGGAAGTCCATCGCGACCACGCGCCGACGACTCGCGAGGCGCGCGATGGCGTCGCGCCAGTCGAGCGAGCACGTCGGGAAGCCGTGCAGCACGACGACCGGGTCGCCGTGTCGCTCGCGGCCCTGGTCGACGACGAACACGTCACGGCCGCCGACGCGCCGCCGCAGGCCGCCGCGCTCCCACTCCGCGATGTCCACGTCCCCACGCTCGCCCACGCTTGACCGGTCGGTCAAGCGTCGAGTGCAATGACCGGCCATGCGCTTCGGCATCTTCCTCGCCCCGTTCCACCCGACCGGCCAGAACCCGACGCTGGCGCTCGAGCGCGATCTCGAGCTGATCCAGCACCTCGACCGCCTCGGCTTCGACGAGGCCTGGATCGGCGAGCACCACTCCGCGGGCTACGAGATCATCGCCTCACCCGAGGTGTTCATCGCGGTCGCGGCCGAGCGCACGAAGCACATCAAGCTCGGGACGGGCGTGAACTCCCTCCCCTACCACCACCCCCTGCTGCTCGCCGACCGGATGGTGCTGCTCGACCACCTCACGCGCGGCCGGGCGATGCTCGGTTGCGGCCCGGGCCAGCTCACCTCCGACGCCCACATGCTCGGCATCGAGCCCAACGACCAGCGGCCTCGGATGGACGAGGGCCTCGACGCGATCATGGCGCTACTCCGCGGCGACGAGCCGGTCACCATGAAGACGGAATGGTTCGAGCTGCGCGACGCCCGCCTCCAGCTCGCGCCGTACACGGATCCGTGCTTCGACATCGCGGTCGCGGCCTCGATCTCGCCGGCGGGCCCGCGCGCCGCGGCGCGCCACGGGCTCGGGCTGCTCTCGGTCGGGGCCACCAGCGAGTCCGGATTCGACGTGCTCGGCCAGCACTGGGGTGTCATGGAGGAGACCGCGGCCGAGCACGGCACGCGCGTCGACCGGGCCAAGTGGCGCCTCGTCGGCCCGATGCACCTGGCCGAGACCAAAGAGCAGGCGCGCAAGGACGTCGAGTTCGGGCTCGTCGACTTCGCCAACTACTTCCGCCACGTGTTGCCGGTCAGCCCAGTGGGAACCGGCGAGAAGCTCGAAGACATCATCGCCGAGGTCGATCGCAGCGGGTTCGCGGTGATCGGCACGCCCGACGAGGCCATCACCCAGATCGAGCGGCTGATCGAGCAGTCGGGCGGCTTCGGGTCCTACATGATCTTCGCCCACGAATGGGCCGACCGCGAGGCGACGCTGAAGAGCTACGAGCTCTTCGCCCACTACGTGATGCCGCACTTCCAGGGGTCGATGACGGCGCCGGCGGCTTCGTGCGACTGGGTCACCGGCAGTGGCGGTGAGTTCGTCGAGCGGGCCGGCACCGCCATCATGAAGGCGATCTCCGACCACGCCGAGGAGCAGGCAGCGAAGCAGCCGAGTGCCGACGCCCCGGCGTAAACACGCGGGACCGCATACCCGAAGAGCGCTCGGGCGGATTCGGTGTCTAACTTTCCGTGTCGTCGGTGGCACCGACCGGGGATCCGTGGTGGACGACCAGCCGCCAATCCCGACCGTCCCTCACGAACACGTTCGTGGCGGCGACGCGCGCTCCCGCGAGGGGAGCGTCGCCGCCGGGATCACCCGCGGGTGCTCCGGCCGACTGGAGGATGTTCTCGTCGAGGCTCACCCACGCGGTATCGCCCACCACATCAATGCGTTCGTCCGTCAGGACGAACTGGATGTACGGCGTGTGGCGAAAGATCGCGTCCCAGGAGCCCGCAACCCTCCCCCAGCCCGACAGGCGCGGCCAGCCTGGGTGCGTGACGCTCGCTCGCTCCGAGCGCTCCCAGACGTCCGCCATCGCATCGAGGTCGCGGGCCTCGAAGGCGGAGTAGAACGCGGCGTTGGCGGCGCGCACCTCGTCGACCACATCGGTCACGGCGCCATCGTCGCGCGGCATGATGGCGCACCATGTCATCGCCACACCGTGTCCACGCCGGCCCGCTCACGCTCGCCGTTTACGACTGGGGCGGCGACGGCGACCCGGTACTCCTCACGCACGCGACCGGCTTCCACGGTCGGGTGTGGGACCCGGTGGCGCACCGCCTCGTGGCGGCAGGGCGGCGGGTGTGGTCGTTCGACTTCCGGGGCCACGGCGACAGCGACCGATCGCCGAACGGGTACCACTGGGACGGCTTCGCCGACGACGTGCTCGCGGTGGTCGACGCGCTCGATCTCGCGGGTGACCCGACGTTGCTTGCGGCGGGGCACTCGAAGGGCGCGGCCGCGCTCCTGCTCGCGGAGCAGCGCGTGCCCGGAACCTTCGCCCGCCTCTGGTGCTACGAGCCGATCGTGATCCCGACCGACGAGCCCGCCGATCCGCAGCCCGACTTCCCGCTGGCGGTGGGTGCGCGGCGGCGACGGGCAACGTGGCCGTCATCCGAGGCGGCGCTCGAGTCGTACGGCTCGCGCCCGCCGTTCGACGTCCTCGACCCCGAAGCTATGCGTGCCTACGTCGAGCGCGGGCTCCGCCGCCGTGACGACGGACTGCTGGAGCTCAAGTGCCGCCCCGAGGACGAAGCCGAGGTGTACGCGATGCAGTTCGCGCACAGTGCCTTCCGAGATCTGGGGAACGTGCATTGCCCGACCGTCGTCGCATGCGGGGAGGACACGAACGCGATCCCCTCGAAGCTGGCGGCGATGATCGTCGACCGCCTTCCCGACGCCCGCCTCGAAGTCATGCCCGGCCTCGGTCACTTCGGCCCGATCCAGGATCCCGACGCGGCCGTGGCATCGATGCTGGCGTTCACATCGGAACGCGACTGATTCAGGTGGTGCGGAACCCGTCGAGCACCTTCGACCAGCGTTCGGGGTCGCTCTTGT
>Ga0299907_10003456_pt1 | contig 10102 bp, 8 predicted proteins | sample RVTome_16_FD_198680 | JGI IMG/M metagenome (GOLD analysis project Ga0299907, IMG submission 198680) | Soil microbial communities from uranium-contaminated site in the Upper Colorado River Basin, Wyoming, United States - RVT152D67 (version 2) ... | reverse complement strand
ATCCGTCACGGGGTGAAGGTGGACCGTCTCACGCGTCAGGATGGTGCTTTCCTGACAACTGCAGGCGATCTGGAGGTCCATGCCGACAGGGTTGTTGTGGCCATGGCCTCCTACCAGAAGCCACGTCTGCCCGAGTTCGCTGGTGAGCTCGACGCCGGGATCGTTCAGCTCCACGTCGCCGACTACAGGAAACCGGGGCAGCTGCAGGATGGGGACGTCCTGGTGGTGGGTCTCGGGAACTCCGGCGCCGAGATCTCGATGGAGCTGGCTCGGGATCATCGCGTCCGGTTGTCGGGAGAGCCGAGCGCCGTCCAGCCATTTCGTCCGGAGCGTCTCTCAGGAAGGATCCTCATGCCGTTCGTGGGACCCGTGATCCTCAATCGGGTGATCACGACGAGCAACCCCCTGGGCCGGAGAGTCCACTCGAAGATGTTCCACAAAGGTGCCCCTCTCCTCCGGGTCAAGCCGAAGGATCTCGTCGCCGCCGGGGTGGAACGGGTCGGCCGGGTCACCGGTGTCGTCGATGGTTATCCGATCCTGGACGACGGCTCCGTTCTCGACGCGGCCAACGTCGTGTGGTGCACCGGCTTCGAGCCGGGGTTCTCCTGGATCGACTTGCCGATCTTCGACGATCAAGGTCATGTCGTGCACCAGCGGGGCGTCGTGGACGCCGCGCCCGGTCTCTATTTCGTGGGTCTCAAGTTCCTCTACTCGTTGCTGTCCGACACCTTGCTTTCCGCAGGCAGAGACGCCGGCTACGTCGTCGACCACATTGCCTCTGCCGAAGGGGTCTACGGTTCGAATCGGCCCGCATCCCAGCTATCTCAATGACTGTTCGACCAGTTCTGGACCATGAGCAGGCGATCCGGTCTCAAGAATTCCTATGACTCAGTGAGAGACATATCCGAACCGACTTCACGGAGGACCTCGAGAGGTTCGACATCCCCAACCTGCTCATCCACGCCGAGGATGACCAGGTGGTCCCCGGGCAACTCTCGTTGCCCCACACGGGACCACCTCGACGCATCGGGACCATGTGAACAGCGATCTGCTTAGGTTCCTGCAGAGCTGAGCTCCCGGGCCGACAGAGAGGGGCATCAATCATGAAGATCGTCGTCATCGGCGGAACCGGACTCGTCGGATCCAAAGTCGTCACCAAGCTCGGCGAGCAAGGGCACGAAGCCGTGCCTGCGTCACCGAACACCGGGGTCAACACTCTCACCGGTGAGGGCCTCCCGGAGGCGATGGAAGGAGCCGATGTCGTGATCGACGTCAGCAACTCCCCGTCACTCGAGGGCGCGGCGGCGCTCGAGTTCTTCGAGATCTCCACCCGCAATCTCCTTGCTGCAGAGGAAGAGGCCAGTGTGGGTCACCACGTCGCATTGTCGGTGGTGGGGACGGACCGCCTCTCTGAGAGCGGCTACTTCCGGGCCAAGATCGCCCAGGAGAAGCTGATAAAAGAGTCCACGGTTCCCTACTCGATCATCCACGCCACCCAGTTCTTCGAGTTCATCAAGAGCATCGCCGATGCTGCAACGGACGGGAACACTGTCCGTCTTGCCCCCGTCCTATTCCAACCGATGGCTGCCGACGACGTGGCGAGTGGAGTCGGCCAGGCTGCTGTGAGGTCGCCGATCAACGGCACCATCGAAGTGGCGGGACCGGAGCAGTTCCGTTTCGACGAATTCGTCCGCAAGAGTCTCAGCGCACGAAAGGATCCCCGCGAGGTGGTCGCCGACCCGCAGGCTCCCTACTTCGGAGCCCAATTGAGCGAACGAACCCTCGTGCCTGACGACGGGGCGACCCTGGCCGAAACTCGATTCGAAGACTGGCTCGATCAAACCCCGGTCCCGGCGCCTTAGCGTCGGACCAACGGCCACGGGCGACTCGCAGCATCAACCCCATGGGCTTCTCGTTTCATCTCTTCTGGGACTTCGCTTCACCAGCCCATGAGGTGGCGGTGAAGCTCGAAGTCCTCGAGCCACCATCGGTGGAACGTCTCTACTTCTGGGCCTTGCAGGCGTCGTTCCTGGACGGCTCCGGTTCGCAGGGGGCAGGGCATCTGGGCCTGCAATGGAATCCCCGCTATCCCGACCGCAAAGCCGTCAATTGGGGAGGTTATGACACCCAGGGCGCAGTGCTACCCGGGTCGGGCTCGTCCCTCCCGAGCACACCAAAGGATCCGAATACTCGAGACTTCCCCTGGCTGCCCCAGCGAAAGTACAACCTGCGGATCTACCCCTCACCGGAGGTCGGTTGGACAGGCGAGGTCACCGAGGCCGACACAGGCGTGGTGACCGTTGTCCGCGACCTCCACGTCGGTGGTGACCATCTCGGCCGCATCTCGGTTTGGTCCGAGCTCTTCTGCGACTGCGCCGATCCACGAACCGTCGTCGGCTGGTCCGAGGCTACGGCGGTCGGACTGCGCGGAGAGCACTTCGCCCCCAGAGCTTTCCGGGTCAACTACGAGGCCGCCGGATGCTCCAACACGAACGTCTACACCGATGGTCATCGTGTGTACCAGGCCACCGCGAGCGACCGGATCACACCGCAGGGCTCGCTCATAGCTCTCTGATTCCGATCAGAGCGACTGCGGTCAGGTGGCTTGACAAAGATCAACGTACAACCGTATGGTTGTATCAATGCAGATCGCCCCTCCTGACTTCGACCGCATGTTCGGTGCTCTGGCGGATCACACCCGCCGCGACATCGTGCGCCGGGCGATCGATTCCGAGGAGGGGGTCGCCGAGTTGGCGAGCCACTACCCGATGAGCTTCGCGGCGGTGCAGAAGCACATCGCGATCCTCGAGCGGGCCGGCCTGGTCACCAAGCACCGCATCGGGCGACGCAAGGTCGTCCGCACCAACGTCGACGGGCTACGCGTGGCGCGCCGGCTGCTCGACCAGTACGAAGAGATGTGGCGGGGCCGAATCGACCGTATGACCCAGCTCGTCAACGAATACACCAGAGAGGAAGACCGATGACCGTGACCGCCGTCCGTAAGGACCCCCATACCCTGAGCCTGACCCTCGATGCCGAGTTCGACGCCTCACCCGAACGGGTCTGGCAGCTTTGGTCGGACCCACGCCAGCTCGAGCGCTGGTGGGGCCCGCCGACCTATCCGGCCACCTTCACCAAGCACGACCTGAGGCCCGGTGGCCGCGTCGAGTACCACATGACCGGACCGGACGGCGACCAGCCGCGGGCGTACTGGGAGGTTCAGAACGTCGATCCCCCGCACTCCCTGGTCGTTCGCGACGGCTTCGCCGACGACGACGGCTCACCGAACACGGAGATGCCGACCAACGAGTTGCGAGTGACGATCGAGGAGGTCGGCGCCGGCCGAACCCGGATGTCGATCGTGAGCACCTTCCCCAGCACCGAGGCGATGGAACAGGTCCTCGCCATGGGGATGGAGGAGGGCCTGACCGAGGCCGTCGGCCAGATCGACGCGATCCTCGCCGAGGACGGCTGAGCGAATTGCGACTCACCATGAAACGAGCATCACTATGAACCTGACAGAAGAAACCACCCGCACCCTGGATGTGCCAGGGGCGACCCTGACCTACGACGTCCGCCCCGGCGGCCCGCCGGACTCCCCTCCCCTGTTCCTGACCGCCTCGCCGATGGCCGCCCCCGGTTTCGGCACCCTGGCCGGACACTTCACCGACCGCACTGTGGTCACCTATGACCCGCGGGGAAGCGAGCGCAGCCAGCTCACCGAGCCGGCAACCCCGCCCACGCCCGAGCAGCACGCCGACGACATGCACCGAATCATCCAGGAGCTAGAAGGTGGTCCGGTCGATCTGTTCGCGAGCAGCGGCGGCGCGGTGAACGCTTTGGCGCTCGTCGCCGAGCACCCCGAGGACGTGCGCACGCTGGTCGCACACGAGCCACCACTCCCGACCCTCCTCCCAGACCGCGAAGCGGCATTGGCCGCCGCCGGCGCGGTCAACGAGACCTATCGGCAACGCGGATGGGGCGCCGGCATGGCTCACTTCATCGCCGTCGTCAGCCATCGCGGCGAGTTCGCCGCCGACTTCGCACAGCAACCCGCACCCGACCCGGCGACATTCGGCCTCCCAACCGAAGACGATGGGTCACGGACCGACCCGCTCCTCGGCCTGGCCCTCGTCGGGTCGATCGGGTACGAGCCCGACTTCGAGGCCCTGGCCGCCGCATCCACCCGGATCGTCATGGCCGCCGGGGTGGAGTCAGACGGCGAGATGACCAGCCGCGGCGCGTTCGCCGTGGCCGAGCGTCTGGGCGCCGAGCCTGTGATCTTCCCCAGCAACCACGGCGGCTTCTTTGGCGGCGAGTACGGCCAGATGGGCGAGCCGGATGCATTTGCGGCCAAGCTCCGGGACGTCCTGGCCGAGGGCTGAACGATGGGACGGTCACAGCGGTCTAGCGAGTAGTTGTCCGGGCCATCTTCGCAATCGACGGCTAGATCGAACCACCCTTCCGCCCTGCGAGCTTCCAGCGGTTCTGTTCCGACGTCGCGCGACCGGGTGTAGGTTCGGTGTCCCCACGAAAGGACGCGACCAGTGGCCGAATCACCGAACATCGTCCTTGTCCACGGAGCCTGGGCAGACGGCTCTTGCTGGAGCAACGTAATCGAGCTCCTGCAGGCGGACGGCTACACCGTCACGGCCCCTCAGCTTCCTGAGACCTCGCTTGCGGATGACGTCGCGAGGGTCCGCCACGTGCTCACGCGCCAAAACCGCCCGACCGTCCTCGCGGGCCATTCCTACGGAGGCCAGGTCATCACCTCTCTCGGCACCGATGCGCCGAACGTCGTCGGTCTCGTCTACATCGCGGCCTTCGGGCTCGACGAAGGTGAATCGATCGGCGCGCTGCTCCAGCAGGGTCCCCCGACCCCGGCGGTGGCGAATGTCGATATTGACTCGGAGGGCTTCGGCTGGATCCCCGAGGACGACTTCATCGGTCACTTCGCCGCCGATATCGACCCGGTCAAGGCGAAGGTCATGTACGCCGTGCAGCAGCCTCTCCACGTGTCCACGTTCGACGACGTGATGGGGACCCCCGCGTGGAGGTCACTGCCCTCGTGGTATTTGGTCGCCGAGAACGACGAGGTGATCCCGCCCGATGCCGAGAGGCAGTTCGCCCAACGGATGGGCGCCGACACGATCGAGGTCGCGAGCGGGCACTGCGCAATGGTCTCCCACCCGCAGGAGACCCATGAGCGGATAGTCACCGCGGCGATCGCCACCGCCGTGCCCGGGTAACGGCAAGGGCACGGCCGTGCCCTCGCCATGGCCACCCGCCAGGGCCGCCGCGACGTCACACCTTCGTCAGCGCCGTTCGGTCCTCTTGTGGGCGCAATGTGATCTCGTCGTCGGGACGGGCGAATCGTGATCGGAGGCCGTCGAAGAGCCAGTAGACGGCGGGGATCACGAACAGCGTGAGCAGGGTCGAGCTGAACAATCCACCGATCACCACGGTGGCCAGACTCGCCGAGAGGAGAGCGCCGTCACTCAGACCTAGTGCGAGCGGAGTGAGGGCCAGGATGGTGACGATGGCGGTCATGAGGATAGGCCGGAGCCTGGTTTCGGCGCCCTGCTTGAGGGCTTCGAGGGTGCCCAGGCCCTCCTCCCGCTTGAGCCGCTCCACGAACTCGAGCATGACTATGGCATTGGTCACAACGATACCGATCAGCATGAGCAGCCCGAGCATCGAAGGCAAGCCCAGCTCGCGACCGGTGATAGCCAGCGCGGGGAAAGCGCCGATGGCGGCGAGTGGGAGGGTGAGCAGGATCACGAAGGGCGTGAGGAGGCTTCCGAACGTCACCACCATCGACAGGTAGACCAGCGCCACCGCGATCACCATCGCGGTGAGAATCCCGCCGAAGCTCTCCTGCTGCTGTTCGGCCGCGCCTCCGAGACCGGCCTCGACCCCGGTCGGGAGCTCGAGCTCGTCGAGCACGGCCTGGACCTCCAGGTTCACCGCGCCGAAGTTGGGGTCGGTGATGGCAGCGGAGACCTCGGCCGATCTATCGCCATCGAAATGAGTGACCGCGATCGGGCTCGAACCCTGGGTCACCTCGGCGACGTCACCGACGACGACGCCCGGGCCGAGTGGCAGCACGGCCAGCGCTTCCGGCGTGGCAATGGCGTCGGGATCGGTGCCGACGATCACACTCACCGTGGTTTCGTCGATGGCAATCGTGGTCGCCGGTATCGGCGTCAGGTAGGCACGCACCGCCCCGGCCAGGGAGGCCGCGTTGAGGCCAGCCGTCGTCGCCGCCGCGTTGTCGACGTCGATGACGATCTCGGGTCGCTCGCCGAGGAGGTTGGATGAGATCCCCTCCAGCCCGTCGACATCGGCCAAGGCCTCCTGGACAGCAGCGGACCCGGCTTGCACATCCTCGAACTCGGGCCCGGTGACGTTGATGGTCAGGTTGGAACCGCCGAAGTCCGACATGTCGCCCACCTCGGAGACGGTCCCGGTCAGCCCCGATGAGCGGATGAGAGCTTCGATCTCGGTCGTGAGGCCATCCAGGTCGGCGTTCTCGTTGATGTCGAGGGTGATCGACGCGCTGTTGGCGCCTCCACCACCACCTCCGATGAGGGCTGCCAGCGGGTTGTCGGTCGAGGTTCCGACGACGGTGGCGACGCGCTCCACACCTTCGAGCTCGAGAAGCTCGGACTCCACGACTGTCAATTGCTCGGACATCGAGCTGAGACTGGTTCCGGGTGCCCCGGCGAGGCTGACCGAAAGCGAGGTGGCCTCCTCGGACGGGAACAACGTCACGGGCACGGCGGCCAGAGATGCCATGGACCCGATCAGCAGCACGAAGGCAATGAGCACGACAGTCCACCGGTGGTTCAAAGCCCAGGCAAGGGGCTTGCGGTATGCCCGCCGCAGAGCGTTGTCGTCCGCCCCGAGCTCGTCCTCGGCGTCGTGCCCGTCGCCCGCGGTGCGGTGCGAGCGCTTGAGCAGGGTGACGGCCAGTACCGGAACGACGGTCACGGCCACGAGCAGGCTGGCGAGAAGGGCGAAGGTGACGGTGAGGGCGAAGCCGACGAAGACCTGGCCAACGAGGCCGCCGATGAAGGCAAGGGGGAGGAAGACCGCGACTGTCGTGATCGTGCTCGCGGTGATGGCGGGGACCATCTGGCTGGTGCCCTTGAGCACCGCTTCGCTTCTCTCGTAGCCTTCGTCGAGCAGACGATGGATGTTCTCGAGGACGACGATGGCGTCATCGATGACACGACCCACCGCCACCGAGAGCGCGCCCAGAGTGAGGATGTTGAGGGTGATCCCCTCGATGTTCATCAGGATGAAAGCAACCAGTAGCGAGAGCGGGATCGAGATGCCGGACACGATCGTGCCACGGAAGCTGCGCAGGAAGAGCAGGATCATGAGTACGGCGAGGACGCCGCCGATCACTGCATCACGTGTCATCTCGCTGATCGAGTTCTCTATCTCAGGGGCCTGGTTGATCACCTCGGTGACGGTGACCCCCGCGGGCACTGTCAGGGCATCGACTGCCTCGCTGACCGCGGCGACGGTGTCGACCGTGTTCTCGCCTTGTGCCTTGATCACCTCCACCGACATGGCGGGCTGGCCGTCGAGCCGGCTGATCGTCGAACCGCTCCCGTTCTCGACGAGACTCACCTCGGCGATCTGGGACAAGGGCACCGGTGGGGCGCCGGGGACCATCCCGGGGACCAGCAGGCCTTCGACACCTTCCACGCCGTCGATGGCGGCGACCACCCTCGCCGGGAGCTGGAATCCATTTGCGCTGACGCTCCCCACGGGTAGCGAGACCTGCGCCGAGCCGAGCGCGGTCATCACACCGGCAGTTGTCACACCCGCCTGGGACATGGCTGCCGGGTCGAGGGTGACCGACAGGACCTCGTTGCTGCCACCGGCGATCCGAAGCTCGGCTACCTCCCCGAGACGGTCGAGGGCCGGCGCCAAAGTGGCGGTGACGAAATCTTCGAGAGCGGCCGGGTCGTCCCCGGACACGGCGACCGAATACACCGGGAAGGCGTCGAGTGATATCCGCTGGATCTGGGTCTCCGCTCCGACGGGGAGGCTCAGAGCCGCGACCCGCTCCCGAATCTCGGTCTGGACCTCCGCCATGTCGGTGCCGAACTCGTACGAAGCCGAGATGATGGCGACACCTTCGAGGTTGGTCGATTGGACATGTTCGAGGTTGTTGGTTGAGAGGAACGCGCCCTCGATCGGGACCGCGAGGTCCTCGGCGACCTCATTGGGGCCCGCCCCGGGCAGAGTCGCAGTGACCACCAGATTGGGGATCTCGAGGGAAGGAAACAGCTCCTGGTTCAGCTGACCGACGGAATAGGCGCCGGCACCGATCAGCATCGCCACGACGAGCAGGGTGACGGTGCGATATCGCAGGGAGAGACGGGCGAGGCGGGTCAAAAGGGGTACTCCATTGGGGATCGATGAGCCGCCCAATTTAGACGGCGACTGTCAGTTGTCAATCCCTGCCAATTGACAGTAGGTGTCAAACGGCTATCTTTTGGAGCAGTGCAGACAGACAGCGCGCCCGAGTCCGGTCTCCGGGAACGCAAGAAGCGACAGACCCGGGAGCGTCTCATCGAGGCATCCTTCACACTGTTCGCAGAACGGGGCTTCGACAATGTATCGGTGTCAGAGATCGCCGCTCGAGTCGATGTTTCGGAGCGAACATTCTTTCGCTACTTCCCCTCGAAAGAGGCCGTGATCTTCCACGACGCCGACGAGCGGCGCCGACACGTGGACGAATTGGTCGCCAACCTTCCCGCCAATCTGTCCCTGGTCGAGGGGCTGCGACGTGCCCTCCAGACCCTTTCCCATGAGTTCGAGGAATCCAAGGACCTGCAGATGGCCCGGGCCCGGTTGGTGGCGTCCACCCCATCGCTCCAGACCCTGATCCTCCACCATGAACAGGAGTGGGTCCAATCCTTCGCCAATGCGGTAGCCGATCGTCTCGGGCTCGATCCCGATGATGACCTGCGTCCCGAGTTGACCGCCGCCGTGATCGTCGCCGCCTTCCGGGCCGTGATGAACCGGTGGATCAGATCGGGCGGGCAGGCCGAGATCAGCCAGATGCTCGACCAGGCCCTCGCCTATCTCGGCACCGGGCTCGGGTCTTCTGACTCCGAGTGACAGACGAATGCCGCGGGGCGCGAGACGTGTGGTCACGATCATCGGCACCTGGCGCAGGCAGGCTCGTCAGCCTGCTCGAAGTCTGACCGTTCCCGGCTCGTAGAACTCGGCATAAACCTTGGCGACCAATTCTCCTCGACTGGACACACCGACCTTTGCCACTCACAGATGTCCCACCAAAGGGAGAACTCTCAATCAGCCGCGATCAGCTCAGCAAACCGTCATCTATCAGCCGAGCCGACGTCGCCGCAACCCTCATCGACCTGGCAGAGAGCGACACATACGCGCGAACAGCGGTCAACATCGGCAGCCTCTGACGACCGCCGGTCAGGCTGGTTTGTTCCGGTGGTAGTAGCGAAGGGCCTTGTCCCGGCTGCCGCAATCGGCCATGTCACACCAGCGTCGGCTGCGGTTTCGGGTCGTGTCGTGGAACAGCCAGTCACAGGAGGGGCATCGACCGAGACGCGAGGGATCGATACCGGTGAGCACTTCGCCGGCATTCCAGATCACCGGCGCCATGACCTCTTCGAGGGTCGTGGGCGTCCCCCAGGACCATCGCCCCGTCTCGGGGTCGATTCGACGGCGAGCGCAGACGGTTCCAAGCAACCGATTCAGGGCTTCGATCGCGTCTGCCGGCACAGCCTCGCCTCGGGCTAGAGGGGCGAGGGCCGAGCGCAGGGTCTCTCTTATGTGACGGACTCTGGCCCGGTCGATCTCCGTCCCGACCGAACCGCGTTCGATGTCCAGCTCGAGGCGTCGGCGTGTCTCGTGGCCGATCAGGTCGATCTCGGCAGCCCATGACGTGATGTTGGAGACCGGCTCGAGCCAGTCGTGCTCACGATCGGTTCCCGGCCACGCCAGGGTGTTGATCAGGTCGAGGCTGGGCTGGGCACCAACCAGTTTGTAAGTGCCATGAAACCCGTTTGGGTCGAGGGCTAAGGGCTCCATAGCGGAAACT
>Ga0299907_10003455_pt1 | contig 10102 bp, 11 predicted proteins | sample RVTome_16_FD_198680 | JGI IMG/M metagenome (GOLD analysis project Ga0299907, IMG submission 198680) | Soil microbial communities from uranium-contaminated site in the Upper Colorado River Basin, Wyoming, United States - RVT152D67 (version 2) ... | reverse complement strand
GCCTTCGACGGTAGCCCCGTCCGCCCTGTCGAATGCGCCTGTGGATACATCGATACGGAGTTGGCACACGTCGAGTGTCAGACACTGACAACGATCGTGGCGGTTGTTGCTAATAGGGCGAGCACCGCCGGATTGCCCGGATCACGGCGAGGTCACGGTGGGCCCACACGACCTCCGCGTCGAACCCGGCGTCGTCGAGCCACACGACCTGGGCGGCTGCCCGGTCGGGGAGGTCTACGACCCAGTCGATCTCGATCTGGGCATCCTCGACGCGCTCCGGGACGACGACGTCACCGAGCACGAAGCGGCCGCCGGGGCGCAGCACATGGGCGACGCGACGGAACAGGTCTCGCTTCCCGTCGGCGGGCACGTGATGGACGGCGAGCGCCGAGACGACGAGGTCGAATGGGCCCTCGGGAAGCTGGTCCTCGAGCCGCCCGATGCGCAGGTCGGCGTCCGGGAAGGCCTCCCTGGCCCGAGCGAGCATCGGCTCGCTCGCGTCGATCCCGGTCCACGCAGCGCGCCCGGGTGGAGCGCACGCACACGCCGCGTCGTCTCCCCGGTACCGACGCCGAGCTCGAGCACGGCATGCACCTCCGCTCCGGTCGCGGCCGCAACCGCGTCCTGGAGCTCGTCGTACGCCGGAATCTCCTCCCTGATCTCCCCCAGGTACCGATCCGGGTTCCACTCCATCTCGGTCATGGGCTTACCTGCAGCGGATCCCGAGATCGCGGAGGATGGCCGCGCGGCGCCCTCCGAAGAACGATTGCGGCGTCGTGCACCCGACTCGCGGCACGCCGAAGTCGACCACGATCCAGTTTCGGGTCCGCCGGTGAACCGCGACCAACGCCGTCCGCGAGCCGGTCGGGTAGAGGCCCGACTGGTCTTTCGCGATGCCGTACGCCGCGCCGAACCGCATGAAGGTCGAGGAACGGCCGGGCTCGACGGTCGACATCACGACGCGCCTCACGAGGAAGAACGCGGCCTGGCCGTCGACGTGAGGGATCTGGAGGATCACCGCGGCTGTCAGTGCGGCGCGCTCCTTCGGCGTCGGCGCGCGCGCCGCGTGAGCACCGGCGAGCGTCGCCGATCCGGCGAGCACACCGACGCTCAGCAAGACAGCGAGAGCGCGCACCGAACGGAGTGTAGGACGACGCGGCCGCGGGAGGACCGGCGGCGCCGGTGTCGTAAAGAGGACACGCTGTCGCGAAGCCGCGGCTAGCATCGACACATGCCGACCTCTCTCGTCACCGGCGGCGCGGGCTTCCTCGGCTCGCACCTCTGTCAGGCGCTTCTCGAGCGCGGACATCGCGTGATCTGCCTCGACAACCTCGAGACCTCGTCGCTCGAGAACATCGAGCACCTGCGCGACGACGCGTTCACGTTCCTCAACCACGACGTGATCGAGCACCTGGCCATCGACGGTCCCGTCGACCTCGTCCTCCATCTGGCCGCGCTCGCGAGCCCGATCGACTACTTGCGCATGCCACTGCACTCGCTCAAGACCGGCTCCTACGGCACGCACCACGCGCTCGGCCTCGCGAAGTGGAAGCGCGCGCGCTTCCTGCTCGCGTCGACGAGCGAGGTCTACGGCGACCCGCAGGTCCACCCGCAGCCCGAGACGTACTGGGGCCACGTCAACCCGATCGGCCCACGCGGCGTCTACGACGAGGCGAAGCGCTACGCCGAGGCGCTGACGATGGCGTACCACCGCCAGCAGGGTGTCGACACGGGAATCGTGCGCATCTTCAACTGCTACGGCCCTCGGATGAGGGCGAACGATGGACGTGCGGTCCCCACCTTCCTCCGCCAGGCAGTCGAGGGCAAGCCCGTCACCGTCTTCGGCGACGGCTCCCAGACGCGGAGCTTCTGCTACGCGGACGATCTGATCCGCGGGATCGTGCTGTTGGCGGAGTCCGACGAGCACCTGCCTGTGAACCTCGGCAACCCGGACGAGAAGACCCTGCTCGAGCTCGCGGAGACCGTCATCCGCCTCACCGGGTCCTCCAGCGAGATCGTGTTCGAGGCGCTCCCGGTGGACGATCCGCAAGTGCGCCAGCCCGACATCACCCGCGCGCAGCAGATCCTCGGCTGGGAGCCGGAGATCGCGCTCGAGGAGGGCCTGCGGCGGACGATCGCGTCGCTCGGGCACGGGGCCGCCGTCGGCTCTGCGTGAGCGACGAGCTCTCCGAGCGCTACGAGGCCCACCATCGCGAGCGGCGGGACGAGGGGGACTTCGTCTTCGTCCCCGAGCGGATCCCACTGTTCCGCGAGGCGGTCGGCACGGGAAAGCGGGTGCTCGACCTCGGGTGTCGCTCCGGCGCGTTGACGCGACACCTACTCGAGGGGAACGAGGTCGTCGGCGTGGACGTCGACCCGGCCGCGCTCGCGAAGGCGGCCGCGCTCGGGATCGAGCCGGTCGCAGCGAACGTCGAGGAGCCGCTCCCGTTCGAGAGCGAGAGCTTCGACGCGGTCGTCGCCGGCGAGCTGCTCGAGCATCTTCGGTTCCCGGACGCGCTCGTCGCGGAGGTCCGCCGGGTGCTGCGTCCGGGAGGCGTCCTAGTTGGCTCGGTGCCGAACGCGTTCAGGCTCCAGAGCAGGCTCCGGTTCGTGCGCGGACGGCCGCCCGAGGACGATCCGACGCACCTCCGCATGTTCTCGCCGGACGCGGTGCGATCGCTGCTCGCCGGCTTCCACGACGTGAGGCTCGACTACGTCGGCGGCCGCTACCGCCGCCTCCACCCACGGCTGCTCGCACGCGACCTCGTATTCAGCGCGACGAAGACCGCCTAGCCGACGCCACTCGACCCGAACGCCGCCCGGCGCTCGATGTCGGCCTCGTCGACCATGTGGCCGTCGCGCTCGACGTACCCGCCCTTCCCCCCGATCACGAGCACCACGAGGTCCTCGGCGTCGCTCGCATTCGAGACGCGCCGCGGCGTGGTCGACTCCACGTGGCAGAGCCCGCCGGGGCCCAGGACGCGGTCCTCGCCGTCGATCTCGAAGCGCGCGCTGCCGGAGTGGACGAAGTACAGCTCGTCCTGGGTCTCGTGGTAGTGGTGGAACCCGAGGTACCCGGGCGGCATCACGATGGCGTTCACCCCGAACGCCGAGACCCCGAGGGCGCGGCGCACCTTGCGGAACCCGTACCCCTCGCCCAGCTCCTCGATGGTGGCGAAGCGGTGTCCCATCTCGCTCACTCCTTTCCGCCGAGGAGGAAGTCGGCCGTTCGGCGCAGCCCTTCCTCGAGGGCGATCTGTGGCTCGTACCCGAGGAGGCGCCGTGCCTCGCCGACGTCGGCCCACGACGCCCGCACGTCGGCCTCCCGCTCGGGCTCGTACGCTCGCTCCACGGGCCGGGCGAGCTGCCGCCCGATCGTGTCGGCGAGCTCGTTGACCGTCGCCGACGCTCCCGTCGCCACGTTGACGATCTCGCCCGCCACGCCCTCGGCATCCGCGGCGAGCAGGTTGGCCGAGACGACGTTGTCGACGTAGGTGAAGTCGCGCGACTGCTCGCCGTCTCCGTACACCGTCACCGGCTCCCCCGCCGCGATCGCGCGGATGAACCGCGGCACGACTGCCGCGTACTGCGAGGTCGGGTCCTGCCGCGGCCCGAAGACGTTGAAGTAGCGGAGCGAGACGATCTCCATGCCGTAGACGCGGCTGAAGCTCGTGCCGAAGCGCTCGGCGGCGAGCTTCGCCACGGCGTACGGGGAGATCGGGTCGGGGAGCTGCGACTCGGTCCGCGGCAGCGAGCCGCCGTCCCCGTACACCGACGACGAGGACGCGTTCACGACCCGGCGGATCCCCTCGTCGCGCGCGGCGAGGAGCACGTTCAGCGTGCCCTCGACGTTGACGGCGGTCGTCGTCAACGGGTCCTGCACCGAGCGCGGAACCGACGGGAGCGCGCCCTGGTGGAGCACGATCTCGACCCCCCGCACGGCGGTGTGCACGCGCTCGTACGAGCGGAGGTCGCCCTCGACGAGCTCCACGTGGCCCTCGAGCCCGGCGAGGTTGGCGCGGCTCCCGGTCGAGAAGTTGTCCAGCACGCGGACGTCGTCGCCACGCGCGAGGAGGGCGCGCACGACGTTCGAGCCGATGAAGCCCGCTCCACCCGTCACGAGCACTCTCATTGCGCTGCCTCGGCCACGACGTGGAAGTTCGCGAACAGCGTCCCCGCCTGCTCGGGCGTCCGGAGCCGCGGCGTTCGCGAGTCGACGATCTCGGCGACCCCGTTGAGGGCCGAGACGAGCGGTCGCGCGACCGGCCCGAGCCGCAGTCGGCGGAAGAGGATGTGGACGTTGATGGAGACGATCATCGCGAGACAGGCGGCCGTGCCCGAGGCGGGCGTCACCCTAACCGACGCCCACTCTCCGTTCTCGGCGAAGAGCTTCTCCAGCCCGGCGTGTGTCCAGCGCCAGTAGTCGGTAGGTGCCGGGTGGTACGGCATCACGCCGTGGGTCGAGGCGAGGACCCGTCCGCCGGGCGCGGTCACTCGACGGAGCTCGGCGACGGCCCGCCGCGGGTCGAGCGTATGCTCCAGCACCTGGTTGCAGAGGACGACGTCGAACGTGCCGTCGTCGACCGGGAGGGACTCGGCCGAGCCCTGGAGCTCCGCGTGCGGGTTCTCGACCGGATCGACACCGACGTAGCTCGAGGCGTAGGGCGCGAACAGGGGCTCGTACGGCTTCACGCCGCAGCCGACGTCGAGGACTCGGTAGCGGCCGATCTCCTCGTGCGCGCGCTTCGCCTCCTGCGCGAGCCAGCGTGCAAGTGGGGCGCGTACGGCGTAGGTGGGCAGCGAGCGCGGTGGGTGAAGGCGAGCGTCAGTCACGGACGTCCACGAGCCCGAGTGCGATCCAGGTGAGGGCGAGCAGCGGGATCCCGGCGACGATGCCGATTCCCGCCCACACGCCCACGCAGACCATGAGCCAGGCGAGCCCGACAACCGGGACCGGCGGTGCCCGAGCGCCGCGCACGCCGGCGGCGATCGCGACCCCGGCGAGCGCGACGAGCGCCACGAGGCCGAGGATCCCGAGGTCCGCCAGGACCTGGACGTAGAGCGTCTGCACGCCCCAGGGGTGCTCCGGGGACGGGAACGCCGCCTCGGGCTGGTCCGGGAATCGCCGTCTCGCGTCGTCGAGGTGCGGGCCGTACGCCCACTCCTCGCTCGAGGCCAGCCAGCCGACGCCCGTGAGCGGGTGCTCGAGCCAGACTCTGGCCCCGATGTAGGCCAGGAGCGCCCGCTGCGGGTAGCTCTCGGCCCCGATGGGATCGGTCTTGTCGCGCAGGCCGACCAGCTCCGCGAGCCGCGTGAGCGCGTCGGCGCGCATGAGCGCCGTTCCCCCGGTGGTCGCGAGCACGACCGCGAGAACGACGACGAGCCCGCGCCGATGGAGCAGGCCGCGCGAGCGAGCGAGGAGCGCGACCGCGAGGAGGGCAAGCCAGACGCCGATGACTCCGGTCATCGCTCCGGAGAGCACCACGCCGGCGCCGCCCGCCGCGAGCGCGACCGCAGCCCAGCGCGGCGAGAGCGGGCGGTGCGTCGTCAGCACGAATGCACAGATGCCGAGCGCGAGCGCCGCTCCCGAGAGTGCGGCGAAGTCGTGGATGCCGACGAACGACGGCTCGCGTTGACCCGGGCGCCTGCCCTCGAACTCGTCGACGGCCCCGAGGAACTGGAGGAGGCCCCACGCCGTCGCGACCGCGCTCCAGGCGACGGCGACCCGAAAGAGCGGTGCGGCGTCGATGGTGCTGCGGACGAGGAGCGCGACGGCGGGCAGCAGGAGCGCGTACCACGCGAACTTGAGCGCGGTGACCGCGTGCGAGGCGAACGCGTAGTCCTCGCCCAGTAGCGACGGCGTGGCGAGCGCGAGGAGCGACAGCGCGACGAGCGCGCCCGCGGCAACCAGTGTCCAGCGGGCACGGCGGAGGGGCGCGAACCCCTCTCGTCGTCCTCGCAGGAGAGCCGCGAGGACGACGGCCGCGATCGCCACGTCGGCGAGCGACACGTCGACCGAGGTAGTGCCGATGTCGAGAGACACCGTCGGCTGGTAGCGGATGTGGACGAACAGGATCGGGAAGGCGGCGACGAGGACCCAGGGAGTCCAGGAGGCGTCCCGGGCGAGGCTACGAGCGCGATGGGCGATGGGTGTCCGAGCCGAGGGTGACGGGGCGCTCAGGGGGATCACTATATGACGGCGAGGGCGCAGGTCGGTCCGAGACAGCGCTCTACACTCAGCCGCGATGTCCTCACGCCTGTTCCGGCGGCGGTCGGCGACGGCTGCGTGGATCTACGTCGCGGTCCTCTTCGGGATCCTCGGCACGATCGTCGCGGCGCGCGTGCTCGGCCTGGAGCAGTTCGGCGTCTTCGCGACCGCGCTCGCGGCCGTCGGCTTCTTCCAGACGCTCGTCGACCTGACCGTCGAGGAGTCGCTGACGAAGTTCGGCTTCCGGTACGTCGCCTCCGAGGACTGGGGAAGGTTGCGCCGGCTGTTCCGGCAGATGCTCCTGCTGAAGGTCACGGGCGGCGCTCTCGCCACGGCGATCCTGCTGGCCCTCGCCCCGGTCGCCGACCGGCTCTTCGGCGCGGACGGCGTCGGCCGCGCGCTCCTCGCCGCCTCGCTCCTCCCGCTCGTCCAGTCGGTCGAGAACGTCGGTGCGACGGCGCTCCTGCTTCACAGTCGCTACGACCTGCGCGGCGCGTACCAGGCGGGGTCCGGGGGGCTCCGGCTCGTCGCGATCGTCGCGGCCGCACCGTTCGGGGTCGCGGAGGCGCTCGCGGCGATGGTCGTCGCGCAGGCGATCTCGTCCGTGACGATCTCGTTCATCGGGGTCGCCGCGCTCCGCCGCTTCCCGAGCGCGCCCTCGCGCCGGCTCGGGGAGGACTTCGCGGGGATCCGCTCGTTCGTCCTCGAGTCGAGCGTGGCGACTGGCGTGATCTCGCTCAGGTCGACCCTCGTGCCGGTCGTGCTCGGCGTCGTCGCGGGCCCGACCCAGGTCGGGCTCCTGCGGATCGCCCAGACACCACAGACCGGGCTGGCCGCCGCGAGCTCACCGGCGCGGCTCATGCTGCTGACCGAGCAGACGCGCGACTGGGAGGGTGGGAAGCACGTGAGCGTGCTCGACGGGATTCGCAAGTACACGATCGGCGCCAGCGCGCTGATGGTCGTCGTGGTGCCGGCGTTCTTCCTTGCGATGCCGTGGCTCGTCCAGACGGTCTTCGGGTCGGAGTACGCGCCGGCCGTCGAAGCCGCGCGCATCGTGCTGCTCGCCGCGGCGATCCAGTTCGCGATCGGCTGGACGAAGTCGCTGCCCGTCACGATCGGGCGCCCTCGGCTCCGGATCGTAACCCACGGCCTCGAGACGCTCGTCGTGATCCCGCTCGTCGCCGTGCTCGGCGCGGAGTGGGGGGCGACCGGGGCCGCCGTCGCCGTGCTCGTGTCCACCGTCGTGTTCGCTGCCGCGTGGGCTGTCGCGATCGCCCGCCTGCGGGCGAACATGGGGACCGACCCCACTCGCGTCGCGAGCGGCACGGCCTCGTGAGAGCGCTCGTCGTCTCTGGTATCTGGCCCCCCGACCCGGGCGGGCCCGCGAGTCACGCGCCGGCGCTCGCGGACTTCCTCGCCGACCGGGGGCATGCCGTGGAGGTGGTGACGACCGCGAGCCGTCCTCCCGCGGCGCGTGACTACCCGGTGCGGTGGGCATCGCGGCGGCTGCCCGCGGGCCTGCGACATGCGCGGTGCATCGCCCTCGTGCGCTCGGGTGCCGCACGCTCCGACGTCGTCTACGCGACCAGCATGGTGCGACGGGCGGCGCTCGGCTCGCGTCTGGCCCGGCGGCCGCTCGTCGTCAAGCTCGTCTCCGACGAGGTCTTCGAGCGCGCTCGGCGGAGCGGCAGGTTCGGAGGGACGCTCGACGAGTTCCAGCGGGTCGGCGGGGCTCGCAACCGAGTCCTGCGGGCGACGCGGACGGCTGCGCTGACAGGAGCAGCTCACGTCTTCTGCCCGAGCGCCTACCTCCGCGACGTCGCGCTCGGGTGGGGACTCGAGCCGGAGCGCGTCTCGGTGCTCCCGAATCCGGCGCCCGAGATACCGTCGCTGCCTTCACGCGAGGAGCTGCGCGCCGAGCTCGCGCTCGACGGCGCCGTGCTCGCGTTCGCCGGACGGCTCGGGCCGCAGAAGGGGCTCGAAGTCGCCCTCGCCGCGCTCTCCTCCGTGCCGGAGGTCACGCTCACGGTCGCGGGCGACGGGCCCGATCGCGGGGCCCTCGAGCGGCGCGCATCGGAGCTCGGCCTCGTGGAGCGCGTGCGCTTCCTCGGGCCGCTCCCGCGTGAGGGAGTGCTCCGCCTCTTCGGTGCCGCCGACGCCTCGCTCCTCCCGTCCGCGTGGGAGAACTTCCCGCACACGGTCGTGGAGGCGCTCGCGGTCGGAACGCCCGTCATCGCGAGCGCGGTCGGCGGGGTGCCCGAAGTCGTACGGGATGGCGAGAACGGCCTGCTCGTCCCGCCCGGGAACCCGGACGCGCTCGCGGCGGCGATCCGGCGCTTCTTCGCGGGCGACGAGCTGCGCCGGACGCTCGCGGACGCCGCTGCGGCGTCGGTGGCGTCGTACACGGAGGAGGCGGTGTTCTCGCAGATCGAGAAGAAGCTCGCGGAGGCGGCCCGCCCGTGAAGCAGAGACTCCTCATGGTCGGCCGCAGCCGCTACTCGTTGCCCTTGTCGCCGTCGCTCGCGCGGAAGTTCGACGCTCTCTCGGCCGAGCTCGAGGTGCGTGTGCTCGGGAGCTCGGGGGGCGGCAGCGGCGGCGATCCGCGGTTCCGGCTCGTGCCGCGTGTGCGTCCGCGCGTCCTCGACGGCGCGAGCTTCTACGCGCTGCTCCCGTTCCGCGTCGCCCGCGACCTGCGCGACTTCCGCCCCGACGCCGCGCTCGTACAGGGTGCGCAGGAGACGGCGCTCGTCCTTCTCGGGAGGAGGCTCGCCCGCGTGCCGGCGAAGGTGATCGCGGACGTCCACGGCGACCCCGCGTCGCCCGCGCGCCTCTACGGCTCGCCGCTCCGGCGGGTGCTCGCGCCGCTCGCCGACCTCCTGGCGCGGATCGGCCTGCGCCGCGCGGACGGGATCCGCACGATCTCCGCGTATACGTCCGGCGTCGTCCGGGCTGCGGGGGCCGAGCCGACCGCGACCTTCGCCGCGTTCATGGACCTCGAGCCGTTCCTCGAGACGCCGCCGGCTCCGCTGCCGGAGCGGCCGGTGGCGCTGTTCGTGGGTGTGCTCGAGCGCTACAAGGCGGTCGACGTGCTCGCGGACGCGTGGCGGATCGCAGCGCCGCAGGTTCCCGGCGCGACGCTTCACATCGTCGGGCGAGGCACGCTTCGCGAGGTTCCCCGGCGCCTCGCCGCCGAGCTCCCCGAACGGATGCGCTGGACGGAGCGGCTCGAGACCGCCGACGTGGCGCGGGCGCTGGACGAGGCGACCGTGCTCGTCCTGCCGTCGCGCTCCGAGGGTCTCGGGCGCGTGGTCGTGGAGGCGTCCTGCCGTGGCCGGGGCGTCGTCGCGAGCCGTGTCGGCGGGATCCCGGACCTCGTCGAGGACGGCGAGAGCGGCATCCTCGTCCCGCCCGGCGACACGCGTGCGCTTGCCGATGCGCTCGTGCGCGCGCTGACCGACCGCGAGCTCGCGGAGCGCCTCGGTGCTGCGGCTCGGGTCGCGGTCGAGCCGTGGCTCGCGACGCCGGAGGAGTACGCCCACGAGCTTCGCGATCTCGTCGAGGCGGTCGTGGCGGACGGTGGGGTCAGACCCATCCGGGGTCAGACCCCACGGGTCTGACCCCGTCGTGTGAGATCCGGCACAATCTCTGCATCGGAGGTCGCCGTCTCGCAACACTGACGCTCGCGGCCGCAGTCGCCGCGGCCGTCCTCGCCTCGTCCGCGTACGGCGCGCTCTTCTTCCTCTTCGCGCCGACGTCTGCGAAGCCCGGCGACCGCGTGACCGTGCGGCTCGGCGGGACGCCGGCAGGCTTCACGCTCGCCGACCGCAGGCGCCCGCTGCAGCGGCAGATCCGCGTCTACCTCGTGCAGGACGGCGTCGCCGCCGAGGTTCGGGG
>Ga0299907_10003454_pt1 | contig 10103 bp, 10 predicted proteins | sample RVTome_16_FD_198680 | JGI IMG/M metagenome (GOLD analysis project Ga0299907, IMG submission 198680) | Soil microbial communities from uranium-contaminated site in the Upper Colorado River Basin, Wyoming, United States - RVT152D67 (version 2) ... | reverse complement strand
GCGTAGCCGTCGTAGGCCATGCCGCCGTCGATCAGCAGCAGCTGGACTGCCGCCGCCAGCGCGATGCCCCAGCCGACGCAGCTGGCCACCAGCAACAGCCAGCGCCGCGCTTGCTCACTCGGTGCGAGTACCCGCCAGAAATGGCCGGGCGGCGCCATAAGCCGAATGCGGGCCGGGGCAAGCCGTTCGGTGCTGGTGGCGAGCCGGACGGGCGCTGCCATCAGATCGGTTCTGCCTGGGCAGCGCCAGCCGACTCAGCCGACGCTCTCGGGCCACGAGCGGCCAGCACGGCCCGCCCACGCGGCAGTCGGGGCAGGGCAAGCAGCGGCAGCAGGCGAGTCAGCCACAGCGTCGGCGTGGCGATCGTGGCGGCCACGAACGCAAGCCGATCCGACCGCGTCGCTACCGCCGCGACGACAAGGCCGGCAGCCAGCGCGAGGCGCAGCGCGAAGTCAGCCGCGGCGGTCGGGGCGAGGCTGATCAGGCCGTTGCCCGTGCTCGGGACAGCGCTCTGCCCACCGAGATGGCTGGCGTACTCGGCCCATACCTGCGGACTGAGGGCCAGGCTGGCGGCGGCCACGCCGAGTGTGGCCAGCCCGGCCAGGACCAGCTGGCGGCGCACCTCAGGCCGGACCAGCCACAGGTAGGGCACGATGAGCAACGGCCCGAACTTGAGCATGCCGGCCAGCGGCAGCAGCCAGGCGCGGCCGCGCAGCGCAGCGAAGGTCGCCGCCGCAACCGGCAAAGTCACGTTCGGATTGGCCAGCTCGTGCAGCGTGATCGGCAGCAGCAGCCATAGCCCGGCTGTGCGCAGGCCACCGGCCAGCCAGGCCAGGCATGCGAACGAGAGTCCGCGCCACAGCCAGGCAAATAGCGGCTCGGGCAGAAGGCTGAACGGCGCCCACAGCTGGGCGAAGAGCGGCGGGTAGAAGTACGCGCCGAGCGCATCGATCTCGATCGCCCCGTACAGCGGCCGCCCTTCGAGTACGTTGCGCCCGGCCAGCCAGTAGGCGGTCGAGTCGAGGACGCGATCGCTCGGCGTGGTGACGACGATCACGACGGCGGCAACGCCGACGCCGTAGCCGATTGCGCTGGCCAGTGTGAGCAACAGGCGCTGCCGGGCGCGGATGCGGGTCACGTTGCCGCGCCGGCGGCTGGAAGCGGCCGGGCGTCGGGGCGGCTCCCCACGCCAGCCCACAGCGATACGACGAGCATGGCCGCGGCGCCCGCCGCCGCCAGCGGCAGCCAGACGAGGCCGAATGAGACCGCAGTGCCGGCCGCCAGGAGGCCGACTCGGCCGCGCGCCGGCAGGCGCGGCCAGTGGAAGGCGGCCACCGGCAGCACGACAGCAAGGTAGTGGTACCAGGTCGCACTGGGCAGCAACAACAGCGCCGCGACGGCGAGCGTAACGGCTGCCGGCCACCGGCCCGGCCGGCGGGCGAGGAGGGCCGCCCTGAGCAGCGCTGCCCCACCTGCTCCGAGCGCAGCCAACCGGACCGCCTCCACCAGCGCCGGCGCGGCGGGCCAGGCAAACGCGACCAGGCTGTGCGGCGCGACGTTGGTGGCGTACACCGAAGCGCCGGTGACGAGGTTGGGCAGCACACGGACGAAGTCGTGCCATGCGCCGGGCGACGCGACAATTGAGAGGGCAACCATCGGCAGCCACGCGGCCATTCCGAGCCACGAGCCCCGGCCGGCGGCGATGGCGGGCAGGAGCAGGACCACCGGCGTGGTCTTGACCAGCGCGGCCGCCGCGGCGCCGAACCCGCCCGCGGCTCCGCCGGCGATCGCCACGCCGACGGCCAGCGCCAGAACGCCGCTGACGTTGCCCTTCCAGAGCGTGTCGAAGCAGGGCAGGAAGAACATCGCCGCGACAGCTACGCCAGCCAGTGTTTCGGCCGACTGCGCAGCGCCGCCGGCCCGCGCGGCCAGCCAGACGCCGGCCAGGATCATCAAGCCCTGCGCGACGAGCCAGATTGCCGCCGCCGCGTTCAGCGGCAGGGCGGCGAGGGGCGTCAAGACCTGCGCCAGCAGCGGCGGGTACTTGTACAGCACCTCGCCCTGCGACGGTATCGGACCGGCCAGCATCTGCGGGTCGTAGGGCGAGCGGCCGGCGGCCAGATCGAGGGCGGCGGCATGGTAGGCGGCAAAGTCAAAGGCGAACTGCCCGTTCGGATCTGAAGCCTGGCGGAGCAGGACGCTGCCCAACACGAGCGCGGCAACTGTCGCCAGGGTCAGCGCGACGACGAGCCGGAAGCGCGCCGAGCGCAGCGTGCGCAGGCCGGGCACACCCGGCCCGGCCAGCAGCCGACCGGCCGATCCACTCGCGGAGGCTGGATTGACGGCCACGGCGGCGAGGCTAACAGCGGCCCGCCGCCATTCAGGATGGCCCGTTGGTACCTCTCCGCACCGCACCCCAGCCCCGCCAGCGTTACACCATCCGGCGCGAGGGATGGTCATTTGGTACGGGGCGGGCGCGCAGGAAGCCGTTGCTAGACTGCACCGCGCCCATGACCCCCCTGGTACTGTTCGCGGCCGCACTCGTCGCCCGAGCGGCAGTGGCCGCCCTGTACGGCGAGCCGGCGTACCCCGATTCGTTCTACTACGTCAACCTCGCCCGCGAGCTGGCTTCAGGCAATGGCTTTCAGCTCGACTACATCTGGAACTTCGTCGACGTCGGCGGCCGGCTGCCCGCCGAGCCCGTCCTGCCGATCCCTTCGAACGGCCACTGGATGCCGCTCGCGGCAATCGTCCAGGTGCCCTTCATCTGGCTGATGGGTCCGACCTGGCTGGCCTCTGCGCTGCCCTTCTGGCTGGCTGGCGCGCTGGCGGCACCGCTGGCGTGGAGGATCGCGCGCGACGCGCGCGCGGAGCGGACGGTGGCAATCACCGCCGGTGTGCTCGTCGCACTGCCCGGCGCCGTGCTGCCGTTCATGGCCCAGCCCGACAACTTCGGCCTGTTCATGCTGCTCGGTGCCCTCGCCCTGTGGCTCGCTGGTCGTGCCTGGCAGGGCGACGGCGCGGCGCTGATCGCCGGCGGTGTCGTCGTCGGCCTGGCCACCCTTGCACGCAACGACGGTGTGCTGCTCGGTATTCCGTTCGCCCTGATCGCCCTGCGCGAGACCTGGCGCGCTCGGCCGGCCGGGTGGCCGGCCATGGCACGGGCCGCGGCGCTCGGGGCCGGCTGCCTGATCGCGTTTGGCCTGCTCGTCGGGCCGTGGCTGCTGCGCCAACTCGAGGTGTTCGGCACGATCGCGCCGTCGGCGGCGAGCGGTCGCATCCTATGGATCAGCGAGTACCGCCAGCTGTGGAGCATCAGCGACAGCCCGTCGCTCCAGTCTCTGCTCGCCCAGGGCCTGCCCGAGTTGCTGGGCAGCCGCCTGACGGGGCTCGTCGCGGCAGTGGCGATCTTCGTCCTCTGGCCGCTGGCCACGGTCATGGCCCCCTTCGTCGTGATCGGCGCCTGGCAGCGCCGCCGAGACCGGCTCTTTCGGCCCACGTTCATCTACGCCGCCGTGCTGTTCGCGGCCAGCGGCCTGCTGTTTGCCGTCCACGTCCCTTACGGCACGTTCATCCACTCAGCGGTCGCGCTCGTGCCGCACGCGCTGGTGCTGGGCGCCATCGGCGTCGCGGCAGTCGTGGGCTGGATCGCCGAGCGGCGCGCGGGCTGGCAGCCGGAGCGCGCGCGGCGCATGTTCAGCGCGGGGGCGGTGGCGGTGACGGCACTGGTTGCCGCCGTGCAGACCTCGACAGCCACCGTCGCCTGGCAGCGCGACCGCGACCAGCGCCTGGCGGTGACGGCGCCACTGGCCGCTGTGGCGGCGGGCGAACGACTCATGTCGGCCGATCCGGGCGCCTATCGCTACCTGGTCGGACGGGGCGGTGTCGTGACGCCTGACGACCCGCTGGCCGTCATCGAGCAGACCGCGCGTGCGTACGGTATCCGCTGGCTGGCGCTCGAGCGCAACCACATTGTCCCGGCACTGGCGCCGGTCCTGACCGGCGACCTGCGGCCGGCCTGGCTGTCCGAGGCGGTCGAGGTCTACCGCGCGGCTCCGGCAACCGACGGGATTCCGCAGGCGGCGCTGTACGCCGTCTGCCTAGCCCCTGCCGACGTGCGCTGCGCGCCGTGAACGCCCACCTCACGCGCGCCCGCCTACGACCCTCCGGCCCCGCAGGCGCCGTCGCGCCGTGGGCCGTACCGCGCGTCGTCGGGCTCGGCCTGCCGGTCGCGCTGGCCGTCGTGGCGGCCGCAGTTGGCCTGGTCGCGGCACTGGCGGTCAGCTTCCCCCACAACGAGGGCAGCGCCTACTACGTGGCCGTCGCGCGCAATCTGGCGAACGGAGAGGGCCTGGTCATCGACGCGCTGTGGAGCTACGGCACGCCCCCGCTGGCCCTGCCCCGGCCGGCCTTCGAGCTGTGGCAGCCACTGGCCACGCTGCTGTCCGGCGTGACGTTGGCCCTGGCGGGCAGCTCGTTCCTGGCCGCGCAGTTGGGCGGGGTGCTGCTCGGCGCCGCGCTGGCGCCGCTGGCGTGGGCGATCACGCTCGATGCCGGCCGAGCCGCCGGCTTGTCGGGGCCGCGCCTGACGACGCTGGCCGCTGGCAGCGGGGTGCTAGCCGCCGTCAGCGGCCCGCTGCTGCTCGCCCGCGCCGTGCCCGATTCGACGCTGCCGTTCGCCGTCCTTGGCACGCTCGCCTGCTGGATGATGCCGCGCGCGCTGGGCAGCGGCCGCGGAGCGCCGCTGGTACTTGGCATCGCCCTCGGGCTGGCCTACCTCAGTCGCCACGAAGCGATCTGGTTCGGCCTGGTCTTCGTTGGCCTGTGTGCGGCCGCCGGGCGGCTCGAGCCGCGCCGCCTGGCAAGCGTGGCCGTCGGCGGGCTGCTGGTGGTCGGGCCATGGCTGCTGCGCAACGCGGTCGCCTTCGGCACGCCACTGCCGGGGCAGGCGCTCGACAACATACTGCTGACCTACAACGAACAGATTTTCGCCTTCGCCGACCAGCCGACGATCGACGCCTTCCTGGCCCGAGGGGTGCCGGCGATCCTGGCCAACATCGTCGCCGGCGCCGCGCACAACCTGGTCGAGGTGCTGCTCCTATCAGGCCTGCCCGTCGGCGCGGCCGGGCTGTTGGCGACGGCCTACCTGGCCGTGCGGCAGGGAGCACTGTTGAAGTCATCCCTCGGTGCCCTCCTGCTGTGCGGCGCAGCCGTCTTCGCCGTGACCAGCCTGCTCTTCCCAGTGGCCACGCTGTGGGGCACGTTCCAGCACGCGGCCGGACCGCTTCTCGTCGGACTGGCTGTCGCAGCCGTGCTGGCCGGCGATCGCCTGGTCGAGTGGATCGGGCGCCGGCGCGGCTGGCGCAATGGCAATGCATGGCTCGCCCCGCTGGGCCTGGTCGTCGTGGCCGCCGTGCTGGCCGGGCACCAGGTGCTTGTCGTCGCCGGCCAGGCGCTGGCCAGTCGCCAGCAGATCGCCGCACTGGCGGGGGCGGTCATGGCCCAGCCCGAGGCACGATCCGGCGCCATGCCGCTGCTGATCACCGACCGACCGATCTGGCTCAGCGAGGCCACCGGCCTGCCCGCAGCCGCACTGCCCCGCGAGCCGGCCCAGAGCGTTCTCGCGCTGGCCGAGCAGGTCCACGAAGGGCCGGCGCTCGTCGTCCTGAGCGACGGGCGCCTCGATCCGCGCCTGCGCGGCGGCGGGCACGCCGCCTGCCTGGTCGAGCGATCCCTGCCCGCCGGCACGCCGGCCGGCATGGCCGTCTTGGCCGTGGCCGCGGAGTGCGCCCGATGAGCGAAAGGGGCGAGACCGTGGGCGGCGGTGAGGGCACCTATACTCGGAGCCCGATGGAGACGGGCACGCTGGGCACACGGCGGCCGCTCAATCTCGATGCCCTCTCGACCGAGGCGGTGGCAATCGTCGCTGGGGCGGCCGACGGACTGGCCGAGATGAGCCAGCTGCTGCGCGCCGCCTACGAGGCGGCCATCGCTGACGCTGGCTCCGATCCGACCCACGGGACGGGCGCGGCCGACATGGCCTATGCGCGCGAACTGCTCGGCCGGCTCGAGGTTTCCGAGCGCGGCCTGCGCGCCGCGGCCGACATCGTCGGCGGCGCCGCCCCGACCGCCGAAGACGGGCCGCCCGGCCTTCCCGGCGGGCCGGCCGATCCGGAGCACCAGATGGCCATCCTGCGCGCCCAGGAGCAGGAGCGAGCCCGGCTGGCGAACGAGCTGCACGATGGACCGGCCCAGGCGCTGACAAACCTGGTGTTCCAGACCGAGATCGCTGAGCGCGCGGTGCGCCATGACACGGCCACCGGCCTCGTCGAGATCGCCGGGCTGCGCCAGATGCTCGACCACGAGCTCGAGACGCTGCGAGCCTACATCAACCAGCTGCGCCCGCCGCTGATCGAATCGGACGGCCTCGACGAGGCCCTGCGCGAGGCGGCCAGCCGGCTCGCCGAACACGACGGCGTGCCGGTCGAAGTGCGCCTCGAGGCCAGCTCCGACGTCATCGACGAGACCGCCCGCGCCGTCGCTCTGCGTATTGCCCAAGAGGCGCTGCGCAACGTCGCCAAGCACGCCGATGCCGATCGCGTCTGGCTGCACACGCGCCTGGAGCCAGCCGGCGAGGCCGCTTCTGAGCGGGCGGGCACGAGCCCGGACGAGCGGGTGCGCTGGGTGATGGAAATCGGCGACGACGGTCGCGGCTTCGATCCGGCCGGCGTCGGCGGTAGCACCGCCCGCCGCCATTTCGGCCTCCGTTTCATGCGCGAGCGTTCGGAGCTCCTGGGCGCGCGCCTATCCATCGAGTCACGCCCAAATGCCGGCACGGTCGTCCGGTTGACCATCGACAGTGAAGGGAAAGGGAAGCAGGCAGCATGAGCATGCAGTACACCGGGCCCGACCGACGGCGCGGCGGGCCCGACCGGCGCAATCCGGACCAACGGACGAAGATCCTCCTCGTTGACGACCACGCGCTCTTCCGCGTCGGCATGCGCCAGATCCTCGAGCGTGAGCCGGACTTCGACATCGTCGGCGAGGCCGAGGACGCGCGCGACGCCTTCACCTACGCCGTCGAGCTGACGCCGGACATCGTCCTGCTCGACCTGTCGCTGCCCGCGCCGGGCGGCATCGAGACGACCCAGCGCATCAAGCGCGAGGTCCCGAGTGCCGGCATCATCGCCCTCGCCGTCGCCGAGGACGAGGACCAGCTGTTCGAGGCGATCAAGGCTGGCGCCGCGGCATTCGTGCTCAAGGACGTCAGCCCCGAGGACCTGGTCACGATCATCCGCCGCGTGCGCGCCGGCGAGTACCTGATCAACGACAAGGTGTTCGCCCGGCCGACGGTTGCCAGTCGCGTGCTCAAGGAGTTCCGCGAGCTGGCCGTGTATGGCCAGGAAGCGGCGCCCATCTTCGCCCCGCTGTCGCCGCGCGAGGTCGAGATCCTCGACAACATCGCCAAGGGCATGACCAACAAGCAGGTCGCCTATGCCCTGACCATCAGCGAGCAGACCGTCAAGAACCACATGAGCTCCATCCTGCGCAAGCTGTCGGTCAACGACCGGACACAGGCGGTGGTCTACGCGATGAAGCAGGGCTGGATCAGGATCCCGGAGGACTGATGCGCGAGTTGGACCGATGACAACGCCGGCCCAGGGTGCCGGCGCGCGGCCAGCCGGCGGGCTGATAGCCGATCTGGCCGCTGAAGCCGAACTCGTCCAGCGCGAGGTCGACGAGATCGCGCTGCTGCTACGGCAGGTCAGGACCGAGGCCGAGCGTCACCAGGCGCGGCGCCAGCAGACAACCGAGCGCTTCGAAGCCCTGCTCGCCGGCGCCGGCGCGAGCGCCCAGGTCAGTGAGGCCCTCGCGCAGCTGTTGCTGCAGACCCAGCGGGCCGCGATCATGGACGCCCAAGCCGAGGTGCTGGAGGGCAAGCAGAAGACTCTGCAGCGCTACGCCAGCCACCTGACCGGCACGCTGGCCAGGCTGCGCGGCGGGCCCGCCGGCGCGGCCGCCCGCCCGGGCGGCGTCAGCGCGGAGCAGGACCCGCGGTCCGTGTTGGCCGGCCAGGAGGAGCTACGCCGTCAGATCGCGCGCCAGATGCACGACGGTCCGGCCCAGAGCATCGCCAACATCGCCCTGCAGGCCGAAGTCGTGCAGCGGCTGCTGCTCAGCGATCGTGGCGCTGGCGAGCGCGAACTCGCCCAGCTGCGCCAGATGGTCCAGCATGCTCTCGAGGAGACCAAGAACTTCATTTTCGACGTCCGGCCGATGGTGCTCGACGATCTCGGCCTGGTGCCGACCCTGCGCCGGGCCAGTGCCGATCGTGCGCGGCGCAGCGAGCGCCAGATTCGCTTCGAGTCGGTCGGTGCCGACCGTCGCCTGCCCGCCGAACTGGAGAGCGCCCTGTTCAGGATCGTCGACGACGCCGTGAGTGGCTTCATCGAGGCCGGCGCCGAGGACGTCTCGGTCCGTCTCAACTGGACCGACGAAGAGCTGGCGCTGCACGTCAGCAGCTACGACGGCACGCCCGCCCCGCCAAGCGCCCCCGAGCCGCCGGCCAAGGCGGCCGAGTCGCTGCCGCCGGCGCTGGCGGCGATGATCCAGGAACAGCGCCACCGCGAGCGCGAGCAGAGCCTGCCCAGCCTGCCCGAGGCGACCTACGCAGCAATCCGTACGCGCGCGGAGAGCGTAAGCCTGCGCGTGGCGCTGTCCGACGAAGGTCGCTCGCTCAGCCTCGTCGTGCCCATCGCCTGATAGCTCGGCCGGCCAGCCATCCGCCCATCGCGGCGCAGTACCGATTTCCCATAGGCGCGACCACGGGCCCTGCCTAGCCTCTGCGCTGACTCGTCGATATGCGAGCCAAACACAAGAGCGGAGGGCGAAATGCTCCATCTATACGGCCTGCTGGCTCGCAAGGAGCAGGGTCAGGGTCTGGCCGAGTACGCGCTGATTCTGGCGCTGATCGCGATCATCGCCATTGCGGCGTTGATCTTCCTGGGCGGCCAGATCGCCGCCATCCTGTCCGAGGTCGGCTCGAAGATCTGAGCCACCTCCTCAGAGCTTGCGGGGCGCCGGTCGGCAACGACCGGCGTCTTTGCTTATGCTCGGCCGGATGGACGACCAGCGCGCCGGCCGGCAGAAGGGGCAGAGCGTGGCCGAGTACGCGTTGATCGTCTCACTGATCGTCATCGTCGCGCTGGTGGCGCTGGCCTTCTTCGGAACCCAGATCAGCGACATCCTGTCGATCATCGCCGAGCAGATAAACGAGTAGCCGACCGGCGGCGCCCCCGCGCGGCGGCGCCGGGGCCCACGCCAAGACGGGCGATGGGCCGAGTCGGTTGGTCGGCGAGTCGGCCGCAACTACCGGTACGCCTTTCCTACTTCGTCGGCCGGCCGGGATGAGCGACATTCCTTGCCGGCGCCAGCTGGTGCCGGCAAGGGTGGAGGGAAGCCCATGCGGGGCCGCGTTTCGTATTCCAGCGCCGAAGACGGCCAGGGGCTGGCCGAGTACGCCCTCATCTTGGCGCTTATCGCAGTGTTCGCCGCAGCCGCCTTGATGTTCCTCGGCGGTGCGATCGCCAACATCCTCTCGGGGATCGGAGCGACGCTCTAGTCGCGAGCTGATCCTCGCTCGCAAGCGGAGCGGTGCATGGCCCGTCCTCCTCGGGGCGGCACCGCTCCTCTTCTTTTTCCGGCCCGACGCCGCGCGGGGCAGTCCTAGCCCTTTCGTATGATCGCCACCTCCCTGCCCCGTGCCTAGAGTCGTTGCCACCTGTCACAGCAGCGGAGCACTTCCTTGAAGCGGAACCGACTCTTTCTCGTCGCCGGAATTGTCCTCGCCCTGACCGCCTTCGTCGCGGTGCTGGCCTTCGGCTCACCGCCGGGCACCGGCACGCAGCCCGTCGTCCCGGAGACAGTTCCGGTCGTCGTGGCCACGCGCGACATCCCGCTCGGCACGCCGGTGTCGGCGGACATGGTCTCAACGTCCGACCAGCCGGTGGCGCTGGCCGTCGACACCTATCGGACGGTCGACGAGGTCGTCGGCAACGTCGTCCGTCGGCCGGTCAGTCAGGGCCAGGTCCTGCACGCCCGCG
>Ga0299907_10003453_pt1 | contig 10107 bp, 10 predicted proteins | sample RVTome_16_FD_198680 | JGI IMG/M metagenome (GOLD analysis project Ga0299907, IMG submission 198680) | Soil microbial communities from uranium-contaminated site in the Upper Colorado River Basin, Wyoming, United States - RVT152D67 (version 2) ... | reverse complement strand
GGACAGGAGCCCGTTCTGGATGTTCTTGGGCGAGCGCATGACCTCGTGGAGAACGCCGTCGATCCGGTAGCGGATCCGGACGTCGCGCTCGGCGGGCTCGATGTGGATGTCCGAAGCCCGGTCGCTGACGGCCTGGTTGATGAGCATGTTTACGAGCTTGACGATCGGTGCGTCTTCGACCGCCGCACCGAGCTCCTCGAGGTCCACGGCGCCGTCGTCCGCCTGGGACGAGGCCTCCTTGGAGATCTCCTCAACCGACTGGTCGAACTGCCCGTACTTGCGGATCGCGGCCTCGATGTCGCCGGAGGTCGCCACCACCGGCTTGACCTCCATCCCCGTGATCGTCCGGATGTCGTCCAGGGCGAACACGTTCGCCGGGTCCGACATCGCGACGATCAGGTGGTTGTCCTCGAACCCGATCGGCAGCGCGCGGTATCGCCTGGCCACCTGCTCGCTGAGGAGAGCGGCTGCCGCGGGATCTATCTGGTGCTCGGTCAGATCGACGAACTGGAGCCCGATCTGCCTGGCCAGCACGGCCACCAGGTCCGGCTCGTTCACCAGGCCGAGGTCGATCAGCACGCGGCCCAGCGACCGTCCCACTCGCTCCTGCTCCTCGGAGGCCTTCGCCAGCTGGTCGGTCGTGATCAGGCCTTCGTCGACCAGGACATCACCGAGCTCCTTGGTGTCGGGCATGTCAGTACCCCTCGGCCTGGTCGTCAATCAACCGGCCGAACTCTCGTGCCAGCGCGATGCGATCTACCCCCTCGGGCTTGCCCGGTCCACGCTTCGGCTTGGCGGGGCGCTTCGGCAGCTCGGGCTTCGTTGGCTCGGAAGCCGAGAGGTCCACCACGGCCTTGGAGGTGCCGCCGGCGTGCGCCTTGACGCGCTCGGGCTTCACCTCGAGCCGGGGCTCGGGATGCAGAGGGCTGCGAGGACGCTTCCCGGGCTCCCTCCGCTCTCCCTCGGGGCCCTCGGATGCCCGTGCGACGTCGGCCGATGCGAGCTCCGCTTCCATGCGGTCGAGGAGCACGCCGGGCTTGGCCTCGGAGCTCGCGACGATGACCGCCGCGTAGGCGCCCCGGGCCGAAACCACCCAGATCTCTTCACCCATGTCCACGAACCCCCGCTGTGGGTCTCCTATCTGCTGCAAGGCATCCCAAGCCCTTCGGGCCCTCGCCTCTCCATCGGCCGGGTTGGCCCCCAAACTGAGTCCGTCACGGGACAGGATCAGACAGGCCCGTACCCCGGCCACCCCGGCCGACATGCGAACCGCGAGATCACCAAATTCCGTGTGGGACATCTAGGAGTCCATCGGCGCTTGAGGCGAGGGGCTTGAGAAGGTGTTTCCAGAAGGGCCCGTGAGGGGCTTCTGAGGGGTTAGCTGAGGCCGGCTTGGTCCTTCAGCCGCAGGAACTCTTCGTAGGTCTCGGCGAACTCGTGGGCCCCGGTCTCGGGGTCGACCACCAGGAAGTAGAGGTAATCCACGTCGGCGGGGTTCAGTGCGGCCTCCAGGGAGGCCAGGCCGGGGCTGGCGATCGGCGTGGGCGGGAGGCCGGCGTGGAGGTAGGTGTTGTATGGGCTCTCGTACTCGTAGTCCTCCAGGGTGAGAAGGCGGTTCTTCTCGGGTAGCGCGTACTGCACTGTGGCGTCGATCTGGAGCGCCATCCCCTCGCGGAGGCGATTGTGGATCACGGCCGAGACCTTGTCCCGGTCCCGCTCCGCGCGGGCCTCACGCTCGACCAAGGAGGCCACCGTCACCACCTCGTAGGGTGACAGACCCAGGTCCTCCGCCTTGGTCCAGTCGAGGGTGGCGGCCTCCTCCTCGAACTGCGACAGGAGTGTGGCTATGACCTGCTCGGCCTGAGCCTCGGGGTCGAGCTCGTAGGTCTTGGGGAAGAGGAACCCCTCGACCGTTGTGGCCTCCTCGGGCAGGTAGGGCGGCAGGAAGTGCTCGCCGCTCGTGGCGGCGTCCGCGAAGGCTGCGGGGTCGACCTCCAGGACCTCTCCCACCTCGGAGGCGATCTCGGCCAGCTCGAGCCCCTCGGGGATCGTGAGCGTGACGGTCTCCACCAGCGGCCCGGCCTCCAGGGCGGACAGGACCTGAGAGACGGTCATGTTGGTACGGAGGTCGTACCTGCCCGCCAACAGGGACTCCTCCAGCCCCCGGAACCCTGCCGCGAGTCGGAACGCCAGCCCGGAGCGGACGACCCCGGCCCCCTCGAGAAGCGCGCCCACGTCGGACGCGGTTGCCCCCTGGAGAACCTCGATCGCCACCGGCCGCGACGGGCCGGTCGCTCCCGTGGCGTACCGGTAGACGGCGAAGGTGCCGCTCGCCAGGAGGACCAGGACGAGTAGCAGCACGAGCAGGCCTCGTCCGGCGCTCCCCCGAGCGCGATGCGCTCCCATGAGGCCGGAGGATAACAAGCGGCCTACTCCGTGGGCCCGGCGGTCCTGCCCAGGAAGGCCTCCAGGAACAGGCTGGCCGCGGCCTGATCCACCACCTCCCGGCGCCTTCTCCCGGGGGCCCCGGCGGCCCTGAGGCCTCGCTCGGCCTCCGCCGTGGAGAGGCGCTCGTCCTGCAGGTGGACGGGGACCTTCAGCATCAGCCGAAGGCCCTCGGCGAACTCCTCGGCCTTGTGGGCGGCCGGGCCCCGCTCCCCCGACAGGCTCAGAGGGTGGCCGACCACCACCTCGACGGCGCCGGTCTCGGCGACCATCCTGGCCACCGCCTTGAGATCCTCGACCCCACCCGAGGCCTTGATGGTCCCCGCGGGGAGAGCCATGGTCCCCTCCGGGTCCGAGATGGCCACGCCGATCCGCGCATCGCCGAGGTCGAGAGCGAGGACGCGGCCTCGGGACTCAGCCACCGAGCATGGCCGCCAGCCGCTCGGGTATCGAGCCGAGCGCGTCACCCAGAGCCGCGGGATCGCCGCCGCCGGCGAAAGCGAGGTGAGGCTTGCCCCCCGCGCCTCCGCCGACCGCCGTGGCCGCCTCCTCGAGCAAGGCCGGCGCCGTCACGCCGCGATCGACCAGCGGCTTGGTGCATGCGGCCACGAGCGTCGCCTTGCCTCCCGCCGAACTTCCCAGAACGACCGCGCCATGCCCTTCCTTCTCCAGGCGGTCCCTGAGCTTCATCGCCAGCTCGCGGAGCGCTCCGGCATCCGCGTCGGGCAGCTCGGCCATCACGAGCTTCACTCCCGCGACGTCCCTGGCGGTGGCCACGAGCTCCTCAACCTTCTCCGCTCGCTCCCCGGCCTTCACGGATCCGAGCGCCGCCTCCAGCTCCTTGATACGGGCCACCGCGCGGCGGGCTCTATCCAGGGCCTGCTCGGTGTTGTTGGCACCCAGCGCGGAGGCCACCTCCTCCAGGAGGCGCCGCTCTTTGTTGACGTGCTCCAGGGCGTCGGGGCCCACGAGCGCCTCGATCCGCCTGAGGCCCGAGCCGATGCTCTGCTCCGAGGTTATGAGCGCGAGGGCCACCCGCCCGGTCTGAGGCACGTGCGTTCCCCCGCACAGCTCGATCGAGTAGTCGCCCACCTCGACCACCCGGACCAGGTCGCCGTACTTCTCGCCGAACAGCGCCAGGGCGCCCTGGCTCCGGGCGAACTCGAACGTGGTCTCGTAGGCGCGAACCGGGGAGTCTTCGGCAAGCCGGGTATTGGCGACCACCTCGATCTCCTCCAGCCGGTCGCGCGACAGCGGCTCGAAGTGGGTGAAGTCGAAGCGGAGCCTTCCGGGCGCCACCAGGGAGCCGGCCTGGCGGGCGTGCTCGCCCAGCAGGTTCCGCAGCGTCCAGTGGACCACGTGGGTGCCGGTATGGGACCTCGCCGTGGCCGCCCTTCGGGCCTCGTCGACCACGGCCTCCGCCTCCTGGCCCTCGCGGATCTCGCCGGATCTCACGCGCGCTCGATGCACGGTGACGTCGCCGGGGCCCGAGACCGTGTCCTCCACCAGGGCCTCGCCGGTGCCGGTCCGGATGAGGCCGGCGTCGCCGACCTGTCCCCCGCCCTCCGCATAGAAGGGAGTGCGGTCGAGGATCATCTCGACCCCGTCTCCCTCGCCGGCGGCCTCGACCCTCTTGCCACCCCGGATCAGCCCCACCACCCGAGCCTCGGCGTCGAGGCGCTCGTAGCCCACGAACTCCGGCCGGCCGGCCTCGCGAGCGAGCTCCGCCAGGGCGGCCTGGTCCTTCCCGCCCTTCGCCGCCGCGGCCCGGGCGCGCTCCCGCTGCTCGGTCATCAGCTCGTCGAAGCCTTCGGTGTCGACGTGCAGGCCCTGCTCCTCCGCGAGCTCGACGGTCATCTCGATGGGGAAGCCGTAGGTGTCGTGGTAGAGGAAGGCGGCCTTCCCCGGAAACTCCTTCTCCTTGGCCTTCCTGAGACGCTCGACCTCGTCGTCGAACAGGATGATGCCCTGGCGGAGCGTCGCGCCGAAGTGCTCCTCCTCGCTCGCCGCGACCTGACGGACGAACGCCTTCCGCTCGATCAGCTCGGGATAGGGCTCGCCGAACATCTTGACGGTGACATCGATGAGCGGCTCGGTCACCGCACCTTCGACCCCGAGCCTCCTGGCGTGCATCACGATGCGCCGGAGCATCCGGCGAAGCACGTAGCCGCGGCCCTCGTTCGATGGCACCACCCCGTCGGCTATGAGGAAGGTGATCGCACGCCCGTGCTCGGTGACGATCCGCAGCGAGAGGTCGTCGCGCTCGTCCTTCCCGTAGGTCCTGTCGCTCAGCGACTGCGCCGCGTCGAGGATCGGGGCCATGAGGTCGCTCTCGTACACGGAAGGGACCTCCTGGAGGACGACCGCGACCCTCTCCAGGCCCGAGCCGGTGTCCACTCCCTTCTTCTCCAGCTCCCCGACCAGGTTGAACGCGTCGTCGCGCTCGTACTGCATGAAGACCAGGTTCCAGATCTCGAGGAATCGCTCCTCGTCTATGGCGGGCCCGCCCTCAGGGCCGTATGCCTCTCCCCTGTCGACGTAGATCTCCGAGCAGGGCCCGCACGGACCCGCGACCCCCATCGACCAGAAGTTGTCCTCCAGGCCTCGCCGGACGATCCGCTCGGGCGGGAGGTACTCCTTCCAGAGCTCCTCGGTCTCGAGGTCGGCCTCTCCCACACCGGAGCCGTCGTACACCGTCGCCCACAGGCGCTCGGGCTCGATCCCGTAGCCGGTCGTCACGAGCTCCCACGCGTGGGCGACCGCCTTGCGCTTGAAGTAGTCACCGAACGAGAAGTTGCCGAGCATCTCGAAGAAGGTCATGTGCCTGTTGGTGCGGCCCACGTTCTCTATGTCCGTGGTCCTGAAGGACTTCTGGACGCTCGTGGCCCGGGGATACGGCGGCGGCTGCTGGCCGAGGAAGTACGGCTTGAACTGGACCATCCCGGCCGTGGTCAAGAGGAGCGATGGGTCGCCGGGGATCAGGGACGAGGACGGCACGACGGTATGCCCCCGCTCCTCGAAGAAGGAGAGGAACCGCCGACGGATCTCGCTGCCCTTCACAACGGGCAGTGTACCGGCGGGTCCCTCGCCGAAGAGGGAAGCTCAGCTCAGCGGCGGGGTTCCCAGGAGAAGAAGAGGAAGGCGAGGATCACGCCCGCCAATCCCCAGGCACCGAGGATCAGCAGGTGCATCCCCTCGAGCCCGCTGCCACTCGGAGAGAAGTAGGCGGCGTTCATCGCCTCGGCGAAGTGGTACACGGGGAAGATCTTGGCCAGTGTCACGTACCAGGCGTTCGGGTCCTGGATCGGGATGAAGATCCCCGACAGGAAGAGCAGCGGCAGGATCGAGGCGTTCACGATCGCCGGGGAAGCGTCGGCGTTCGGGATGACGGCCGTGAGGGCGAGCCCAAGGGCCGAGAAGCTCGCGGCCCCGACGGCGATCGTGAGCAGGAAGGCCGGGAGCGTCCTGGTGGGGACCTCGGCGTCGTAGAACAGGGCACCGAAAGCCGTGACTATGGCGACCAGCAAGACGGTCACCAGGATCGCGTGGAGGATGCGGGCGGACAGGTAGGCCCACCCGGGAACGGGGCTCCCCCGGATCCGCTTCAGCACACCCTGATCCCGCGTGAACGACATGTTGATGGCCAGGTTGGTGTACGTCGCGGTGATGATCGAGAACGTGGCGATCGCACCGACGTAGAACGTCGAGGTGTTCACCTGGGTTCCCGCGACGGGAACCGTGCCGGTTCCGAACAACGCGGTGAAGATCACCAGGAACATCAGAGGGAAGGCGAACGTGAAGAAGGCGTTCGCGGGGTTCCGCCAGAAGGCCTTGTTCGTGAAGCGGACCTGAAGGAGCATCTGCCCGACGTCGCTCACGACTCCTCGCTCCCCGCCTCGCCGCCGGTGAGCTCCAGGTACACGTCCTCCAGGGTCGGCCGGCTCACCTCCATGTGCTCGAGGCCGATGCCTCTCTCCAGGGCCCAGCCGGTGAGCTCGTGGAGTGTGCGGGCCGGCTCGGCGGTCCGGATCCGCGCCGTGCCTCCGTCGATTTCGAAGACCAGCGAAGGGGGCAGCTCCGTTCCCTGCGGGACCCGGAAGGACACGAGCGTCGCGGCGGTGTCGCGGCCACCCAGGGTGGAGGGCGGCCCGTGGGCCACGATCTCGCCCCTGGCGATGATCGCCACGTCGTCGGCGAGGTTCTGCGCCTCGTCCATGTAGTGAGTCGTGAGCAGGATGGTCTTGCCGAGCGACTTCAGGTTGCGGATGACCTGCCACGCGCCCCTGCGCGCGGCGGGATCGAACCCGGTGGTCGGCTCGTCGAGGAAGAGGAGCTGCGGGTCGCCCGCAAGGGCTACCGCAACGTCGAGCCGCCGCTGCTGGCCGCCGGAGAGCTTCCCGACCCGCGTGTCGCGCTTCTCCTTCAGGCCCACGACCTCGACGACCTCGTCCAGAGGACGAGGGCTCGGATACGCGCGGCGATGCATGTCGATGGTCTCCGCCACCGTGAGGAACAGGTCGACTCCGGTGGACTGGAGGACGATGCCGATGCGTTCGCGCATCGCTTGCTCTCGGCGGGCCGGGTCGAAGCCGAGGACGGAGACCTTTCCGCCGCTCCGGGCTCGGAAGCCCTCGCAGATCTCGACCGTCGTGGTCTTGCCGGCGCCGTTGGGGCCGAGGAGCGCGAAGACCTGCCCCTCCCGGACGCCGAAGGAGATCCCGCGGACCGCCTCGACGTCGCCGTAGGACTTCCGCAGGCCCTCGACCACGATCGCGCTCACGGAGGGCAGTCTAGAGGAGGTATTCCGGACCCTCATGTCGAAATACCCATGAGGACCAGCCCAGTAGAAGGAGCCCGAAATGACCCGAAACGCGAAGCTCGCCGTGATCGCGGTGGCGCTCGGCACGCTGACCCTCGGCTCGACGACGGCGGCATCGGCCGAGCCGGTGCTCGTTGCGTCGTCCGAGAATCTCTATATCTCCGCCGGCTGTCCCCCGGACGCCACCGGAACCTGCACCTCGACCCGGTGGCTCGGAAAGAACCCCGGCGACGCGAACTCGAACTTCATCACCTCGATCACGCCGGTCGACGAGGTGCTCTACCGGGTGGACGGCAGCCTCAACTGGCGTGACTACGCCGGGGACGAGACCCTTCGCGCCGATGGGTACCTGCTCCGCGCCGACGCCCCGATCACCGCCACCGTCGGCCTCAGCTCGGAGGGCCCTGCCGTCAACAACACGGTTCACGCGCGGGTGGAGGCCCTCACCTCGACCAACCAGACCATCACGTTCGGGCCCCTGGAGCAGACCGTCACCATGCTGCCCCTGGCCACGACGGACGTGAACTTCAGCTTCGACATCCCCGATGACCTCGACGGGGAGCTGATCAGGTCCCTGACCTTCTACGTGGCCATGCACGGAGTCAACGTGCAGGCCGGATACATAGACCAGTCGGGTGGCTCGACCCTGGAGCTTCCGTACTGGCGAGAGATGGAAGCGTAGGTAGGTTCAGGAGCCGTTCAGTAGCTTCCTGAGCTCGGCCTCCTTCTCGGCGGCGGCCCTGCGAGCCTCGTCGAGAGCAGCGCCGACGAGCTTCCCGGCGTCCACGAGCACGTCGCCGAGGTTGGAGCCGATCGCGGCGGGTGACATCTGCTGCCGCTTCCTCTTGATCCACCTGCCGGCGTAGTAGGCGCCGACCACGCCGACCCCTACCCAGAACAGGCGTCTCACGGCGTCCCCCGGAACCGCTTGATCCCCTTCTGGAAGCCGTACGTCCAGGAGATCGCCTTGATGAGCGGCAGCGAGACTAGCTGGTCCACGAGCGTGGTGATCCTCTCGACGCTGTGGGTGATCTTGCCGGCGGAGACCACGATCGTGTCGGCGTGCTCGAGGTTCCTGTTCACGGTCGTCACCGTGGTGCGGGCCTCCGTGAGGATGGGAACTGTCTCGGTTCGGACGTCGTCGATCATCTTCCGGGTGCCGTCCAGCACCTGGAAGACCTTGACAGAGACGAACGCGATCACCAGGACCAGCACGGCCCAGAAGACCGCGAGGATAAGCAGCGCCCAGTCACCGGCGGACACGGTTCCTCCTCACGGGCGCGTATCTTACCCGCGCCGGTCCTGCCCGGCGGAGCCCTCCTCGCCCTGATCCGAGGGCTCGTAGTAGCGCTTCCCCTCGAACCGCTCGGGCCGGTGCTCCTGCTCGACGAAGTGGCCGGGGAAGTCGTGGGGGTACTTGTAGCCCTTGCCGTGACCGAGCTTGCCGGCACCCGGGTAATGGGTATCGCGCAGGTGCAGCGGGACCGGGTCCGCCGAGGCCGCATCGGCCATCGCCGCTCCTATCGCGGTGATCACACTGTTCGACTTGGGAGCCCTCGCCAGGTAGATCACGGCGTGAGCGAGGTTGATCCTGGCCTCGGGCAAGCCCACGTACTCGACCGCATTTGCGGCGGCGGAGGCGACGAGCAGCGCGCGCGGGTCGGCCATGCCTATGTCCTCCGAAGCGTGGACCACGAGGCGACGAGCTATGTACCTCGCGTCCTCCCCCGCCTCGATCATCCGGGCCAGCCAGAACAGCGCCGCGTCCGGATCGGAGCCGCGGATCGACTTGATGAAGGCGGAGATGACGTCGTAGTGCGAGTCGCCCTGCCGGTCGTACACGATGGCCTTCTGCTGGATGGATGCCTCGGCCAGCTCGAGGTCCACGTCGTCGCGTCCGGCCGCCACCGCCGCGAGGACCGCCGCCTCCAGGCCGGTCAGCGCTATACGGGCATCACCGCCGGCGACGGTGGCAAGGTGGTCCAGGGCCTCGTCGGTGACCTTGACGGCGTGCCGGCCGAGGCCGCGCTCCTCCTCGGTGAGCGCTCGCTCCAGGAGCGTGCGGAGGTCGCGGTCCTCGAGGGGCTCGAGCCTGAGGAGGATCGTGCGCGAGAGCAGAGGGGTGACCAGGGAGAAGTACGGGTTCTCGGTGGTCGCGCCGATGAGCGTGATCGCCCCGCTCTCCACCGCTGGCAGCAGCACGTCCTGCTGCGACTTGCTCCAGCGGTGGACCTCATCGACGAACAGGACGGTCGGCAGCATCGAGTCCTTCGCCCTGGCCATGACCTTGCGGGCGTCGGCCACGCCGGAGGAGACGGCGGAGAGCTGGACCAGCTCGGCGCCGGACTCGTTGGCCAGGAGGTACGCCAGGGTGGTCTTGCCGGTCCCGGCGGGACCCCACAGGATCACCGAGGGAAGGTTCCCCGAGCGGACCAGCTCGGTGAGCGGCTTCCCCTCGCCGACCAGGTGGCGCTGGCCGACGAGCTCCTCGAAGGTGCGCGGCCTCATCCTGGCCGCGAGGGGCTCTGCCATGGGTTCAGAGTGCCACGCGGCGCCGGACAGCGTTGTCGTCGCTCAGCTTCAAGGCAGAAACCGAACTGGTCCGGATCGTCCGACTTCCACGGCTCTGAATGTCAGACCCCCTCTTTAGAATCACACCGATGGAACTCACCGCCCGCGTCCGATCCTCATCATCGACGGCCGATCCGTTGGACGAGATCGACGACCTCGAGCGCCAGATGCGGGCGCTGAGCGCGCGGATGCTGGAGCTCATCGGCCGAGTGGATGAGGCCTGGCCCGATGACCCCGCGATCTCAGACCTTCGATCCGAGCTCGCCCATCGC
>Ga0299907_10003452_pt1 | contig 10108 bp, 9 predicted proteins | sample RVTome_16_FD_198680 | JGI IMG/M metagenome (GOLD analysis project Ga0299907, IMG submission 198680) | Soil microbial communities from uranium-contaminated site in the Upper Colorado River Basin, Wyoming, United States - RVT152D67 (version 2) ... | reverse complement strand
TGATGGTTCATTTTGACGGGTCGAGGGGTTGACATGATCTTCGTGATCCCGACCGGAAAAGGGACCGCAAAACATCCGTGCCATTGGGTAAATGGGCGTCGCCGCGCGATGTCCGTGACGGACAGACGCCGAGCTACCCTCGAGTGAATGGGGACGTGAAGCCGACGCAGAATTCACGTTAATATCCACTCAAAGGCACCAGAAGAATATCTTCGTCGCTTTCGAGTTTGAACATCCTGCCTGTTTTCAAGCAGAAGGCTTTGCGACCCCGGAGACTTGCGAGCTGTGGCGGTAGCGAGCGTCTTGCAAGGACCTTAGCGAGAGTCTCTTTGTGGTCCGGACCGTCGTTAAGATGGATCCTCACATGGATGGCATGCTCGCGCTTGCAATCGGGACAACGAAAATAGATTTCGTAGGCCGGCATGTGAAGTGACCTATCATCATGACTTCAAGTTGCAAGGCCGGAATTGTTTTTTTGCGCTGATCGCCATTTCACGTGCCTGCTGGTGGACATTGCGGCTGTCTGGACCGAATCGCATGAGTTGCAGCATGGTTGGTCGCTTGGCACGGAAATCTCGCCGCAGTCACGCCCGGAAAAGCTCGCCCATGCGCCGGCCGAAGAAACGGCTGGCAAAAAAGAGACTTGCCGCAAGCAAAATGAGACCCAGCATGCCCATCGCGCTCGCAATGTAGGGCCCGTCCGCGATGCGCTTGAGCAGAGCGTAAATCGCTTTCGTGATCGGATAATGCTGCTCTTTCAGCGCCAGGATGAGGCTGTCGCTTACCTCCAGCATGGCAAACGAAAAACACAGCACGGCACCCGCCACCAGGTTGGCAAACACCAACGGGAAAGTAATCTGATAGAGAGTTTTCATGGGACTGGCGCCGAGATTCATCGCGGCCTCTTCAAGCGCGATGCTCGTCTGCTGAAAGCCGGCGTAGGCCGCGCGCACCATATAAGGCAGGCGGCGGACCGCATAAGCAATAACCAGCAGCGGAAAGGGGTTGATGCGAGCGTCCAAGGACGTCGCCGAGAACGCCGCCACATAACCAAAAGCCATGACAAGCCCGGGAAGCGCCAAAGGCAGCATCGCCAGCGTGTCCAGGAGATCTCGGCCGGGCACTCGCTTGCGTGTCAAAAGATAGGCGATGGCCACGCCAAGGACAACGTCGATCACCGTGCTCAAACTGCTCAGGAAAAGACTGTTCTTTATACTGAGCAAGGTTAGGTCATGAACGAATATTTCCTGGTAAAATTTAAACGTGTATTCGGCCGGGAGGACGGTCAAAAACCAACGCGCCGTCAACGATGTCAGTAAAACACCGAGATGGGGGATCAAGGCAATGGCGGAAATGCCCAGCACGATTGCATAAATCAATAGCGTCAGCGGCGCCGAAGCGGGCCGCACAACGGAACCCACATGGCCGCGGCCGAGCATGGCGTAACCTTTGCCGCCAATCAAGCGCTTCGACACGTAAAAAAACACCAGTGTGATGACGATAACGGCGACGACCAAGGCATAGCCCATGGGGTTTTGATGAAGGTCGGTCACCATATTAAAGATCTGCACGGCGACCAGCTCGCGATATTCGAAAACCAGCGGAGTTCCCAGATCGGTGAACGCCCAGATGAACACGATGATCGCTCCGGCGAAATAACCTGGAAGGATCAAGGGAAAAGTGACTGTGCGGAAAAGTTTAAAGCCGTTCGCTCCCATGTTGCGTGCCGCTTCCTCCAGGCTCGGATCGACGTTCGCCAGCGCGGCGGCCAAATTGAGGTACATGATCGGGTAAAGATGGAGCACCTCCAACACCACGACACCGGCAAAACCTCCGCCCAACCAGTCAAGGGGCTGATCGATCACGCCCATTTGCAGCAGCAGTAGATTCACGGATCCAAAGCGCGCGAGCAGCTGGCGCATACCGATCGCTCCGACGAACGGCGGCAGGACCAGGGGGATCAAAATCAATCCATTCAATAGCGCCTTACCGGGGAAATCGTAACGGACGAGCAGAAAGGCCAAAGGAAGACTGAGCAAGGTCGTAAACAGCGTCACCGTCAGTCCCAGATTGATGCTGTTGGCCAAAATCGCCGTGTAGTTGGGGCTCGTCATCATGAGCTTGAAATAAACCAGCGAAAAACCTTCAGCCGTGAAAAATGCATGGGAGAAGACAAAGCCGAGCGGATAGAGCATGAAAGCGATAAAAAAAATCCAGAGAAAGAGGAGGAGTCCGGCGGTGGTAGGACTCAGGTCGTAGCGTTTCAACCAGCTAGTCACCCCGTTCCTCCTGCGGCAACACAACCACGTCGCGCGGATCGACTTGCAGGAAAATACGCTCGCCGACCTCCGCCCTCCTCGCCGACGGGTTATAGTCGACGGCGCGGACCAGCGTGCCGTCGGCAAGGCGGAGGGTATACTGTTCGCTATCGCCTAAGTACATGATGCTTTGCACTTCCCCGGTCCATTGGTTCAGCAGCGCCGATGCCGCTCCCTCCAACGGCTGGAGTCGGACGGATTCGGGCCGGACAGAACACAAAACCGAATCGCCGCATGCGATCCTTGTTGCGCCGTTCGAGGCGCGGATGACTCCCAGCGGAGTTCTAACCGTCAGCAACTCGCCTCGTTCATCCAGGATTCCGGGCAACAAGTTAGTCCCGCCGATGAATTCAGCGACGAAAGCCGATTCCGCGTGCGTGTAAAGCTGGCGCGGCGTTCCGACCTGAATCACCCGGCCGCGGTGCATCACGGCGATGCGATCAGCCATTGACAAAGCCTCGGCCTGATCATGGGTGACATAGATCATGGTGCGTCCGATCTTGCGGTGAATCTCTTTGATCTGCGCGCGCATCTCGATGCGAAGCTTCGCGTCGAGGTTGGACAGCGGCTCGTCGAGCAAGATTACATCCGGCTCGATAACCAGAGCGCGAGCAAGCGCTACTCTCTGCTGCTGGCCGCCCGATAACTGGTTGGGCAGGCGGTCGGCGTATTTTTCCATGTGAACGGTTTCAAGGGCATGGGCAACGCGTTGCTTCTTCTCATCGTCGGCAACGCGGCGCATCTTTAGGCCGTAGGCGACGTTGTTCCAAACATCCATGTGCGGCCAAAGCGCGTAATTTTGAAACACCATGCCGGTGTTGCGTTTGTGCGGCGGAACCCGGCTCTGGTCACGTTCCTCAAGAAAGATTTTTCCTTCGTCGGGAATATAGAATCCCGCGACTAGGCGCAGGGCGGTCGTTTTGCCGCAACCGGACGGTCCAAGAAGGAAAAACAGCTCGCCCGGTTTGATCTCCACAGTGAGGCGATCCACCGCGCGGGACTGCCCGAGGAACTTGGTCACTTGCTCGAATTTCACGCTCACCATCGAAGTTAAACTCACGCTCAGCGCCTTAGGCGCCGGCTATACGCAAATAAACCGAACGCCATTAATACCAGAGAGGAGAGACTCAACCATTCGGGCCGGACCAGAGGGGGCTTGAGGTTCCTCCGGTATTTCTCGCGGGCGAACTGGCCCCACTCGTTGAGGGTTTGATTGCGAAACGCAGGATCTTTCCATTGGTTCGCCGCGAGATCCAAAGCCTCCGCCTCGGAGATGGGGACAGCCCCGAGGGTTCGCCATTCCTGTTCGGTTAAACCATCCGCCAAGGCTGTACTCCAGGCCCGGGTGAGAAGCTCCTTTGAGTCTATCACCATGGTGCCGACCAGATCGTTCACGACCGCCCACCGAGCCGAGCCGAGGCTTTCGTTGAACGCAAAGTCCGAGCGCCATGAAAATGGGTTGAGCTTGACGGCCGTGTGCTGCGGCGAAAGCTCATACAACGATGGCATAACGCTGAAGCGATTCAGTTGAAAATTCTGCGGGCCATCCGCGGTTCCCTTGACCCATAGCCAGAGTTTTTGCCCCGCCGGGGACATCACGAAACGAACGAATGCCTCGGCGACCGCACGGTTCGGCGCCCCCTTGAGGATACCAATGCAGTCCGGGGTGATGATCGTCAAGTTATCGGGCATGAGAAAACCGATTTTGTCGGATCCGACTTCATGCACTTGCGCCCAGGCATAAAAGTCGATCGCCAAACCGTAGGCGACTTCCCCGATCGCCACGTCCTTGGGAACTTGACTGGCGGAGTTTGTGAAATTGCGCACGTTGGCACCCAGCGCCGTGATGATCCGCCAGCCCTTCTCCCAACCGTATGCCTGCAGGATAATTTCGTAAACCATATGCACGCTGCCGCTCTTGCGCGGGTCGGACGAACCCACCCAACCCAAAGCTGCCGGGGATGCCAACCCTTCCCAGGTCGTGATGATTGGCAGCTTCGCGAGCTCTAGAACGACTTTGTTGTAGACGATGCCGAACCCGGCCAGGGTCGCGCCGTACCAGGTATAATCCGGATCGTACAAAGGCATGCCACCCAGGCGCGGCGGTATCTTGTTCAAGAGCTCTTGCGGTAAAGCGTAGGGGCGAAGAAGCTTCTCTTTTTTGAGAGCCAGATAGGGTTCAAGCCCCCCTCCAAAAAAGACATCGATCCCGATCCCTTCTGGTTTGTTGTTGAATTCGGATCGAATAAAGCGCAGCAGTTCTGACGTGCCGCCCACGTCCAGCCACTCGAACTCTACGGTTCGGCCAGTTTCGCGAAGGTAATGGGCTTTGAACGCCCGTTCGAATTCATGCTCAATGCCCTCCCAGTGAGGCGAAAGCAGCACGAGGCGATCGGCCGCAGCGGCCAAGGGAACGTTAAAAAACAGCAATGTCCACAGGACACTAACCCGTGCGATAATCCATTGCAGGGAGCAGGAACGGGCGTTCCATTGCCGATGCACGCGAGCGGAACTTACCATAGTCCATCCAGACTAATACTAATCCGGACCGAGCCCGGAGTTTATCGAAGGCGCAAACGAAGAGAAAGTTGAGTTATCGAGAATCGCCAGTTCATGCCGGCGAATATTGCAAACCGTTTTCAGCAAGGTGATGAAGAATAGGCGTCTGCACTGAATTCTGGAGCGCCAGTCAGTGGGTGAGGGTGATCGCCTGGATGATCGGGCAGGCAGCCGGGGGTTGGCTGGACTTTCTGCACAACTGCAGCCTTGTGACATGCCTGGTTCCACTCACTCACCGGTGCAAATTAGAGTATCAGTCCCGTCGGGTCGCTGAGCGCCTTTGATAGTTCCACGTGCCGTCGCGTTGCGGCTCACGACCTTTGAGGACATCTCTGAAATGAGGGTGGTCGTAGAGTGGAGTGCGGTCGAGCATCTCGTCGAGCAGGTTGTCCTGTAAATAAACGTAGTCCTTGCCCTGGGCACAATAGGCGAGATAGTTCATCCGCGCCTGTTCCTCGAGTTGCGCCATGCCCATGACTGCTTCAGAGAGCTTGGTTCCCGTGGTCACGGCGCCGTGGCCGCGCAGCAGGATCGCCGGGCTGTCGCCCAGCAGCGTTGCGACCTCCATGCCTTCGGCGTCGCTTTGGATGGTTTTGACATGGGGATAAACCGGGAGCGGTTTGCGCAGCATCTGCGCGCCTTCCTGGCGCATCGGTTTGAGCGAGCCGATAATGACGCTCATGAGGATCGTGTAGCGCGGGTGCACATGCACGATCGCCTGGACCTTCGGATGGGTTTTGTAGATGCAGGCGTGGATCTTCACTTCGGAGCACTGGGTCAGTCCCGATCGCCCGGCGACGAGAAATCCTTCCGTATCGCACATGACCATGTCGTCGGGCTCCATGATCGCCAGGGCGTCGAATTCATATTCACGGCCCTTGACGAAAAAATGATCCGGCTCGGACGGAACGCGCATGCTGGCGTGTCCCAGGGCGGCGGTCACGCGGGCGGCGAGGCCGAGGTTGGCGAGCACGCGGTTGGCCGCGGCGACTTCACGCTTGACGTCTTCGCGATCTGAGCTCATGTTTCGTTCCTCCTTGCAATGCTGAAGTTACCCGATAGCGAAGACGTAGGTCAACTTGCGTCGAGATGTGAAATGCCGGAACGGCATTTAAAGGCAAGCCGATGGAGTATTGAAGGATGGAGTACCGGAGTCTTGAGTTTTTACGGGTTCAGAAGAGGCCGCCCCGGCGCCGAGTAAAAATTCCTATGATGAGGGTCGGGACGCGCTGCCGGCGCATCGCTTGAGATGACCGGTGAGTTTCGCGGCCTTCCAGCGCACAAAACCCGCGCGCATATAGTTGGCGTCGAGCTGGAGGTGCTCGCAGATACTCTCGAAGGAGAAAAGCGAGGAATTGTCGGTCTCCAGAATCCACTGCTCGGCCGCTTGGAACAATTCGATGCCGCGCCTGTTGGTGGCAAGGACATATTTCTGAAAATCTTCGGTGGCATTTTCCAGCACGGCGAGCAGGAGCCGCTCTTCGCCGTCGCGCAGGCTTTTTTTGTGGAGCCGCTCGAGGATCCCGCCGTCGGTAGGTTCGATGATCGATAAGGCTGTATTCATAAAATGCTGCTCCAATGTTGATTATTGATTTGCGTTCATCGCCGGACCCGCGCGATGGCTGCCGAGCCTGAAACGCAAAGGGCAAGCCAGTGGAGATGAAACGAAAGAACGGAATTCACGGTCAACAGCGTGGAAGCCGATGGACAGCGAAGAAGGGTAGAGTTGCCCGTTGCTCGATTCGTCTGTCGCTCACCGGGCCGGCACAGCTAACGGTATCGAATGAGTGCAGCGGCTGAATGCGGAAGGATCTTAACCGCCTTCGACAAAGATCGGCGCCGCGAATGACTTCACGGGATCGCTGCCGGATGGATGAAAACATTTGGCGCGCGACCGCGCCGAGGCGGTCGGAGCAAGCGGTTTCATGCTCGCTTTGAAAGCGGGCCAGAAGAACGATGTGACCAAGAGAATTCTTGGCATTGGCGTTGTAACGTGTCTATAATCTGACGACTGTGGCTAACCTTTACTACAAGGACCGTTTGATTATCGCCTACACGTCGCTCCATCAAAGCGACAAGCAGTGGAGCGCGGGAGCTGAGATCACCTGGCGGCGCGACGGCCACCGGCAGTCCCATTCGATCGGCGGTCTGAGCGAACGCTTCAAGACCAGCGAGGACGCGGAGCGGTTCGTCACCAATCTCGCCAAGGCGTGGATCGATGCCAATCCGTAATGGACGCAAAGGCGTGAGGCGGAAGCGTAGCGCCGTCCGAGCCTCGAGGGCGGCAACTTGAAACTTTTCTCGCGCGCCGTTTATGTTAGCCTCTCAGGGAAACCATGCCTGACTCTTTTCGCAGTTGAACGCGGAGAAATGTTGCCTCATGAGCTATAACGCTTGGTTCCAGTGCATCAACGGTTGCCCGGGACAGTACAGCCTGCTCGAGGTTATTTATCGTTGTCCGACCTGCGGCGATTTGCTGGAAGTGCGCCACGACATGGAATCGTTGAGCACCCGAGCCGCCGCTGGGTGGATCAAGCTCTTTGACGATCGCGTGGGCCAGAACGTCTATCCGTACGGCTCGGGGGTATGGGCGAAGAAGGAATGGGTCGTTCCGTTCATCGACAACGAGAACATCGTATCGACCTGCGAAGGCAATACCAATCTTTTCTGGGCCAACCGTTACGGCAAGCAGCTGCACGTCGAGGACCTCTGGGTCAAGCAATGTGGCAACTCGCACACCGGCTCGTTCAAAGACCTGGGCATGACGGTGCTGGTCTCGGTGGTCAATCAGATGATCGCCAACGGCGAGCCGATCGATGCCGTGGCCTGCGCCTCGACCGGCGATACTTCGGCCTCGCTGGCGGCGTACGGCGCGGCCGCCGGTATCCCGACGGTAGTCTTTCTGCCGCACGACAAGGTCTCGCCCGCGCAGTTGGTCCAGCCGCTGGCCAACGGTGCCCTGGTGCTTTCTCTGGACACCGACTTCGACGGTTGCATGGCGGCGGTGCAACAAGTCACCAAGCACAAACGCATCTACCTGGCGAATTCGATGAACAGCCTGCGCATCGAAGGTCAGAAGACCGTATCCATGGAAATCGTTCAGCAATTCGATTGGGAAGTGCCCGATTGGGTCATCTTGCCGGGCGGCAACCTGGGTAACGTCAGCGCCTTTGGCAAGGGCTTTCTGATGATGTACGAGCTGGGACTGATCAGCAAGTTGCCGCGCATTTGCGTCGCGCAGGCTGAAAATGCCAATCCGCTTTATCTCTCTTACTTAAAGAATTTTGAACATTTTGAGCCGGTCACCGCGCGCAAGACTCTGGCGAGCGCGATTCAGATCGGTAACCCGGTGAGCGTTCGCAAGGCGATCGCCACGCTGCAGCGCTTCGAAGGCGTGGTCGAGCAAGCCTCGGAGCTGGAGCTTGCCGAAGAAGTGGCGCGCGCCGACCGCACCGGCATGTTCAATTGCCCCCACACCGGCGTGGCGCTGGCGGCGTTGCGCAAGCTGGTGGAGCGCAAGGTGATCCACGGCCACGAGCGGGTGGTGGTGATCTCGACCGCGCACGGACTCAAATTCGCCGACCAAAAGATCGCTTACCACGCGGGCACGCTCGAAGGCATTCAAGGAACCCAACAAAACCGCCCCGTCAAATTAAGCGCCGATCCCAAGCAAATCAGCGACGCGATCTCGCGCTACGTTGAGCGCGTGCGCTTGCTGGACGGATGATGGACGAGCGGGACGGCAAAAGCCGCGGGACCGCCGGCGGGACGAAAAAATTTCCATCCGGTTCCGACGGCAAGCCACTCGGCTTCAGCACCCTGTCCGTGCACGGCGGCGAGCCGCGGCCCAAGCTCGGTAATTCGCTCGCCACGCCGATCGTGCAGACGGCGACGTACACCTTTGCCGATACCAAGGAACTGCACGATCACTTCCAGCACCGCATCGAACGCGACGAATACGGCCGCTACGGCAACCCGACCCAGCGGGTCGCGGAACAAAAGCTCGCGGCGCTGGAAGGCGCGGAAGATTGCCTGCTGTTCTCCAGCGGCATGGCGGCCATCACCACCGCTCTGTATGCCGTGCTGTCGCATAACTCTCACGTGGTCGTGACCGACGACTCGTACCGGCGCACGCGGCAGTTCCTTACCCAGGTGTTGCACCGTTACGGTATTGAGGTGTCGGTGGCGCCGGCGGGCGATTACCTGGCGATCGAAGAAGCGATCCGCCCGACGACGCGACTGCTCATCAGCGAATCGCCGACCAATCCTTATAATCGGATCGTCGATCTCGAGCGCTTTGCCGATATCGGCACGCGTCACCGCGTCAAAACGCTCATCGATGCGACCTTCGCCACGCCCTATAACCAGCGGCCGCTGGAGTTCGGCATCGATATCGTGCTGCATTCGGCGACCAAATATTTGGGCGGTCACAACGATTTGTTGGCCGGCGCCGTGCTGGGCGGCGCCGAATTGGTGGACGGGATCCGCTCGTTGCAGCATGTGACAGGGGCGATCATCGATCCGCTGGGCGCCTACCTGCTGGTGCGCGGCTTGAAGACTTTTGCCCTCCGCGTGGCGCGGCAGAACGCCAACGCGCAGGCGCTGGCCGAGTTCCTGGCCTCGCACCCGCGGGTCAACGCAGTGCATTATGCCGGTTTGTCGTCACATCCGGAGCACGAAACAGCCAGGCGCCAGATGCGCGGCTTCGGCGGCGTGGTTTCGTTCGAGATCAACGGCGATCTGGAAGCGACCTCGCGGGTAGTGGACGCCTGCCGCATTCCGCAAATCGCGCCGTCACTCGGCGGCGTGGAGAGCCTGATCGAACAGCCGGCGCTGATGAGCTTTTACGAGCTGAGCACCGAAGAGCGTTTGATGGTGGGCATCAAAGACAATCTGATCCGCTACTCCGTCGGCATCGAGGACGCCGACGACCTCATCGCCGATCTGGCGGAGGCGCTGATACGCGCGTAGCCGCTGCTATGACGGCATCGCATAGCTTCAGTAAATTAATCTTGCACCATGAAAGAGGCTGAGTGGCGGGTCACAAAGCTCGGAATATCTCCCTCCAAGGCGCCAAGTTCGGAATCCCCTTCCTTTGCGGCCTTGGCGTCTTGGCGCGAACAAATCTGGTTTAGCCCTTGATTTCGTAGGGGATGTTTGTCGGCCCCTCGATCCGGCGCACGGTGTTGTTGTCCTTGTCGTAGCTCCCTTGCAGAACTTTACCGGCGACG
>Ga0299907_10003451_pt1 | contig 10110 bp, 7 predicted proteins | sample RVTome_16_FD_198680 | JGI IMG/M metagenome (GOLD analysis project Ga0299907, IMG submission 198680) | Soil microbial communities from uranium-contaminated site in the Upper Colorado River Basin, Wyoming, United States - RVT152D67 (version 2) ... | reverse complement strand
CCGCAGGGGCCTCGAGGCGATGAACGCTCTCGCCTGGACGGCGCTCTTCGCGCCCGCCGTCGCCGTCGTCGTGATCGCGCTCGTCGGCGACAGGATCACGAGCTTCGGCGCGGGCGTGATCGCGACCGCCGCGACGGGCTTCTCGTTCCTCTGCACCCTCGCGATCTTCTTCGAGCTGCTCGGGCGCGAGCCGGAGGAGCGCTCGGAGGTGTCGACGGCCTGGACCTGGCTGACGGCGGGCGACCTGCGCTTCGGCGCCGAGATAGTGATCGACCCGCTCTCGGTCTTCATGATGCTGGTCGTCTCCGGCGTCGGCTTCCTCATCCTCGCCTACGCCGTCGGCTACATGCACGGCGACGAGGAGGAGCGGCGCTACCACGCCTACAAGGCGCTGTTCATCTTCTCCATGCTCCTGCTCGTCCAGGCGGGCAACCTCCTCCTGCTCCTCGCCGGCTGGGGCATGGTCGGCCTCTCGTCGTACCTCCTGATCAACTACTGGCACCGGCGGCGCGAGGCCGTGGCGGCGGGCAAGAAGGCGTTCGTCATGAACGCCGTCGGCGACGCGACCTTCGCGCTCGCGCTGTTCATCCTCATCCAGCAGGTCGGCGCCCTCGACTTCGCGACCGTCTTCTCGGCCGCGCCGGAGGCCCTGGGGGAGAACTCGACGCTTGCTGTCCTCGTCGCGCTCGGGCTCCTGGGCGGCGCCGTGGCCAAGTCGGCGCAGATCCCGCTGCACACGTGGCTGCCCGACGCGATGGAAGGCCCGACGCCGGTCAGCGCGCTCATCCACGCGGCCACGATGGTCACCGCGGGCGTCTACCTGATCGCCCGCACGAGCCCGCTCTTCGAGCTCGCCGTCGACGTGCGCGACCTCGCGGGCGTGCTGGGGGCCGTCACCCTCCTCGTCGCCGGGCTCATCGCCCTCGTGCAGACGGACATCAAGCGCGTGATCGCGTACTCGACCATGAGCCAGATCGGCTACATGTTCGTCGCCGTCGGGCTGGGGGCGTACGGGGCCGGGCTCTTCCACCTGATGACGCACGCCTTCTTCAAGGCGCTCCTCTTCATGGCGGCCGGCGTCGTCATCCACGCGCTCGCCGGCGAGCAGGACATCCGCCGTATGGGCGGCCTCGGGCGCGAGCTGCCGTGGACGTACCGCGCGTTCCTCGTCGGCGCGCTCGCGCTGGCGGCGATCCCGCCCTTCGCCGGCTTCTTCTCCAAGGACGCGATCCTGGCGAGCGCCGCGAACGCCGGCACGCTCGGCTGGATCCTCTGGGGCGCGGGGGTGATCGGCGCCTTCCTGACCGCCCTCTACACCTTCAGGCTCCTCTTCATCGTCTTCTTCGGCGAGGTCTCGGCCTTCGCGCGCGAGCACCTCCACAAGGAGCGCTTCGAGGGGCCGCTGGCGATGATGTGGCCCGTCGCCGTCCTCGCCGTGCTCTCGACCATCGGCGGCTTCCTCCAGATCCCCGGCGTCTGGCACGCGGTCGACACCTGGATCGAGCCCGTCGTGCACTCGATCCCGGAGGCCGGCGGCGCGACCGCGGTCTTCTCGGCGCTCGTGGCGCTCGGGGCGGCGCTCGGAGGGATCGCCGTGGCCTGGGCCCTCTACCGGCGCCCGAGCGAGAAGCCGGCCGAGCTCCGCCGCCGCTTCCCGTGGGCCGCGCGGACGCTCGAGCACAAGCTCTACTTCGACGAGGCCTACGACGCCGCGTTCTACGAGCCCACCAGCCGCTTCGCGACCTGGATCGGACGCTGGTTCGAGGACCCGGTCGTGCTGCGCTCGCTCGGCGGGCTCGGCACGGGCGTGCGCGACGTCTCCGGCCGCGTGGCGGCCGCCCAGACCGGGCGGGTGCGCGCCTATGTCCTCGCCCTCGCCATGGGCCTCGCCGTCCTCGCCGTCGTCTTCCTGGTGGCCAGCTAGGCGGTCATGGAGACGACGCTCCTCATCCTGGTCCCCATCGGCGCCGCCGTCGCGCTGTGGATCTTCCCCTGGGCCTCCGCGAAGGCGGCCGCCGGCTTCGCGCTCCTCGTCGCCCTCGCCGAGCTCGCGCTCTGGGTCGGCATCGCGCTCAACTTCGACTTCGCCGCGCAGGGGCTCCAGGGCGAGGCCGACACCGTGTGGTTCGCCGATCTCGACGTCTCCTACCGTGTCGGGGTCTACGACTACTCGCTCTGGCTCGTCGGGCTGACGGTCGTCGTCACCGCGGCGGCGGTCGGCTACGGCTTTTGGGTCGGGAGGGAGCGCCCCGGCGTCTACCTGAGCCTGCTGCTCTTCCTCGAGGGCGCGACCATCGGCGTCTTCACGGCGCAGGACCTCGTCCTCTTCTACGTCTTCTGGGAGGCCATGCTCATCCCGCTCTACGTGCTCATCGGCGTGTGGGGCGGGCCCGGCAGGTTCGGGGCGACGTTCAAGTTCGTCGCGTACACGATCGCGGGCTCGCTCTTCATGCTCGTGGCGATCATCGCGGCGGGCCTCGGCGCCGGCACGTTCGACATGACCCAGCTCGCGGGCCAGGGCACGAGCACGTGGATCTTCCTCGGCTTCGCCGTCGCGTTCGCCGTCAAGGCGCCGCTCTGGCCCTTCCACGGCTGGCTTCCCGACGCCTACCGCGAGGCTCCGCCGGAGGTGTCCGCCGTCCTCTCCGGCGTCATCTCGAAGGCGGGCGCCTACGGCTTCCTCGCGATCGCGATCCCGTTCTACCCGGGGCCCGCCGAGGACTGGCGCACGCCAGGGCTCGTCCTCGCCTCGATCGGGCTCGTCTACGCCTCGCTGCTGGCCTTCCGCGCGCCCGACGTGCGGGGCGTGATCGCGTACTCGAGCCTCGCGCAGATGAACCTGATCCTGATCGGCATCTTCGCGGCGAACTCCTCCGGCTACACGGGCGCGCTCCTCCAGATGGTCAACCACGGGCTGATCTCGGCGGCGCTCTTCCTCCTCGCCGGGACAATCGAGCGCCGCACGACCACGGGCGAGCTCGCGCGCCTCGGCGGGATGGCGCGCGGGCGGCCGGTGCTCGCCACGATCCTCATCGCCACCGGCGTGATCGCCCTCGCCGTGCCGGGCTCGACCGCCTTCGCCGCCGAGTTCCTCGTCCTCAACGGCGTTTTCGACGTCGGCTGGGGCTGGGCCGTCGTCGGCGCGGTCGCCATCGTGCTCGCGGCCATGTACATGCTGCGCCTGATCTCGGCCGTACTGCACGAGAACGTCGGGCCGGCCGTCCCCGCCGAGGCGCTCGACCTCCGCCCGGCCGAGATCGGCGTCATCGCACCGCTCCTGGTCGTCCTGCTCGCGCTCTCCTTCTGGCCGGCAGCGATCACCGAGCGGCTCTCCGGAGCCCTGTTCTGATGGAGGGCAGCTTCACTGCACCCACGATCGACTGGTCGGCGCTCTCGCCGGTCCTGATCACGCTCGGCGGCGCCACTGTCGTCCTGCTCGTGAGCCTGTTCCTGCCCGTGGGCGTGCGCAGGGCCTTCGGCTCCGCGGTCGCCGCACTCTGCTTCGTGGCGGCCGGGGCAGCTGCGATCGCGCTCTTCGTCGCCGACGAGACCGGCCGCAGCATCGTCTCGGAGGCGATCCGCCGCGACCGCCTGGCCGAGCTCGCCCAGATCCTGATCATGGGCGCCGGCCTCCTGACGATCGGCGTCTCCTACCGGGAAGCGGCACGGGACGAGCGGGCGGGCGAGTACTACGCGCTCCTGCTCACCGCGGCGAGCGGCATGGCGTTCTTCGTCGCTGCGAACAACCTGATGACGCTCTTTTTGGGGCTCGAGTGGTTCTCGATCTGCCTCTACATCCTCACGGCCATCGCCGTCGAGCGGCTCCCCGGCCTGGAGGCGGGCCTCAAGTACCTGATCGTGGGGAGCTTCGGCTCGGCGATCCTCCTCTTCGGGAGCGCGCTCGTGTACGGCGCGACCGGCGAGATCGGCTTCGAGCAGATCGCGGCCGGGACGGCGGACGCCGAGCGCCTCTTCGTCGTCGCCGGGCTGGCGATGATCGTCGTCGGCCTCGCCTTCAAGGCCTCCGCCGCCCCGTTCCACATGTGGACGCCCGACGTCTACGAGGGAGCCCCGACGCCGGTGACCGCGTTCATGTCCGCCGCGACCAAGGTGGCGGCGATCGTCGTCACCATGCGCGTGCTCGTCACCGCCTTCCCGGGCGAGGAGGAGCTCTGGACGGTCGCGCTCGCCGTCATCGTCTGCATCTCGCTGGCCTGGGGGAACCTCGCCGCCATCGTGCAGCCGGGGGTGAAACGGATGCTCGCGTACTCGAGCATCTCGCACGCGGGCTTCCTGCTCATGCCCGTCGCCGCAGGAAACGCGCTCGGCGGACGCGCCGTCCTGTACTACCTCGTCGCCTACTCGGCGATGAGCATCGGCGCGTTCGCGGTCGTCGCCGTGCGCGAGCGCGAGCTCAACGCGCCGGTCACGCTCGACGGCATGGCCGGCTTCGGCTGGGAGCGGCCCTTCCTCGGGGGCTCGATGGCGCTGTTCATGTTCGGGTTCATCGGCCTGCCGCCCGCCGGCATCTTCCTGGGCAAGTTCTACGCCTTCTCCGCGGTGATCGACCGCGGCTGGACGTGGCTCGCGATCGTCGGCGTCGTCTTCACCGCGGTGTCGGTCTACTACTACGCCGGCGTCATCCGCGCCATGTTCATGCAGCCGCGCGAGCTCACCGTCGCGGCCGCGGGCGGCTCGCCTCCGCCCGACCGGCTGCTCGTCGCGGCCGTCGCCGCGTCGGTCGTCGTGGCCGTCGGCAGCTTCGTCGCCGCCGACCCGCTGCTCGACATCGCGCGGGACGCCGTCGCATCCCTGTCCTTCCCGGTGCGCTAGTGCCCAGGCGCGTCGTCGTCCTGGGCGCGGGCTCGACAGGCGAAGCGTTCCTGGCGGCGCTGGCGAAGCTCGAGCCTCAGACCGAGATCACCCTCGTCGAGGACGAGCTCGTCGGCGGCGAGTGCTCCTACTGGGCCTGCATCCCTTCGAAGACGCTGCTGCGGCCGCTCGAGGTCGTTCACCGCGCCCGCATCGCCCCCGGGGCCGACAAGGCCGTATCCGAGGTGGACGTCGCGGCCGTCTTCGCATGGCGCGACTTCATGGCCGGCAAGGACGACACGAGCCAGGCTCAGTGGGTCGAGAAGCAGGGGGCGAGGCTCGTCCGCGGGCGTGGCGTGGTCAAGGAGCCCGGGCTGGTCGTGGTCGGGGAGGAGGAACTGCCGTACGACGCGTTGCTCGTCGCCACGGGCTCGTTACCGGTGCTACCGCCCATCGAGGGCCTCGACTCCGTCCCGCACTGGACGAGCCGCGACGCGACGAGCGCGAGCGCGGTTCCCGAGAGCCTCGTCGTCGTGGGCGGCGGCGCCGTGGGATGCGAGCTGTCGCAGCTCTACACCCGCCTCGGCTCGAAGGTGACCCTCGTGCAGGGCGGGCCCCGCCTGCTCCCGAAGATCGACGCGGACGTCACGTCGATCCTCGCCGACCGGCTGCGGGAGGAAGGAGTCGACCTCCGCTTCGACGCGAAGGCGACCCGCGTCGAGGGAGGCGGCGGCGCGCCGTTCCGCCTCGAGCTCGACCGCGGGAAGGCGGTCGAGGCCGAGCGGCTCCTCATCGCCACCGGCCGTCGGCCCAACGTCGACGGCTTCGGGCTCGAGAACCTCGACCTCACCTTCGAGCGGACGGGAATCGCCGTCGACGACCGGCTCGCGGCCGGGGAGAACGTCTGGGCCGCCGGCGACGTAACCGGCGTCGCGCTCTTCACGCACGTAGGCAAGTACCAGGGGCGGATCGCGGCCGCGAACGTCGCGGGCCGCGACAGGCGCGCGGACTACCGCGCGATTCCGGCGGCGGTCTTCACCGACCCCCAGGTCGCGGTGGCCGGCGACACGAGCGGGGAGGGCGCGGTGTCGTCGTCCTGGCCCCTCGAATCCGTCTCGCGGACGGGAACCTTCCAGCGCCCCAAGCAGCCGGGCCTCCTGAAGCTCTTCGCCGACGCCGAGCAGGGCGTGCTCGTCGGCGCCGCCGCGGTCGGGCCCGAGTCCGGCGAATGGATCGGGCAGCTGACGCTCGCGATTCGCGCGGAGGTCCCGGTCGAGGTGCTCAGGGACACGATCCAGCCCTTCCCGACCTTCTCCGAGGCGATCTTCTTCGCCGCGCGGGACCTGGAGCTGTAGCCTCGGCTTTATGAGTGAACGAGACGAGCTCGTCCGCAGCCTCTCGGGCCTGGCGCTCTTCTCCGACCTGCGCGACGCCGACCTCGAGGCGATCGCCGACCCCGAGCTGGAGCGACGCTTCGGCGAGGGTGAGCGGGTGCTGCGCCGCGGGCTCTCGGGCAGCGGCTTCTACGTCATCCTCGACGGTGAGGCGGCCGTCGAGATCGCGGGGGACGACGAACCGCGCAAGCTACGTCGCGGCGACTTCTTCGGCGAGGTCTCGACGCTCCTCGACTGCAAGCCGACGGCCGACGTGATCGCCCGCTCGCCCCTGCATGCGCTCGAGATCCCCGGCCCGCAGCTCGAGACCTTCCTCATGAAGTACCCGCACGTCACCTACCGGATGCTCCAGACCGTGACGCGGCGGCTCCGGGACGTCCTCAACTAGTGGCGCAGACAGGGGACGAGCGGCCGTTTCCGCCGGGGGACTACCCCGTCGTCGTGGTCGGAAGCGGCCCAGGGGGCCTGCAGGCGAGCTACTGCCTCTCCCGGCTGGGCGTCGAGTGCGCGACGATCTCCCGTGACGACGCGCCGGGCGGCATGTTCCGTGAGTTCCCGATCTTCCAGCGCCTGCTGTCGTGGTCGAAGCCCGACGCCCCGGCCCAGCCGGGCACCCGCGCATACGAGTGGTACGACCACAACAGCCTCGTCGCGGACGACCCCCAGCACCAGGCGCTCGTGCCGCCGCTCATGGACCGCTCGTACATCGTCCCGTCCCGATCCGAGATGGAAGCCGGGATCGCCGCCTTCGCCGAACGGGTTCCGGTCCCCGTGCGGTACGGCTGCACGTGGGAGTCGACGAAGCGCGCTGACGACGGCCGCCTCGTCCTCACGACCTCGGACGGCAAGTACACGTGCCGGGCCGCGGTCTTCGCGCTCGGCGTGACGACTCCCTGGCTCTCGCCCATCCCGGGCATCGAGGACGTGCCTCACTACGTGGACACGCGGCAGCCCGAGGAGTACCGCGGCCGCCGCGTGTTCGTGATCGGGAAGCGCAACTCCGCGTTCGAGATCGCCGACGGGCTCCTGCCGTGGGCGCGGCAGGTCCTGCTCGGCTCGCCCAGGCCGGTGCAGACGAGCGTGCTCGCGCAGGCGACCGTGCGCGTGCGCTACCTCCAGCCCTTCGAGGACCACGCGCTCGGCGGCGGCACGTTCGCCCTCGACCTCGCCGTCGACCGCATCGAGCGCTCCGGGGAGGGCTGGCGCGTCTTCGGCCAGGGCACGACCAGGCCGGGCGCGATCGAGCTCGAGGTCGACGACGTGATCGCCGCCACGGGGTTCTCGACGCCCCTGCTCGACCTGGGGGAGCTCGGCGTGCGCACCGTCTCCCAGGGCCGGATTCCCGCATTGACGCCGTTCTACGAGAGCTCTCACGGATCTGGCATCTACTTCGCGGGCAATGCCACGCAGGGAGCGCCCGGCCTGCGCAAGCACGGCGTCGGGGCGTCGTCCGCCGCCGTGCACGGCTTCCGCTACAACGCACGCGTGATGGCGCGTCATCTGGTGGCCACGCACCTCGGGCCGAAGCCGGCCTGCCCGACGGTCGAGGCGCCGGAGCTCGCCACCTACCTCCTGGAGGAGGCGACGACGGCGCCCGAGCTGTGGGCGCAGAAGGCCTATCTCGCCCGCGCCGTCTACCGGAACGGCGACACGGAGATCGTCCCGCTGGCCGCCTGGCTCGACGATCCCGGCGACGGGGCGGCAGCCGTGACGGTGGAGATGGACGCCGCCGGCGAGGTGTATCCGGCGGTCTACGTCTCAGCCGGGGGGAACGTGCGCGAGCTGCTCCTGCCGCCGCACCACCTGAACGACTTTCGCGGGCCCGAGCACGAGGCGGAGCTCCGCGCGGCGCTGTGAAGCGCGTCGGCCTCACGGCCGTCCTCCTCGCCCTGCCGCTCGTCGGGCTCTTCCTGCTCCTCGGCATTCCGCGGCTCGACGCGACGTGGGAGCACCAGCCGTCCCACTTCTGGCTGGTCCTCATCTCGGCGCTCCTCAGCTTCCTGCTCGGCTTCTTCATGGCCGAAGCGGCCGCCAGACGGGGCGACGCTCGCGTCCTGCTCGTCTCGCTGGCGTTCCTCTCGAGCTCCGGCTTCCTCGGCCTGCACGCGCTCGCCACGCCGGGCGTCCTGCTCGCGGGTAAGAACGCGGGCTTCCAGATCGCGTCGGCGATCGGGCTCCTCATCGCCGCCGGCTTCGCCGCGGCCTCGGCCCTGCCGCTGGGAGAGGCCGGCGCCCAGGCGGTGCTCCGCGAGCGCCGGCTGCTGCTCGTCTCGGTCGGCGTGGCGATCGGCGTCTGGGCCGTCATCGCGCTGGGGACGCTGCCACCGCTCGACGAGCCGGTCACGCCGGAGGCCGCGCGCGGCCCGCTCCTGATCCTCTGGGTGCTCGGGGCCCTCTTCTATGGCTACGCCGCGTACCGCTACGCCCGCCTCTACCTCTTGCGCAGAGCGCCGGTCGCCCTGGCCGTGACATCGGCCTGGGTGCTGCTCGCCGAGGCGATGCTCACCGTGGCGATCTCGCGCAACTGGCAGGTGAGCTGGTGGGAGTGGCACCTGCTCATGCTCCTGGCCTTCGGCCTGGTCGCACGCTACGTCTGGGCCGAGTGGAAGCAGGAGGGCTCGAGCGCCGAGATCTTCGCCGACCTCTACGAGGACCGAACCCTCGGACACCGTGAGGAGCTGAGCGTCCTCTTCGCCGACCTGCAGGGATTCACGTCGTTCGCGGAACGGACGCCGCCGGACGAGGTGCGAGCCATGCTCGACGCCTATTTCACCGCCGCCACTCCCGTCTTGCAGGACGAGGGCGGCGAGATCGTCCAGACCGTCGGCGACGAGCTCTTCGCCGTCTTCAAGGGCGACGGCCACGAGGCGCGGGCGGCCCGGGCGGGCCTGGCTCTTCAGGCTGCGTGCATGGCGGTCGAGGACCGGCGGCCCGACTGGCCCGAGTTTCGCGTCGGTGTGAACTCCGGCGAGGCGCACGTCGGTCTCGTCCAGGCACCCGGGGCGCGGATCTTCACGCCGACCGGCGACGTGGTGAACACCGGCGCACGGCTCCAGCAGGAAGCGCGCGCCGGCGAGGTCGTGGTCGCGGGGGCGACGCGCGAGGCGCTCGGGCCGGACGCGGTCGTCGAGGACCTCGGCGAGCTGCCCGTCAAGGGAAAGGAGCGCCGCGTGCGGGCGTTCGTCCTACGCGCGCTGGCTGCGGACCGGGACGAGAGCGACCAGCGCCTGCAGGACGAGCACGCCGAAGGCGACCGCTAGCGCGACGCTCGCGCCGGCGGGCACCACCTGCTCCGCCACGGCGGGGGCGCGCACGGCAGCCCCGATCACGATCGTCACGACGAGGACGGTGGCCAGCGACGCCTGGAGCCGTCCGAGCGCGTCGCCTCTCCCGTTTCCGACCGCGTCGACAACCCGGCCGAAGCAGACGAGCCCTGCGATCGCCGTCACCGGGACCGCGAGGACGAGCAGGTAGAAGGAGGCGGCCGCCTGACCGAGCGCATCGGAGACGGCGGTGACCAGGAGGAGGGCGCCGGCAAGCTCGACTGCCATGGCCCCGGCACCGCTGCGCGACTCCCGCATGGGTGTCCTGCTTCGACGCCCGCGCCCGCTCTCCTTCGTTACGCTGGGCCGAGCGACCGGAGGAGGCTCAGACCATGGCGGACACTGCGGTTACGTGGCTCGGACACGCCGCGTTCCGGATCGACACGCCGGGAGGCAAGCGCGTCTACGTCGACCCCTGGCTCGGCAACCCGAAGTGCCCCGAGGACGAGCGCTCGCCGGAGCGCGTCGACCTGATCGCGCTCACGCACGGGCACGAAGACCATCTCGGCGAGACCGTCGAGCTCGCCCAGCAGTTCGACTGCCCCGTGATCGGGGTCGTCGAGCTCCGCGACTGGCTCTCG
>Ga0299907_10003450_pt1 | contig 10110 bp, 7 predicted proteins | sample RVTome_16_FD_198680 | JGI IMG/M metagenome (GOLD analysis project Ga0299907, IMG submission 198680) | Soil microbial communities from uranium-contaminated site in the Upper Colorado River Basin, Wyoming, United States - RVT152D67 (version 2) ... | reverse complement strand
TGCGCAGGTCCTGATGTTCATGGCTCTTCGCCTGGCGGCTCATCGCGATGCGGCCGGGGGCCCCTGCCCCAGCCGCCAGTCCCTGCTGCGCAGGTCCTGATGAGAGCCTTGGTGCAGCGAGTGGCGCGGGCCAAGGTGGCGATCGACGGGGAGACGACGGGCGAGATCGGGCCGGGCCTGTGCGTATTCGTGGGTGTCACCCACTCCGACACCGAAGCCACCGCCGACAAGCTGGCCGGCCGGCTGTGGACACTCCGGGTCTTCGACGACGAGGCCGGGTTCATGAACCGTCCCGTGTCGGAGGCGGGCGGCGAGATTCTGGTCGTGAGCCAGTTCACCCTGTACGGGGACACCCGCCGGGGGCGGCGGCCGTCGTGGGTCGCCGCCGCCCGCGCGGAGCAGGCCGAGCCGCTGGTGGAGCGGCTGGTGGGGTCGCTCCGGGAATTGGGCGCCACCGTGGCCACGGGCCGGTTTGCCGCCCACATGGAGGTGGAGCTGATGAACGACGGGCCTGTCACGGTGATGCTGGAGGCTTGACAGGGTGACCGCTGTGCGTGGCACAGTTTGCCCTTGGATTGGGCGGTGAGTGGGGAAGCCGGGCGCGGTCGGGAGTGGACCGCTACCCTACGGGAGTCCTCCATACAGGAGCGTGATGGAACGCATCGACTCGTGTCACAGCATCTGGCTCTTCGATACGGAGCGCATGCGCTTTCGGCGGATTCCCAAAGGCACGGACGTCGACACGCCTGCCCTGGAGAGCGACTGGGAGCCCTATTACGGGCTGGAAGTCGCCGCTGAGTCCGGCGCCTTCGCCGTCGCTCTCAACGAGCCCCGCACCCGGCTGCTGCGCTCCTGGCGGCACACCAATCCCTGCGAGCACTGCGGGTCACCGGCCGAGGTGGACGTGACCGGCGAGGTTTCGCTGCTGCCCACCGACCAGTAACGAGGCGGTCGCGAGGGTGTGACCGGCCCGTCCGCCGTCACCATCGACGGGTCCCCGCTGTCGGTGGCCGACGTCGTCGCCGTGGCCCGGGACGGGGCCGCGGTCGAGATCGGCCCGGCCCTGGCCGACCGCATGGGCCCCGCCCGGGAGCTGGTCGACCGGATCGTCGCCGAGGGGGCAACGGTCTACGGGATCACGACCGGTTTCGGGGCTCTCGCCTCGGTTCGGGTCTCGCCCACCGAGGCCCGCCAGCTGCAGCATTCGCTGGTGCTGTCCCATGCCGCCGGGATGGGACCGGCCGTGGAGCCCGACGTGGTCCGGGCCATGATGCTGCTGCGGGCCCGGACGCTGGCCGCGGGTGTGTCCGGGGTGAGACCGGTCCTCGTCGAGGGCCTCGTCGCTCTCCTCCGGGCCCGGATCACGCCCGTCGTCCCCGAGCTCGGCAGCCTGGGCGCGTCGGGTGACCTCGCCCCCCTGGCCCACGTCGGGGCGGTGCTGTGCGGTGAAGGCCGGGCGCTGAACGCCGAAGGGCGGTCGGTCGCCGGTGCCGAGGCTCTGGCCGCCGCCGGGCTGACCCCGGTGGTGCTGGAGGCCAAGGAGGGGCTCGCTCTGCTCAACGGCACCGAGGGGATGCTGGCCCACCTCTGCCTGGCCCTGGCCGACCTCGACCGTCTGCTCCGCACGGCCGACGTGGCCTGTGCCATGACGGTCGAGGCCCTCCTCGGCACGGACGCCGCCTACGCCCCCGAGCTGCACGCCTTGCGGCCCCATCCCGGCCAGGCGGCGAGCGCCGCCAACCTGCGCCGCCTGCTGGCCGGCTCGGCCATCGTCGCCAGTCACGGCCCGCATGCCTCGGGGGACACCCCCGGGCCCCCGGTCGACCACGCCGTCCAGGATGCCTACTCGCTCCGCTGCGCCCCCCAGGTGCACGGCGCTTCCCGGGATGTGGTGGCCTTCGCCGCCGAGGTGGCCGGCCGGGAGCTGGCGTCGGTCACCGACAACCCCGTCGTACTGGTCGACGAGGAGGGCGGGCCGGGGTCGGTCGCCTCGACCGGCAACTTCCACGGTCAGCCCCTGGCCTTCGCCGCCGACTTCTGCGCCATTGCCATGGCGGACCTCGCCGCCATCTCGGAACGGCGCACCGACCGGCTCATGGACCCGGCCCGCTCCCAGGGACTGCCCGCCTTCCTGGCCGTCGACGCCGGCGTCAACTCCGGCTTCATGCTGGCCCACTACACCGCCGCGGCCGCCGTCAACCGCCTGCGCACCTCGGCCGCCCCGGCGTCGATCGACTCCATCTCCACCAGCGGCGGCCAGGAGGACCACGTCTCCATGGGCTGGAACGCAGCCCGGAAGCTGTTCGGCTCCCTGCGGGACGCCGCCCGGGTGCTCGCCGTCGAGATCCTCTGCGCCGCCCAGGCGCTCGAGCTGAGGGAGCTGTCACCTTCGCCCGAGACCCAGGCGGTGCTGGCCCGGCTGCGAACCGAGGTGCCGCCGCTGCCCGTCGACCGTTTCCTGGCCCCCGATCTGGCCGCGGCCGAGCGCCTCGTCTGGGAAGGCGCCCTCCTGCCGGACTGGCTGCGGTAGTCGTAGTCTCCTCGCTGTGATGATGGCTGACGCCGGGGCGCGGCGGTGCCGGGGCTGGCTCCAGGAGGCGGCGCTGCGCTGCCTGGAGAACAACCTGCACCCCGACGTGGCCGAGGATCCCGACCAGCTGGTGGTCTACGGCGGGCGGGGCAAAGCGGCCCGGAACGCCGACTCGCTGGCGGCCATCAAGCGGACGCTGCTCGAGCTGGGCGACGACGAGACCCTGCTGGTTCAGTCGGGCAAGCCGGTGGGGGTGTTCACCACCCATGCCTTCGCCCCCCGGGTGTTGATCGCCAACTCGCTGCTCGTGCCCGAATGGGCCACCTGGGAGGAGTTCTGGCGCCTGGAGGCCATGGGGCTGACCATGTACGGCCAGATGACGGCCGGCTCGTGGATCTACATCGGCACCCAGGGGATCCTCCAAGGCACCTACCAGACGTTCCTCGCCCTGGCCGAGGCCCGCTTCGGTGGCACCCTGGCCGGCAAGGTGGTGCTCACCGCCGGCCTGGGCGGCATGGGCGCCGCCCAGCCCCTGGCCGTGACCATGAACGGCGGGGTGGCCCTGGTGGTGGAGGTCGACCCGGCCCGCATCGAGCGCCGCCTGGCCCTCGGTTATCTCGACGAGCAGGCGGGCTCCCTTGCTGACGGTCTGGCCCGGGCGCAGGCCGCCGCCCGGGACCGGCGCGCGCTGTCCGTCGGCGTGGTGGCCAACGCCGCCGAGGCCTTCCCCTCGGTTCTGGCCCGGGGAGCGGACGTCGACGTCGTCACCGACCAGACCAGCGCCCACGATCCGCTGCACGGTTACGTTCCCCCCGGGCTTTCGCTGGAGGCGGCCATCGCCCTCCGGGCCGACGACCCGTCCGAGTATGTGCGCCGGGCCCGGGCCGGGATGGCCGTCCACTGCGACGCCATGGCCGGCTTCGTCGAGGCCGGCGCCGAGGTCTTCGACTACGGCAACAACCTGCGGGCCGGGGCGGTGGAGGGCGGCCTGGCCCGGGAGCGGGCGTTCTCCTATCCCGGTTTCGTGCCCGCCTACCTGCGGCCTCTGTTCTGCGAGGGCAAGGGGCCGTTCCGGTGGGTGGCCCTCTCCGGCAATCCCGCCGACATCGCCGCCACCGACAAGGCGGTGTCGGACGCCTTCCCCGACGACGACGGGCTGCAGAGGTGGTTGCAGCTGGCCGCCAAGGAGGTGCCCTTCCAGGGCCTGCCCGCCCGCATCTGCTGGCTCGGCTACGGCCAGCGCGACGTCGCCGGCCTGGCCTTCAACGACCTCGTGGCCCGCGGTGCGGTGGCGGCGCCCATCGTGATCGGGCGGGACCATCTCGACTCCGGCTCGGTGGCCTCCCCCTACCGGGAGACCGAGGCCATGGCTGACGGCTCCGACGCCATCGCCGACTGGCCCATCCTCAACGCCCTCCTCAACACGGCCAGCGGCGCCGCCTGGGTCGCCGTCCACCACGGTGGCGGCGTGGGAATGGGCCGTTCCATCCACGCCGGCGCCCAGGTCGTGGCCGATGGCACCGCTGACGGCGCCCGGCGCCTGTCCCTGGTCCTGCGCAACGATCCCGGTACTGGCGTGATGCGCCACGCCGACGCCGGCTACGGCCGGGCCATTGAGGTCGCCCGGGAGCGGGGAGTGCGCATGCCGATGCTGGACGCCGATGGCTGACCTCCTGGTCCGGGGAGCGAGCCAGGTCCTGACCATGAAGGGACCCGGCCCTGCTGAACTCGGGCTGGTGGAGCACGGCGCCGTGGTCATCCGGGGCGGGCGGGTGGCCTGGGTCGGCCCCGAGGCGGATCTCCCGGCCGGGCTCGGCGACCTCCCCGAGCTGGACGCCGGCGGAGGCTGCGTGCTGCCCGGCTTCGTCGACGCCCACACCCACCTCGCCTTCGCCGGCGACCGGGCCGCCGAGCACCGGGCCCGGCTGTCGGGCGACCCCTACCGGACCGGGGGGATCATGACCACGGTGGCCGCCACCCGGGCGGCGAGCACCGACGAGCTGGTCGAGGCCACCTGGGCCCGGGCGGAGTCGGCGCTCCGCCAGGGGACCACCACCCTGGAGGCCAAGTCGGGCTACGGGCTCGATACCGAGACCGAGCGGCGCCTGCTGGAGGTCCTGGCCACCGTGGCCGGGCGGACGCGGGTGCGGATCGTGCCCACCTTCCTGGGCGCCCACCTGGCCCCCACCCCGGATTACCTCGACCTGCTGGTGGAGGAGATGCTCCCCGCCTGCGCACCCCTGGCCGAGGGCTGCGACGCCTTCTGCGACGTCGGGGCGCTGTCGGTGGAGGAGTCCCGTAAGGCTCTGGAGGCGGGCCGGGCCCACGGGCTCGTGCCCCGGCTCCACGCCGAGGAGCTGGCCCGCACCGGCGGGGCCCTCCTGGCCGCCGAGCTCGGTTGCGCCAGCGCCGACCACCTGGTTCACACCACCCCCGAGGACGCCCGGGCCCTGGCCGCGGCCGGGGTGGTGGCCGTATTGCTGCCCGCCACCTCGTTCTGCCTGCGCTCCTCCTACGCCCCGGCCCGGATGTTCCTCGACCACGGAGTGACGATCGCCCTGGCCACCGACTGCAACCCGGGCACCAGCTACACGACGTCGATGCCGTTCGTGGTGGCCGTGGCCTGCTCGGCCCTGGGCCTGTCGGCGGAGGAGGCGCTCCGGGCCGCCACCCGGGGCGGGGCCGCCGCCCTGCGGCGCGACGAGCTCGGGTGTCTCACCCCCGGGGCGGTCGCCGACCTGGTGGTGCTGGCCGGCGAGCACTATGTGGACATCGCCTACCACCCGGGAATGGACCGCGTGGCGGCGGTGCTGGCGGGTGGGGAGATCATCCGGTGATGGGGTTGTGGGACCCGGACTGGCCGACGGCGGCCGACTGGCTGGCCGGGGACAGCCGGGAGGGCGGCTCGAGAGACGTCCTGGCGCCCGACCTGGTAGTCCTGGGCGTCCCCGTGTCGGTGACGTCCATCACCCAGCCGTCGGGGTGCCATGAAACGCCCGCGGCCGTGCGCCGGCGGCTCGGCGTACTGTCCACCTTCAGCTCCGAGCGCGACATCGACGTGGGCGATCTCGTCCCCCGGGACGCCGGCGACATCACCCTCCAGCCCTCGGGCAAGGAGATCGCCGAGGCCGCGGCCGAGGCCGGCGCCGGCGTGCCCCTGGTGGTGTTGATCGGCGGTGACAACGCCCTCACCTACCCCGCCCTCATGGGCCTGGCCGGCGACGACCTCGAGTCATGGGGGCTGGTCACCCTCGACGCCCACCACGACGTGCGGACCTACGAGGGCCGGCCCGGCAACGGCTCGCCGGTCCGGGCCCTCGTCGACGCCGGCCTGCCCGGCGCCAACATCGTGCAGGTGGGCATCGCCGGCTTCTCCAACTCCGCCCCGTACCGGCGCTGGTGCGAGGACGCCGAGATCGACGTGGTCACCGCCGCCGAAGTGCACTTCGGCTCCGTGGAGGATGTCCTGGTGGAGGCCTTCGACCGTCTCGGCCTGTCCGTGGACAACATCTACGTGGATCTCGACGTCGACGTGCTCGACGCCGCCTTCGCCCCTGCCTGTCCCGGCGCCCGGCCCGGCGGCCTCACGCCCGGGGAGCTGTTCGCCGCCGCCTTCCTGGCCGGCCGGGACCGGCGGGTGCGGGCCGTGGACATCGTGGAGGTCGACGCCGCCGCCGACATCGCCTCCCGCACCGTGGATATCGCCGCCCTCTGCCTCCTCAACGCCGCCGCCGGGCTCCACGAGCGCATCATGTGAACGCCGCTTGGCGCGGTTGGTGCGGGGTCAGTGGCTCGTACCAGTACCCGCCGTCCACCCGGGTTCAGCCGGTTCGTGCCGGTGGCGACACGCCGAGTTCGGCTTCGAGGCGTCGGGCGTGGCCGGTCGCGCCCACAGCAGTGAAGAGGCCCAGGGCCGTGCGCAGCGCGTCCGTGTCGCCGGTGAGGCGGGCCCGCTCTTCGTGGAGGAACGGCGCATAGGTCCGGGCACCCAACTGGTGCGCGAGGGTCAGGCCGTCGGCGATGTCGCCTTCTACCGCGGCGGCCGCGGTGGCACCCTGGAATCGTAGAATCTGCGCCCGCGTGAGGAGGGCCAGGCACTCCCGGACCCGCGCCTCCTGCTCCCTGGCCACCGAGACGGCCTCCTCCGCAGCCCGCCGGCCGGCGTCGTGGTCGCCAGCCATGGCATGGGCCCGGGCGAGGTGGGACAGGGCCGCGGCGTCCTCCATGCGGATGCCTCCCCGATCGCGGGCGTCGTCGACCGCCCGGCGCAGGGCTTCAGCGGCCTCGGTCGCCTGACCGGTGCTGAGCAGTCCAATCCCGAGGCCCTGGAGGGCGATGGAGAGCAGCATGGCGTTCCCGGAGTCCTCGGCCAGGCGCACCGCCTCCCTCGCCGCCGCCAACGCTTGGCGGTCCTCGCCCGTATAGAGATCCAGGTGGGGGTAGACCGACAACGTCCAGATCACCGATTCGGTCTCCGATCTCTGCCGGGCGAGGCTCAGTGCCCGGTCGCTGTCCCGACGGGCCTCGTCGAGGCGACCGATGGACACCAGAATCACGGCGCGGCTGAGAAGGTTGCGCACCAGTGGGCTGTAGCCGAGGTGGGTCGCCCCCCGGTCGGGGTCTTCCCCGCACAGCTCAATGGCCTTGTCGGTGTCAGTCAGACCATCGTCGAGCGGCCCGGTGAAGCCGTAGACGACCGGCGGCGAGATCCACATGCTGGCCCGGAGGGCGAGGTCACGGGTCTGATCGGCCAGCCCGACCGCTTCCAGCATGAGCCCGAGCGCCTGCCGGAAGTGGCCTCGTGTCAGGAGCGGCGTGGAGTAGAAACGGATGAGTCCGGCCAGCGCGGCGACGTCTCCCAGCCGTTCGGCCAGCTCCCGTCCCTCGGCGTAGAGCGCCTCAACCTCGTCGGGCGGAAGGCCCACCCGGGCCCCGATCTGAATGATCCGGGTCCGGGCGCCGACCCCGAGGCGGAGTGACTCCTCCGTCTCGGGAAGTTGGGCCGCGAGCGCCATGCTGGCCCGCCAGCGTCCGAGGGATTCGTCAAGGTCGCCGCGCACCGCCCGGGTAGCGGCCCGGGCGTGCCAGCGGGCGGCGTCGAGAGCCTCGCCCGCTCGCTCGAAGTGGGAGGCGACGAGAGCGGCCCCCTCGTCGAGGCGATCGGGTTCAAGCTCCACGATGGCCCGGGCGACAGCGCCGTGGATGTGGGCCCGGCGCTCGGTGAGCAAGGAGCTGTAGGCCACCTCCTGGGTGAGCGGGTGCCAGAAGCGGTACTCGGGGAGGGGATGCAGTCCCTGGTGCTGGAGGAACTCGCCGGCGCACAGCATGCGCAGGGCGCCGGGGACGTCGTCGCTGTCGTCCGGCCGGCCGGACACCAGGCGCAGCACCGGCTCGGAGAACGTACGGCCAATCACGGCCGCCGTCTGGAGGACCCGCTTCTCCCGGGCCGGGAGCCGGTCAATGCGGGCCGCCAGTACGGCCTGGATGGTGGGCGGGACCCTCACCTCGTGGACGGGCCGGGTGAGGTGGTAGCCCCCCGGCCCGCCCTCGAGCGTGCCGTCTTCGATCAAGGCCCGCACCAGCTCCTCGACGAAGAACGGGTTCCCGCCCGTGCGCTCCATCACGTCGGCGGCGAGCGGAGCGAGGGAGGGGTCGGGGCCGAGCAGGCGAGCCAGGAGCTCACCCACCTCCTCCGGGCTCAAGGGACCGAGGGGCAAGGCGGCGAAGGAGGGCTGCTCCAACCAGGCGGCCCGGAACTCGGGCCGGAAGTTGGCCACCAACAGGGTCCTCGTCCCCGGGTAGAGGAGGACGAGCTCCTCCAGGAAGGCGGCGCTCTGCGGATCGAACCAGTGGAGGTCCTCCAGCACGATTACGAGGGTCTCCCGCTCGCTGCGCCGCTCCGTGACACGACGGAGAACCTCGAAGATCCGCCGCATGCGGGCGTCGGGGCTCACCCGGGGTGGGGGCCGGTCGGGGTCGGGCACCTCCAGGAAGTCGAACAGGAGTGGCAGGGCCTCCTCGAATGTGGGATCGAGGAGCAGCAACCGTCCGGCGATCTTCTCCCGGGCGGAACGAGGCCGTGTCGGCGTCGGTGATCTCGAAGTAGTCGCGCAGGAGGGTGAGGATGGGGATGAACGGCACCATCCGGGCGTGCGACAGCCCGGCGGTGCGCCGCACCGTGTGTCCTCGGGCGGCGCACGCCTGAGCGAACTCGTCGCACAGGCGGCTCTTGCCCACCCCGGCCTCGCCCACCACCCCGACCAGGCGTGCCTCGCCCGACTCGGCCCGGGCCAGGGCGTCCTCCAGGGCGGCCATCTCCTGGGCCCGACCGACGAGCGGCGACACGCCACCCGGACTGGTGATGGCCCCCACGCGCAGGCGAGCGGCTTCGAGAACGAAGACGCCAAGCGGTTGGGGCGCTCCCTTCACGTCGAAGCGGCCGAGGTCGCGCAGGCGGAACCAGCGCGAGACAAGGCTGGCGGTGTGCTCGGTGAGGTACGCCCGGCCCGGTTCGGCCAGGGATTCCATGCGATGGGCCAGGCCCACGGTGTGACCCAGGGCGGTGTAGGACATGCGGGCGTCGTCGCCGATGCCGCCCACCACTACCTCGCCCGAGTTCAGCCCGAGGCGGACCGAGAAGCTCAGCCCCTTGGTGCGGCGCAGCTCTTCGGCATAGGCCGATACCGCCTCGGCCAGGTGCAGAGCGGCCGAGCAGGCCCGCCGGGCGTGGTCCTCATGGGCGACGGGGGCGCCGAAGAGAGCCATGATCCCGTCGCCCGTGAACTTGTCGACGGTGCCTTCGAGGCGGTGGACGCCGTCGGAGAGGACCTCGAAGAAGCGCTGCATGATGCCAGGAAGAAGCGCTGCATGATGCCAGCCCAGTCCTCCGGGTCGAGGCCGGCCTGGAGATCCATCGAACCGGACACGTCGGCGAAGAGGACCGTCACCTGCTTGCGTTCCCCCTCCAACGCCCGGCGGTCGCGAAGGATCTTCTCGGCCAGATGGTCGGGGGGCGCGGGTTCCGCCGGCGCGTGTCGCGGTCCGCTCAACGAAGTGCCACAGTGACCGCAGAAGCGCTCCCCAGGCTCGTTGGCGCCGTTGCAGGCGGGACAGGCGATTGTCGGGACACCCAGCGGGCTGCCGCAGTCGGCACAGAACCTGCGTCCCTCACGGTTCCCGTGCCCGCACTGCGCGCAGGTCACCCCCGGCATGACGACAGCTCCCGTTCCAGGCGGTGGGCCTGCCCAATGGCGCCCATGGCCGCGAAGAGCCGGACTGCTTCTCGCAGGACCATTTCATCGCCGGAGAGCCGGCCCCGCGCCTCGACGATGAAAGGCTCGTAGACCAGGGCTCCGACCTCGCCCATCACGGCGCAGGCGGCGTCGAGATCGGCCACGATCCGATCCCGGGCGGCGTTCCCGTCGATCACCTGCTGCACCTGGGCCCGGATCAGCCGGGCGTACCCGGAGATCGGCCGCGCCCCCTGCTGGCGGGCCACCGCCACCGCCTCGTCGGCCGCCAGTCGGGCCGCCGGCCCGTCACCACCGGCGAGGTGGGCCCGGGCGAGGTAGGCGAGCGAC
>Ga0299907_10003449_pt1 | contig 10110 bp, 6 predicted proteins | sample RVTome_16_FD_198680 | JGI IMG/M metagenome (GOLD analysis project Ga0299907, IMG submission 198680) | Soil microbial communities from uranium-contaminated site in the Upper Colorado River Basin, Wyoming, United States - RVT152D67 (version 2) ... | reverse complement strand
ACCTGCGACCCATCACGGCGCGTCACGGATTCGCCGGCCTGCCGCAGTGGTGGACCGAGTGGGGCGCGCATGCGGCGCATTTCAACTCGGTGCACGACTCGCCATGGAGCGCCGCCTACCTCGTGCGCGGCATGGCGTCGGCCATGGGCCGCACGGAGGCGCTCGCCTACTGGACCGTCTCCGACCACTTCGAGGAGCTCGGCCGCGCCCCGAAGCTGCTCCATGGCGGGTTCGGGTTGCTGAGCGTCGGCAACCTGCGCAAGCCTCGCTGGTGGGGTCTGTGGATCCTCGAGCAGCTCCTGCCGGAGCGACTCGCCGTCACCTCCCAGGGCGACGGGGCCGGCGACATGGTCCAGGCCATCGGCTCGCGCGCCGATGACGGGCGCGTCACCGTCGTCGCGTGGAACGGGACGGTCGACGTCACGAAGGCGGCCGGCGACCCGATCCTGGACCGGTCGGCATCCCTGACGATCACGGGCCTGGCCGCGCGGCGCTACCGCCTCCGCCATCGGCGTCTCGATGCGACCCACTCGAACCTCGTCGCCTCCTGGGCCGAGATCGGCGGCGGTGCCGGCTGGCCGGACGACGACCAGTGGGCGGAGCTCGCGGCGCGAGACCGCCTCGCCGAGCTCGAGCCGGATCGGACCGTCGCCCCGTCGCAGGGCACGCTCGAGCTGGCCGTCGACCTGCCGATGCCGACGATCTCGCTCATCGAGCTCGAGCCGGCGTGACACCGTTCCGGGACCGCCGTCAGCTGGTGGCCGCCGAGCTGCGGAACGCGGCGGGACTGGTGATCGAGCTCCTCGACAACGGCTCGATCCTCGCCATTCGCCACGGCGAGGTCCTCGTCAACCAGGTGCTCGGGAGCCCGGCCGAGGGCGCCATCGGCAATCTGTGGCTCCGGCGCCGGCGGCGAGCGGGCATCGCATCGGTTCCACTGCTCGGACCGGGATCGGCCAGCCGGTTCCGGACCTCCGGCGACGGCGCGATGTGGGAGGGGTCGGCCGACGGGCTCGACTACGCGTGCACGCTCCGGCTGGCCCGGGACACGCCGACCTGGTTCTGGACGGTGCGGCTCACCAATGGCACGCGGAGGCGAATGAGCGCAGATGCCGTGCTCAGCCAGGACCTGGGCATCGCCCACGAGGCGGCCGTCCGCAACAGCGAGCTGTACACGAGCCAGTACATCGATCACACCGTTCTGACGGACGATGAGCTCGGGTACCTCGTCTGCTCGCGGCAGAACCTGCCGCAGGACGGGGCGCACCCGTGGATCATGCACGGCTGCCTCGATGGGGCGCTTGGCTACCTCACCGATGGATTCCAGCTCTACGGCCTCGACTACCGGGTGACGGGTCGACCCGTCGCCCTCGGCCGGTCGACGCTGCCGAACCGCATCTACCAGTACGAGCTCGCCCTGCCGACCCTCCAATCACGGCGGATCCCGCTTGAACCGGGCGCCGTCGACGAGATCACGTTCTTCGCCGCCTACCAGGCCGATCACCCCGCGGCCTCGAGCGCCACCGATGCCCGGGCAGCACGCACTGCGGCCCGGGCGTTTCGCGGGGTGAGCCGCGCGGCGCCCGGCGGCGAACCGCGGCCGCGTCCGACGGGCCTCTTCGACGCGCCGGTCCTGTTCGATGCCCACGACCTGGGGCCGGCCGAGCTCGACCGGTACTTCGGAACGACGCGGCGTCACGTCGAACGGCGCGACGGGGCGGTGCTGGCGTTCTTTCACGGGGAGCAACAGCACGTGGTGTGCAGGGCGAAGGAGCGGCTGGTGGAGCGTCCGACCGGCCACATGCTGCGGTCCGGCCGCGACCTGCTGCCGAGCGACGACATCATGTCGGTCACCGCGTGGATGTTCGGTGTCTTCGCCTCGCAGGTCACGATCGGCAACACGTCGTTCAACAAGCTGCTCAGCGAGGTCCGGAACCCCCTCAACGTCCTCAAGTCGAGCGGGCTGCGCATCTTCCTCCGCAGCGCCGAGGGCTGGGAGCTGCTCGGCGTGCCATCGGCGTACGAGATGGGCCCGACGGGCGCGCGCTGGATCTACCGTGGCGACCGGCGCACCGTGGCCGTGCGGGCCGAGACCTCGCCCGATGCGCCCGCCTGCCAGGTGAGCGTGGAGGTCGAGCGCGGCGGCCCGGTCGAGCTGCTCCTCAGCCACAACGTCGTCCTCGGGGCGAACGAGCTCGAGACCGCGGGGACGGCCACCGTCGACGTCGAGCGGGCGCGCGTCGAGCTGCGTCCCTCCCCCGACGAGCCGATGCGCCAGCGGTACCCGGAGGCGACGTTCATCATCGTGTCGCCCGACCGCGGCGCGATCGAGACGATCGGCGGCGACGGGCTGCTGTATGCCGATGGGGTGGACCGCGGCGGCGCGTACGTCGTCATCCGGACGCGACCGGTCACCCGCTTCACGGTGGTCCTTACCGGCAGCATCCTCGACGCGCGGCGCGCGGCGGCGCTGGCGGCCACCTTCGGTGAACCGCCTCCCGGGGCCGGCGAGGCCGACGCGCCAGCGAGCTCCTGGGCGTGGGTCGGGCGACGCGGGATCCTGGGCGGGGCGGCCGGGCGAAGCGCCGGGGACCTCGCCCGCCTGAACGACGTGCTGCCGTGGTACGTCCACGACGCGGTCATCCATGCCACGACGCCGCACGGCCTCGAGCAGCACGGCGGGGCGGCCTGGGGCGTGCGCGACGTCTGCCAGGGACCGGCGGAGCTGTTCGTCGCCACCGGCAACCTGGAGGCGCTGCGATCCGTCATCCGGATGGTCTACGAGCGCCAGGTCCATCAGAGCGGCGACTGGCCGCAGTGGTTCATGTTCGACCGGTTCCGCGAGGTGCAGGCCGCGGACAGCCACGCCGACATCGTCCTCTGGCCACTCAAGGCGCTGTGCGATTACGTCGAGGCAACCGACGATCTGTCGATCCTCGACGAGCGGGTCGCCTACACCGATGAGCGAACCAGGGCTGCCACCCCCGAGGCCGATACGATCTTCGCCCACACGGAGCGGCAGGTCGACCGTATCGAGCGCGGCTTCCTGCCGGGGACCTCGCTCATGATCTTCGGCGGCGGCGACTGGGAGGACACCCTCCAGCCGGCGGACCCGGCAATGGCCGCCCGCATGGTCAGCGCCTGGACGGTCGAGCTCGCCTACCAGACGCTCGATCGCTACCGGGCGGTGGTCGATCGGGCCGGAGCCGATGCCCTGGCGGCCCGGCTCGGGGGCCTCTGCGGAAGGATGCGAGACGATTTCAACCGCCACCTCATGCCCGACGGCGTCGTCGCGGGCCTCGCCCATTTCACGCCCGACGGCATCGAGTACTTCCTCCATCCCCGCGATCGCCGGACCGGCGTCGCGTACCGCCTGCTGCCGATGACGCGCGGCCTGATCAGCGGCATGTTCAGCGCCGAGCAGGCGGGCCGGCACCGTGCCCTCATTGCGCAGCACCTCACCTTTCCGGACGGCGTGCGCCTCATGGACCGGCCGATGGAATACCGCGGCGGGACCTCGCGCTGGTTCGGGCGTGCCGAATCGGCGGCCAACTTCGGACGAGAGATCGGGCTGCAGTACGTCCACGCCCACATCCGCTACGTCGAGGCCATGGCCCGCATCGGCCGGCCAGAGGAGGCGTTCCGCGGACTGCTCACCATCTGCCCGATCGGCCTCGAGCTCGACGTGCCATCGGCTCACCCTCGCCAGTCCAACGCCTTCTTCAGCAGCTCCGACGCCGCCTTCCTCGACCGCCACCAGGCGAGCCGCCAGTTCGGACGGGTCAGGAGCGGGCGCATCGGCGTGAAGGGCGGTTGGCGCGTGTACTCGAGCGGACCGGGTATCTTCCTCAACCAGCTGATCTCGAACGTGCTCGGGCTGCGCCTCAGCTTCGGCGACGTCGTGCTCGACCCGGTCCTGCCGAGGAGCGCCGACGGGCTCACCTTCGACTTCGACTACGACGGCCGCCCGGTCCGGTACCGCTACCACGTCGTCGGGAATGGCTATTCGCCGCACGAGGTGCGCGTCAACGGCCGGCGTCTGCCGGGGGACCGATACGCGGACAACCCGTACCGGCCCGGTGGCCTGCTCGTCTCCCGGCGCGCCTTCGCCGATGCCCTGGACCGTGGCGAGAACGTCGTGGACATCTTCATCTGAGCGTGTTGACCGGCACGCCGCCCAGGGCTCCTCAACGGTGGGCGAGTGCCGTCGTCAGCGGATATATCGTTACTGATATAACGCGTGACAGCCGCGGATGCGGGTATCCCGCGCCGGTCAGGGCTCCTCAGCGGTGGGCATGTTGCCGTCGTCAGCGAATATACCGTTACTGATATATCGCGTGACCGGCGGGGCCACATGCCGTCAGAACCTGGCTCGGACGCGGCTGAAACCGCGATTGCCGGCGGCCGCTCGCGCTGCTCCAGTGAGGCACGTTGCCGCACGAGCACCGATGAGCGTAGGGTGGTCGCGGTGTGAGCAGCGCGGCGCTGGATCGGCTCCTGGCGGTCCTGCTCGTCGTCCAGCTGGCGAGCGGGCTGCTCACGCTGCGCTCGGGCATTCCGGCCACCGCGCCGCTGTTCTGGCTCCACGGACTGATCGGCGGCGCGCTGCTGGTCGCCTCGATCGAGAAGCTGCGTCGCAGCGTCGGCCCGGCATTCCGGCAACGACGCTGGCGGCGACTGATGCTCGGCGCGATCCTGTCGCTGCTCGCGGCCGGCGCCCTGGCCGGCGGGTTCGCGTGGGTGGCGAGCGGGCGAATCCTGTCGATCGGCCCGTGGACGATCCTCACCCTCCATGTCTGGGCGGCGCTCGCGATCGTGCCGATCCTGGCCGTCCACCTCGCCCCGCGTCGCTGGCGGCTGCTCCGGCCCGTGCAGATCGGGCGCCGAATGTCGCGTCGCACGTTCCTGGCGGTCGGCGGCGTGGCGCTGCTCGGGGCGGTGGCCTGGGGAGCGGCCAACCTGTCCGATCGGCTGCAGGGTGGCATCCGCCGCTTCACCGGATCACGTTGGCTGCCGGACGGCGGCATTCCGCCGCCGACCACCTTCTTCGGCGAGGGCACCCCGTCGATCGACCATGCGGCCTGGCGCCTCAGCGTGACCGGGGACGTGGCGACCCCGTTGACCCTCGACCTCGATGCCGTGGCCGCCCTCGGATCGGTCGAGCAGGAGGCGGTCCTCGACTGCACCTCCGGCTGGGTGATGCGCACCCCGTGGCGCGGCACGCCGCTGCAGACGGTCCTCGAGGCCGCCGGCGCCGATCCGGATGCCCGCCACGTCGTCGTCCGCAGCATCACCGGCTGGAGCGTGGCACTCCAGCGCGACGACCTCGAGTCGGCGCTGCTCGCCACGGGGGTCGCCGGCGATGAACTCCCCGCAGCGAACGGCGCCCCGCTCCGGCTGGTGGCGCCACGACGCCGCGGGCTGGATTGGGTGAAGTGGGTGACGGCGATCGAGGTCGGCTGAGGCGAGTCAGGCGAGCGGCGCGAAGCGAGCGGTGAAGTGCCGCAGGGCGGCGGGCTGCTCGACGATCCGCATGCCCCGAAGGTCGGCGGCACGCGAGGCGACACCGCGGATGACCTCGATGACGTAGTCGATGTGCGACTGGGTGTAGACCCGGCGCGGGACGGCGAGGCGCACGAGCTCCATGGACGCGGCGGTCTCGGCCCCATCGGGATGCATCCCGAACATGACGGTCCCGATCTCGCATCCACGAATGCCGCCCTCCCGGTACAGCGCGCAGGCCAGCGCCTGGCCCGGGTACTCGAGCGGCGGGATGTGCGGCAGAAGCGCCGCCGCGTCGAGGTACACCGCATGGCCCCCGGTCGGCAGAACGCACGGCACGCCCGCCTCTGCGAGGGCTTCGCCGAGGTACGCGGTCGAGCGGATGCGATAGCGGAGATAGTCGTCCTGGACCACCTCCCGGAGACCCTGCGCCATTGCCTCGAGGTCGCGGCCGGCCAGGCCTCCGTACGTGGGGAATCCCTCGGTCAGGATGAGCATGTTCCGGCATTGCTCGGCCCAGCGGTCGTCGTTGAGCGCCAGCCAGCCGCCGATGTTGGCCAGCGCATCCTTCTTGCCGGACATCGTCATCCCATCGGCCAGGGCAGCCATCTCGCGCACGATGTCCGGCACGGCCGCATCGGCGTAGTCGTCCTCTCGCTGCTTGATGAACCAGGCGTTCTCGGCGAAGCGGCAGGCGTCCAGGAAGAGCGGCAGCCCGTATCGGTCGCAGACCTCGCGCACCGCCCGCAGATTCGCCAGCGACACCGGCTGACCGCCCCCGGAGTTGTTGGTGACGGTGACGAATACCACCGGGACGTTCTCCGGGCCACGCGTGCGGATGAGCTCGTCGAGCGCATCGGTGTCCATGTTGCCCTTGAACGGGTGGATCGCCGATGGCGACCGGCCCTCGGGGATCACGCAGTCGACGGCCTCGGCGCCGGAGAACTCGACGTTCGCGCGGGTGGTGTCGAAGTGCGTGTTCGAGGGGATCACCTTGCCGGCACCGCCGATGACGCTGAACAGGATCTTCTCCGCCGCGCGGCCCTGGTGGGTGGGGATGACGTGGCGGAACGGCCACAGCTCGGTGACCGCCTCGAGGAACCGGAACCAGGACGGCGAGCCGGCGTACGACTCGTCGCCGCGCTGGATGCCGGCCCACTGCTCGGCGCTCATGGCCCCGGTCCCGGAGTCGGTGAGCAGGTCGATGAGGACGTCGGCGGCGTGGAGGTTGAACAGGTTGAAGCCAGCCTCCTCCAGCCTTGCGGTGCGCTCCGCCACGCTCGTCATCCGGATCGGCTCGACGCTCTTGATCCGGAACGGCTCGATGATCGTGTGCCAGTCATCCATGTGCATCGGATGGTAGCCGTCGGCGGGCGGAATCGAGCCCCGGCTCTGGCGCGGGCGCATGGCGCCGTGCATGATGCGCCGATGATCGGGAGATTCCTCGCCCTCTGCGGCTGGCTGGCCTGGCAGGCCGGTCGCCCCGTCCGCGCGACGCCGCTGCGCCGCCATCACGGACGGGCGGTCGCCGTCGTGGCGGTCGTGCTCACGATCCTGGCGGCCGTGCCGTTCATCGCCCCGCAGCTTGCCCCCCAGCCGCGCGACACGGCGGTCCAGGAGATCTTCGACGGCGTGGTCACCTCGACCGGCACCTGGATCCGCCTCCGGGGCCGCGCGTTTGCCCTCGCCGAGTCGCCGACCGACGAGGCCGGCTCGTACGCGCTGCTCGTCGACGAGGCGAACCCGCTGCGGGCCATCGCCGTCCGCACGGAGGCGTCCTTCACCGATCCGCCGGAGTCGGTCGGCGTCGAGGCATTCAGCGGCCGGCTGGTCGAGGTGCCGGTCACGGCGCCCGAGGAGCTGCCGATCGAGGCCACGGTGGCCGGCACGCCGCCGCGGGTGGTCCCGGATCGGATCGTCGAGCTCGACCCGGTGGCCACGGCGGAGCGCACGGTGCTGTGGCCACTCTCGATTCTCCCCGCGCTGCTGGCCATCCTCCTGCTGATCGGCGCGCGGGTCGGGTATCCGATCTTCCGCGCCTCGAAGGTGATCGACGTGCTCGCCGCCCCACTCGGCCTGGGCGAACGCCTGCCCGCCGCGTTCGGGGGCAGGGTCGGACCGAGCATCCGCGAGCTCGCCGATCCGGGAGCGGCGCTGCTCCTCGTCCGTCGCGGACCGAAGGGGAACCTGCTCACCGCGCAGCCGCTCGGCGAGGACGGCGGGCTGGCGCCCGGTCCGGTCACCATCGGCGGCAGCTGGACGGCCGGCCGCATCGGCGAGGTGCACACGGTGAGTGAGACGGTGCCGGCGCTGATCATCCGATCGGAGCTCGTCAACGCCACGTTCCTGTTTGCCCGGACGGCGGAGCGAGATCGGGTCGCGGCCCTGGTGGCGGTCGACCGCTGACAACGTGAAGGGGCCGCCGGCCCGAGCTCCGGCGACCCCTGCTCTGGTGCGGGTGTGACCCTCAGCTAGTTGCTGTCGCTGTCGTCCCCGCTGTCGCTGTCGGCACTGTCGTCGGCGGCGGCACCGGTGGTGTCGAAGCCATCGCTGTCCGTGCCGTCGTTGTCGGTCCAGTTTGCGGCGGCCACACCGGTCGTGTCGTAGCCGTCGCTATCCGTGCCGTCGTTGTCGGTCTGCGCCGCGGCCGCGGCAGCTGCTGCAGCCGCCTCATTGCCGGTCGTGTCGATTCCGTCGGAATCGGTGCCGTCATTGTCGGTCGCATTGCCGGTGGTGTCCACGCCGTCCGAATCGGTGCCGTCGTTGTCGGTGACGTCGACCGATGGGCTGGCGGTCGCCGACGGGCTCCCGGTCGCCGACGGGCTGCCGGTCAGCCGCGACAGGCGAGTGTCGCCATTCGTGTCGTCGTCGTCGTCTGCGTCGTCGTCCGCGGCCACGGCCTCGGCGGACGCTGCGTCCTCCTTGCGCGCCGGCTGCACGTCGTCACGATTCGCGAAGGCGGCGCTGACGCCGCCGAGCACGAGCATGAGCGCGAGTGACATGACCACGAAGTGCCGCGGGGTGAGATGCTCTATCAGGTTCCGCATCGGTGTAACTCCTGTGATGCCGTTGATGCGGCCCCACTTCCCGGATCAGTTGATGCGCCAACGATGCCGGAGCCAGATGAGAGGCCTGTGAATGGCCGATGAGAAGGCTCTCACCGGGCTCCTCGGGGCGCCGCCCGCGACCTGGACTTGCGCGCGTGGCACGCAACTCCGGAGTTGTGCCCCGAACCGCGCTCCCGGTCGGCCCTGTTCGCAGACGGTGCAAACCACCGGCCAAGCCGACCCAAGTCCGCGAATACGTGCGCGGCGTGCACGTCGCGTCTCATCGGCGCCGAGTTGCGCGGCTCCCCAGTCCATCTCCGCAAAAGCCGGCGCCGGCGCCGGTCACTCCCACAGGATCGCCCGCACCACCAGGCTCACCCCGGCCGCGAGCGCGGCGAGGGGAATCAGGCCCCACGTCGAGATCAACTGCCCTGACAGGGCGAGCAGGAGCCCTGACGTTGCCGCCATGCCCAGTGCGAACGTCGCTGCCGAGGCGCGGCCAGCGTGGCTGGCGGCCGCCAGGACGACGATCAGCAGTGCCGTGGATGCGATCCGCAGCTCCATCGGGAAGGGAAGGCCCCACGAGAAGATCGCGACGCCCCAGAACCCCCCGGCCACGAACGCGGCGCTCGAGCCGATCACCGCGGCGCCCGAACCGGAGAGCTGCTCGGCCCGCACCAGGCCGCCTCAGCCGCCGATGAACGACGCCACGATGACGGCCACGTACCCGACGAGCAGGAGCCCACCCGCCACGAGGTTCAGGTTGACGTTGGTGCCCATCACCGCCATCAGGGTGTACGGGCTGTCGTAGTGAACCTTGAGGCCGCCGTGCACCCGCAGGACGATCGGCACCGCCGCCAGGGCGACGAGCAGCGGCCACGGGAAGAGCCCGCCGATCACGCCGGCCACGATGATCGCAAAGGCCGCCAGGGCAGCCACCAGGTAGCCGGTCCGGACCGTGTCGGGCGACAGGCGGACCGGCAGGGTGCGCTTGCCCGCCTCGGCGTCACTGCGCCGGTCCGGGATCTCGTTCACGTACAGGATGAGCGCGATGAGGATGCCCGGCACCAGCGACAGCACCATCGGCTCCCAGGCGAGCTCGCCGGTCTGCACGACGTACGCGCCGAGCAGCATGATCGGGCCGAACCCGAGCGCCACCGCGATCTCGCCCATGCCGCGGTACACGAGCTTCAGCGGCGGCGCGGTATAGGCGACGCCGATGACGATGCCGGCAACGCCGATCCACAGCAGCTCGATCGAGCCGGTGACGGCCACCAGCAGCAGTCCGATGGCGGCGGCCACGCCGAACAGGGCGAACGACAGCCGGGCGAGGCCGCCGACCGTCACGAGATCGTAGACCGCCACGCGCGAGCCGCCGGAGAACTGGGTCGGAGTGGTGTTCGCCTCATCGGCGCCGGAGAGCGTGTCGAAGAAGTCGTTCGACACGTTGATGGCGAGATGCGCGAACGAGCCGCCGATGAGGGTCAGCAACGCGGTCCACCAGGTGAATGCGCCGTGGCTGGCCGCCACGGCGATGCCGAGCAGCACTGGGACGGCGGTG
>Ga0299907_10003448_pt1 | contig 10111 bp, 11 predicted proteins | sample RVTome_16_FD_198680 | JGI IMG/M metagenome (GOLD analysis project Ga0299907, IMG submission 198680) | Soil microbial communities from uranium-contaminated site in the Upper Colorado River Basin, Wyoming, United States - RVT152D67 (version 2) ... | reverse complement strand
TCAGCGACGCGCGAGCGTATCTCCGATTCGGGAAGTGCTTCTGTTGCCAGGCTGGTCTCAGCCATCGAAGGCACCGGTGACCAGTCCCAGCCAATAGGCGAGGGTGGACAGGACCGAGTCCGGTGCTGGGTCCGGATGTCTTGTGATATCTATCTCGGGTGGAGGCACTGGCAACCGCAACTCATCCTCACCGGAGGGCTGAGGGGAGTCTGTGATTCCTTGGGCGGCCGTGTGCAGGAGTGCCTCGACATTGGCCTCGACCTGGAGTGGGGACCCGTCGACTCGCTCCGCGATCGGCTCATAAGGAATCCCCAGAGCGAGGGTTCCCTGAATTCCCAATTCGTTGAATGCCCAGTCGTAGAGGGCTATCGCATCTGTGAAGTGGGCTCTTTGCCCGACGGAGCGGAACACGATGGCATAGAGGCGACGCCCCTGGCGTTCAGCTGCTCCGACATAGGTGAGCCCGGCGTTGGGGGTCTCGCCTGTCTTGACACCGATGACGCCCTCATAGGAGTTGAGGATGCGGTTGGTGTTGGTCGCGGAGCGCTGCTCGCCATTGGGTGAATCGGGGAACACCAGGGCCCGGGAGCGAGCCAGCTCTTCGAACTCGGGCATAGCCATGGCTTGTCTGCTCAGCGTCAACATGTCACGAGCGCTGGAGTAGTGACCATTGGCGTCGAGGCCGTTGGGATTGACGAAGTGTGTGTCGTCCATGCCCAACTCGGCAGCACGCTCGTTCATCATGGTCACGAATCCCTCGACGGAGCCGCCGATGTGCTCAGCTATGGCGGCGGCGGCATCGTTACCTGATCGCACCATGGCCGCTCTCACCAGGGCCCCCAGCGTCACCGTCTCCCCCGCCACGAGGTTCATCTCCTGTCCACCTTGGCCGGCGGCCACCTCCGAGACGACCACCTCTTCGTCCACGTCCCCGTTCTCCAGGGCGAGCATGACGGTCATGATCTTCGTTATCGAGGCCATGGGCCGACGGGTGTCGGCGTCCCATTCGGCCAACACCATGTCGGTGGACTCGTCATAGAGGATCCAGGAGGCTGCGGTTATCGAAGGAGGATCGGTGTCGATGGGGAGTCCGTCCTGGTCCATTGCCGGGAAGACGAAAGGGGCGGCGCCCGCCGGGAGCGCGATCGCCAAGATGAGGGCGATCGCAACTGCAATCACTCGTGTGGCTCTGGTCATGTCTTCAGGTGTTGTCTCAGTTCAGAAGTCATCAATGCCTTGTGCATGGCCTGCACGGAGTCGGCGCTCGACTCCAGCACGTCTCTGGCCCGCGCCTTGGCCTCGGGGTTGGTGGCTTTGACCAGCGGGGCGACCAACTGCTTGAGCAGATCAGACTCCCGCTCCGATGAGTGCTTGATGATGCGGAGATGCCGCGCCTCCAAGCCCTGATCCATCAGACGCTTGGCCTCCATTGCGATGATCCCGGCTTCTGGCGGGAACACCACCGAGTCCTCTATGGGCCGGATCAAGCCTATGTCGATCAGCTCGCTTAGCTCACCTTCATCGAGCTTCGATCTCTTCAACAGCTCGGCCCGATCCAAAGGCTCGCCGGCCCCGTTGAGGCTGTTCTGGTTGGCCCCGCCATCTCCGCTGACATCCTCGCCTCGCTCCCACAGCGTCAGCTTCGACTTGATGACCTTGAGGGGCAGAAAGTGGTCTCGTTGTTGTTGGAGGATGAACCTGAGTCTGGAGACATCATTGCTGTCGAATTGGCGATATCCAGACCCCGATCGATCAGGGTCGATCAGTCCCTGGCTCTCGAGAAACCTGATCTTCGAGACCGAGACATCAGGAAAGTCGTCGCGGAGGAGATTGATCACCTCGCCAATGCTGAGCTGGGTTCCCTCAGGCATCACCGTGGGCCACTACGAAGTGGAACCGGCCCACCATGACTTCATCCCCCGCCTCCAGCTCGGCTCCGTCGACTCGCTCGTCGTTGACATAGGTGCCGTTCGTGGATCCGCTGTCTTCGACAGAGAGCGTCTCGGCTTTGGTGACGAATCGACAGTGATGCCGGGAAACCGTCACGTCGTTCAGGAAGATGTCGCTCTCGGGATGTCTGCCAACGGTGGTGTTCCCCTCCCGGAGTAGGAACGTCATGCCGGTACGCGGCCCCTTTTCGACAACGAGCGCGAAACCGCTCAGACCCTCGACGTGGGCCGCCTCCTCGGGACTGAGTGGGTGGTCGGCCCGATCCGCGATGGGGACGTACACGACGGTCGGGTCGGTCTCGACCTCAACTTCAGCTTCGGCCTTGTCGGCGCCCTCGGCGCTCCCTGACTGGCTCATCCGGGCAATGATAGGGGGCGGAGCGCCGCCGTCAGGAGAACTATTCGGTCAGTTCCTTGTATGCCGCCGCATCGAGGAGCCCCTCCTCGGAGAATTCGCCACTGACCGCGATCTCGACCAGCCAACCATCGTCGTACGGGCTGGAGTTGACGAGTTCTGGCGTCTCGGCAACTGCTTCGTTGACTCCGGTCACGGTCCCGGCGAACGGGGCATAGACCTCACCCACCGACTTCGTGCTCTCGATCTCGACCACGAGATCGTTCTTGGCCACCTCGCGGCCGGTCTCGGGTAGCTCCACATACACGACATCTCCCAGCTGATCCTGGGCATAGTCGGTCACGCCGATTCGGACGGTTCCGTCACCGATTTGTCTGAGCCACTCGTGCTCGTCGGTGTAAAGAAGGTCTTCCGGTGTGTTCATCAACTCTCCTCGGGGCTGGCCGTCGACTCTAATTCCCGGGCCAATCGCAGGGCGTCACCTGTGTATTGGAAAGCGGTGAGCCAGTAGAGGACAAGTCCTATTACCCCCGCGGCCCACGCCAACGGAGTGAGGATCACTTCCAGGAAAGGGATGGCTGCGATGTAGAACCAAGCGATCGACGAGTACACCAAGAACGTGGCCCACTTCCCCAGGACTCGTACTTCGAGGGTCGTCCTGATGCGGCTGAAGACGTACAGGGTGACAGTGGCCATGTAGATCTCACGTGCGATGAGGGCGATCCCGATTGGTGCGGGGACTATTTCCGCGATCAACCCGGCGACCACCGCTGAGGCGATCATGAGCCGGTCGGCAACTGGATCGAGGGACTTTCCCAGCTTGCTCACCTGGTGGAGACGTCGCGCCAGGTAGCCGTCGATCCAATCGGTGGTGGCGATCAGGGCGAAGAGGATCGTCGCCGCCGTGATGTTGTCGGCGCCGAGTAGCAGCCACCAGAAGAGCGGAATGGCCGCCAGCCGGACGAAGGACACCAGATTGGGGACCGTGAGGATGCGGTCGGAGACCTGCTCGGTAGTCACCGGGCGAGGGTAGTTAGCAGGCTCTACCCGTCGTTGGGCTTCACGTCCATGATCCCGCCGAGCCGGCCCTGGAGACCGCCCAGGCTCTCTTCGACGTCGAAGCTGACTCGGTCGGACCGGTATACCTCGGCGAGTTCACTCGTATAGAGGACGAGATATGGCAGATCGGTGGCCAGGGTCTTCTCCATGGTCCACAGAGCCTGCTCGGCCTGCTCCGCGGTGAACGCGTTCTCGTAGGCGACCAGGGCCGAGTCGAACTTCTTGCTGGCGTAACCGGTGTTGTTCATTGCCCCCTTGGCTGTGAACAGGTGGCGATAGAAGTCAGGAAGCGACGGGTTTCCGAGAGTCCAACCGAGCATGTACATGTCGTAATGGAGCTCACCGTCGTCCCCACGGGTGAAGGCGAGGTCGACCACGGTGTCGAAATCGGTCTCGACCGGGCGGGTGTCGAAACCCAGAATGGCCAGAGTGTCCGCGATCTGTTGCACGTACTGGGGTCGGGCCGTGTCGTACTCGTCACCGGGTGTGAGGATGGTCAGCGGTTGAGGAGCCCTGGTGCCGATCGTGAGCCCTTCGCCCGCTACCAGCGCACCGTTCTCGGAGACAGCGGGCTCTGTGCTCCATGCATAGCCCACCTTCTTGAGACCTTCCAGCGCCTGATCGAGCCTGTCTCTCACCTTGCCTGCGTAGAGAGATCGGTTGGCCTCGGCAGCAGCCTCATCGAACCATTGCCCATTTGCGCGGGGAAGGATCGACCATGTCACCGCTCCGGTGTGTGGAATCTCCTGGGCGAGGCTCTCCCGATCGAGAAGGAGGGCGAGAGCGATCCTGAACTCGGGTGCCGACATCGGCTCTCTGGAGAGGTTGAAGCCGAGGTATCGGACTCCGTTGGCAGGGCTGGTCACCACCTCGACCGAGTCATGGCCCTCGACTGCCTCCAACTGCTCTCGGGTCACACCCTTCGGGGTGAGGAGCGTATCGACCTCGTTTGCGGCGACCGCGGCGATCATCGCTTCCTCGTCTTCGTATACGTGGTACTGGACCATGTCGGGGACGCTGGCGTCGGGATAGCCCGGATTGGCCCTGCTGACCACCACCGAGTCGGTGACAGTGGCGAGCGTCAACGGGCCACCGCTCACATCCACTCCTCCGGGCTCCTCGTAGAGGTCTCTTGCCGTCGCGCCGTCGACGGCTTCGGCCCAGACATGAGCCGGCATCACAGGAGCAAGGCCCACCCCGTGAGGCCAAACCGCGAGGTTGGGACGCTCACTGAACTCGATACGGAGCAGTCTCTCGTCGTCGGCGTGAACCGACTCGATCGACCCGGGATATGAGTCTGCCCACGAGCCACCCAGCTCCAGCGTGCGAACCGTCTCGAACGTGAAAACGAAGTCGTCGGCGGTGATCGGGGTGCCATCGCTCCAGTGGAGATCTTCGTTCAACCGAACCCGGACACGCCATCCGTCCCTGTCCCATGTCGGTGTGACTTGGGCGTCGGCCAGCTCAGGGCTCAGAGTCCCGGATCCGGGGTCGAGGGTGAACAGGGCCGGCTTGGTCGGTCCGAGGATGTAGGAGTTCCAGACCGTGGGCTCCTCGCCGTAGTAGGCCCAGAAGTTATCGGTGCTCACACCGGCGAGCACGCCGATTCGATATGCGAACAACTCGGGCGCCGAGGTCGTGGACGGCCGAGAGTCGGAATTCGCGGTATTGGCGGCACCGGTCGACGCCGTGTCGGTGATTGCGATCTCTGCAGGGGCCTGGTCATCGGCAGATCCGGCTTGGGCGATCCCGGCAAGAGTGATGCCGAGGAGGACGACCGAGGCTCCGATTGTTCTGAGGGTTCTGTCTTGCACACCAACCTCCCATCAGAAGATCGGCATGCGCCCCCTACGGTTGAGCGAAACGTGAGATCCGTTCTATCGCTGCTTCTAGGGTCGATTTGCTCTTGCAGAAAGCGAACCTGACCAGGCCCGACCCCCGCGATGGGTCGTTGTAGAAGACACTGGGCGGGATGGTTGCTACGCCGGCTTCGACCACAAGGCGGCGACAGAATGCCCTGTCGTCCTCGGCCTCGGGGTGCCCCGCCATGAGGAAGTAGGTTCCACGAGGCAGGTAGACCTCGAAGCCGGTGTCGAAGAGCCCACCTGCCAACAAATCACGCTTCACCAGGTAGGAAGATCGCATCTTTTCGTAGAACGCCGGGTCTGCGCCGAGTGCTGCCACCGCTCCATGCTGAACCGGTGTGGGTGTCGTGAAGGTAAGGAACTGGTGCGCCGATCGCAACCCCGCGGTGAGAGACGGCGGGCCGACGGCCCATCCCACCTTCCAGCCTGTCAGAGAGAAGGTCTTTCCCAGAGAGGAGAGGGTCAATGTTCGCTCCCACATCCCCGGGTAGCTGGCGAGACGGTGGTGGGTTGCCTCGTAGGTCATCTCCTCGTAGACCTCATCGCAGATGGCGATCACGTTGTGCTCCACGCACAGTCGGGCTATCGCGGCGAGCTCGTTGTCTGTGAGGACGCGCCCTGTTGGGTTGTGCGGGTTGTTGACCACAATCGCCTTGGTTCTCTCGCCGAACGCAGCGGCCAGCTCGTCGACGTCCAGATCGAAGGTGGGGGGTCGCAGCGACACATAGCGTGGCGTGGCACCGGCCATGGCGGCATCGGCCGGGTATGCGTCGTAGTACGGCTCGATCAGAACCACCTCTTCGCCCGGATTGATCAGGCCGAGGAAGGCGGCGGCCAGGCCCTCGGTGCACCCGGTGGTCACGGTGACCTCGGTGTCCATGTCGATCTCCCGGCCCAGCAACAGCCCATATCGGTTGGCGACGGCCTCGCGCAGCTCCGGGATCCCGGGCATTGGCGGATACTGATCGTGGCCACCCTCGGCGAGGGATTTCGTAGCAGCCCGCTTCACGAAGTCAGCACCGTCCCAATTGGGGAAGCCTTGCCCGAGGTTGATCGCATCGTGCTCCAGGGCCAGGGCGGACATCTCGGTGAAGATGGTGACCCCAAAGGGGGCGAGACGGTCAGAGGTGGACACGGCGATGACATTAGGTCCTCGATCCGATCGGCGATCTGGCGTGGTGCCGGCCGTGGGGTATCCTTCGTGCAAGAGCCTGGATACCGTTCACTCCCCGTGACGGCGTCACCACGGGCGGTGGCTCAGTTTGGTAGAGCACCTGGCTGGGGGCCAGGGGGTCGTCGGTTCAAATCCGGCCCGCCCGACCACTCACGAAATCGACGGTGCGATCCTGCACCCTGTGCACACTGGCTCTTCTGCGTGCTGACGGTCCTTCAGAACATCCATTGCCAGAGCCACACGATGGCCTCCACGAGACGCCACCCGAGATAGAGGACCACGAGCACGATCATGATCTTGAAGCTCAGCGGTGTCTTGACATCCTCCTGTTCGTGATGCTCGGTCAACGCTCGCTCCTGTTGCGAGTCACGAAGTGAATCGGGTTGCCGGTGAAGTCGTAGACCGAGCGGAGACGGTTCTCGAGAAAGCGGATGTAATCGTTGCCCAACTCTCCGCCTGACACGAACACGACAAACGTTGGTGGAGCGACGCCGGCTTGCACCGTGTAGTGGAGCTTCGGTCGTCGTCCGCGCCGAACCGGCGGCGGGTGCGCAGCCGACCACTCCCTGATGTTCCTGTTGAGCACACCTGTCGGCACCCGGTTGGCCCTGGTCTCGACCACCGCTTCGAGGGCGTCACCCAGCCGACCCACCCTGGCGCCGGTCAGAGCCGACATGCGCAGCACCGGTGCCCAGCCGACGAAGGAGAGTCGGTCCGGCAGAGACCGTTCAGTGATCTCGCGCTGCTCCTCGTCGAGGGCGTCCCACTTGTTCAACACGACGATGAGCCCGACACCTGCCTCCACGATCTCAGAGGCAATGCGCTGATCCTGATGGGTGACACCTTCGGTGGCGTCCACCATCAGAATCGCCACATCCGAGCGCTTGAGCGCTTCACGGGCACGCAACACCGCGTAGAAGTCGGCATCCTCAGAGATCTGTGGCTTGCGTCGGATCCCCGCCGTGTCGATCAGCCTGTAGGTGACACCGTCGATCTGTGCATCGACATCTATCGGATCACGCGTCGTCCCCGGAGTGTCGGAGACGATCACTCTCTGCTCTCCAACGAGACGATTGAGCAGAGTCGACTTCCCCGAATTGGGACGGCCCACTATGGCAACTCGTGTCACATCGGGACGCTCCTCGATTTCGGGTGCCTCTGGAAGCTCCTCGACCAGACGGTCGAGGAGGTCGCCCACTCCCCTGCCGTGGTACGCACTGACTGGCATCGGCTCGCCCAGACCCAGTTTCCAGAACCGGTCGACCTCTCGCTCGGTGCTGGCGTCGTCGACCTTGTTGACCGCCACTACCACCGGTATCTCAGCGGAGCGGAGAATGCCCATGACACCCGTGTCGTCGTCGGTCAGCTCGGTGGTCCCATCCACGACCAAGAGCACCGCGTCTGCCCCCGAGACCGCCCCCTCGGCTTGTTGGCGAATGGACAGATTGAGATCACCCTCGGGCTTTACCTCCCACCCACCGGTGTCCACGAGGATGAAGTCACGTCCCGCCCAATCTGCATCGAACTGCCGACGGTCGCGGGTCACTCCGGAGAGCTCTTCGACGACTGCGGACCTCGAGCCGATGATCCGATTGACGAGCGTCGACTTCCCCACATTGGGGCGGCCGACGACGGCGACCACGGGAAGAGTGCTCAGGGCCGCCTGCCTCTCAGGCGCTTATCAGCTCGAGGGCCTCGGTGGCGGTCCACTCCCGATCCCGTTCCAGCCATGACTCCCCTCCGGGCTTGGAAGCTGTCACGCCGGCCTCCACGAGTGCTTGCAATGTCGAGACGAAGCTGCGCAGCTGGGGCGGAAGCGGGAAATACTCTGCCTCCTGGGTGGCTGACCACAACTCGAATCCCTGCGTGGGATCCAGACGATCGATCACCTCTTGCACGAGATGGTCGGGGGCCGATGCGCCGGCGGTGACACCAACGGTCTTGACACCTTCGAGCCAATCGGGCCGGATGTCAGCGGCCGAGTCGATCCGATGCGCCGCCACACCGTTCTCGTGAGACACCCGAACCAGAGCCTGGGTGTTCGAGGAGTTGTGCGACCCGACGACGAGAATCAGGTCGCATTCGTCGGAGAGTTGGTTGACGACCTCCTGGCGGTTGGTGGTCGCGTAGCAGAGGTCAGATTTGCGGGCCGTCTTGAGAGACGGATAGCGGCTCGCCGCCTCGTCCATGACCTCCTGCCACTCGTAGAGCCCGAGAGTCGTCTGAGCCACCAGGGCGACTCTCTCCTCGTCGTCCGGTGAGAAGTCACCGAGCCCCTGCTCGGGCTCGACGAGGGTGATCGCTCCAGGAGCCTCGGCGACCGTGCCCACGGCCTCGTCGTGTCCCTCGTGCCCGATGTAGATGATGTCGTATCCTTTCCGTGACATCATCTTGACCTCGTGGTGGACCTTGGTGACGAGGGGGCACACGGCATCGATCACCACTGCGGCGCGGTCACCGGCAGCTGCGACGACCTCGGGCGAGGAGCCGTGGGCCGAGAGCATGATCGGGGCACCTTCGGGCACATCGGCGATGTCGTCGACAAAGACGACGCCAACCCGCTCGAACGCCCTCACCACCCACTCGTTGTGGACTATCTCGTGATAGCAGTAAACGGGCCCATCGAAGATCCTGGTCATCCAGGTGAGGGCCTTGATCGCCATCTCCACTCCGGCACAGAAGCCTCTTGGCTCGGCGAGGAGCACTCTTTCAACGGTCATCAGCCTTCATGGTAGGTCTGTGCTGTGCCCACAAACATTCGCCGTCGTGGACTCAGCACCAGCCGGCTCAGTCAGGACTTTGCCCGAATCAGCCCGAGAAGACGTTCGACGACCTCGTCGAACGTCAGCTCCGATGTGTCGACGACCACAGCCCCGTCGGGAATCACCAACGGCGACGCCGCTCGTGTCGAGTCGAGCCGGTCTCTGCGGTTCAGGTCGGCGAGCACAGCCTGGTAGTCCTCGCCGGTTTCCAGGGCTCTTCGAAGCGCCCTCTCCTCGGCTGAGGCATCGAGGTAGATCTTCAAGTCGGCGTCGGGGAAGACGACCGAACCGATGTCACGGCCTTCAACGACGCCGTTGCCCGCGTGCCGCTCGATCCACGCCCGTTGCTCTGCGACGAGGAGTCGGCGGACAGAAGGATGTGCCGAGACGGCCGAGACCGCTGCCGTCACCTCCTCTTCCCGTATCGCTTCGGAGACGTCCTGTCCGTTGAGGTACATGTGGCCGGACTCCTGGGCGAATCTCTTGTCAGCGACTACATCGACCACCATCGCCTCGTCGTGCGGGTCAGATCCCGCCTCGACGACAGCGAGAGTCGCGGCTCGGTAGTAGGCGCCCGTATCGAGATGAGGCAGACCCGCCTTGTGGGCGACGACCCGGCTGACCGTGCTCTTACCGGTCCCACCCGGCCCATCGATTGTGACGATCACGCCCTGCTGACTCTCAGTAACACGGGCGAGGAGCATAGAGGCGGTGGGAGAGCCATCCGGCTCCGGAGGGGTTGTCCGACTTGGGGGGAATTCGGACAATGGGGGCGAAGTCGGAGTCCGGGACCCTCCCACCGCGTCGGAAACATAGCGGGCGTGGCGGCGCTCTGACGACTTATGAGGAGAGAAGATCCAAAAATTTCCAGAAGTCGGGCCATGTCTTGTCAACGACGTGGGGAGAAGCGACGGAGACGCCTTCCACGGCTGTCCCGGCACACGCCA
>Ga0299907_10003447_pt1 | contig 10114 bp, 12 predicted proteins | sample RVTome_16_FD_198680 | JGI IMG/M metagenome (GOLD analysis project Ga0299907, IMG submission 198680) | Soil microbial communities from uranium-contaminated site in the Upper Colorado River Basin, Wyoming, United States - RVT152D67 (version 2) ... | reverse complement strand
CCGGCCTCGGTGGTGTCGGCGGCGCCGTGCTCGGCGCGGCCGTCACCGCGGTGTTCGCGACAACCCGGGACTGGCCGTTGGCCCTGCCGGCCTGGGTTCTCGCCGGTGCTGCGGGGGCGACGGTGCTAGTCGGGGCCCTCGCGGGGGCGTACCCGGCAACCCGGGCGGCCCGGATGTCGCCGACAGCGGCGCTGTCGACCGTCTAGCCCTCCCGTGGGCGCCGGCGATCCCGGTTGCGCCAGCAGGCCGCGTGCCAGTGCCGCCGCTCCCCTACGCCGCCGCCGGAGCGAGTCCCGCCGTCGACCGGCCAGGCGACGACGTGCGGCGTCGCCGGTGGGATGAGCTGATCGCAGCCGGGACAGCGGTACGGCTTGGTCGCGCTGCTCCCGGTGAGCCGGCGCACCACCCAGTCGCCGTCGGGCCTATGCAACGAAGAAGCCGCCGAACCGGTGGCCGTGGCGGTTGCTGACCGATCCGTCTGCGGCCCCCGAACTCACCGACGTCCCCGTTGGGCGTTCCTTGAGTTGCACGCGGACAGGCGGCGGTATGACGCGGCTCGAACTTCCTGTCGTGCCGAATTGAGGACGATGGCATGGTGGGCCCAAGAACGATGGCTGGACATGAGCGCCGAGTCGGCTCATCTCGAGGAGCGGAGGCGGCATTGTACGGACCCAGAGTCGAGCCGCTCGGCGTTGACAATGGGTGAATCCACTCATCGACACGGGTGAGCGGTTGGGTGTGCTGACCGATGTGTGGTGCGGTACACCGTACCTAGCGTCGGTGGCATGACCACACAGCACATCGAGACCCTGATCATCGGCGCCGGCCAGGCCGGCCTGTCCACCGGCTACCACCTGAAGCAGCTCGACCGGGAGTGCCTGATCGTCGACGGGCTCGACCGGATCGGAGACAACTGGCGCCGTCACTACGACAGCCTCAGGCTGTTCACCCCGTCCCGGGCCAACAGCCTGGATGGCACGCCGTTCCCCGGCGATCCGTGGGCGTTCCCGACCAAGGACGAGTTCGCTGCGTACCTGGAGTTGTACGCCGTCGAGCACGACCTCCCCGTCCGGATGCGGACCCGGGTCGACCGGCTGACCGCCCGCGAGGTCGGCGGGTTCACCGTCACCCTGGGGGCAGAGGAGGTCACCTGCGGGAACGTCGTGGTGGCCACCGGTACTTTCGGTCGTACGCCGCAGATCCCGGCCTTCGCCACCGAGATCGATCCCCATATCCGGCAGGTCCACTCCAGCGAGTACCGCCGCCCCTCTCAGCTGCCCGACGGGCCGGCGCTGGTCGTCGGCGCCTCGCACAGCGGGTTGGATATCGCCTACGAACTGGCCGAGACCCGGCCCACGACGCTCGTCGGACCCGACCGCGGGAACGTCCCCCTCGAGTGGGGCTCGCGGCGGTTCCGCGCGGCGTTCCCGGCTATCGAGTTCGCCTTCAAACACGTGCTCACCCGGCGTACGCCGATGGGACGTAAGACGATGCAGCAACTCCGCCACCATGGTGTCCCGCAGTTGCGTGTCAAGCGCCACCACCTCGGCGCGCGGGACGTGGACTGGATCACCGAGCACGTCGTGGGCGTCGCCGAGGCGCTGCCGTGCCTCGGGGACGGGCGCACCTTCGATGTCGCGAGCATCGTCTGGGCCACCGGGTTCCGGCAGGTCTACGACTGGATCGACCTCCCGCTGCCGATCGAGGACGGCTGGCCGGTGGAATACCGCGGCGTGGTCGACTCGGTGCCGGGCCTTTACTTCTGCGGCCTGGCCTTCCAGTACTGCTTCGCCTCGGGCGAGGTCAACGGCGTGGGCCGCGACGCGGCGTACCTCGCTAACCAGATCGCGGCTCGAACGGCGGCCCGTGCCCCCGCTGCCGCCTGACGATGCGCGACCGCTACCGAGAAGGATTCTCGATGAAAACCACACTCACCAACCGATCCAGGATCACCGACGAGACCCCTGGGGCCAAAGCGAGAGCGCTTGTCGTCGCTGCCGGCCCGGTGTTGCTGACCGCCGCGCTGCTGTGGCACCCGCCGCTTCCCGGCCGACTGCCCGACAGCGCCGGCGTGGCCGAGGCCGCCTCGGCGGGCATCATGCGGTGGGGACTCTCCCATGTGGCCGCTGCTCTGGCCTCCGGCGCGGTCGCCGTCGCGTTCGTGGCGGTGCGCGGGTACCTTCGCGAGCGCGGCGACGGCTCGGTCAGCGCGGTCGGGCTCGGGCTGGTGCTGATCGGGAGCACCCTGTTCGCCATGCTCCCCGGGATGGAGTTCGCTGTTGTCGCGGCGCATGAGACCGGAGCCGACCTCGCGGAGACCCAGGCCGCCCTGGAGTCGTGGTTCGTGCCGATTCTTGTCGTCGCTGCGGTGACCTTCGCGTTCGGCACCGTCCTCTTCGCGGTCGCTGTCGCCCGCGCGGCGTCGTTCGCCCGGCTCCCCACGATGATCGTCGCCGGCGCCCTGGTGGTCTTCGGGCTCTCTCGGGTCGTCCCGGTCGGGGTCGTTCAGTTCTACGTGCAGTCGGTGGCGGCGGTGGTGGCATTGCTGCCGTTGGCGGTTGCGATTGGCGCCGCGCGACAGGGGGCCGGTACCCGTTGACACTCGCTGCCTGATCATCCCGCGGACCTCGCGCACGGACTACTAAGCTCGAATCGAGGTGGTGCGCGATAAGCGTGGTCGACGATCTGCACCGGGCCCGTGAAGCCTACGAGCGCCGCGAGTGGGTGGCGGCGTACCGGGCACTGTCGGATCTGGACGACACCCACCTGCGGGCGGACGACTTCGCTGCCCTGGCGATCACCGCGTTTCTCCTGGGCCACCGCAACGACTGTGTCCAGGCGTTGCAGCGTGCCTACCAGGCCGAACTCGACGAGGACGACACCCTGGGTGCGGTCCGCGCGGCGTACTGGTTGGCGATGACTCTGTGGCAGGGCGGGGAGCTCGCCATCGGCAACGGCTGGCTGGCCCGGGGCGAGCGGCTGCTCGAGGGAGTCGCGGAGGATGTGGTGGAGCGCGGCTATCTGCTCGAGCGGGCCACGTTCGGGCACGTCGCCAAGGGGGAGTTCGCGGAGGCGGCCGCCGCCGCGCCGAGGGTGACCGAGTACGGCCGACGCTTCGGCGACCCCGACCTGACCGCCATGGGCCTCCACATGGAGGGCCGGCTGACCATTTCCTCGGGTCGGGTCGCCGACGGGCTGCGTCTCCTCGACGAGGCGATGGTCTCGGTCCTGGCCGGTGAGGTCTCACCCATCTTCTCCGGGGTGATCTACTGCTCGTGTGTCGAGGCCTGCCAGCAGGTCTCCGACTTCGGCCGGATGGGGGAGTGGACCCATGCGCTGACCAGCTGGTGCGACAGCCAGCCCGGCCTGGTCGCGTTCACCGGTCAGTGTGCGGTCCACCGTGGCCAATTGATGCGACTGCACGGCGCCTACCGTGACGCGATCAGCGAGCTCGAACATGCGGTGGGGCGGTACGCCGCGGCAGGGGGAAGTCCCGCAGTCGGACAGGCCCACTACGAGCGTGGCGAGGCGCTGCGCATCAGGGGGGAGTACGACGCTGCCCAGGCCGCCTACACGGAGGCAGCCGCATACGGCCACCCGGCCCAGCCCGGCCGGGCGCTGCTGTGGCTGGCTCGCGGCCGACCAGATGCGGCGTCGGCTGCGATCCACCGCGTGGTGGCCGAGGTGCAGGAGCCCGTGCACCGGTCGCAGATGCTGCCGGCTGCTGTCGACGTGCTGGTAGAAGTGGGGGAGATCGAGGACGCCGCAGCCTTGGCGGACCAGCTCTGCGGGTTCGGATCGGCCTTCGGCTGCACCGCGCTCCAAGCGGCCGGCGAGTACGCCAGAGCATCGGTCGCCGTCGCGCGTGCCGAGGCCGAGGACGCGCTCGCGGCCGCCCGGAGCGCTGCCGACGCCTGGGCCCGGTTGTCCGCGCCGTACGAGGTGGCCCGGTGTCGCGTGCTGATCGGACGTGCGCTCCGACTCCTCGGCGACGCGGAGTCGGCGGTGGCAGATCTGGCGGAGGCACGGAGGGCGTTCGCGGGTCTCGGTGCCGCGCCGGCCGAGCACGATGTCACCGTACTCCTGGGGGATGCGCGGGCGCCCGGCGGCTTGAGTCCGCGTGAGATCGAGGTGCTGCGGCTGGTCGCCGCGGGCAAGAGCAACCCCGAGATCGCGGCGGCGCTGGTGCTGTCGGAGAAGACGGTCGCCCGGCATTTGTCGAACATCTTTGCCAAGCTCGACGTCGGGTCCCGGACTGCGGCAGCGGCGTTCGCGTTCGAGCATCACCTAGTCTGAGCCGCGACCCACACGCACGGACATGCCGCAGATGGCGTGCGCTGCGGCCATCCGGGACTGCCGCCGACAGGTAAACCGGTCGGCGTAGCGTCCACCCTGTAGGGCGGGCGGACATCTAGCATCGCCTGCGTGACCGATCCCACGCCCTACCTTCACTTTCCAGGAACTGCTCGCGATGCGTTGACCTTCTACGGCGAGGTCTTCGGCAGCCCGGTTCAGTTGCACACGTTCGCCGACTTCGACAGAACCGACGGCCCGGCCGATGTTATCGCCCACGGCTACTTGAGGGAGGGGCCAGTCGCTCTCTTCGCCGCCGACGTAGCTGGCGACGATCCCCCGGTGCGGTGCGAAGGCATGATGCTCGCTCTCCTTGGCACGGCGGCCCCGGACACCCTGAACAAGTGGTTCTCCAGCCTCTCTGAGGGTGGACGAGTCGTGGAGGAGCTGCAGACCCGGCGTGGGGAGCCTCTGACGGGCACTTGATCGATAGGTACGGGCTGCACTGGCTCATCGGCTTCGAAGGCGACGACAGCGCCTGAACGCCCCCCCAGCCGGCACCAGAACGGCGGGCCCCCACGTAGCGGTCGGCACCGCAACGCCCTGTCATGCCGCCGAGAGGGAAGCGCGGTCATGCCGATGCCAACGCGTTGGCGTCGACCGAGGCTCGCCGGGCGCCACGTTGCGCTGACCTTATGCTTTCAGCACGAAGATGAACTCCTCGATGCCGTCGTCGGGCGCAGGCGCCTCCTCCTCCTGCACGCGATCGCGCCGAAACCCACACTTTTCCAGGACGCGGATCGAGCCCACGTTGTGCACCGCAACATGGGCGTACAGCGGCCGGATCGACACCTCGTCCACGAGCAGGGCGAGCGCCTGTGTCGCGACGCCGCGGCCCCACCACTCGCGTCCGACCCAGTAGCCGAGTAGTTGCTGCCCATTCTCCTGCCAACTGCCGATGTTGCCGGCCACCATGCCATCCGCAACGATGGTGCGCACAACCAGGGTGTCGTCGGCGCGGACTTTCGCCCAGTGCGCCGCAAACTGATCCTTGTCGCGAGCGGGAAACGCCGCCATCTCGACCGCCTGCGGATCCGCCTGGTGGTCAAAGAACACGTCGAGATCCCAGTCTTCGACACTCCTGAGACGCACCGCGGGTGTCGCGTCGTGAACCCCGGTCATGTCCAGTCAATCCTCGCCTCGGTCCTTGCGTCGACCGTGAGTGCGCGGGCGGCGCTCGAGACCGACTACCGCCAGGCATCCACCACCTCGACAGACGGTCCCAACTATTTCACCGACCACCGACACTATGGTTCCCGCAACGTCCTGATCTGCCGCCGAGCGCTCAATCGGTGGCGCATATGTCCCATGCCTTCGGGTCAGGATGAGCAGTATCTCCGTCCGGTTGGGCATGGTTGCGGTTGAAGCTCCGAAGGGTAGGGTCGCGGACCTGATCGCAGCTGACGGTAGGGGTTCGTCTGATGGCGAGGAGTTACTGGCTGGATCTTTTCACGGGAACAACGTGGGAGGAGTTCCTGGCGGCAGGCGGAGAGGTGTCCGGCTTCCGTGAGCGCCGGTGGAAGTCGGTCCAGCGGATCAAGCCGGGCGACTACCTACTCTGCTACCTGACCGGTGTGTCTCGGTGGATCGGGGTGCTCGAGGTCGTCTCCGAGCCGTTTCGGGACAACACGCCGATCTGGAAGGACGAGGAGTTCCCATGCCGGGTTCGAGTACGGCCAGTGGTGACGTTGACACCGGAAACGGCAGTGCCCGTCTTCGAATTGCGCGACCAGCTCAGTGCCTTCCAGAATCTCAAGAACCCGAACGCCTGGACCGGACACTTCAGGGGTTCCCCGGTGCGCTGGAAGGTCGCAGACGGCGAGGCTGTCGTCACTGCGGTCCAAGAGGCTGAAAAGAATCCGATCAAACGGCCGGTGGACGCGGCGAAGCTCTCCCGACGCCCTCGTGCGCTCAAAGCGGCGATCGGGCCGGTGACCGTACCGGACAGCGAGGAGTCCGCGGAGGACCATGAGCTTGCGCCCAGCGAGAGCATTGCTGCCAGGGAACCAACGGTCCACACCGAGATGCAGTGGGGCCTACTCAGGCTGGGCAGCGACATGGGTCTGGATGTGTGGGTGGCCCGCAACGACCGCAGCAAGGAGTGGGTCGGACACCGGTTCAGCGACCTGGCACGGCTGCGTGCCGAGCTGCCACACCAGTTTGATGAAGCCACCAACCGCACCGTCGAGTGATCGACGTGCTCTGGCTGGACGGCGACGCCATCGTGGCAGCATTTGAAATCGAGAGCACGACATCGATCTACTCGGGTCTGCTCCGGATGGCAGACCTGCTGTCTATGCAACCCAACCTCAACATCCCGCTGTACCTCGTCGCCCCGGACGAGCGCCGGCAGAAAGTCTTCACCGAGGTCAACCGGCCGACCTTCTCCCGATTGTCCCCGCCGCTGGTCGACGTCTGCCGGTACATCGCCTTCTCCACGCTGCGCGATCACCTCGCACAGGTGAAGTCGTTCATCCGATACTTGAAACCGCAGTTCCTCGACGAGCTGTCGGAGGCCTGCGTCATCGAGGATGACTAACGGCCAAACCTGATGGGCCGCCGACACTGGCCATGTCCTCACATGACCCTGGTTGCGCGGTCCTGCCGATGATCGTGCGAACCGTGACCCGGCGTGAGACTTCAGCGGCGTTTCCATCCGGCGAGTCGCAAGATCAAGCAGGTACATAGGTCAACCTGATTACATCCTCGCCAATCCGATCATCGGCCATGAGGCGGAGAGGCGGCCGGGGTCCGGCGAAATACGGCTTGCCGTGACCAAGCACGACGGGGTGCAGGTAGATTCGATACTCATCAATCAGGCCAAGTTCAGTGAGGCTTTTCGCCAACTCTGGGCCAGCAACTTCGATCTCCCCGTCACGCTCGGCCTTCAACTCGAGGATCGCGCCCTCAAGATCATCCTCAACAAGCCTGGCGTTGGGGCCAACCGACCTCAGCGAGCGCGAGACGACCCATTTCGGCTGGTTCCGCCACGCCGTCGCGAAGGCGCGTTCGCCGGCGTCCCACTCAGGATGATCGTCGTCCCAGTAACGCATGACCTCATACATTCGGCGACCGTACACACAGCCCGCCTGCGCCCGAGCCTCCTCGATGAAGTGGCGGAACAGCGTAGGGCCTGGCGCAAACGCCATATGGTCGACGTAGCCGTCCAAGGACTGGTTCATTCCGAACACGAGCTTGGCCATGCGCGATTCCTTCCTCAGGCGGCCCCACGGATCTGTCCTCCAATTCCCAGCAGCACAACTATGGCGCTGCTCGTGGTCATCGTCTATCGAACGCCCTCATCAGCCGCTCTTGGCGCTACGGTGACGCCGTGACGACCAACGGTGCGCTTCGTGCACGACTGCTCGCGCAGGCATGGGCTGAGATTCGTGGATTGACGGTGCAAGGCGTTCGAGGCATCCCCGCTGCGGTTCGAGCCGTCGATGCCGGTGCTTCACCCGAGGACGTTGCGACTGCGATGACCGCCGCCGCATATGAGGCGGTGTTCCGGCTGCTCTTTCTCCTCTCGGCCGAGCATGCAAAAGAGGGTGACGGTTCATTCAGTACTGGTTGGGCGGTCGTCGCCGTCGACTTGCTGGAGACCGGCAAGGCCGTGCCGGACGCCGAGAGACCTCTCGAGTTCCTGCACGAAGACTTGCTCACCGCAGACCCCACGGGCCAGGAGGGCCAAGACCTCTTCCGCTGAGCGAAGTGTCCGGGTGACGTCCTCAATTGCAGCGTTGAGCATGGCCGACTGGCGGCGGAGTGATGCACCCTTGCCGCACCGTCCAAATGTCCGCCGTGCCCTGCCGGGCGCCACATGAGGATCGACCGGGGTCAGCTCTTGTTCAGCTCCTCGGCAAGCATGACGATGATGCCGCTGGGGCCGCGGACGTAGGTGAGCTTGTACACGTCCCCATAGGTCGCCACGCCGCGCAGCGGGTGGCAGCCGTGCCTCGCGGCGATCTCGAGGGCACCGTCGATGTCGTCGACCGAGAAAGCCACGCGATGCATGCCGATCTCGTTAGGGCGGGTGGGCGCCGTCTCGATCGCGTCGGGGTGGATGTACTCAAAGAGCTCGAGACGACCGTTGCCGTCTGGTCTGGAGCATGGCGATGTTGGCGTGGTTGCCGTCGAGGCCGACGGCTGTGTCGGTCCACTGTCCACTGACCGCGTCACGGCCGAGGACGGTAAGCCCGAGGTCGGTGAAGAAGGCGATCGTCGCTTCGAGGTCGCGGACGGCGATCCCGACGTTCTCGAGTTTGATGGGCATGCGTTGCACGCTATCGAGTCAAGCGCGATTCGCTCGAGTCGGCTGGCTGCCGGTTCCGGCTCGGCCGGTCCAGGGACCATTTCGCAGAGTCCAGCCTCCGGTTCTCGGTCTACCTCTGGTACCTTGCCCGGAGCGCGTCCCCCGCGACCAGCGGCTTGCGAGACAGATGCTGGATGAGTCCGCCGGCGGCGGAGTTACGCAGCCGCTCACGCGGCGGAATGACGCAGGCGGCGCCGACCACCCAGGGGCTGCGTGGGCTACTGTCCGGCCAGCCCGGCTACGACTGGGGCGAACACTTCGGCGAAGTCGGCACCGAAGACGAAGTAGGAGTAGCCGATCTCCTCCCGCCGCCGCTGGATCTCGTCGGCCGCGGCCGACGAGTCATCCGGGAGTATGGCCAGCGAGTCCGCCTCGCGCAGCGCAGCCGGGTCGGTGTCCCGCACGGACGCCATGAACGGTGCGACAGTGTCGCCGATGACTGGCACGTGGAGCGCGAGCTCGACGTCCCGTACGGCGCGGAAGTCGCGTGCCAGTCCCGCGACTTCGGCACGAGTCGCACTCGACAACACTGCGAAGGTGACCGTGTCGGCGACCTCGACGGCCAGCGCTTGGGCCTTCGGCCCACGAACGGCCATCACCACCGGCGTGTGAAGATCGGGGCCGTCCAGGTCTCGCAGCGCCGTGACGGTCTCACGCACCTGGGCCAGCCGCTCCCCCGGTGGGACCACGGGCATCCCGAGCTCGCGGAGTTCCTCCTCGATCCCTGGCCGGCCGGTGCCGATGCCCATCTCGAAGCGACCGTCGGTGAGCACCGACAGCGAGTGCGCCTCCCATGCAGTGCTCCAGGCCGGGCGCAGTGGGGAGGCGTACACCCAGGTTCCGACGTGCAGGTCTGCCTGGGCCGCTGCGAAGGCGAGCGTCGGGCCGGGCGCAGGCTGCCATTGCGGTACATCGGGCATCAGCAGCGTCGAATAGCCGCTGTCGGCGATGCGGCGCACCCGGTCCCGCCACCTGGGCAGGTCAGTCATCAGCGGGGCCACGACCCCGAATCGGAACGGTCTGCTCATGCCTGGACTCCTCTTGCAAGCGCGCGACTCACATGGGCGACGCCGGAGCGAAGTTCTGCATCCCAGCGGGATCCAACTCTGTCGGACACACCCGCCTCGAGTGTTAAGTGACTCGTGGTCGTCGAGCGCGTGACCACGCGGCTGAAGCGCGCCAGCGTCAGTCCTCTCCGGCTGGACACCGACGCGGAAAACCTCGCTCGACGAGTCGTACCGGCTGGCGGCGGAATGACGCTCCGGTCGGATCGCGGCATGAGCGGGCGCCCGCGGAGCTGCTCTGTTCGCTCATCGCTGGGCCGACGGAGCCTCCTGAACCGACAGCTTGTCGAGGTCGCGCACGCAGAAGCCGTGGTGGGCCCACTCCTCGTTGAGGACGGTGCCGACGCACTGCCGCACCGACCGCCCCTTGGCGTACGGGGGCCAC
>Ga0299907_10003446_pt1 | contig 10115 bp, 8 predicted proteins | sample RVTome_16_FD_198680 | JGI IMG/M metagenome (GOLD analysis project Ga0299907, IMG submission 198680) | Soil microbial communities from uranium-contaminated site in the Upper Colorado River Basin, Wyoming, United States - RVT152D67 (version 2) ... | reverse complement strand
TGAACAAGGCGATGGAGGCGATGGGCGGCGACATCGTGAAGACCTTCCGCATTTACGAGAAGGTGCTAGCTCCGCGGACATCCGTGTCCGCGTCTTGATTGGCTAGCGAGCATCCTGCTCGCGTGAGCGCGGGCTTCGCCCGCTCTGGCCACACCCCGGAGTAGACTCGCCGCCTTGACCGAGCCAGAGCACGTCGACGCCCTGCCCGTCCTAGCCGAGGTCTCGGAGGTGCGGCCCGTGGAGCAGCCTCCGATGACGCTCGCTCGGCGCATCGTTAGCCTGCCGGCGCCCGTGCTCGCGGCCACAGGAGGTTTCCTGGCGGGCGTTGCGACCTTCGTCCTGTTCCGTTTGCGCCCGTCGCGCCGCAAGGTCAAGATCGGGAGCCGACGTGGCAAGAAGATCGAGATCGCCGAGTCGCGCTCCTTCTTGGTGGACATCCACCTGCTGAAGCGCTGAACGTCTCCCTACAGCGCGATTTCGTTCCCCCAGGCCCTTATCGGCTGCCGCGCGCTTCTCGCTGCGGACTGCTCCGGCGGCGCGGCTCGGGGGTCGTGCGCTGGCTGCATTTCCGCGACCAGCCGGTCATCACGCGGGCGTGGCCTGGTCCCAGCGTGATTCGGGTCGCTGCCGACGCGCGCTGCCGTGAGGCCGCGCTTTATGGGCTTGAGAGGATGGCCTTCCTGTGCGGTCTGGAGCAGGATCTCTCCTCGTTCCACGAGCGCTTCCGCCGCGACCCCCTGCTGGGGCAGGTCATCAGGAGGTGGCCGATGATCCGCCCCGAGCGCAAGGCGGAGCCGTTCGAAGCGCTCGCATGCGCGATCACCGAGCAGCTGATCGACGGCGAGCGCGCTTACGAGATCCAGCGGCGGCTGATCCGGCGGTGGGGGAGGCGGAGCGCCTGCGGCGAGTGGCGCGACGCGCCCACGCCGGAGGCGCTGGCGGGGTGCGCGCCGGCCGAGCTGGCCGCATGCGAGCTCGCGCCGAAGCGCGCGCTCGCGCTGGTCAAGGTCGCGCGCGAGGTCGCCGCCGGGCGAATCGACCTGGACGAGCATGAGCCCGCCTGGCTGCGCCTGCGCGCGATCCGCGAGGTCGGCTCGTGGACGGTCGAGAAGCTCGCGCTCGAAGGCCAGGGCCGCGACGACATGCTGCCCGCCGGGGACCTCGCCTACGTGAAGATCGTCGGCCGCCTCGCCGGGCTCGGCCGCAGGGCGACCGAGGACGAGGTGCGCGACTTCTTCGAGCCCTACGCGCCGTTCCAGGCGCTGGCGGGCACCTACGTCATCGCGGGCCGCCGCGCGCTACTGCGCGACGCCCCGCCCCGCTGGGCCACCGGGCGGATGCCGCCGGCGCTGGGCTCCGCCGCCGCCTAACGCAACGAACGTCCCGGACTGCGCGCTATAGCCGGTACTCAGGGACGTTCGGTGCGAGCTAGGGGCCCTCGCCGGGCAGGTACTCGTTCGTGAAGGCGTCCTCGGCGTCGATCAGGTTCTCGAGCAGCTCGTTGTCGCGCATCCAGCGGGCGAAGTCGTTCCACTCGGCCGGGTCCTGCCAGCCGTAGGGCTTGCCCTGCGGCGGCTGGAAGAGCGGCAGGGTCACGTCCAGGACCGCGCGCTGGAGGCGCGGGTCGAGGTCGCGGTTGGCGTCGAGGAGGCCCTTCAGGGCGCGGTCCGGGTCGCGCCGCAGGTCGTCCACGCCGCGCTCGAGCGCGGCGACGAAGCGCTTGATCCGGTCGTCCTCGTGGTCTGAGTTCGCGACGAGGACGAGCTCGTCGTACGTCGGCACGCCCGCCTGCTCGATCCGGAGGATCTGCGGGTCGCGGCCTCGGAGCCTCAGATCCGTGCCCTCGTAGTTCCAGAACGCGCCGAGGACGGCGTCGACCTTCTTCGCGAGCAGCGCGCCTGAGAGGTTGAACCCGACGCCCCGCTCCTCGACCTTCGCGCCGGCCTGCTTCGCGATCGCGGACAGATACGCCGACTGGTAGTCGATCCCGGCGGTGCCCACGACCTTCCCGTCGAGGTCCTCCGGCCGCCGGATCCCGGCCTGGGGCAGGGAGATGATCGAGGTCAATGGCACCTGCACCAGTGCGCCGACCGCGTGCGCCGCGAGCCCCTGATCACGTGCGCGCAGCACCTCGGGCTCGTAGGAGATCGCCAGGTCGACGCGCCCCGCCACGACCTGCTTGAGCGGTGCCGCCGGGTCGCCGGGTGGCACGCGGATCTCGACTTCGAGGCCGACGTCCTCGAAGTGTCCGCCCGCCTCCGCCGCGTAAATCGCTGCGTGGTCGGCGTTCGGGAACCAGTCGAGCATCAGCTCGAGCGGCTCGGGCGAGCCCGGCTCGATCTTCTCCTCCTTCTCACCGCACCCGGCGGCCAGCGCGCAGATCACAGCGAGGGGTACGAGTAGTCGTCTCAAGTCTTGGTCCTCCAGGGAACGGCCACGCGCTCGGCCAGCGACACGAGCGCGAACAGGCTCACGGCCATGACGGTCAGGATCACGACGCCCGCGTACACGCGCGGCGTCTCGAGCTGGTTGTTCCCCAGGAATATCAGGCGGCCGAGTCCCTCGTCGGCTCCCGCCAGCTCTCCGAACACCGCCCCGATGACCGCCACCGAGGCGCCGATCCGCAGGCCGCTGAAGAAAGCGGGCAGTGCCGCGGGCAGCTCGACGCGGGTCAGGCGGAATGCGCGGCTCGCCCCCAGGCTCTGCATCAGCTTCAGGAGATCGGCCTCGACCGAGCGCAGCCCGTCGAGCAGCCCGACCGCGATCGGGAAGAACGAGATCAGCGCCACGAGCGCGAGCTTCGGCCCGATCCCGTAGTCGAACGCGAGAACGAAGATCGGCGCCAGCACGAAGATCGGGACCGCCTGGGAGGCGACGAGCAGCGGGTAGGCGGCGTCGCGCAGCGGCCGTACCAGGTGCATGGCAACGGCGAGCGCGAACGCGGCGGCGATCGCGATCGCGAGCCCGAGCAGCACCTCGATCAGCGTCACCCAAGCGTTGTCGAGCAGGAGTTCGTGGTCGTCGCGCACGGCCTGCCACGTCTCGGATGGCGAGGCGAGCAGGAGGTCGTCGACCGAGTCCCAGCTCGCCACCCACCACCACGCCCCGAGCGCGATCAGCAGCAGGCCGACCGCCGGAAGCACGCGCTTCAGCATCCGAGTGCCTCCAGCGCCTCTTCCTTGAGCTCGACGAACGCCGAATCGGTAATGGTCTCGCGCCGCGGACGGGGACGCGGCAGCCGCACCTCGAGCTCGGCGACCACGCGGCCGGGCCGCGGCGACATCATCGCGACGCGGTCGGCGAGGTACAGCGCCTCCTCGACGTCGTGTGTGACCAGCAGCGTCGTGCGCGGCTCGGCCCCGAGCGCGTCCGCGAGCCACGACTGCATCTCCCCCCGCGTCAGGGAGTCGAGCGAGGCGAACGGCTCGTCGAGCAGCAGCAGCGGCCGCCCGGGGAGGAGGGTGCGCAGGAACGCAACGCGCTGCCTCATCCCGCCCGAGAGCTCGTACGGCGGCGTCCGCTCGAACCCGCCCAGCCCGAAGCGCTCGAAGAGCGGCGCGGCGCGGCGGCGCGCCTCCCCACGCCGGGTGCCACCGGCCTCGAGCGCGAGCGCGGCATTCCCGAGCGCGTCGCGCCACGGCAGCAGCAGGTCCTTCTGCGGCATGTACGAGGCGAGGGGCGCGTCGACGACCCCCGCGTCGGGCTGCTGAAGCCCGGCCACGAGCTCCAGGAGGGTGGACTTGCCGCAGCCGGACGGGCCGACGATCGCGACGATCTCGCCCTCACCCACGGCCAGGTCGACACCCGCGAGCGCCTCCACCTGCCCGAAACGCCGCTCGACGCCGCCCAGCTGGACGGCGGCGGTCTCCTTCACGAGAGTCGACTGCAACTGGCTCCCTTCGCGCGCATTACCGCACAGGTTCGAAGGGTCAGCACCGGGGTCCTGGGGTGCTATCTCAGCCCGCCTCCGCGAGCCCCCCTGTTACGACGCAGCAGTCTACGCCACCTCTATACTGCTTACTCCTCGTAAGTAGCTATGGAAACGAAAGCCGAGATGCCCACCACACTTCTGCTCGTCCCGCTGGAAGACGTCGTCGTGTTCCCGAACATGAGCGTCACGCTGCCCGTCGACGTCGGTGACGAAGAGCGCGTCCTCCTCGTGCCGCGCCACGAGAACGCGTACGCGGAGGTGGGCACCGTGGCCGAGGTCGGCGCCCAGATCAGGCTGCCGGGCGGCGGCCGCGCGGTCGAGCTCGACGGCGTCCACCGCGGCGTCATCGGCGCGGCACGCCCCGACCCGAGCGGGGCACTGCGCGTCGAGGTCGACGAGCGGCCCGACGACGAACCGCGCGACGGCCGCACGCGCGAGCTGGAGCGCGAGTACCGCGCGGTGGTCGAGGAGATCCTCGAGCACCGCGCCCTGCGGGGTGACCCCTCCGGGGACACCCCTCGGGTGGACGGCCGCATCGCGGCCTTCCTGCGCTCGATCTCCGAGCCCGGGCCGCTCGCGGACACCGCCGGGTACTCCCCCGACCTCACCTTCGAGCAGAAGGTCGAGCTGCTCGAGACGATCGGCGTGACCGACCGGCTCGTGTTGGCCGTGAAGCTCCAGAGCGAGCGCTTGGCCGAGATGCAGGTGCGCAAGCGCATCCGCGACGACGTCGAGAGCGGGGCGCAGAAGCAGCAGCGCGAGTACTTCCTTCGCAAGCAGATGGAGTCGATCCGCAGGGAGCTCGGCGAGGACGAGGGCTCGGTCGCCGATGAGTATCGCGCGAAACTCGAGGAGGCCGGCATGCCGGACGCCGTGCGCGAGCAGGCCGAGAAGGAGCTCGCGCGGTTCGAGCGGATGGGCGACTCCTCGGGCGAGAGCTCGATGATCCGCACCTACCTCGACTGGCTGATCGCCGTGCCGTGGTCGAAGCGCTCCGAGGAGCGGCTCGACCCGAACCATGCGCGCGAGGTGCTGGACGCCGACCACGCCGGGCTCGAGGACGTGAAGGACCGGATCACGGAGTACCTGGCGGTGCGCAAGCTGCGCCAGGACCGCGGTATCGAGTCGGATACCCCTTCGGGGCACAGGCAAGCGTCCGGCGCGATCCTCACGCTGATCGGCCCGCCCGGAACCGGCAAGACCTCGATCGGCGAGTCGATCGGGCGCGCCACGGGCCGCGAGTTCGTCCGGATGTCGCTCGGCGGCGTGCGCGACGAGGCCGAGATCCGCGGCCACCGGCGCACCTACATCGGCGCCCTGCCCGGCCGCCTCGTCCGCGCGCTGCGCGATGCGGGGACGATGAACCCGGTGATCATGCTCGACGAGGTCGACAAGGTCGGCGCCGACTGGCGCGGCGACCCCTCGTCCGCACTGCTCGAGGTGCTCGACCCGGCCCAGAACCATTCTTTCCGCGACCATTATCTCGACGTCGAGCTCGACCTCTCGCACGTGCTCTTCATCGCCACGGCCAACGTCGCCGAGACGATCCCCGGGCCGCTGCTCGACCGGATGGAGGTCATCCGCTTCGACGGCTACACGGCCGACGAGAAGGTCGCGATCGCGCGCGGCTACCTGTGGCCGCGCCAGCTCGAGCGCAACGGGCTGCGCGCGGACGAGGTCGAGATCTCGGATGAGCTGATCGAGCTCGTCGTGGCCGAGTACACCCGTGAGGCGGGGGTCCGCAACCTCGAGCGCGAGCTGGGCACGCTGCTGCGGAAGACCGCCACGCTGATCGCGTCCGAGCAGGCCGCGGCGCCCGTCGTGATCGACACGGGCGCCGTGCGCGAGGCGCTCGGCCGGCAGAAGTTCTTCCAGGAGGCGGCGGAGCGGACCGCCGTTCCGGGCGTCGCGACCGGGCTCGCGGTCACCGGCACGGGCGGCGACGTGCTGTTCGTCGAGGCCACCGCGATGCCGGGCGGGGGCAACGGCAAGGGCGCTCTCACGCTGACCGGGCAGCTCGGCGACGTGATGAAGGAGTCGGCGCGGATCGCGCTGTCGTACGTGCGCGGCCACGCCTCCGAACTGGCGATCCCCGATGACGCGTTCGACGAGCGCGACTTCCACGTGCACGTGCCTGCGGGCGCGATCCCCAAGGACGGCCCGAGCGCGGGCATCACCATGACCACCGCGCTGGCGTCACTCCTGTCCGGGCGGCCCGTCAGGCATACGGTCGGCATGACCGGCGAGGTGACGCTGCAGGGCCGCGTGCTGCCGATCGGCGGGCTGAAGCAGAAGGTGCTCGCCGCGCACGCGGCAGGCCTCACCGACGTGATACTGCCGGAGCGCAACCGGGCCGACCTCGACGACGTACCCGAGCACGTCCGTGACGAGATGATCTTCCATCCCGTCATGACGATCGGCGAGGTGCTCGAGCTGGCGCTCGAGCCCGCGCGCGAGTCGCTAGCGGCGTAGAAGCCGGGTCCAGACGCTGCCGTTCTCGGCGGCGTCTTCCGCGAAGACCGAGATGCGCAGCCGCGGTGCCTTGGCGTTGCGCAGCCACCTGAGCGCGCGGCGACGCGGCCGTAGGTCGAACGTGCGCCTGCCCGCCTCCATCTCGAGCACGGCACGCGCGACGCGTCGCGTGCGGCGCAGGAGCCTCAGTTCCACGGTCGCGGGCTCGTCCACCATCACCTTGACGGGCAGCCTGCCGCTGTGGCGCAGCCTGCCGAGCCACCTCCGCTTGGGGAACCTGAGTTGAAGCGTGGGGCCGGCGCGGTCGTCGGGGGACGTCGTGTCGGGCTGGGAACTCGGCTCCCCGACGAGATCCGAAACCGGATCCGGATCCGGATCGTCCGGCGGGTCCGGCGGCACGACCAGCGGGTTGGCCACCGTGCCGTCGAGCTGAACCCACGCGGCCACCGAAGGGACCCCGTCGTCCAGCACGAACAGCATGTACCAGCCGGGTGGCGCGACGTTCGCCGACGGCGGGCTCCGAAGGGTGACGCCGCGAGAATGTTCGTCCTCGATCGCGAGCGGGATCAGCCGCTGATTCATGTCGTTCGCATGCGTGACGGCAGAGGGGGCGATCAGCACTGCGTCGTCGATGTCGCCCGTAGCGCCGACTTCGAACGGGACGTCCCAATCCATCTCACTGGGCGCCGACGAGATCACCGGCCTCGGTCCCTGGAAGAGATACGGCGGCGAGTAGATCTCGCCGGTCTCGGTCGACGGCTGCCCCGTGGGCGAGCTGGGGTGGCGCTCGTCGCCCGTGGAGAGCACGCGCCCGTCCGGCAACAGCAGCGCCGTGGAGTGGTATTCGCGGGTTTCCACCTGGCGCGGACCGACCGTCCACTGCCCGGTGGCCGGGTCGTAGAGCTCGACCGCGCGCTCGGGCAACGGCGAGCTGTCGTCCATGTCGTCGCCACCGATCGTGACCATCGAGCGGTCCGGCAGCAGCACGGTGTTGGCGTTCCAGCGCGTGGTCTCGAGGGCCGGGAAGCTGGACCATTGCGGCGCCGCGTCGCCGAGGTCGATCATCTCGTTGCCGGCCGCGGGGGGCTCTCCCCACGTCCGCCCGCCGATCGCGGCGACCTTGGTCGATCCCGTCGGCCCTTCCGGCAGGAGCACGGCGTTTCCGTACACCCGGTGGCTCGTGAGCTGCGGCAGGTCGGTCCACGGGTCTGCGAGGTTCCCCGGGTCGAAGATCGCTGAGTCGCCTCGGCTCGGGCCGGCCAGGAGGACCTTCCCGTCCGGCATGGTGAAAAGGTGGGGATATAGCGCGGTTGCGCGGCGCTGGTCGGGGCTGTCGAGGAGTGTGAAGCTGTTCGTCTCCGGGTCGTAGATCTCGTGGCCGTCGTTCAGCACGCGCCCAGGGGGGTCGTCGCTGAACCCGCTGACGACGAGCGTTCGACCGTCAGCCAGCAGCACCTGGGAGGGGTACCACCGCCCGTTGGATCCCGCAGGCCGCGGCAGCTCGGTCCATGTCTCCGTGCCGGGGTCGAATACGACGGCCTTGTCGAGCCCGGCCCAGCCCAGATACTCGTCGGTCTCGCTCTCGCTGCCCGAGGCGAGCGTCCCGCCGACGACGAGCAGCCGCCCGTCCGGGAGGAATGACATGCCGGAGCAGAAGATCGGGATGTTGGCCCCGCTCGCATCGGTGGGGGTGACGTCGCGGAGCGCGTCGGGCCCGTAACCCTTCGCCGGGTCCCACAGCCATGCGTAGGTGTCCGAGCCGAGGGCTCCGCCCTGCATCCCCCACATCAGGACCTTGCCCGTAGGCAGCATCGCGGCGTGGACCGCGTAGCCGGAGTAGCCCGTTGCCGTCTCGAAAGGCGGTGCCCAGCTGCCGACGTCGCTCGGGTTGTCCGCCGCCGCACGCGCGCGCGCATACTTCCTGCGCGTGGCGCGTCGCTCGCGCCGGAGGGCGCGGCGCCGCTCGGCGCGCGTCATCGCGCGCCACTCCGCGCGGGCCTTCGCCTGCGCCTTCAAGATCTTGGCGTGCTGGCGCATGTGCTCGACGCCGCCCGCCGGCTCGCCGCCCGCGGGCGGGTGGTCCGCCTGCGCCGCTGCGGGCAGCAGCAGGCCAAGCGCAACGGCGATAACCCCTGCCAAGAGACTCACCCGGCAGATATCGGGCGTTTACGGCGTTTCTTTAGCGCGTGGGGCGCTGATCGGTGAGCGCGTTCACGAAGCCCTCGAGCTGCTTCGTGGTCCAGCACTCGAAAACCCCGTCGCAATAGGGCTCGTACGCCGCCATGACCGAGTCGCCGTAGTTCCAGTAGAGCTTCGGCTCCGGGTTCATCCAGAACATCCGGCTGGCCCTCTCGGCGATCGCGCCGAAGGCCTTCGCATGCGGCTCGCGCCCGTTCGTGCGGGCATCCCCGAGCACGATCACCGTCGAGCGCGGGTCGAGGTCGTCGATCACCTGCTCGTAGAACTCGAGCCAGACGCGGCCGTAGTCGGTGTAGCCGGAGACGTCGGCGACGCCCGAGTCGGTCGCGATCGCCCGTGAGACCGCCTTGAACGACCGCTCGCGCTCGAACACCTCGGTGACCTCTGAGATCCGCTCGACGAACACGAACGAGCGCAGCTTCCGGAACGAGTCGTGCAGCGCGTGCAGCACCGAGAGGAAGAAGACGCTCGCGCTCGTGACGCTCGTCGAGACGTCGCACAGGACGAACAGCTCGGGCCGCCGCGGGCGCTTGGGCCGGTAGCGCAGGTGTAGTGGCACGCCGCCGGTTTCGAGTGACGCGCGCATCGTGCGCCGGACGTCGACGACGCGCCCGCGCCGCCGCCCGCGCATCTCGTGGCCCTGGGTCGCGAGCCGTCGCTTGAGCTGCATCACGACCCGGTGGACCGCCGCGAGGTCCTGGGTCGGGTTGGTCGGCAGCGCGCGGTCGAACTCGCGCAGCGGCCGCGCCGGCGGCAGCGCCTGCGTGCGCTCGATCATGTCTCGCTCGAGCTCGCGCCGGAGGTGGCGCTCGAACTGGCGCAGCCGCTCGCGCGGGACGGCATCCGGGTCCGGTCGCGCCGCCATCTCCTGCTCGCTCTGCCCCTTCAGCCCGAGCGTGCGCCGGATTCGCTGCACGTCGACGCCGATCACGCCGCTGCCCGTGCCTTCGCGCCCGAAGGCTGCGATCGCGAGCCGGGCCAGGTCGCGCATCTCCCCATCCGAGCCCTCGCGGACCGCGTTACGGATCTGGGCCCGCAGGCTGTCCAGGTCGAGCATGTTCTGGTCGCCCTGGTAGCCCTCGTCGTCCGCGAAGCGCTGTTCGCTCAGCCCCCGCTCGATCGCCTCGCGCTCGACCGCGCGGAAGAAGTAGCGGTCGAAGAGGATGTCGAACACCCGCCTGTCCTCCTGCGACTTCGCGAGCGTCGCGGCGAGGGCGGAGCGGAAGTCCTCCTCCGTCGTCCAGGGCACGTGCTCGAGCGCGGTGAACGCGTCGAGCAGCTCGGACGTACCGACGTGCATGCCCTCCCGGCGCAGCTCGTCGGCGAACTCGAGCAGCCGCGGCGCGAAGCCGCTAGGCCGACTGGCGTCCGATGAGGCCATCGGTGAGCTTCACCCCGACGCGCTCCGCGACCATGTCGAGGTCGGTGCGGTGCTTCACGATGATCGACATCGTGTGCTCGAGCACCGACTGGTCGATGTCCTCGGCGCCGAGCAGGAGCAGGGCGCGCGCCC
>Ga0299907_10003445_pt1 | contig 10118 bp, 15 predicted proteins | sample RVTome_16_FD_198680 | JGI IMG/M metagenome (GOLD analysis project Ga0299907, IMG submission 198680) | Soil microbial communities from uranium-contaminated site in the Upper Colorado River Basin, Wyoming, United States - RVT152D67 (version 2) ... | reverse complement strand
CAGGGCGAGCCGATCGGCACCCGTATCTTCGGGCCGGTGACCCGCGAGCTGCGCGCCAAGAACTTCATGAAGATCATCTCCCTGGCGCCTGAGGTGCTGTGATGGCTACGAAATTCAAGATCAAGAAGGGCGACAAGGTGGTTGTCATCACCGGTCGCGACAAGGGCAAGCAGGGCGAAGTCCTGCGCGTGCTGCGCGCCGAGGAGCGCGTGCTGGTCCAGGGCGTCAACATGGTGAAGCGCCATACCGCCCCGTCGCAGCTGTCGCCCGGCGGCATCGTCGAGAAGGAAGCGTCCCTTCACATTTCCAATGTGGCGCACATCGACCCGAAGTCGAACAAGCCGACGCGGGTCGGGTACAAGATTGACAAGGACGGTCGCAAGACCCGGGTCGCCAAGCGGTCCGGCGAGTCGATCGACCTCTAAGCGAAGGTCAGAGAAATGAAACCGCGCTTGCAAGAGCACTACGACAAGCAGCTGAAGGACTCCCTGATGAAGGAGTTCAGCTACAAGAATGCGATGGAAGTCCCGCGCCTCGAGAAGATCGTGGTGAACATGGGCGTCGGCGAAGCCGTGGCGGACTCCAAGAAGATCAAGTCCGCCGTCGGCGAGATGGCGCTGATCACCGGCCAGCAGCCGGTGGTCACCAAGGCCACCCAGTCGATCGCCACCTTCAAGCTGCGCGAAGGCATGCCGGTGGGCTGCAAGGTCACCCTGCGCCGCGAGCGGATGTACGAGTTCCTGGACCGCCTGGTGACGATCGCCCTGCCGCGCGTGCGCGACTTCCGCGGTCTCTCCGGCAAGAGCTTCGACGGCCGCGGCAACTATGCCATGGGCCTGAAGGAGCAGATCGTGTTCCCGGAGATCGACTACGACACCGTCGACGCGATCCGCGGCATGGATATCGTTATCTGCACGACCGCGAAGACGGATCAGGAAGCCCGCGCCCTGCTTAAGGGCTTTGACATGCCGTTTCGGGCTTAGAGGGACGGAAGGAAAGTATAATGGCGAAGACAAGTGCCATCGAGAAGAACAAGTCCCGCAAGAAGCTGGTGGACCGCTACGCAGCCAAGCGGGCTGCGCTGAAGGCCGTGGCGACCAATCGCGCGCTGCCGCCGGAAGAGCGTTTCCAGGCTTCCCTGAAGCTTGCCGAGCTGCCGCGCAATTCGGCCAAGATCCGTCTGCGCAACCGCTGCCAGGTGACCGGGCGTCCGCGTGCTGTCTACCGCAAGTTCAGGCTCTGCCGCATCACGATGCGAGAGCTGGCCTCGGTCGGTCAGATTCCTGGCATGGTTAAGTCGAGCTGGTAGGAGGAAGTCGGGCGATGGCTATGAGCGATCCCCTCGGAGATATGCTGACGCGTATCCGCAATGGACAGCGGAGCGGGAAGTCCAAGGTGCGCGCGCCGGCGTCGAAGCTGCGCGCGAACGTCCTTGAGGTCCTGAAGCGCGAAGGCTACATCCGGGATTACCGTACGGAAGAGAGCGACCGCGGCTTGTCGGAAGTCGAGATCGAGCTGAAGTACAACGAGGGCGCCCCCGTGATCCAGGAGATCGCGCGGGTGTCGCGTCCGGGCCGGCGGGTCTATTCGAAGATCAAGGAGCTGCCGCGGGTCTACAACGGCCTGGGCATCACCATCCTGTCGACGCCGCGCGGGGTCATGTCCGACCAGGAAGCGCGGGCGGCCAACGTGGGTGGCGAAGTGCTCTGCCGCGTCTTCTGAGGACGCCGAGGTATTTGAGGAACTGACTGATGTCGCGTGTAGGAAAAAACCCCGTCGAGGTGCCGTCCGGCGTCGAGATCGCCATCAAGGGCGGCCTCGTCTCGGCCAAGGGCAAGTTGGGCAGCCTGACTTTCCAGGCGACCGACGACGTGGAGATCACCCAGGCCGACGGCAAGGTCTGGGTGAAGCCGAGGAATGACAGCAAGAAGGCCCGCGCGATGTGGGGCACCGCCCGTGCGCGCATCCGCAACATGGTGATCGGCGTCTCCGAGGGCTTCAAGAAGGATCTGGAGATCAACGGCGTCGGCTACCGTGCGGCGGTGCAGGGCAAGGCGCTGAACCTGCAGCTCGGCTTCAGCCACGACGTCGCCTATCCGATTCCCGAAGGCATCGCGATCAAGTGCGACAAGCCGACGTCGATCTCCATCAGCGGCGCCGATATCCAGCAGGTCGGTCAGGTGGCGGCGGAGATCCGCGGCTACCGTCCGCCGGAGCCCTACAAGGGCAAGGGCGTGAAGTACGCCGACGAAGTCGTCCTGCGCAAGGAAGGCAAGAAGAAGTAACAGCCATGCAAACGTCAAAGAAACTCCACATCAGGCGTAAGCAGCGCGTGCGGACCTCGCTCCGCCGCGCCGCCAAGGGCCGCCCGCGCCTGTCGGTGTTCCGCTCCGGCAAGCACATCTACGCGCAGGTCATCGACGACGCCGAGGGCAAGACCCTGGTGGCGGCTTCCAGCGTCGACGGCGCGCTGAAGGACAAGCTGAAGCGCGGGGCCGACAAGGCCGCGGCTGCCGAGGTCGGCAAGCTGGTGGCCGAGCGCGCCGTGGCGGCCGGCATCAAGGAGGTCGTTTTCGACCGCGGTGGTTACCTCTTTCACGGGCGGGTGAAGGCTCTGGCCGATGCCGCGCGTGAAGGCGGCCTGACCTTTTAAGGGAAAGATAGATCCATGGCACGAGCTCCCCGCGAAGGGCGGTCCCGCGACGATCGCCGGCAGCGCGACAACGACGAGCCGGAACTGATCGAGAAGCTGGTCGGCATCAACCGCGTCGCCAAGGTCGTCAAGGGCGGCCGGCGCTTCGGCTTTGCCGCCCTGGTGGTGGTCGGCGACGGCCGCGGCCGGGTCGGCCACGGCCACGGCAAGGCGCGCGAGGTGCCGGAGGCGATCCGCAAGGCGACCGAGCAGGCCAAGAAGCAGATGATCCGCGTGCCGCTGCGCGAGGGCCGCACCCTGCACCACGACATCAAGGGCCACTACGGCGCCGGGCACGTGATGATGCGCGCCGCCGAGGCCGGCACCGGCATCATCGCCGGCGGCCCGATGCGCGCCGTCTTCGAGGCGCTGGGCGTGCAGGACGTGGTCGCCAAGTCGACCGGCACCTCCAACCCCCACAACATGATCCGGGCGACCTTCGAGGCCCTCGGGCGCAGCGTCAGCCCCCGCATGGTGGCGCAGCGCCGCGGCAAGAAGGTGTCGGACATTCTCGGCAAGCGCGACAGCGCGGCTGCCGAGGCGCGGGAGTAAGCAGCCATGTCCGCAGCCAAGAAGACGGTGAAGGTCACCCAGATCGGCAGCCCGATCGGGCGCCGGAACGACCAGCGGGCGACGCTCGTCGGTCTCGGCCTCAACAAGCTCCACCGCTCGCGCGAGCTCGAGGACACGCCCTCGGTGCGCGGCATGATCGACAAGGTGAAGCACCTGGTGCGCGTCGAGGGCTGAACGCCCGACGCCGCGCCATTGACGCAAAGCAGCGGCCGGCAAGCGGCCGCGCAGGGGCGCCGCGGGGCGCCTCCGGTGAAGGGTAAAGTGCTATGAAACTCAATCAGTTGAGCGACAATCCGGGGGCCACCAAGGACCGCAAGCGGATCGGCCGCGGCATCGGCTCGGGCAAGGGCAAGACCGCCGGCCAGGGCCACAAGGGCCAGAAGGCGCGCTCCGGCGTCGCCATCAAGGGCTTCGAGGGCGGCCAGATGCCGCTGCACCGGCGCCTGCCGAAGCGCGGCTTCACCAACATCTTCGCCGCCAACTTCAAGGTGGTGAACCTCGGCAGCCTGCAGGGCGCGATCGACGCCGGCCGGCTCGACGCCGGCAAGCCGGTCGACGCCGCGGCGCTGAAGGCCGCCGGCCTCGTGAAGTCGGCGCCCGACGGCATCCGCCTGCTTGCAAAGGGCGAGCTGAAGGCCAAGATCAACATCACCGTGGCCGGCGCGTCCAAGGCCGCCGTCGAGGCGGTCGAGAAGGCGGGCGGCTCGGTGACCGTGGTGGCGAAGAAGGCTCCGGCCGGCGAGGGCGCGCCCGCCGCCGAGTAGCCGGGCGCTTTTTCGCCAACCCCGCAACGCCAGTCGAGATCAACCAGCCATGGCATCCGCCGCCGAGCAACTCGCCGCCAACATCAACTTCAGCGCCTTCGCCAAGGCGCCGGAGCTGAAGAAGCGCCTGTGGTTCACGCTCGGCGCCCTGGTCATCTACCGCCTGGGCACCTACATCCCGATCCCTGGCGTGGACCCGCAGATCCTGCAGGAAATCTTCTCGCAGCAGGCCGGCGGCATCCTCGGCATCTTCGACATGTTCGCCGGCGGCGCGCTCGGCCGCATGACCATCTTCGCCCTCAACATCATGCCGTACATCTCGGCGGCGATCATCATGCAGCTGCTGACGGCGGTCGTGCCGACCCTGGAAGCGCTGAAGAAAGAGGGCGAGGCGGGCCGCAAGAAGATCAACCAGTACACCCGCTACGGCACCGTGCTGCTGGCCGTCTTCCAGTCCTACGGCATCGCCGTCGGGCTTGAGAGCGCGAGCGGCGGCGCCGGCTCGGCGGTCATGGATCCCGGGCTGTTCTTCCGCATCACCACGGTGATCACGCTGACCGGCGGCACCATCTTCCTGATGTGGCTGGGCGAGCAGATCACCCAGCGCGGCGTCGGCAACGGCATCTCGCTGATCATCTTCGCCGGCATCGTCGCCAACCTGCCGCTGGCGCTCTTCCAGGTGCTCGAGCTCGGCAAGACCGGCGCGCTGCCCGGCCTCCTGCTCGGCGTGCTGCTGATCGGCGCGGTGGCGGTGGTCGCCTTCATCGTCTTCATCGAGCGCGCCCAGCGGCGCATTATAGTGCAGTACCCCAAGCGCCAGGTCGGCAACAAGATGTTCGGCGGCGAGGCCTCGCACCTGCCGCTGAAGCTGAACCCCTCGGGCGTCATTCCGGTGATCTTCGCCTCCTCGCTGCTGCTGCTGCCGGCGACGGTGGGCGGCTTTGCCGGCGCCGGCGGCCCGGAGTGGCTGAGCTGGGTCAACATCTACCTGGCCCACGGCACGCCGGCGTTCATGGCGCTCTATGCCGCCTTCATCATCTTCTTCGCGTTCTTCTATACCGGCATCGTGTTCAATCCCGACGACACCGCCGACAACCTGAAGAAGCACGGCGGCTTCATTCCCGGCATCCGCCCGGGGCGCAACACGGCAGAGTACCTGCGCCACATCATCTTCCGCCTGGGCGCGGTCGGCGCGCTCTACCTGGCCCTGGTGGCCCTGCTGCCGGAAGTCCTGCGCTCCGAGTACCAGGTGCCGTTCTACTTCGGCGGCACCTCGCTGCTCATCGTGGTCACCGTGACCATGGACACCGTCGGCCAGATCCACGCCCACCTGCTGGCGCACCAGTACGAGGGGCTGATCAAGAAGTCCAAGCTCAAGGGCCGGCGGGGATGAATGTCATTCTGTTGGGCCCGCCGGGCGCGGGCAAGGGAACGCAGGCCAAGCGCCTGGAAAAGCGGCACAATCTGATCCAGCTGTCGACCGGCGACATGCTGCGCGCCGCCGTCGCCTCGGGCAGCGAGCTCGGCCGCAAGGCCAAGTCAGTGATGGATGCCGGCCACCTAGTGCCGGACGACCTGATGATCGCCATGATCGCCGACCGCATCGGCCAGGCCGACTGCGCCAAGGGCTTCATCCTCGACGGCTTTCCGCGCACCACGCCGCAGGCCGAGGCGCTCGACCGCATGCTGGGCGCCAAGGGCCTGCAGCTGCACGCGGTCATCGAGATGCAGGTGGACGAGGAGGTCCTGGTGGACCGCATCACCGGGCGCTTTACCTGCGCCCGCTGCGGCGCCGGCTACCACGACCGCTACCAGAAGCCGAAGATGGCCGGGGTCTGCGACAACTGCGGCGGCACCGAGTTCAAGCGGCGCGCCGACGACACCGAGGAGACCGTGCGCACCCGGCTGGCCGCCTACCACGCCCAGACGGCGCCGATCCTGCCCTACTACCGGGGCAGGGGCGTCCTCCAGGCGGTCGACGGCATGGTCTCGATCGACGAGGTGACCCGCCAGATCGAGGGCGTCCTGGCGGCCGCGATGGGGGCAGCATGACGGTTGACTCGCTGCTTTCGATTTCTATAATCCAGCGGTTCCGGCGCCTCCGGCGACCGGACGCTTTTGCTTGTCCAGACATGGTTTTCGGGCCGGACCGGGCCCGGGTCCGCGGCGTTTAAGGAGTTCGCGAAGTGGCACGTATTGCTGGCGTCAACATTCCGACGCAGAAACGGGTCGAGATTGCCCTCACCTACATCCACGGCATCGGCCGGACGAAGGCGTCCACCATCTGCCGGGAAGTGGGCATCCCGCGGGATCGTCGGGTCAACCAGCTGACCGACGACGAGGTCGCGCGCATCCGTGAGTCGATCGACCGCGAGTATGTGGTCGAGGGCGACCTGCGCCGCGAGGTCGCGATGAACATCAAGCGCCTGATGGACCTCGGCTGCTACCGCGGCCTGCGTCACCGCAAGGGCCTGCCGGTGCGCGGCCAGGGCACCAAGACCAACGCGCGCACCCGCAAGGGCCCGGCGCGTGCGATCGCCGGCAAGAAGAAAGCCACCAAGTAATTTTCCCGAGGGGACTCCCTCGGGCAACGACGTCAGCACCAGGATACAGGCACCAGGCCATGGCCAAACCTCAAGCGCGTGTGCGCCGCCGCGAGAAGAAGAACATCTCTTCCGCCATCGCGCATGTGAACGCCACCTTCAACAACACCATGATCACGATCACCGACGTGCAGGGGAACACCATCTCCTGGTCGTCCGCCGGCGGTCAGGGCTTCAAGGGCTCGCGCAAGTCGACCCCCTACGCGGCGCAGATCGCCGCCGAGGATGCCGGCCGCAAGGCGCAGGAGCACGGCGTGCGTACGCTCGAGGTCAACGTGAAGGGCCCGGGCTCGGGCCGCGAGTCGGCGCTCAGGGCGCTGCAGGCCGTCGGCTTCACGATCACCGCGATTCGCGACGTGACGCCGATCCCGCACAACGGCTGCCGCCCGCCGAAGCGCCGCCGCGTCTGAGGGGTCTGCGGGGAGCCCTGGGGCCCGGAGGGCTCCGAAGCTCCCGCTGCCGGCGGCAACGCCGGTCGAGACGCTTCCGGCGGCAACGCCGGTCGAGACATCGAGAAGAGGCGATGGCGGGAGGCTGCCCGCCATTTCGCCTATGAGGCCGACGGTAAGAGGCGTCACCGTCGAAGCCGACACCGAACCAGCCTAGAAGCCGTGAGGGCACGAGCGTGCTGCAAAAGAACTGGACCGAACTGATCAAGCCGACGAAGCTGGACATCCAGCCCGGACCGGACGCGCACCGCGCCGCCAAGGTCGTCGCCGAGCCGCTGGAGCGCGGCTTCGGACTTACCCTGGGCAACGCAATCCGCCGCGTGCTGCTGTCGTCGCTGCAGGGTGCGGCGGTGACCTCCATGCAGATCGATGGCGTCCTGCACGAGTTCTCCTCGATCCCTGGCGTCCGCGAGGACGTCACCGACGTGGTGCTCAACGTGAAGGCCATCGCGCTGCGCATGGGCGGCGAGGGGCCGAAGCGCATGCGTCTGCGCGCCGAGGGCCCGGGCGAGATTACCGCCGGCCAGATCGAGACGGGTCATGACATCGAGATCATGAACCCCTCCCTGGTGCTCTGCACCCTGGACGACGGCGCGCGCATCGACATGGAGCTGACGGTGAACGCCGGCAAGGGCTACGTGCCGGCGACCCAGAACCGTCCGGAAGACGCGCCGATCGGCCTCGTGCCGGTCGACTCGATCTTCTCGCCGGTGCGCAAGGTCTCCTACAAGGTGGAGAACACCCGCGTCGGCCAGGTCACCGACTACGACAAGCTCACCATGGAGCTGGAGACCAACGGCGCGGTGACCCCGGAGGACGCCGTGGCGCTGGCCGCGCGCATCCTGCAGGACCAGCTGCAGCTCTTCATCAACTTCGAGGAGCCGCAGCAGCGCCACGAAGAGGAAGCCACCGCCGAGCCGCCGTTCAACCGCAACCTGCTGCGCAAGGTGGACGAGCTGGAGCTTTCCGTGCGCTCGGCCAACTGCCTGAAGAACGACAACATCGTCTACATCGGCGATCTGGTGCAGAAGACCGAGGGCGAGATGCTGCGCACCCCGAACTTCGGCCGCAAGTCCCTGAACGAGATCAAGGAAGTGCTCTCGACCATGGGCCTGCACCTGGGCATGGAGATCCCCAACTGGCCGCCCGAGAACATCGAGGAGCTGGCCAAGCGCCTCGAGGAGCCCTACTGAGCTCCGCCGCGGCGGCAGGTATCACGTAACGGAGCAACCGGCTCCTCCCGTCCCGTGCAGATCACCGGCCGCTCGAGCGGCCGATCTGGCGGGCGGCACTGCAATCGGCTTCGCGCGCGAGGCCAGGGATGAAGGGACTTAAGAGATGCGTCACGGGTTTTACGGCCGCCGCTTCAACCGGTCGGCCAGCCACCGCAAGGCGATGTTCGCCAACATGGCGGCTGCCTTGGTCAAGCACGAGCAGATCAAGACCACGCTGCCGAAGGCGAAGGATCTGCGCCGCGTCATCGACCGTCTCATCACCCTGGGCAAGCGCGGCGACCTGCACGCCCGTCGCCAGGCGCTGTCGGTGCTGCGCGACACGCAGATCACCGCCAAGCTGTTCGACGAGCTGGCCGGCCGCTACAAGGAGCGCAACGGCGGCTACAGCCGGGTGCTGAAGGCCGGCTTCCGCTACGGCGACATGGCGCCGATGGCGATCATCGAGCTGGTCGACCGCGACCCCGACGCCAAGGGCCAGGACTCCGGTCCGACCCAGGAGGCCGGCGAGGAAGCGGACGCGGACTGAAGGTTGGCGCCGGCAGCCTCCGGACGGCAGGAAATCCAGCGAAAGGCAGCCCGCAAGGCTGCCTTTCCTGTTTGACGGCCCTGGCTGCACGGCGACAATGGTGGGGCCGGATGCGCACGCACGGCTCTGCCGCCACCTTTGTTGTCATGCTCGGGCTTGACCCGAGCATCCAGGGGGGACCGTTCCGTCGCTTGCCCCTGGACCCTCGGCTCAAGGCCGAGGGTGACGAGTGGGGTTAGGTGGCGGGATGACAGTTGGTGGGACGAAGGCAGGCTTTTGATGCTGCAAAGAGCGATCGTCATGTCGAGAACCGCGCGCCGCCGCCCAGCCCTGGCTGCCCTCTATCTCGCCCTCGCCCTGGCGCTGCCCGCCGCCGCCGCCTCCGCCCAGGAGACGACCCGCCAGGTGCCCAGCAGCCGCGGCGAAGTCATGCTGTCCTTCGCGCCTGTGGTCAAGAAGGCGGCCCCGGCGGTGGTCAACATCTTCGCCAAGCGCAAGGTCGAGCGGGAACGCGCGGTCTCCTCGCTGCTCGACGATCCCTTCTTCCGCCGCTTCTTCGGCGACGGCCTCGGCAACCCGCAGCGCCGCGAGCGCGAGCAGTCGTCGCTCGGCTCCGGCGTCATCGTTGCCGCCGAAGGCTTCATCGTCACCAACGAGCACGTCATCAAGGGCGCCACCGAGATCAAGGTGGTGCTGGCCGACCGCCGCGAGTTCGAGGCGGAGCTGGTGCTGACCGACGAGCGCACCGACCTGGCCGTGCTGCGGGTCGCCACCGCGGGCGAGGCGCTGCCCTCGATCGAGCTGCGCGATTCCGACGACGTCGAGGTCGGCGACCTGGTGCTGGCGCTCGGCAATCCCTTCGGCGTCGGCCAGACGGTCACCAGCGGCATCGTCTCGGCGCTGGCGCGCACCCAGGTCGGCATCACCGACTTCAGCTTCTTCATCCAGACCGACGCGGCGATCAACCCGGGCAACTCCGGCGGCGCCCTGGTCACCCTGGACGGGCGGCTCATCGGCATCAACACGGCGATCTACTCGCGCTCCGGCGGGTCGGTCGGCATCGGCTTTGCCATTCCCGCCAACATGGTGCGCACCGTGGTCGCCAGCGCGCGCAGCGGCGCCGCGCTGGTGCGCGCCTGGGCCGGACTCGCCGGGCAGGACCTCACCTCCGAGCTGGCCGAGGGGCTGCGCCTCGACCGCCCGGGCGGCGTGGTCATCAGCGACGTCTACCAGGGCGGCCCTGCCGACCGTGCCGGCATCTCGGCCGGCGACGTCA
>Ga0299907_10003444_pt1 | contig 10118 bp, 8 predicted proteins | sample RVTome_16_FD_198680 | JGI IMG/M metagenome (GOLD analysis project Ga0299907, IMG submission 198680) | Soil microbial communities from uranium-contaminated site in the Upper Colorado River Basin, Wyoming, United States - RVT152D67 (version 2) ... | reverse complement strand
GGTCCTCGTCGGCACGGCCGCCGCCGACACCTTCGTCGCGTGGCGGTTCGCGGCTACGCTCGCCGTGGCGATCGGGCTGCAAGTGGGCGTCAACTTCGCGAACGACTACTTCGACGGCGTTCGTGGCGTCGATACCCCCGAGCGTCTCGGTCCACCTCGGCTCGTCGCGACGGGCGCAGCCTCGCCGCGGGCGGTCCTGGTCATGGCCCTCGTCTCGATCGGCGCGGCGGGCTTCGCGGGCCTAGCGCTCGCCCTCGCCACGGAGCCGGTGCTGATCCTCCTCGTCGGCGCCCTGGCGCTGGTCGCAGCGTTCGCCTACAGCGGCGGACCGAGGCCGTACGCGGGCCTCGGCCTGGGCGAGGCGATGGTGTTCTGCTTCTTCGGGTTGATGGCGACGTGCGGGACCGCGTTCGTGATGGCGGAGACGGTGCCGGCCGCCGCGTGGTGGTGCGGCGCGGTCCTCGGTCTGCTCGCCGTGGCGATCCTGGTCGCCAACAACCTCCGGGACATCTCGACCGACGCCGCGGCGGGCAAGAGGACGCTCGCAGTCCGCCTCGGGGACAGCCGGACGCGGACGTTCTACCGTTCGTGCGTGGTCGGAGCGTTCGCGGTGATCGTGGTGGGTGTGGTCGGGTTCATCCTCGATGAGCGCGTGGGTCTCACCCAGTGGGGACTGCTCGGGCTCGCCGGCTGGATCTTCGCGATCCGGCCGATGGAGGCCGTGGGCAGGGCACGCGGGCCCGACCTGATCCAGGTGCTCACGGGGACGGCGGCGCTGCATGCCGCGACCGGCCTCCTGCTCGCCCTCGGTCTCCTGTTGGCGCGGACGGCGTAAGAGAGGGACAGGGAACCTTGGAACAGGGCGACATCTCCCTCGCGTGCGCCGCTTCCCTCGTCGACGGGCTCGTGGACGGCGGGGTCGCCCACGCGTCGCTCTCGCCGGGATCGCGCTCCACACCTCTCGCCCTCGCTCTGGCTCGCGACCCGCGCGTGCAGGTCCACGTCCATCTCGACGAACGGTCGGGCGCCTTCTTCGCTCTCGGCATCGCGAAGGCCACCGGCCTCCCGGCGATCGTCGCGTGCACGAGCGGAACCGCTGCCGCGGAGCTCCTCCCGGCGATCGTCGAAGCGTCCCAGTCGCGGGTCCCGCTCATCGTCTTGACGGCGGACCGCCCGCCGCGCATCCGAGGCACCGGGGCGAACCAGACGATCGTGCAGCCGGAACTGTACGGCGGCTACGTGCACGCGTCCTTCGACCTCCCCGTCCCGTCCACCGCCGGACAGGAGGCCTGGTGGCGCCAAGCCGCCCACGAGGCGCTGGATGCGATGGCCACCGACCCTATCGGACCGGTGCACCTGAACTGTCCGTTCGAGGAGCCGCTCACGCCGTCGGCGGGGATCACCGCGACGGTCGCCGGCGAGCAGCGTTTCGAGTGGCCTCCTCGGCCGATCGCCGAGCTCGATCCCGACGAGGCCGATCGTCTGGCCGGTCTCGTCTCCGGCGCTCGCGGGACCGTCGTGTTCGGGGGCTGGCCCGGACATCTCTCCGCCGAAGGCCGGTTCTGGGCAGAGCTGCTGGGTTGGCCGGTCCTCGCCGAGCCCACGTCCGGCGCGCGCCAACAGGGATCGTCGCTGGCCGCCGGCCAAGCACTGATCGACGGCCCCTGGGGAGAGGCTCACCGTCCCGACGTCGTGATCCAGTTCGGCGCCTACCCGACCAGCAGGGCGACGCAGCGATTCGTGGCCTCGGCAGAGCAGCGCATCGTCGCGGACCGATGGCACCTCGACCCCGACCCGGACCACCTGGCCTCGTGGCGGCTCGCGGTCGATCCGGACGCGCTTCCTGAGGCCCTCTCTCGCCACTCGGTCGTGCCGCGAGGTATCGGCATCGCGCTCACCGGCGAGCCGACCCAGGAGGAGCGATGGCGCGGCCGGATCGACCCGGCTCCCGACGAGTGGCACGACTCGTGGAACGTCGCGGATAGGCGAGCCCGCGAGACCCTGGACGCCGTGATGGACGGGTGGGAGGAGCCGTTCGAGCCGAGGATCGCCCGCGACGTGGCGGGGTGGATCCCGGACGGCGGACGGTTGTTCGTGGGGAACTCGACCCCGATCCGCGATCTCGACCTCGCGATGCGACCGCGACAGCACCTCACGGTCACGGCCAACCGAGGAGCGAGCGGCATCGACGGGCTCGTCTCGACGGCGTTGGGGATGTCGGTCGCCCGCCCTGGGCCGGTGGTCGCGCTCCTCGGAGACCTCTCGTTCCTCCACGATGCCGGCGCGGTGCTGTGGAACGCCACGGGCGACGTCGACCTCACCGTGGTCGTCGTGAACAACGGCGGTGGCCACGTGTTCTCGCTGCTCCCGCAACGAGAACTCCCCGAGCATCGGGAGCTGTTCGTCACGCCGCAGGCGGTCGACATCGGTCGTCTCTGCGAGGCGGCCGGCGCCGGTCACGAACGGGTCGAGCGGGCGACGGACGTGGTACCGGCGCTCGACCGGGCGGCCGGCGCCGGCGCCGGGCCCGGGATCCGTGTGGTCGAGGTCGTCGTGGATCCCGAGCTCGGGTTGCGGCGCCGAGGGGAGTTGCGTGGAGCCGTCGACGCCGCGCTGTCGGGGTCGTGACGTGACCGAGCCGTCCTTCGGCTTCGCCGGCCTGGAGGACATCCCGGAGCTCGCCCGACTCCGGTACGAGCTGTACGCCGAGCAAGAGCACGACGTCGTCGAGTCGGCCGATGGGTATCGGGAGCGGTTCGTGGACTTCGCCACGGAGGCGCTGATCTCCGAGGACTGGCGCGCCTGGGTCGCCCGAAGCGACGATCGGCTCGTGGGCGCGATGTGGTTGCAGACGGTCCATCGGGTGCCCGTCCCCGGGAAGCGAGCCGGCCCGATCGGTTACCTGACGAACGTCTACGTGGAACCCGGACATCGCAACGCCGGCGTGGGTGCGCGGATGCTGGCTCGCGTCACGGAGTGGTGTCGCGGCCAGGCGTTCTCCGTCGTGATCGTCTGGCCGACGGAGCGCTCGCGATCGTTCTACGGTCGTGGCGGCTTCGATCGACCCGACGGGCCGCTCGTGGTCGAGCTGGAACCGGACCCACCGCTCGAACGCTAACCCCAGCGCAGAGCATCGAGGAACGATCGGAACTTGCGCTCGGTCTCCTCGAGCTCGCGCGCCGGATCCGAATCGGCCACGATGCCGGCACCGGCATACAGGATCGCGCGATGGCCGCGGAGCTCCGCGCATCGGAGCGCGATCGCCCACTCGCCGTCTCCGTCACCGTCGACCCAGCCGACGGGGCCCGCGTACCGCCCCCGGTCGAACGGCTCGAGCTCGGCGATCGTGTCGAGTGCGGCGTCACGAGGTGCACCGGCGACCGCAGGCGTCGGGTGCAGCTCGTCCACGAGGTCGAGCGCGGAGGGAGCCGGCTCCCGGAGCACCCCGCGGAAGCGGGTCGAGAGATGCCAGATGTTCGGGGTCTCCCGGAGGATCGGCTCGGGATCGAACGTGAGCTGGGCGCAGAGCGGCCGCAGCGTGTCCGCGACCGCCTCGACGACGATCGCGTGCTCCTCCCGGTCCTTGGCCGACCCGACGAGCGCGTCGGCGTTCGCTCGATCCTCTTCCGGATCACCGGCGCGCGGCGCCGACCCCGCGAGTGGGTTCGAGCGCACCTCGAGCCCTTGGCGCGACACCAGGAGCTCGGGTGAGGCTCCCACGAGCACTCCTTCGTCCGTGGGTGCCGCGAAGGTATACGCGTCGGGATCCACCGCTCGAAGACGACGCGCCAGCAACCTCGCGTCGAGCTCACGCTCCGCAGTCACCTCGATCGTCCTCGCGAGGACCACCTTTCGAAGCACGCCGCGACGGATCCTGTCGACCGAGTCGCGGACGGCCGCCTCGTAGTCGTTCTTCGATGGGAGCTCGCGCAGTTGGATCCCGGCGAACGGCTCGTGGGGTGCACCACCGATGACCGGCTCGAACGGCGGAGGAGCCTCGGCCCTGTTGCCCACGGAGTTGGTGTCGACCCGCCACGCCCGCCCTCGATGATCGCGGCGCACGGCTCTCCGGGGGATCACGAGCTCGTGGAGCCATCTGCCTCCCCGCCCGAACCCGATCGCGCCCATCGCCACCGGCGTGACGTCACTCCCACTGATCGCGGAGCTCCGAAGCACATCGACGACGTGGGTGAGTCCGGACGGATCCGCGGCGCCGAACGTGAGCGTCGGGAAGGCGGTCCCGCCAGAAACCCCTCGTCCCCGCCGCTCGAAGAAGACACCCAACGGCGGTCGATACGCGGCCAACAGGTCGAACGCCTCGCCGAGCGGCGCCGCCCGGGACTCCAACAGGGGCGCCGCGGGATCGCTCATACGCGGGTCGCCACGAGGAGCTGGGTGATGCCGCCGGAGAGGGTTCGGCACCGAGCATCCGGGAACCTCGCCGCCCGCAGCATCGACAGCAGCTCGTTCGGAGGGGGCAGGTAGGCCGTCGATCGAGGGAGGTACGAGTACGCCTCCCGATCCGAGAGCAGCCCACCGATCGCCGGGACGACGCCCCGGAAGTACACGCGGTGGCCGACCCGCAGCAACCGCGCTTGGGGTTCGGCCGTCTCGAGCAACGCGATGCGGCCTCCGGGTCGCACCACCCGGGCGAGCTCGGCGAACAGGTCCTCGAGCGACACGACGTTGCGGAGGGCGAACCCGCACGTCGCACCGTCCGCTGCTCCGTCGCGGACCGGCAGCCGCTGGATGTCGGCTTCGACCAGCGGCGCATCCGTCCGGGCGGCACGCAGCATCCCGTGGGAGAAATCGAACCCGACGGGACGATATCCCGCGGCCACGAGCTCCCGGCAGAGGTCGCCCGTTCCGCAGGCGAGGTCGTAGACGAGGGAGCCGGCCGGCAACGCGAGCTCCCGGACGGTCCGGCGCCGCCATCCGAGATCCATCCCGAACGTCATCACGCGGTTGACGAGGTCGTAGCGGGGGCTGATCGTGTCGAACAATCGCCGGACGGCGCGAGCCTTCTCCTCGCCCTCTGGGAGCGCCGGAGCGGTCCTGTGCTTCATCCTTGGCGCCTCATCCTTGGCGCCTCATCCTTGGCGCCTCATCCTTGGCGCCTCATCCTTGGCGCCTCATCCTTGGCGCCGAGTGATGGGCGGCGCCTCGATGTGTTCCTCGGCGACCTCCAGGAGCACCCGGCGGAAGTGATGGGAGACGAGGAGGGTCACCGCGGGAAGCAGCTCTCGGAACGCCTCGACCATGCGAGCCGACGCCGCATCGGCTCCCTCGGCCGTATCCCTGATCGGCTTCCGCACGTGCTCGTCGAAGAGGTCGACGGCGCGATCGGCGAGACCTCGCAGGGCCTCGTCCGCATCACGCGCGAGCTCGAGCAGGTCCCCTAACGGAAGGCCGAACTCGAGGAGCCGGAGCGCCGTGCGCACCAGCTCGATGTCGCCGGACGTGTACCTGGTCTCGCCGTCGACCTCCTGCCCGATGCGGATCCCTTCGCGCTCCACGGCCTGGATCAGCGAGGCGGGCACGCCGCTCTCCGAGGAGAACGCGTCGAGCGAGAGCGACTCGCCGACGGTCGCGTCGGCACGTTCGGCGGCCACGGCGGCCGCCAGCCCCGCGTCCGCCAGGCCGAGCTCACCGTCGACCACGCGGCGGATCGCGGCGAGGGTGAGTCCCTGGCGCTGCAAGCTCCGGATCTCGCGGATCCGGTCGACGTGCTCGGGCCGGTACCACGCCAGCCTCCCCTCCTTGTCCGGCTGGGGAAGCAGCCCGCGAGCCTGGTAGTAGCGCACGGTGTCGACGGAGACCTCGCAGGCGGTCGCGAGCTGCTCGACTCGGTACCTCACGACCGGGAACTCTACGAGTGTTCGCTCACACGGTCATCCCGCGGGATCTCGGTGCTGTCGACCGCCGAGCGAGCCGGCCGATGCGGCCGGCGCCGATACGATGCGACGCGTGGAGCGCCGCACCGGCCGGCCGGTCACCCTCGCCCTCGTGCTGGCCTGTCTCGGCGGGACGCTGCTGATCGGTGCGGCCCACAAGACCCCGTGCGCGAGTGGCAACTGGGTCGACGGCCGCCAGTATCACCTGGCCTGCTACACCGACATCGTGCCGCTCTACGGGACCGAGCAGATCTCCGCGGGCCGGCTCCCCTACCTCGATGCGTGCGCTCCATCGGAGCACCACTGCGACGAGTATCCCGTCCTGACGATGTACCTCATGCGGACCGCGGGGTGGATCTCGGGGGACGCGCTCGGCCGCTTCTTCTGGGTCAACGCGATCCTGCTGTCGGCGTGTGCGGCGGTCGCGGCCGGCTGCCTCTACCTGTTGGACGCGCGTCGCGCGCTCTGGTTCGCGCTGGCACCGGGCCTGGCCCTCCAGTCGTTCGTCAACTGGGACCTCCTCCCGGTCGCCCTGGCCGCGGGCGCGACGCTGGCGTTCTTCCGACGCCGAGACGGGTGGGCCGGTGTGCTGATCGGGCTGGGGATCGCCGCGAAACTCTTCCCCGGCCTCCTGCTCGTGCCATTCGCCGCCGAGCGGCTTCGCGGCCGCCAGCCCGACCGGGCGATCCTCCTCTGGTGGTCGGCAGCGGCCGCCTGGCTCGCCGTGAACGTTCCCTTCATCACCGCGGGGTTGCCGGGATGGTGGGAGTTCTTCCGATTCAGCGGTGCGCGCGGCGCCGACTGGGACAGTGCCTGGTTCCTCGCGTGCCGACACCTCTCGTTCTGTCCGTCGACGGGGGTGATCAACGCGGCTTCGGTCGTCCTGCTGGTGGCGCTCGGGATGTGGGTCTGGGCCGCGAAGCGCCGCCGGGAACCGGATTTCCCTCGATGGCAGCTCGTCCTCCCGTTCCTCATCCTGTTCCTGCTCGTCGGGAAGGTGTACTCGCCCCAGTTCAGCCTGTGGCTGCTCCCGTGGCTCGTCCTGATCCTTCCTGGCTCTTGGCCCGGTGCCCGGCGGTTCCTCGCCTTCGAGGCCGCCGACGTGGCCGTGTTCCTGACGCGGTTCTCGTTCTTCGGCGACCTCAGCGATATCGGTGGGCTGCCCCAATGGGTCTTCGAAACGGCGGTGTCGATCCGGGCGGCGGTGCTCATCTGGTGTGTCGTGGCATGGATCCGGGAGCCGAGCCGACGGTTGCCGTCCGAACCCCCGGCTGACCAGGCGCTTCCGGCGGCGCACGGGTGAGCGGGCGACGGCGGCTGCGCGACGGCCTGCGGCCGTGCCTCGCCGTCTTCCTCGCGGCGCGTATCGGCCTCTCGCTGCTCTCGGTGATCGCGGTCGATCTCATCGACCCGCTCGACCCCGTGTCGGTGCCAGGCCGGGCCGCGCCTCCCGCCAACGAGGGATGGCACAACGCGATCGACGCGACCGAGCGGCAGGACGGGGTCTGGTACCTGCGTCTCGCGGACGCCGGCTGGTCGGCGGACGATGCCAGCGCGGCGTTCTTCCCGCTCTATCCCCTCACCGTCCGCGTGGTCGGGTGGATCCTTCCCGGCGACGAGCTCGTGGCCGCGCTGCTCGTCTCGAACCTCGCGTTCCTCGGCGCGCTCCTCGCGCTGTTCGCCCTGACGTCCGAGTCGTTCGGGGATCGCCTCGCGAGGAGGGCGATCGTGGTGGCGGCGATCTTCCCCACGGCCTTCTTCTTCCTCGCGCCCTACACGGAGTCCCTCTTCCTGTTCCTCTCGGTCCTCGCCTTCCGGGAGGCACGCCATGACCGATGGGGACGCGTCGCCGTCTTCGGCGCGCTCGCGGCGCTCACCCGAAGCGTCGGCCTGCTGCTGATCCCGGCGCTCCTGGTCGAGGCGTTCGCGGCCGATCGCGGCCGCGCCGGTGGGAGGCGGGCGCTCGTGGGGCGCGTCGGCAGCGCGGCCGCGATCGCCGTCGGCCCGCTCTCGTGGTTCGCCTGGTGGGGGCTCGCGCACGGGAACTGGCTCGCACCGCTGGACGCCCAGAAGCTCTGGAGCCGCGAGCTCCAGCCACCGTGGGTCTCTGTCGGACGTGCCGTCGAGCTCGCGTGGACGTTCCGGTCGTATTGGCTGCTCGACCTGCTGATCGTGTCGCTGGTGGTGGCCGGCCTCGCGCTCGCGATGCCGGCGCTCCGAGCGTCCGAGGTGACGTACGGAGCCTTGAGCGTGCTCCTGCCGCTCGTCGACCCCTTCTGGGATCGGCCACTGCTCTCCGCGCCCCGCTTCGTGGTCGTGGTCTTCCCGGCGCTGTGGGGCCTGTCCGGCGTGGGACTCGGCCGTCGGCTTCCACGTCCGATCGTGACGTCCGTGCTCGCGGCCGGGTGGGCGCTCAGCGCGGTGCTCTTCGTGAACTGGCACCACCTCTTCTGAGCGACCCGCTCTGACCGGCATCGCGGCCGGGGTAGGATGTGCCGAGCACGCGACCGACCGGAGGTGCCGTGACGATCAAGGTTGCTATCGCCGACGACCACTCGCTGGTGCGGCAAGGGCTCCGCAGATACCTCGACATGGCCGAGGGGATCGAGGTCGTCGGCGAAGCCTCCAACGGCAAGGAGCTGCTCGAGCTCATCGCGAAGGAGCTCCCCGACATCGCCCTCGTCGATATCCGGATGCCGGAGATGGACGGTCTCGAGGCCGCGCGAGCGATCCGCGAGAAGCACGAGAAGATCGGCGTCATCATGCTCACCGCCTACGACGATCGGCAGTTCGTCGTCGAGGCCGTCCGCGCCGGGGCGCGAGGCTACGTGTTGAAGGCCAGGGATGCCGAGCACCTGATCCAGACCGTCCGGCTGGTCGCTGGCGGCAACATGGTGATCGACCCTCAGCTCGTCGTCGCTCTCGCGGAGGAGCTCTCCACCGCGAAGGAGCGTGACCGCAGGGCCGAGACCCTCACGGCACGGGAGATCGAGGTCCTCCAGCTGCTGGCCTTCGGTCACACGAACCGGGACATCGCCGAGCGCCTCTACATCTCACCCGACACCGTGAAGACGCACCTCGAGCACATCTTCGAGAAGCTCGGGGCGTCCGATCGGACCGCCGCGGTGGCCGAAGCCCTCCGGCGGCGCCTCATCGAGTAGCTCGGGCGGAGGGTCGTCGTAGGCCGTTCGGCGGTGGTGCCCACCCAGCCGGGTGATGGCCTCCCGCAGAGGCACACGGCATCATTGACCTCTATGCCCGGAGCCCCTCACCCACGGCGCGCGAGAGCAGCCGTCACGCTCGGCCTCACGGCCCTGGTGATCGTCGGTGCCTACCTGATCGCCCCGGACGACCCCGACCGGCGGAAGCTGGCCGTCAACCTGATCGACGCGGTGGCCTGGTTCATGGGCGGTGTCGTACTGCTCGCGATGCGCGAACGGAAGGCCGCGAGGAGCTCCCGGGCCGTCGGGTGGACGCTCCTGATCGGAGCCGGGGTGATCGGTCTGGTGTTCGTCTCCGGGCTCCTGGGACCGGCGTCGGAGCCGGGGTTCGCCGACCTCTTGTTCCTCCTTCCGGTCTTCACGCTCGCCGCCGGGTTCGGCAGCGAGATCCGCCACCACGTCCCCTCCGGCGACCGCAGAGAGCTCGCCACCGACGCCGCCCTGATCGTGAGCGCGCTGATGGCTGCCGGCTACGTCCTGATCCGGCCGGAGGGGGCGATACCGGCGGATTCCGCCTCGGCCGTGACGTTCGCGCTCGTCTCCGCGTTCCTCGTCGCCACGTATCCCGCTCTGGCGATCTGGGTGCCGACACGGGCTCACGTGGCCCGCGCCGTCGTGTTCGCGGGTCTCGGCGCGGCCGTGCTCACGTTCGGCTGGCAGTGGACGCATCGGTACTACGACGCGACCAACCCGGCCATCGAGCTCCCGATCGCGCTCTCGCCGCTCGCCGTCGTCGCCACCTATCTCGTGATCCGCCCCGCGAAGCGCCTCCCACGTCCGTCCCGGTTCGCGCGACCGATCCTCACGAGCGTCGCCGTGATCGCCGCCTGCGCTGCGCTCCTGATCACCGGCGTCCTCGGCAACGAACGCGGCCTCACGGTGATGCAGACCGGTCTGTTCATCGGCGTCCTCTCCCTCGCGGTCGCCGTCCGGATCATCGCCAACCAGATCACGGTGACGCAGTCGAGCGAATCCGTCCGCCGAGCGCTCGGTGACAAGGAGG
>Ga0299907_10003443_pt1 | contig 10120 bp, 12 predicted proteins | sample RVTome_16_FD_198680 | JGI IMG/M metagenome (GOLD analysis project Ga0299907, IMG submission 198680) | Soil microbial communities from uranium-contaminated site in the Upper Colorado River Basin, Wyoming, United States - RVT152D67 (version 2) ... | reverse complement strand
CCGCCTGCTGGCATCCATTCCGGGCGTGGAACTGACGGAGATGGTGGAGCATGAGGTCTGCTGCGGCTTCGGCGGCACCTTCTGCGTGAAGTACGCCGAGATCTCCAACAAGATCGTCACCGCCAAGACCGACTTCATCCTCGCCAGCGGCGCCGACACCCTGCTGGCCGGCGACCTCGGCTGCCTGATGAACATGGCCGGCAAGCTGCAGCGCCGCGGCGCCGCCATCCAGGTGCGTCACGTCGCCGAGGTGCTGGCCGGCATGACGGACCAGCCGGCCATCGGTGAAGCAGCCGACAACCCGGCGCGGCGGAGGGCCTGAAGCGATGGAGAGCACCTCCCACGCCTTCAAGGACAACGCCCGCGCGGCGCTGGCCAACCAGACCCTGCAGAAGGCGATGAAGCACGTGAAGACGGGATTCATCGACAAGCGCGCCAAGGCGCGCGCCCGCCTGCCGGAGTTCGACGACCTGCGCGACGTCGCGCGCGACATCAAGAACCACACCCTGGCCAACCTCGACTTCTACCTCGAGCGCTACGAGGAGAAGGTGATCGCCACCGGCGGCCAGGTGCACTGGGCGCCCACCGGCGAGGATGCGGTGAAGACGGTGCTCGACATCTGCCGGCGCGTTGACGCCCGCGTGGTGACCAAGGGCAAGTCGATGATCTCGGAGGAGATCGCCCTCAACCAGGCGATGGAGGCGGCCGGGCTCGACGTGGTGGAGACCGACCTCGGCGAGTACATCATCCAGCTGCGCAAGGAGCCGCCGAGCCACATCATCGCGCCGGCGGTGCACCTCACCAAGGAGCAGGTCGAGGCGGACTTCCGCCACCATCACCGCGAGCTGCCGTCCGAGCGCTCCTTGAGCCAGCCGGAGCAGCTGGTCGCCGAGGCGCGCCAGATGCTGCGCCGCCGCTTCCTCGAGGCCGACGTCGGCATCACCGGCGCCAACTTCCTGGTGGCCGAGACCGGCACCTCGATCATCGTCACCAACGAGGGCAACGGCGACCTCACGCAGACCCTGCCGCGCGTCCACATCGTGGTCGCCAGCCTCGAGAAGGTCGTGCCCAACCTGGAGGACGTCTCAACCATCCTGCGCGTGCTGGCGCGCTCGGCGACCGGGCAGGAGTTCTCCTCCTACACCACCTTCTCCACCGGCCCGCGGCGGCCGGAGGATCTCGACGGGCCGGAGGAATACCACGTCATTTTGCTCGACAACGGGCGCTCCAACATGCTGGGCGGCGAGTTCCAGGACATGCTGCGCTGCATCCGCTGCGGCGCCTGCATGAACCACTGCCCGGTCTATCACGCGGTCGGCGGCCACGCCTACGGGTGGGTCTATCCCGGCCCGATGGGGGCGGTGCTGACGCCCAACCTGATCGGCATCGACGAGGCCGGGCACCTGCCCAACGCCTCGACTTTCTGCGGGCGCTGCGAGGCGGTCTGCCCGATGCGCATCCCGCTGCCGAAGATGATGCGCCACTGGCGCGAGCGCGAGTTCGAGCGCCACCTCAGCCCGCCGTCGGTGCGCGCCGGCCTCGCCGTCTGGGCCTTCTTCGCGCGCCGGCCCAGGCTCTACCACTTCGTCACCGGTCTGCAGGCGCGCCTGCTCGGGCGGCTCGGCCGCGCCGCCGGCCGCTTCGACGCCCTGCCCTTCGCGCGCGGCTGGACCCGGCACCGCGACTTCCCGGCGCCGGAGGGCCGCACCTTCCAGCAGCTCTGGGCCCAGCGCCAGGGTGGGCGCCAGAACGGCAAACGCCGATGAGCGGCGCCAAGCAGCAGATCCTGGCCTCGCTGCGCCGCTCCCTCCGGCGCAGCGAGCCGAGCGCGGAGACCCGCGTGGAGCTGGAGCGGCGCCTCGCGGCGCCGCGCGCCCACCTCATCCCGCAGCGCGCCCAGTTGCCGCACGCCGAGCAGCTCGAGCTCATGGAGGCGATGCTGAAGGAGCTGAAGGCCACGGTGGTGCGCCTGGCCGACGAGGCCGAGGTGCCGCAGGCGATCGCCGACTATCTGAAGAACGAGAACCTGCCGCCGAAGCTGCGCCTGGCGCCGCGCGACGACCTGCGCCGGCTGCCGTGGGGCGGCCAGCCCCTGCTGGAAGTCGAAGAGGGCATCGCCGAGGCGGCGGATGCCACCTCGCTGACCGGCGCCTTCGCCGCCATCGCCGAGACGGGCACCCTGATGATGGCCTCCGGGCCCGAGGCGCCGGTCACCCTCAACTTCCTGCCGGAGAACCACATCGTGGTGCTGCGCGCCTCCCAGGTGACCGGCACCTACGAGGAGGCCTGGCAGCGCCTGCGTGCGCAGCTCGGCAAGGACGTCATGCCGCGCGCGGTGAACATGATCACCGGGCCGTCGCGCACCGGCGACATCGAGCAGACCATCCTGCTCGGCGCCCACGGGCCGCGCCGCCTGCACGTGCTGCTGGTCGACGACCGGCCCGACGATCAGCGGCGGGACTGAGGCCGGACGGCGCGGCATGACCGGCAGACGCAAGGGCCCGCGCCACCTTCTCTCGCCCGAAGACCAGCGCCTCTGGCAGCATGTCGCTGGCCAGATCAAGCCGCTCACCGGCCGCGAGCGCCTGCACTCCCGCGCCGCCGAGCTGCTGCACGACGCGATGAGCGACGCGCCCTCGGCCCGCCCGCCGGCGCCGCAGAAGCGGCGCGTCGGCTCGGGCGGAGCCAGCCATGCCACCACGCCGGCCACCCTGCCGCGGCCGAAGCCGCCGGCCCCCTTGAGCCACGGCAGCCGCGACGGCCTCGACCGCCGCAAGGCCGAGCGCCTCAGCCGCGGCAAGCTGCCGATCGAGGCGAGCCTCGACCTGCACGGCCTGCGCCAGGCCGAGGCGCACCGCCGGCTGGAGGTCTTCCTGGCGGAGAGCCAGGCGGCCGGCAAGCGCTGCGTGCTGGTGGTGACCGGCAAGGGCTTGCACAAGGAGGAGGCCGGCGTGCTGCGCTCTGCCGTCCCGCGCTGGCTGAACGAGGCGCCGAACCGTGCCCGCGTGCTCTCCTTCGACTACGCCCAGCCCAAGCACGGCGGCAGCGGCGCGCTCTACGTCCTGCTGCGCCGCCGGCGCTGACCTTGGCGGCGCTGACCCCGGCGGCACCGCAAGCAGGAATCGCCAACCCCTGTGGAACCGGCTAAACTCCGATCCGGTTATCCGCCAGTGATACTTCCAGGACGACAGCGAGGCCGGCCGTGCCGCAGCTCAAAGGATCCTGTCACTGCGGCGCCGTTAGCTTCTCCGTCTTCTCGCGCGCCGCGGTGCCTTTCATGCGTTGCTACTGCTCGATCTGCCGCAAGACGGCGGGCGGCGGCGGCTATGCCATCAACCTGTCGGGCGACTACGCCACCCTGAAGGTGACCGGCGAGGAGCACATGACCGTCTACCGGGCGCGCGGCACCGCCGGCGCGCCGGACGGCGTGAGCTCCGCCCGCCGGCACTTCTGCAAGCACTGCGGCTCGGCGCTCTTCCTCTACGACCCGACCTGGCCCGACCTCGTGCATCCCTTCGCCTCGGCGATCGACACGCCGCTGCCGCCGGCGCCGGAGAGCGTGTTCATTATGCTGGAATCGAAGCCGGCCTGGGTGAAGCTGCCGGCCGACGCCAAGCGCACCAACTGCTATGCGGAATACCCCGAGGAGTCGCTGGCCGACTGGCACAAGGCGCACGGCCTCTACGACGACTCCGACGGCGACAAGGCCCCGCAATGACCCCTTTCGGCGAGAAGCTGCGCGCGATCCGGGCGGCACGGGGCTTGGCGCTGAAGGACATGGCGGCCGGCCTGCAGGTCTCGCCCGCCTACCTCTCGGCGATGGAGCACGGCCGCCGCGGCAAGCCGAGCCGCCGCTTCGTGCACCGGGTCTGCCAGTTCCTCGGCATCATCTGGGACGAGGCGGAGGAGTTGCAGCGCCTCGCCGATCTTTCGCATCCGCGCGTGGTGGTGGACACGGCGGGCCTCAGCGTGAAGGCGACGCTCTTTGCCAACCTGCTGGCCAGCCGCATCGGCGACCTGGGGGAGGAGAAGCTCGACCGCCTGCTGCGCGAAATCGACAGCGTTGCCGGCGGCCCGGCCGGGCGCGCCTCGGGCTCGGAAGCGGACGGCGACATGCCATGACCGTCGGCCCGGCCGCTGACGCCATCGCGGAGCCCGACCTGCGCGAACTCTACCTCTACTGGTCGGGCAAACGCGGCACGCGCAGCTTCCCGGCGCGCGCCGAGATCGCGCCCGACGAGATCAAGCGCCTGCTGCCCTTCGTGGTGCTGGTCGACGTGCTGGACGGCGGCCGCCACTTCCGCTATCGCCTGGTCGGCACCGACGCCGCCGCCGGCATCGACCCGACCGGCAAGCTGATGCACGAGGCGGTGCCGCCCGGCATCTACCACGACCACATCGCCGCGCTCTACCGCCGCGCCGCCGCGGGGCCGGGCGCGCTCTACAACCGCAGCAGCTACGGCTACAGCGACGCGCCGGGGCCGCGCAGCATCACCCGGCTGTTCCTGCCGCTGGCGGCGGACGGGGCGACGATCGACATGCTGCTAATCGGTCAGAAGGCCGACCGCGACCTGCGCAGCCGCCGCTCCGCCTGGCAGGCCAACCCGCCGACGATCACCGAAGAGCTCGAAGTGCGGCTGCCCTGAAGCGGGCGCCTCAGAGAATGAACCTGGAGAGGTCGGCGTTCTTGGCCAGCTCGCCGACGCGCTTGCGCACCATCTCGGCGTCGATGCGGATGGTCTCGCCGCCGCGGTCGGTGGCGGTGAAGGAGATCTCCTCCAGGAGCTTCTCCAGCACGGTGTGCAGGCGCCGCGCACCGATGTTCTCGACCGAGGAGTTGATCTCGGCCGAGAGATCGGCCAGCGCGTCGATCGCCTCCTCGGCGAAGTCCAGCGTCACCTCCTCGGTCTCCATCAGCGCCTTGTACTGGCGGATCAGGCTGTTCTCCGGCTCGGTGAGGATGCGCTTGAAATCGTCGCGCGTAAGCGCGTCGAGCTCGACGCGGATCGGCAGGCGGCCCTGCAGCTCGGGCAGCATGTCGGAGGGCTTGGCCATATGGAACGCGCCCGAGGCGATGAACAGCACGTGATCGGTGCGCACCGCGCCGTGCTTGGTGGCGACCGTGGTGCCCTCGATGAGCGGCAGCAGGTCGCGCTGCACGCCCTCGCGCGAGACGTCGGCGCCGCCGCGCTCGGAGCGCGCGGTGATCTTATCGATCTCGTCGAGGAAGACGATGCCGTTCTGCTCCACCGCCGTGATGGCGGCGCTCACCACCGCTTCCGCGTCGAGCAGCTTGTCGCTCTCCTCGGCGATCAGCACCTCGTAGGACTGGGCGACTGTCATGCGCCGCTTCTTGGTGCGCCCGCCCATCGCCTTGCCGAAGATGTCGCCGAGATTGAGCATGCCCATCGAGGCGCCCGGCATGCCGGGGATCTCCATGGTCGGCAGCTGCAGGCCGCCGGCGTCCTGCACCTCGACCTCGACTTCCTTGTCGTCGAGCTCGCCCTGGCGCAGGCGAGTGCGGAACTTCTGGCGCGTATCGGGACTGGACGAGGTGCCGACCAGGGCGTCGAGCACGCGTTCCTCCGCATGCAGCTCGGCCTGCGCCTTCACCTGCTGGCGCAGCTTCTCGCGCGTCATGTGGATGGCGACCTCGGTCAGGTCGCGGATGATCTGCTCGACATCGCGACCGACGTAGCCGACCTCGGTGAACTTGGTCGCCTCGACCTTGATGAAGGGCGCCTGCGCCAGCTTGGCGAGGCGGCGCGCGATCTCGGTCTTGCCGACGCCGGTCGGGCCGATCATCAGAATGTTCTTCGGCAGCACCTCCTCGCGCAGATCCTCCGGCAGCTGCTGGCGGCGCCAGCGGTTGCGCAGGGCGATGGCGACGGCGCGCTTGGCGTCGTTCTGGCCGATGATGAAGCGGTCGAGCTCCGAGACGATCTCGCGCGGCGTGAAGAAGGACGACTCGTTCTTGTCGCTCATGGCCCTGTCCTTGCCGCTCACGGCTTTCGCTGCCTCAGCCATGGTGCGCTCCGCTGCTGCCCTGCAGGCTTTCGAGGGTGATGTTCTGGTTGGTGTAGATGCAAATCTCGCCGGCGATCTTCATCGCCTTGCGGGCGATTGCCTCGGCATCGAGGGCGTCGAGGTCGATGAGGGCGCGCGCGGCGGCCAGCGCGAAGGAGCCGCCCGAGCCGATGCCGATGAGGCCGTCCTCCGGCTCCAGCACATCGCCGTTGCCGGTCAGCACCAGCGAGGTCTCGGCGTCGGCCACCGCCATCATGGCCTCCAGGCGGCGCAGGTAGCGGTCGGTGCGCCAGTCCTTGGCCAGCTCGACGCAGGCCCGGGTCAGCTGGTTCGGATAGGTCTCGAGCTTGGCTTCCAGACGCTCGAACAGGGTGAAGGCATCGGCCGTCGCCCCGGCAAAGCCGGCGATGACGTTGTCCTTGCCGAGGCGGCGCACCTTGCGGGCGTTGGACTTCATCACCGTGTTGCCGAAGCTGACCTGGCCGTCGCCGGCCACCACCACCCGGTTGCCTTTGCGGACCGAGAGGATCGTGGTGCCGTGCCACTGCAGGGGGGAGTTGTCGGACATGGACTGTCAAATGGGCAAAAGCGGCGGCCGGGTCAAGCCGGATTCCACGCCGCCGGGCCGGCCGCCAAGGCGCCGCGGGCGCCGGCGAGGGCGCTTTCCGGCCCCCGCATCGGTGCTGGCGTCGCTCCCCCCTTCCTGATAAAAGGCGCCTTCGTTGCGAGACCTGTAGCCGAAGGACCCGCCCGAGACGGCGGGGCTAAGACGATATGCGCCGGGCCACCATTGAGCGGAACACCCAGGAAACCAGGATCGCCGCCACGGTCGATCTCGACGGTTCCGGCACCTACGAGGTGTCGACCGGCATCGGCTTCCTCGACCACATGCTCGAACAGCTCTCCCGCCACAGCCTGATCGACATCACGCTGAAGGCCGAGGGCGACCTGCATATCGACCACCACCACACCACCGAGGACAGCGGCATCGTGCTCGGCCAGGCCGTGGCCAAGGCGCTCGGCGAGCGCAAAGGCATCTGGCGCTACGGCCAGGCGCTGATCCCGATGGACGAGACGCTGACCCGGGTGGCGCTCGACGCCTCCAACCGGCCCTACCTGATCTGGAAGGTCGACTTCAACCGCGACAAGCTCGGCACCATGGATACCGAGCTGTTCAAGGAGTGGTTCCAGGCCTTTGCCCAGCACGCCGGCCTGACGCTGCACGTGGAGAACCTCTACGGCACCAACAACCACCATATCGTCGAGTCCTGCTTCAAGGGTCTGGCCCGCGCCCTGCGCGAGGCCATCCAGATCGACCCGCGCAAGGCCGACGCCGTGCCCTCCACCAAGGGCTCTCTCTGAACGATCCGGCCGGGCCGGGGCGCCGACAGGCGCCGCGGGGACCTCGCCGAAAGACAAGGACCGAAAGGGTCCCGCGATGACCGTTGCGATCATCGACTATGGCTCGGGCAACCTGCGCTCGGCCGCCAAGTCCCTGGAACGCGCCGCTGTCGAGGTGGGCGGCGGCCCGGTCGTGGTGACCGCCGACCCGGCCGCGATGCGCCGCGCCGACCGCGTGGTGCTGCCGGGCGTCGGCGCCTTTGCCGACTGCCGGCGCGGCGTGCTCGCCATCGACGGCATGATGGAGGCCCTGGAAGAGGCGGTGGCTGCTGGGAAACCCTTCCTCGGCATCTGCGTTGGCATGCAGCTGATGGCGACGCGCGGCCTGGAGCACGGCATCACCGAGGGCTTCGGCTGGATTCCCGGCGATGTGGTGGCGCTGCAGCCGGCGCCCCAGCCGTTGCCCCAGGCGTCTGGGGGGGCGCAGGGCGCGCCGAGGTTGCCGCAAGCGCTCAAAGTGCCGCATATGGGCTGGAACGCGCTGGACCTGCGTGACAGCAATCATCCGCTGGTGGCGGGTTTCGGGAACACCCCCTATGTCTACTTCGTCCACAGTTTTCATCTGCGCCCGGTCAACGCGGACCACCTGCTGGCGACCGTCGACTACGGCGGGCCGGTGACCGCGATGGTCGGCCGCGACAACCTGGCCGGAACCCAGTTTCATCCGGAGAAGAGCCAGGCCGCAGGGCTGCGGCTGCTTGCGAATTTCCTGAGGTGGCGTCCATGACCGTGAATGAGTCCAAGACAACGATCGCCATGGAGCGCCTGACCGGCTTCTACGGGCCGGATCTGCACGACCTCTGCGACGCGGCAGAGGCGGCGATCCTGCACGGCGGCGGCTTCGGCTGGCTGAACCCGCCGCCGCGCCAGACCATGGAGACCTACTGGCAGGGCGTGCTGCTGGTGCCCGAGCGCGAGCTCTTCGTCGGCCGCCTCGACGGCACCATCGCCGGCTCGGCCCAGCTCGTGCGTCCGCCGCGCAACAACGAGGCGCAGAGCCTCACCGGCCAGCTGACCACCTTCTTCGTGGCGCCCTGGGCGCGCGGCCACGGCCTCGCCCCCGCCCTGGTCGCCCGCGTCGAGGAGGCGGCGCGCGCCAACGGCCTTCGCGTGCTGAACCTCGACGTGCGCGAGACCCAGGCGCGCGCCATCGAGGTGGTGGAGGAGGCCGGCTTCGTGCGCTGGGGCATCCACCCGCACTATGCCTGGGTCGACGGCCGCTGGGTGACCGGCTTCTATTACTACAAGGACCTGCACGGCAACGGCGCCCTGCCGCAGGGACAGCCCGCGGCAGGCACGACCGCATGATCCTGTTTCCCGCCATCGACCTGAAGGACGGCCAGGCCGTGCGGCTGCTGCGCGGCGAGATGGCGAGCGCGACCGTGTTCAACGACGACCCGGCGGCGCAGGCGCGCAGCTTCGCCGCTGCCGGCTTCCGGTGGCTGCACCTGGTCGACCTCAACGGCGCCTTCGAGGGGCGGCCGGCCAATGCGGCGGCGGTCGAGGCGATCCTCGACGCCGTCGACCTGCCGGTGCAGCTCGGCGGCGGCATCCGCGACATGGCGACCGTCGAGCGCTGGCTGGATCTGGGTGTGCGCCGCGTCATCCTCGGCACCGTGGCGGTGAAGAACCCTGCCCTGGTGCGCGAGGCCTGCCGCGCCTTCCCCGGCCGCGTGGTGCTCGGCATCGACGCGCGCGGCGGCCGCGTTGCCGTCGAGGGCTGGGCCGAGGTCAGCGAGGTCACCGCCCTCGACCTGGCGCGCCGCTTCGAGGACGCCGGCGCCACAGCCATCGTCTACACCGACATCGACCGCGACGGCGCCTTGCAGGGCGCCAACGTCGAGGCCACCCGGGCGCTGGCCGAGGCGATCGAAACGCCGGTCATCGCCTCCGGCGGCGTCGCCTCGCTGGATGATCTCGCCGCCTTCCTCGCCATCGAGGACTCCGGCATCGAGGGCATCATTTCCGGCCGCGCGCTCTACGACGGGCGCATCGACCCGACAGCGGCGCTGGCGCTGCTGGCCAAGGAAAAAGGTGTGACCGAAAAATTGGGCGGAGCCGCCTGATGCTCACCGTGCGCGTCATCCCCTGCCTCGACGTGAAGGACGGTCGCGTGGTGAAGGGCGTGAACTTCGTCGACCTGGTCGATGCCGGCGATCCCGTCGAGCAGGCGCGGATCTACGACGCCGCCGGCGCCGACGAGCTCTGCTTCCTCGACATCACGGCGAGCCACGAGGACCGCGGCATCCTGCTCGACGTGGTCCGCCGCACGGCGGAGCACTGCTTCATGCCGCTCACCGTCGGGGGCGGCGTCAGGACCATCGAGGACATCCGGCAGCTGCTGCTGGCCGGCGCCGACAAGGTCTCCATCAACACCGCCGCCGTCACCAACCCGGATTTCGTGCGCGAGGCGGCGGAGAAGTTCGGCAGCCAGTGCATCGTGGTGGCGGTGGACGCGAAGTCGGCCCAAAGCTTCGGTAGCGGACCGGAGAAGTTCGAGATCTTCACCCACGGCGGGCGCAAGCCGACCGGCATCGACGCGGTCGAGTGGTCGCAGCGCATGTGCGCGCTCGGTGCCGGCGAGATCCTGCTGACCTCGATGGACCGCGACGGCACCAAGGCCGGCTACAACCTGCCGCTCACGCGCGCCGTCGCCGACGCGGTGCCGGTGCCGGTGATCGCCTCCGGCGGT
>Ga0299907_10003442_pt1 | contig 10120 bp, 10 predicted proteins | sample RVTome_16_FD_198680 | JGI IMG/M metagenome (GOLD analysis project Ga0299907, IMG submission 198680) | Soil microbial communities from uranium-contaminated site in the Upper Colorado River Basin, Wyoming, United States - RVT152D67 (version 2) ... | reverse complement strand
GCGGACGTCGCCTTCATCGGGATGACCCTGGAAGGGACACCTGCGATCGTCACCCAGGAAGGGGTGGCCGGGCTGACATTCCACGACGAGGTCGAGTCCGTGAACGCACTCATACCCGAGTTGCAGGACATGGGCATCGAGGCCATCGTCGTCCTGCTCCACGAGGGTGGGTTCTCCGAAGGCGGTGAAGAAGGTGACGACTGTGAGGGCGGTCTCACCGATCCTCTCAACAGCATCGTCACCGGGTTCGACGACGCAGTCGACCTCGTCATCGCGGGCCATGTCAACGACGAGTTCGTGTGCGAGGTGGACGGCAAGTGGGTCACGATGGCCGACAATGCCGGTCGTCTCCTCACCGATATCGACACGACGGTCCACCGGTTCACGGGTGAGATGACCGTCAGGGCGATCGACAACGTGCCGACATACCACAAGGATGTCACGTCGGCCGTCACGTCAGTCACTGATCTCGTCGACGAGTGGCAGGCGCTGGCAGATGTCGCGGGCAACGTCGTCATCGGGGATATCACCGAGGACATCACCGAGGAGTACGAGCCTGGAGGCGACTCCCCGATCGGCAATCTCATCGCCGACGCCCAACTGGCGGCGACGGAGAGTGCGGGCACCGGTGACGCCGTGGTGGCGTTCATGAACAACGGCGGTGTACGCACCGACGAGGGCTTCGTGTTCGCCGAGAGTGGCTCCGAAGGCGATGGCAACGTCACCTATGCGGAGGCGTTCGCCGTCCAGCCCTTTGGCAACAGCCTGGTCACCATGACCCTCACCGGTCAGCAGATCCACGATCTGTTGGAGCAGCAGTTCCAGGGCCCGACCGACGCCGACTGGGAGATCCTCCACGTCTCCGACGGCTTCACCTACACCTGGGACGCCGCTGGAGCGGTTGGTGACAAGGTCGACCCGGGTGACATCATGCTCGGTGTCGCCCCCATCGCCCTGGGGACCGACTACCGGGTGACCGTCAACAGCTTCCTGGCCGGAGGTGGTGACGGGTTCAGCGTGCTCCTCGATGGCACCGACCAGCTCGGAGGCGATCTCGATCTCGATGCCATGGTGGACTACATGGGAGCCAACTCCCCTGTCGCCCCACCAGACGTCGACCGCATCACAAGAGTGAACTGAAAAGCCAACGAGCAAAGAGAAAGGGGCGGCCCCCGGCCGCCCCTTTCTCATGGGCCTACTAGAGACTCGCGATCAGCTTTTCCACCCGCTCGTCCTCTGATTTGAAGGGGTCTTTGCACATCACGGTGCGTTGCGCTTGATCGTTGAGCTTGAGGTGCACCCAGTCGACCGTGAAGTCACGTTTGCGGGCCTTGGCCGCCTTGATGAACGCTCCCCGCAGTCTGGCCCGGGTGGTCTGGGGTGGTCTGACCACGGCGTCGGCGATCTTCTCGTCGGTCACTATTCGGTCGGTGAGCCCGGCGTTCTCCATCATGTAATAGAGCCCGCGGGTGCGGTCGACATCGTGATAGGCCAGATCCATCATCGACATCTTGGGATCGGACAGAGGGATGCCCCGCCGGGTGGAGTAACGATCTAACAGCTTGTATTTCATGACCCAGTCGACCTCGCGGTCGAGAGTCATCGGGTCTTTCTCCAGACCGGTCAGCAAATGCTCCCAACGGTCGACTGCCGCCTGAACCTGAGTAGGAAATCCCGGGCTGCGGGCGAAGCGCATCGCCCGGTCGAGATACTCCCACTGGATATCGAGGGCACTCAGTTCCCGGCCGTTGGCGAGACGCAGCTTGCGGGTGCAGGTCGTGTCATGACTGACTTCCCTTATCGCCCGGATTGGATTCTCCAGCGTGAGATCCCGAAAAACGACGTCCCGCTCGATCATCTGGAGAAGGGCCACCATGGTTCCAACCTTCACGAAGGTGGCGTACTCGCTCATGTTGGAGTCCCCAGCGATCACGTGGAGTCTCCTGTAGCGCTCGGCGTCGGCGTGCGGCTCGTCCCGGGTGTTGATGATCGGGCGAGAGCGCGTGGTCGCCGAGGACACCCCCTCCCAGATGTGGTCGGCTCGTTGGGCCACCGTGTAGCCGGTGCCCCGCGGAGTCTGTGTGAGCTTGCCGGCTCCCACGAATATCTGTCGGGTAACCAGGAACGGGATGAGGACGTCGACGGTCCGATGGAAGTCCTTGTGCCGGCTCACCAGATAGTTCTCATGACAGCCATAGGAGTTGCCGGCGCTGTCGGTGTTGTTCTTGAAGACGTAGATCTCACCCCGGATCCCCTCTTCTTCGAGACGTTCCTCCGCTCCGGTGACCAGACCTTCGAGAATCCTCTCCCCCGCCTTGTCATGGGCCACGACGTCTTCGATGTCGTCGCACTCCGGTGTGGCGTATTCGGGGTGTGATCCGACGTCGAGATAGAGCCGGGCGCCGTTCTCGAGGAAAACGTTCGAGGACCGTCCCCACGACACGACCCGGCGGAACAGGTAGCGGGCCACCTCGTCGGGGCTGAGCCGACGCTGACCACGCAAGGTGCAAGTCACGCCGTATTCGTTTTCCAGCCCGAAGATCCTGCGGTCCATGTTGGTCAGGCTAAACGCACCCAGGCGCTCTACTCGGTAGAAAGCTGGGAAGGGTCGAGTCTGCGAAAGGAACGTCTGCCGTTGCCGCTATCGAGAACGGCGACTTCCCAACCTTCCGATTCCCGGCCTTCGGCACGACCGAAAGCCTCCATGCCGACGTTGAATGCCTCCTGCCGGGTCATGTTCTCAGTCCAGAGCTCCTCGAGCGCGTCGACGAGTTGTTCGGCTTTGCCTCCGATGGCGACGTATCTCCGCTCGTCGTAGAGCGTGCCGTCGTACGTCACCCTGAAGAGACGATGCTCACGGCCATCCTCGGAGATCTCGGCCAGGAGGATCTCCACCTCGTAAGGCTTGGGATCACGAATGAATATCACGCCAAGAGTCTGGGAAAAGGCGGTGGCCAGCCCCATCGCCGTGACGTCTTCGCGGGAGTATAGATAACCCATCAGATCGGCCTGGCGAATCCCGGCCTTTCGCAATGTCTCGAACTCGTTGTACCGGCCCACCCCGGCGAAGGCGATACGGTCGTAGACCTCGGAGATCTTGTGGAGCGCCGTCGACGGGTTCTCGGCGAGAATCAGGACACCTTCGGCGTAGTCGACCGCCACGATGGAGCGTCCCCGGGCGATCCCCTTTCTGGCGAACTCGGCTTTGTCCCGAACGAGCTGCTCGGGAGCCACATAGAACGGAATGCTCATCGCACGTTCTCCACAGCGCTCTCGGCCAGTGGGTAGACGGCATCTTCGGCCAACTCTTCGAGGCCGTCACCATCGATGCGCACCACATTGGGCAGGATTCCACGCTTGAGGTCGGGAGCGCCGGTCCCCGTGTCCTCACTGGAGGCGGCAACCAGGGCATTGACCGCCAGGGCGGCTGCCGCGTCAGGAGCCATGTCTTCCACATAGGCGGTGCGGAGGAACGACTTGGCCAGACTCGATCCCGAGCCCGTGCTTCCGAAATCCGTCTCCTCGTAGCGACCACCCACGACATCGAACGTGTATACCCGCCCCCGAGCCTCTTTGTCGTCGTAGCCGGCGAACAGCGGGACGACTACGAGGCCCTGGAACGCCATCGGCAGCTGGCCTCTGACGAGACGGGCCAGGAACGACGCCTTGCCCTCCAGGGAGAGACGGATCCCTTCGATCTTCTCATAGTGCTCCAACTCGACCTGGAACAGCTTCACCATGTCCATGGCGAGACCGGCCGTGCCTGCAATCGCAACGGCGGAGAACTGGTCAGCGGGGAACACCTTGCGTATGCGACGATGTGCCACCAGATGACCTTCGGTGGCGCGGCGGTCGCCCGCCATCACCACTCCGTTCTGATAGCGGAGGGCAAGCACCGTGGTCCCCTCGGGTGCGCTCACCGGGTTGGCGCCTGGGGGGATCGTCACCACGGGGGCGGCGCCCATCCAGTTGAGGAGATCGGTGAAGCTGGAGCCCGGAACCGGGGCGTCTAGTGGCAGAGGGCCGATGGGCTTCTCTATCACTGGCCACCCTTCTGGACGTAGTTCTTCACGAACTCCTCGGCGTTCTCCTCGAGGACCTCGTCGATCTCATCGAGGAGGTCGTCGAGGGCGTCCAGATCAGTGTCGGTCTCGACCGCCTGTGTCGTTTCCTCTTCTGTCGTCTCTTGCCGGCGGCCTTCCGCCTGGTCACGTTCTCGATCTGACATCTTTCATCCTTCCAGTCGCCGCAACAGATCCGCGGCGTCTTCTGCATCGTCGAGGAGCTCTCCAACGAGAGCAGCATCACCACGCAGGGGTTCCATCATAGGAACACGTTTGAGATGCGATTCCCCGATGTCGAATACAAGAGAGTCCCAGTTGGCAGCCACCAGGGAGCCGGCGAATTCACTGACACACCTGCCCCGGAAGTAAGCCCGGGTGCGGGTGGGTGGGTTGGACACCGCATCCACGATCTCGTCATCGGTAAACAGTCGTCTCATCGACCCCCGATCGGCCAAACGCCTGTAGAGCCCGCGGGCAGGATCGACGTCGTGATACTGGAGATCGAGGGCACGCAGCTTGTGGTTGGTCCACTGCAGCTCGTCGCGTGCGACGTAGCCCTCGATGAGACGCTTCTTGGCCACCCAGTCGAGTGTGTCGCTCAGACCGTCGGGATCGGTGGACAGCAGTCCGAGGGTGCGCTCCCACTCTGCGATGACCTGATCCCAGACCGGATCGTCCAACTCCTTCTCTGCGTATTTGGACAACCATTCCAGGTAGCGGCCTTGTAGCTCGAGAGCCGTTGCGGTCCCTCCACCGTCGAGCTCGAGTGGCCGGCCGAGTGCGAGGTCGTGGCTCACCTGCCAGCAGGCTTCGACCGGGTCAGCGAGATCCAACGGGTCCGGGATAGCACCATCTTCGAGGGCGGCCAGCATGAGCGCCGTGGCACCCAGTTTGAGGAAGTTCTGGTATTCGGAGAGGTTGGCGTCACCGATGATCACGTGGAGACGTCTGTAGATCGAAGGGTCGCCGTGAGGTTCGTCTCTGGTGTTGACGATCGGACGTTTGAGTGTGGTCTCCAGCCCGACTTCCTCCTCGAAGAAGTCGGCCCGCTGGGTGATTTGGAAGTCGACGTCGGGTCGGTCGTTCTCCTTGCCCACTTTGCCCGCGCCGGTGAAGATCTGACGGGTGACCATGAACGTCATCGCGTAGCGGATCACATCACCGAAGGGTGTCTCCCGGCTGAGCAGGTAGTTCTCGTGGGCTCCGTAGGAGTTGCCTTTGCCGTCCGAATTGTTCTTGTACAGAGCGACTGGCCTGCCCGCCGATTCGGATGCGGCCAGCGCAGCCCGGTGCATCACGACTTCGCCGGCCTTGTCGTAGAGCGCCGCCTCCCGCGGGTCGTATGTCTCTGGTCCGCTGTATTCGGGGTGGGCGTGGTCGACGTAGAGCCGGGCGCCGTTGGACAGGACCGAGTTGACCACAGCACCTTCGGGGTCGATCAGCCCATAGGTGTCGTGTCCGAAGCCGCGGGCGTCCCGACCCGGCGATTCCTCCTCATAGGACCATTGAACCTTGACCCTGGCGCCCGGATAGCTGTTCACGACCAGTGACGAGGCAACAGCGGGATTGAATCCGGGATCGCCTCGGACCACTATCCCGTACTCGGTCTCGGTCCCGAGTACCTTGTGGATAGCCATTACAGGTACTGTCCGCCCGCGACCTTCTCGATGAGACGACTCTCTTCGTCACCCCCAACGAGTGTCCGCACGTAGACAATCCGTTCCCCCTTCTTCCCTGAGATCTTGGCCCAGTCGTCCGGGTTGGTGGTGTTGGGAAGGTCTTCGTGCTCTCGGAATTCTTGTTTGATCGCGGAGATGAGGTCCGACTTGCGAACGCCACGGGGCTCACCGGCGATCTGACGCTTGATCGCATCCTTCTTGGCGCGACGGACGATGTTCTCGATCATGGCGCCGCTGGCGAAGTCCTTGAAGTACAACGTCTCTCGATCCCCGTTCGCATAGGTGACCTCTAGGAATTCATTTTCCTTGTCTTCTGCGTACATGTCGGTGACGGTGGCCTCGATCATCGCCTCGATTGCGGCCTGTTTGGCGACACCTTTTGTCTCATCGGCATCGAGTGGCGTCTCGTCACTCAGATAGATGCGGAAGATCTCCCGGGCCGCAATCGGGTCGGGACGGTAGATCTTGATCTTCACGTCGAGTCGACCGGGTCGGAGGATCGCCGGGTCGATGAGGTCCTCACGGTTAGAGGCGCCGATGACGATGACGTTCTTGAGAGATTCCACTCCGTCGAGCTCGGAGAGGAGCTGCGGCACGATGGTGGACTCGACATCGGAGCTGATCCCGGTGCCACGGGTCCGGAACAACGAGTCCATCTCGTCGAAGAAGACGATGACGGGCACGCCTTCGTCGGACTTCTCCTTGGCGCGCTGGAAGATGAGCCGGATCTGACGCTCGGTCTCGCCGACCCACTTGTTCAACAGCTCGGGGCCTTTGATGTTCAGGAAATAGGAGCGGACGTCGGGGTTGCCGCTCCGCTCGGAGACCTTCTTGGCGAGACTGTTGGCGACGGCCTTGGCGATCAACGTCTTTCCACATCCCGGCGGGCCGTAGAGCAGGATGCCCTTCGGCGGCTCCAGCTCGTATTCCCGGAACAGGTCGCGGTGCAAGTAGGGCAATTCGACGGTGTCCCGGATCATCTCGATCTGGTCGGCGAGACCACCCACCTCGTTGTAGGTGATGTCGGGGACCTCTTCGAGCACCAACTCCTCAACCTCGGGACGGTCGAGCTTCTCCAGGATCAGGGAAGTCTTGGGGTCGATACGAACGTATTCGCCGGCACGGAGCTTGACGTCGGCCATCAATTCGGAGCGGTTCAGGACCCGTTCCTCATCGGCGTGGGCGATGACCACCACCCGTCCGTCGTCCATGGTCTCCCGGACCCTGAGGACCTCACCGGAAGGCTCGAAGTAACGGATGTCGATGATGTTGAAGGCCTCGTTCAGGAGGACCTCCTGACCCACTTGCAGCTTCTTGACCTCTACCGATGGCTGCGCCGAAACCCGCAGCTTGCGGTTCCCGGTGAGGATGTCGACGGTGCCGTCTTCGCTGACGTTGAGGACGGTGCCGAAATTGTTGGGCGGTTGGGTGAGCTTCTCGACCTCCTCGCGGAGGACGCCCAACTGTTCACGAGACTCTTCGAGGAGGGCGGAGAGTTTGTCATTTTGTCCCACGACCCGATCGAGTCGGTCTTGGGCTCGTGCCAGCTCGGCTTCTAGCTCCTCGGATCGGCCGGGAGCCTCACGCAGGCGACGACGAAGGAAGGAGACTTCCTCTTCGAGAGCGGACACAACCTTGCGCAGTTGTGCGGCGTCTTCGTGCTTGCGTCCTTCGTCCACGGCTACCTCCTGGCGTTCGGTCGCCTTTGGTCAGTATACGAATGACCAGGTTTAGTTCTCTGGGATCGTCGAGTCACGTTCATCGGCAACTTTCCGCATAAAAATGAGGAATCCGGTGTGCCCGACCATGGAGTGATCGGGTCGTACCGAGCGCCCTTTCACGTTCCAGTCACGCATCAAGAACTCCTTGACTTCTATCTCTGCGAACAAGTTCGTGTCCCGGCTCATTTCCACCAGCGACTGCACTTGAGGCACGGTTGGAAGATAGGAGCAAAGAACACCACCGTGGGGCTGGAAGGTCGCCGCGGCCTTCACCGTGTCCTCGGGCTCGGGGAGATCAAGCACGATCCGCTCGGGCTTGACCTCCTCGACCAGCGTGGCGACGTCACCCACCCTCATGTCCACGTTGTCGGGGACGTCTCCGAACCAGCGCTCCATGGTCTTTCGGGCGTGGGTGGCGTGGTCGTCGCGTTGTTCCACGGTGACGACGCGACCGGTCGGGCCGACCGCCCTGGCGAGACCGAGCGTGAGCGCACCCGACCCCGTCCCCGCCTCGAGCACGGTCATCCCGGGCCCGATGTCGGCGTAGACGAGGATCGGCCCGAGGTCCTTGGGGTAGACCACCTGAGCACCGCGCTTCATCTTCAGGATGAAATCGGCGAGCCGGGGCCGGAGCAGGAGGAGCCGCGCGTTGCCACTGGAGGTGACCCACGAGCCGTCCTCGGCTCCGATGAGCCGGTCATGAGGCACCGTCCCGTTGTGGAACTGGAAGGTGCGTCCCGATTCGAGCTTGAGGAGGAAATGGCGTCCCTTGTTGTCGATGAGCAGGGCCGGGTCCCCCTCGGCGAAAGACATCAGAAGATCGATATCGCAGCGACGGCCAGGGAGAGGACCATTCCGATCACCACGATCCAAATCACTACCCGCACGAGTTTCTTGTTTTGCACGATGTTTTAATGGGCTTGAGCTGAAAGGCAACGGTAGACAATTGGGACGACTGACGAAGAGACTGATGAACCGGGTGATCGAGGACCCCAAGCGGGCGGGTCTCCGGCGCTCATTGCGGGGCCTGCGCGAAGGCGACGACCGTGAGCTCTACCTGGGTCTGGCCCTGACCGCCCTCGCCTATCTCCGCTCCACCAAACCCCGCAAACAGCTCATCTACCGCAAGACCGTTTCCGAGGGCTCCGCCCTCGTCATCCACCACAAGCGGACCGGGGCCCCCCGTCTCGAGATCCGCCGGCCCTGAACCGTTCTGTGCGGGTTTTTCCACCGTGTGGGTGCAAAAACCCGCACGGAACGGCTATTTCAAAGGGGTTGAAACGGCACTCGCCATCACACACATTGGAGGGATGTGGAGAGACGGGCTGATCCGAGAGCGGGCGGGCCTACGCCACGGCCTCATCCATCGTTCTGACCTACACAGCCTGATGGTCACTGACCGGGAGATAAGCCGGAAGATCGAGACTCGAAGGATCGAGGTGTTGCATCCCGGTGTGTACTACGTCGACTCCACACCAGCCACCTGGAAGACGATGGTGCTGGCGGGCGTTTTCGCAGCTGGTCCCGGTGCTGTCGCCTCACACCGTTGTGCCGGCGTCCTACACGGGCTCGATGCGGTCTACGGACGGATGATCGAGGTGACGGTGCCCTATAACGAGGAACCGGAACCTGACAACGTCATCGTCCATCGAACCCGACGTCTCAACCCAACTGCGGTTGTCGATGCGATCCCAGTGACTCCGGTCGAAAAGAACCTCCTCGACCTGGCCCCAATCCTTGGTGAGCGAAACCTCTTCAAGGCAGCACGGTCGGCTGTCCACAAAGGCCTCGTCACCCCTGAGAAGCTCGATTCGGCGATCGGGCGCTTCGGCGGACGTGGGGTGTCTGGCACCAAGACATTCAGGCGGGTAGTTCAGCGTGTGGCCGAGGACCAATCTGGCAGCGTGGCCGAAATCGACCTGGGGTCGATAATCGAAGACGCACCCGTTCCAGCTCCCATTCAACAATTGCAGATCCGCCTCCCACAAGGTGGTTACGCATATCCCGACTTCTGCTGGCCAGATCGGTTGCGGCTCGTTGAAGCCGACGGGTTCACGGCCCATGGAACACCCGAACAGCTCCAGCACGACCTCTCGCGCCAGAACGGGCTCATGGAGCTGGGTTGGGAAATCCGCCGCTTCACCGCCACCGAGATACGCGACGAACCACTCAGAGTGAGAGAAGTGATCATCCGCTTCGTGAACAAGCCATTCCGTGCGGGTTTGTCCACCGAGCCGGTCGACTAACCCGCACAGAGCGGTGTCAGACCCGGTAGACCTCCACGACGGTCTTATTGCGGGAGCCACGGCGGCGGCCGATGACGAAGGCGGCAGCCACGACCACTCCCACTGCGATTGCGGCGATCATGGCTTTGTTTTGGACGGAGGCCTTGGTCTCGTCGACGGCGTCGACGAGTTGGCGGGCTTTCGCCTCCAGGTCTTCCCTACTGAGTGTCAACTGAAATCCTCCATCCGATGAGGCCGGCAACGGCTGCCGCGGCGATGGCGGTAAGGCCACGAGCCAGAACGATCCACCACTCCCCTTCAGGGAGGAGCATCGTCAAGCCGTAGTAGAGACCCCAGGCGAGACAGACTGCGCCGATCGCCATGACGATCGCGCCCCCGAATCCCATGCCGGCGGCCTTGCCGAGCCGTTT
>Ga0299907_10003441_pt1 | contig 10121 bp, 6 predicted proteins | sample RVTome_16_FD_198680 | JGI IMG/M metagenome (GOLD analysis project Ga0299907, IMG submission 198680) | Soil microbial communities from uranium-contaminated site in the Upper Colorado River Basin, Wyoming, United States - RVT152D67 (version 2) ... | reverse complement strand
CGGACTCGAGGACTTTCACGATGTCGGCGGAGATCTCTCGTCGGTGTTCTCCGTCGCCTCGTTCTTCGTCTCCCGCTTCGACACCGAAGTCGACAGACGCCTAGACGAGATCGGCTCCAACGATGCCAACGATCTGAAAGGCAAGCTCGCCGTGGCCAATGCCCGTGCTGCCTATGGGTTGTTCTTGGAGAAGTTCTCGACCCCACGTTTCGAGGTTCTATCCGACCAGGGCGCCCGCCCACAGAAGCCGCTATGGGCGTCGACATCCACCAAGAACCCTGCATACAACGACCTGCTCTACGTGGAGAATCTGGTGGCGAACGACACCGTGAACACCATGCCGCTGGAGACGATCGACGCCTATCAGGACCATGGCGACCCCGAGCCCTCCAGCTTCGACGCCGTCGACATCGTCAGGGCGACCGATCAACTCGACAGGCTGGAGACACTGGGCATCGACTACGACGACGTTGTCCGCACCCTCGAGCGCGAAGGTGTCGAGAAGTTCACAGCCAGCTGGCTCGAGCTTCTCGAGCAGGTCGAGAGCGCCTAGCCGTGGCCCACTCTCGGGAGGGTGATGGGAACCTGATGTTCGGCGCCTCAGATCGCATCGAGCTCATCGCCACCATCGTCATGGCGCTGGCCGCCATCGCCACCGCCTGGTGTGCCTTTCAGGCGACCAAGTGGAGCGGGATCATGTCGATCGAGTTCAGCAGCGCCAACGCGGCGCGGGTCGAGTCGACCCGGGCCGACTCCCTGGCCAACACACAGAGGGCCGTGGACGTCGATGTGTTCACCGCATGGCTGGACGCCGTGGCGACCGAGATCAGAGATGGGACGATCCCCCCGGTGCGAGAGAACGGGTACACCCCCGAGGACGGCACTCTCTCCGCGTTCTACTTCGACCGGATGAGAGATGAGTTCAGGCCAGCACTCGAAGCCTGGCTGAGCTCCGACCCGCTCAACGACGACGAAGCCCCTCCGACACCGTTTGGCATGGAGGAGTACCAACTCGCGGCCGCCGACCTCGCCGACGACCTCGTCGTCGAGGCAGAAGAGCACCGGCAGCAAGCGCTCGACTCCAATCAGAACGGTGACAACTACGTGCTCACCGTGGTCGGCTTCGCCTTGGTCATCTTCTTCGCCGGAATCAGCTCGAAGCTGAAGGAGCAGAAGAACAGGTGGATAGCCATAGGGACGGCTTTGACGTTGTTCACAGCAGCCCTCATCATCGCCCTCATCCTGCCGATCGTCCCGCCCTTCTAGCTGTCTCGGTCAGGCCTTCTCCAACGGGGCCCAGGCGAGGAGGAGGCGCTTCTTGCCCTGGGTGTCGAACATGACCTCGGCTTCGGCACGGTCGCCTTCTCCGACGATCTCGCGAACGGTCCCCAGACCCCACTTGTCGTGACGAACCCGGTCGCCGGGACCGACCTGGCCCGCCGTCACCGTGGTGCGGGGGCCCGAGGCGGCCGCCCTGTCGGCGGGACGATTGCGGTTGCGCTTGGCAGCCTTCTCCATGAGCCCCTCTGGCACCTCCTTGAGGAAACGCGAAGGTGGGTTGTAGTTGGAGCCGCCGAACAACATCCGCTGCCAGGCCGAGGTCAGATAGAGCTTGTCTTGGGCCCGGGTGATCCCGACATAGGCCAGCCGTCGCTCCTCCTCGAGCTCCTCGGGATCGCCGAGAGACCGCATGTGTGGGAACACACCGTCTTCCATGCCGACGATGAAGACGGCCGGGAACTCGAGCCCTTTGGCGGTGTGCAGGGTCATGAGGGTGACAGCGCCGGCGCCCTCGTCCCACTCGTCGATGTCGGCGACCAGCGCAGTCGACTCCAGGAACACTTCGAGCCGGCGAAGGTTGTCCAGGGAGTCGAAGGGCTCGTCGCCGATGATGGCTCCCTCGTTGGAAGCTTCGAACTCGGCAGCCACACCAACCAGCTCACGGAGGTTCTCGACCCGGCCTATCGCTTCCACCGTCCTCTCTACCTCGTAGGCAGCCACCATCCCGGTGTCGTCGAGGACGGCCTGGATCGCCGCTTCGACCCCATCTTCCTCAGCCTTGGCGCGCAACATCTCGTAGAGACCCGTGAACTCGAGGACGGCCTTGTGTGCACGGGTGTTGAGCTGGGGTATCTCGGCCACCCTGGTGAGCCCTTCGAAGAAGCTGATGCCATGTGATTGGCTGAAACGGTCGACGTGGGCGATGGTCGTGTTCCCGATCCCCCTGCGGGGCTCGTTGATGACCCGCTTCACCGAGACCTCGTCCGCCGGGTTGACCAGCATCTTCAGGTAGGCGATGGCGTCCTTGACTTCTTTGCGGTCGTAGAACTTCACAGAGCCGACCACCGAATAGGGAATGCCGCGTCGAACGAACACATCCTCCACGACGCGAGACATTGCGTTGGTTCGATAGAACACGGCGACGTCGGCGAGATTGAAGCCGTCCCTTTGGAGACGCTCTACCTCGTCGACGATGAACCCTGCCTCGTCGTGCTCGTCCTCGGCCTCGAAACGCACGATGGGGACTCCTGTGCCCCGGTCCGACCAGAGGTGCTTCGGAGTCCGCTTGGTGTTGTTGGCGATGACCGAGTTGGCCGCCTCGAGGATGGTCTCGGTCGAGCGGTAGTTCTGGTCGAGGACGATGACCCTGGCGTCGGGGTAGTCCTTCTCGAAGTCTCTGATGTTGCGGATGTCGGCTCCGCGGAACTTGTAGATCGACTGGTCGGAGTCACCGACCACACAGAGGTTGCGATGTGCGGCCGTGAGTTGCTTCACCAGCATGTACTGGGCCCGGTTGGTGTCCTGGTACTCGTCGACGAGCACATAGCGGAAACGTTGCTGATAGTGCTCCAGGACCGTCGGGAAGGCAGCGAACAACTCGACGGTCACCATCAGCAGATCGTCGAAGTCCATGGCTGACGCCTCGACGAGCCGCTGCTGATAGAGCCGGTAGACATCGGCGACCTGCTCGTGATAGAAGCCATCGCCCTGCTCGGCGAACGACTCGTAGTCGATCAGCTCGTTCTTGGCGTTGGAGATGACCGCCCTCATCGCCTTCTCCGGGAACCGCTTGGGGTCGAGATCCAGATCCTTGATGACCATGCGGATCAGACGCAACGCGTCGGCATCGTCGTAGATGGAGAAACCGGACCGGTAACCGAGCCTGGACGCCTCCCGCCGGAGGATACGAACACATGCCGAGTGGAACGTGCTCACCCACATCGAGCGGACCACGCCTCCGATCAGTTGGCCGACACGTTCCTTCATCTCGTTGGCGGCCTTGTTGGTGAACGTGATGGCAAGTATCGAGTCGGGAGCAACACCGAGGTCTCTGATCAGGTGAGCGATGCGGAACGTGAGGACCCTGGTCTTCCCCGACCCGGCTCCGGCCACGACCAAGACCGGCCCCTCGGATGCCGCCACCGCCTCCCTCTGAGTCGGGTTGAGGTCGGCGAAGAGGGGCGACTCGGTGGGCACGTCGTCGACGAACCACTGTGTCTGCTGCGTCATCTGAAACCGATGGTACCGGCCGCCCCCGACTGAATCACACGTGTGTGATCAGAACTTCGAAACCGTTCTGTGAAGATTCCTCGCGAAGGGGTCGCGACAGATCTTCACAGAACGGTGGGCTCGTGGTCCCCGGAGGGCGCGCGACCCGTAGACGAGCGGGGGGTCAGAGGGGGGTCGCCCCCCTCACAATCAAAGCTGCGCGGTCTCGGGCAGCTCCACCCTGACTCGCTCGTCGGGTTGGAGGTCGCGACCCGGCCCGTCGTCGTCGGCCAGGGCACTGCGCCGATTCAAGGGCAGCGAGTAGCAGAAGCGGGCGCCGGTGGGGAACCTGCGCTCGTACCAGACGTCGCCACCCATGGCTCGAGCGAGACGTCGTGCGATGGGAAGACCCAATCCCATGCCACTCGAATCGCGGGCGTCGCCCTTGGAGAGCTGCTCGAAGTCCTCGAAGACCTTCTGGGTTTCCTTGTCGGGGACACCAGGGCCGTTGTCGGAGACGATGATCAGGTACTGATCGCCGAGGACGAAGCCCTCGACGAGGATCTGGTCACCGCCGTACTTCCTGGCGTTCTCCATGACGTTGCGGATCACCTGTTGGACTCGACGGCGGTCGGCGAACACCCGGACCCCGTCGGGCAGGGAGACGAGTGATGACTTGCGACCACCGTTGGGGAACACCATCTGGGCCACGTCCTCGATCAGCTCCCCGAGGTCGAACAGGTCGGGATCGAGGCTGAGCCGGTTGGCCTCCAGCCGCGGGATGACCAGCACGTCTTCCACGAGGTCCCCGAGATACATGGCCTGACGATTGATGATCGATATGAACTCGTCGACTTCTTCGGGAGGCAGGTCGCGCCACGCCTCCTGAAGGGTGTCGGAGAATCCGGCGATCGATGTCAGTGGGGTGCGCAGCTCATGGCTCACCAGTGCGACGAAGTCGTTCTTGATGGTGTGCGCCTCCTCGGAGAGCCGGCGCACCTCTCTCTCACGCTCCCGGCCATGGGCTGTGATACGCCATGCCCAGAACACGGAGACCAGGCCGATGACGGCCGGCAAGATCACCCAGATATCGGCGAGCGGCAATTCAGACATCCCTGCATTGTCTATCGGTCCCTCGAGGCATCGCCTGAACCCGATCGAACTTTCCGGTTCTTGCGCGCAAAACGGTGCGTTCTCGGCCCTTTGAAGCGGAAAACGGGGCTTGTCAGGCGGTGTCGGCGTCCTCGAGACCGATCAGCTGACGCAACGTCTTGGTGAGCACACCCTGTCGAAGGTCGAACTTGTCCAGGTAGGCGTCGACGCCCACCGCCCACGCCGCGTCCTTCTCCTCCTGAGTGGCTACGCCGGAGACCATGACGATGGGAATGCGGACGTCGGCTGCCCGCATGGCACGGACCAACTCGACCCCGTTGGACCGTGGCATCGAGTAGTCGACCACCATGGCGCTGAAGGCACCCCGTGTCATCGCCAGCATCGCCTCCCTGGCGCCGCTGGCCACTTCCACGTCGAATCCCGCTCCGTTGAGGGTCGCCGAGAGCAACTGACGGACACCGGCGGAGTCGTCGACGACCAGCACCCTCGGCTTGTCGTCCACCAGGTGAGGGCGATGGCGGGCCACCATTCCGAGGAAGTCCGGATCGAGGACAACCAGGACCTGGCCGCCTCCGAGCTGGGCGGCACCCTTGATCGCCCCGGTCCCCTCGATGATCGGGCCCAGGTTCTTCACCGCGACGCGACGACGGTCGATGATCTCACTCACTGTCACCGCGACCAATCCGGATCGGGTGTTGACGACGAGCACCTCCGAGACGTCTCCCGGCTCTTCGACGCCCACGGCGGTCGACAAGGAGACCACGGGCACGGCAGCGCTCTCGAACCTGACCTCACGCCCGTTGCTCCTGGTGGTGAACTCGGCATTGGCCAGCGGCATCGAAGCCTCTACAGAAGCCTCCGGAATCCCCCAGAATTGGTCTCCCTCGGCGACAACCACGACGTTCTGGAGGACCATCGAGAGCGGCAAGGTCATGGTCACGGTGGTCCCTCTCCCCGCTTCCGAGTCGAGGGTCACGGCGCCGTGGACATGGGCCGCCGCCTCGGCTGCCTCGGGGAGGCCTTCTCCGGCACCGGAGAACTCGGTCGGAGTGTCCAATGTGGAGAAGCCCGGGTGGAACAGGAGAGGTGATAGATCCGGGGGCGTGGCGGCGATGCCTTTCTGGCGGGCAACCTCCGCGACGCGCACCCAGTCGACGCCTGCCCCGTCGTCGATCACGCTGACTTCGACGCGATCGTCGACGACCCTCGCCGCCACCCGCACCACCCCGGTCGCCGCCTTGCCCTTGCCCACGCGCACTTCCGGGAGCTCGATCCCGTGATCGACTGCGTTGACCAACAGATGGCGGAGCGGCTCCCGGACGAGATCGACGATCTGTCGATCGAGCTGCACGTCGTGCCCGGTGAGCTCGAAGCGCACGTCTTTGTTGGAGCGACGGCCGAGGTAACGCACGAACTGGGGAAAGGTGGACACGGCGTCGAAGAACGAGACATTGGCCAGTGAGACCGCCTGATCCTGGATATCGATGATCGATTGGCTGAGCCGGGCCAGTTGTGCCCTCCACGAGCGTCGGAAGAGCTCGGGATCAGCCCCTTCGATCGAGACCAGCGAGAGATCGGCTATGGCCTCGGCGTCCAGTGCAACCTCGACTATTCGATTGATCAACTTGTAGAGATCGGCGGTATCGACCCGGGTCGCCCCCCCGAGCAGTGACTCGGACACCGAGGTCAACAGTCCGCCGAGACTTCCCACGTCGGGAACTCGGAGAGAGAGCAGGTCAGGGTTCTCCGCACGCGGGGTCTCTGGCACCTGGTCGATCTGGCCCATGAGCGAGCGCAGCTCGGCGTCCTCAGGGTCGTCGATGGCAGAGCCCAGCCTCCCGGCCAGAGCCTCCATCAGCACCACGTCCTCGGGGTCCACTGTGGTCCCTTCTGTGACTGCTCGCCACATGTCTTCGAGACGGGTCGCCCCGTCCCGAATCAACTCGTATCCGAGCAGACCGGCGGACCCTTTGATGGTGTGGGCGTCACGAACCAGGTCGGCCACCGCATTGACGGCCAACTCGCCCGCGGCAAGCAGCCGAGCCCCCTCGAGAAGACGACGGGTGCGCTCGTCCACCTCCTCACGGAATATCCGTGTGAGTTCTGGTGTGTTCGGGTCCAATGGGATCGTTCCCTAGCTAACACCGTCTCTATCGGCATGCGACAGGCCCGCCCTAAGGGTGGTGAGACCTCAGAGAACGGCTAAAAAGGTTCGTCGGGCCTGGCCACGAAGGGGGCCCGGCGGGGAGTCTCCAAGGGAAATTCCAATGTCTCTGACCCACAGGGCCCGGCGGGGAGTTTCCAAGGAAAACTCCAATGTCTCTGGCCGACAGGGCCAGAGCGACGGCTACTCCCACTCGATCGTGGCGGGTGGTTTCGAGGAGATGTCGTAGGCGACCCGATTGATCCCGGGCACCTCGTTGATGACACGGGACGAGATCGTCTCCAACACGTCGTAGGGAATGCGGGCCCAATCTGCGGTCATTGCGTCCTCTGAGGTCACCGCTCTGACCACCAGCGGGTAGGCATAGGTGCGCCCGTCGCCCTGCACCCCGACCGTCTTGATGCCGGGGAGGACACCAAAAGCTTGCCATATGTCCCGGTACAGGCCGGCTCGTCGGATCTCCTCGAGGATGATCGAGTCGGCGGCACGCAACAGCTCGAGACGTTCCAGGGTCACTTCCCCGATGATTCGAACCGCCAACCCGGGACCGGGGAACGGCTGACGCCACACGATCTCCTCGGGGAGACCCAGCTCCTCTCCGACCGCCCTGACCTCGTCCTTGAACAGGTCGCGCAAGGGCTCGATGAGCTCGAACGTCATGTCGTCGGGAAGCCCACCCACATTGTGATGGGTCTTGATCGTCGCCGCCGAGTCGGAGCCCGACTCGATCACATCGGGATACAGGGTTCCCTGGACCAAGAAGCGGGCGTCACCGACGGAGGCCGCCGCCTCCTCGAACACCCTGATGAAGGTCTCTCCGATGATCATCCGCTTCTGCTCGGGCTCGGTCACCGCGTCGAGCTGCTCGAGGAACCGATCGGCCGCCTTCACATGGACCAGCTCGACGTCGAAGTGCGAACGGAAGGTCTCTTCGACCTGCTCGGCCTCGCCGGCGCGGAGCAGGCCGTGGTCTACGAAGATGCAGGTCAGCTGGTGTCCTATCGCCTCGGCGACGATCGCTGCGGCAACCGCGGAGTCGACACCGCCGGAGAGACCGCAGATGACCCTGTCGTCCCCGACCAGATCGCGGATCGTATTGACCTGGGTCTCGATGATCGAGTGCGAGGTCCAGGTGGGTGCTGCCTCACAAGCCTCGTAGAGGAACTTCTTCAGGATCTCGGTCCCACGAGGCGTGTGGGCCACCTCCGGGTGGAATTGGACCCCGTAGAGCGCTCGGTCCCGATCCTCCATTGCAGCCACGGCCGCCCCCGGCGAGGTCGCGGTGGCCACGAAGCCCGGAGGGACGTCCGTGACCTGATCTCGATGGGACATCCAGACCTGTTGGCTGGCAGGCAGCTCGGTGAGGAGCAGCGAGCTCCCGATGACCTCCATGGCGGTGTTCCCGTACTCGGCGCCACCGGTGTTGGCCACCTCGCCTCCTGCGAGATCTGCCAGTAGCTGATGCCCGTAACAGATCCCAAGAACCGGCACGCCGAGATCGATGATCTCGGGATCCATCCGGTAGGCGTCCTCGGCGTAGACCGAAGCCGGTCCCCCGGAGAGGATGAGCCCGATCGGCCTCCGCTCCCTGATCTCCTCGGCCGTGATCGACCTGGGGACGATCTCGGAGCGGACATGGGCCTCGCGGACACGGCGAGCGATCAGCTGGGCGTACTGGGCCCCGAAATCGAGGACCAAAATGTTGCCGGCGGACTTTGCTCTCGGCTCACCCTCATGAGCCGCAGTTTCTGGAGATCCTCCGGCCATCACTGCCTCGAGCAAACAGACGCCGGTCCGCCGGGGCACAGTGCCGCCGACGCGGACCTCGACCGGCACGCAAGCCGCGTCATCCCATGCCGACTCTTTGTGACCGCTGCAGGGACTTGCCTTCGGTCTGGAGCGACGGGGCGATCATGACCTCCGCCTTCTGGAATTCCTTCACATCGGAGTAGCCGGTGGTGGCCATCGATGCCCGAAGCCCCCCGAAGAGGTTGCGCTTGCCGTCGTTCTCGTGGGCTGGGCCGACCAGGATCTCCTGAAGGGTGCCCCGGTCGCCGACATTGACCCGGGCCCCTCGAGGGAGGGTCGGATGGAAGGTGGCCATGCCCCAGTGGTAGCCGCGTCCCGGAGCCTCGGAGGCCGAGGCGAGAGGCGACCCGATCATCACCGCGTCGGCACCACAGGCGATCGCCTTCGACACGTCTCCCCCGGTGCGCATCCCACCGTCGGCTATCACATGGACGTAACGACCTGTCTCGTCGAGGTAACGGATACGGGCCCCGGTCGCGTCGGCAATCGCCGTTGCCTGCGGGACACCGACCCCGAGCACTCCCCGGGTGGTGCAGGCGGCTCCCGGCCCCACGCCGACGAGGACGCCGACGGCTCCAGTCCGCATGAGGTGGAGAGCGGTCGAATAGCTGGCGCACCCACCCACGATCACCGGGACCGGCGAGTTGGCTATGTACTCCTTGAGGTTCAACGGCTCCTCGCGGCTGGACACGTGCTCGGCGGACACGACGGTCCCCTGGATCACCAGGATGTCGAGACCACCTTCGAGAGCGAGAGGCGCCCATTCCCGCACCCGCTGCGGGGTGAGGCTGGCCGCGGTGACGACACCTGCTGACTTGACCTCGGCCACCCGCTGGCCGATCAATTCGGGCTTGACCGGCTCGAGGTAGATCTCCTGCATGCGCCGGGTTGCCTTCTCATCGGGAAGCTCGGCGATTTCCTCGAAGTAGGGCATCGGGTCCTCGTACCGGCTCCACAGCCCTTCCAGGTTGAGGACGGCGAGACCACCCAGCTCACCGATGGACACCGCGGTTTCCGGGCTTATCGCGGAGTCCATGGCGGAGCCCATCATGGGGAGGTCGAACTTGAAGGCGTCGAGCTGCCAGGAGATGTCGACGTCGTCGGGGTCACGGGTCCGACGGGAGGGGACTATTGCGATGTCGTCGAAGCCAAAAGCCTGACGACCCGACTTGCCGATGCCGATGTCGATTTCCATCAATCCGATCCTTGGTCCAGCGCTTGGCCGCAGGGTAACGCGTGCCCGCGACGTTAATGTCCCTTGCGGTGTCCCGGTCCTGGTCCCTGCTCGACTTCATCCTCATCTGGTTGGGCGGCCTCGTTGGCACCGGGATCTTCTTCGCGGCAGGTGTCGCATTCGCCGACGAGAACTGGACGATCGTCCTCTCCGTGGCCGGCCAGTACATCGGCAACCTAGGCGTCTTCTGGATGCTCACCCGCTACAAGCCGATCGGGGAGATCGGTTTGGCGATTTTCCCCCGGGACCTGGTCTACATCGTCGCGGGGCTCGGCCTCCAGATCGCCCTAGCCATCGTCCTCCTGCCTTTGA
>Ga0299907_10003440_pt1 | contig 10123 bp, 10 predicted proteins | sample RVTome_16_FD_198680 | JGI IMG/M metagenome (GOLD analysis project Ga0299907, IMG submission 198680) | Soil microbial communities from uranium-contaminated site in the Upper Colorado River Basin, Wyoming, United States - RVT152D67 (version 2) ... | reverse complement strand
TGACGACGAGCGTGGCCAGAGCCTCGCCCTCGACGTCCTCGGATACCACCAGCACCGCCCGGCCCGACTGCATCACCTTCTCCAGAACGGGGACCAGGTCGTTGACCGAGCCGATCTTCTGGTTGGCGATGAGGATGTAGGGGTCCTCGAGCACCGCCTCCTGACGGTCGGGATCGGTGATGAAGTACGGGGAGATGTAGCCCTTGTCGAACTGCATGCCCTCGGTGAACTCGAGCTCGAGACCGAAGGTCTGGCCCTCCTCCACAGTGATGACCCCGTCCTTGCCGACACGGTCCATGGCCTCGGCGATGATCTCGCCGATGGAGGTGTCGTTGTTGGCCGAGATCGACGCCACGTGGGCGATCTCCTCGCTGGTCTCGATGTCGCGGGCCTGCTCGCCGATGGCCTTGACCGCGGCCTCGACGGCGGACTCGATCCCTCTCTTGAGCTCCATGGGGTTGGCCCCTGCCGCCACCTGGCGCAGACCCTCGCGGACCATGGCCTGGGCGAGAACCGTCGCCGTGGTGGTGCCGTCACCGGCCACGTTGTCGGTCTTGTTGGCCACCTCGTAGGCGAGCTTGGCCCCCATGTTCTCGTAGGGATCGTCGAGCTCGATCTCCTTGGCGATGGTGACTCCGTCGTTGGTGATCGTGGGTGCGCCCCACTTCTTCTCGAGAACGACGTTGCGGCCCTTGGGGCCCAGTGTCACCTTTACGGTGTCGGCGAGCTTGTCTACACCCGCCTGTAGGCCCTTACGGGCCTCCTCGCTGAAGCGAAGATCCTTCGCTGCCATTTCCTATCAGCTCCTCAGTTGACGATTGCGAGAATGTCGCGCTCGGAGAGGACGAGGTAATCGTCCGCGTCGAGTTTGACCTCGGTGCCTGCGAACTTCGAGTAGAGGACGCGGTCCCCCACCGAGACATCCATCTGGATGCGATCTCCGTCGTCGTCGCGGGCCCCTGGGCCTACCGCGATGACTTCTCCGATCTGTGGCTTCTCCTTGGCGGTGTCCGGGATGACCAGACCCGACGGGGTGCGGGATTCCGCTTCGTCCGTGGGCTTGACCACCACCCGGTCACCGAGCGGCTGAAGCTTCATTCGTTGGCTCCTCCTTCGGTTTCCTTGGGTGCGCCCGGCGTCTCTTCGTTCGTGGACGCCGCTTAGCACTCTCGTGGTTCGAGTGCTAACAACGGTAGCACTCGAGAGGTGCGAGTGCTAACCGGCCATTCGGGGATTCTCGACGCCGTAGAGACTGAATACGGTCCCCACAGCATTAGGAAGCGGTTTACAGAGTCATCCCCGGGTCGACCGTTTCCTTCCAGTCGGTGATGCGGCCTTGGGAGAGCCAATGGGCGCCGGCTACGCCGATCATGGCGGCGTTGTCGGTGCACAGGACCGGCTCTGGAATGGCCAAGGTGATTCCCCGCTTGTCGGCCTCCTCGGCGAAGCGCTGGCGGAGCCGCCGGTTGGCGAGCACACCTCCCCCGCCCGCGACCACCGGGGCACCGGTGGCATCCACGGCATTGAACGTCTTCTCGACGAGGACGTCGACGATGGCCTCCTGCACCGAGGCTGCCATGTCGGGCAGCGAGGGGAGATCGCCGCTCTTCCGCGCTTTCTCGACGAAGGTGACCACCGAGGTCTTCAGACCGGAGAAGGAGAAGTCGAAGGGGCGGTCGGGCAGAGCCCTGGGGAAGTCGACTGCGGCAGGGTCGCCCCCGTCAGAAGCATGGTCGATGGCGGGCCCGCCGGGGAACCCCAGCCCCATCAATCGGGCCAACTTGTCGAACGCCTCCCCCGCTGCGTCATCGATGGTCCGGCCCAGGGTCTCGTAATCACCCCATTCGCGGACGTGGACGATCTGGGAGTGACCGCCTGAGGCGAGAAGACCCACCGCCGGCGGAGTGAACTCCTCGAACTGGATCCTGGGCGCCATGAGATGGCCTTCCATGTGGTCGATCCCGACGAAGGGGAGGTGACGGGCCCAGGCGGTGGCCTTGGCGAATGAATGGCCGACGAGCAGGGCCCCCACCAGACCCGGACCTGCGGTCGCTGCCACCCCGTCGAGATCGTCGGGATGCACCCCGGCCCCGGACAGGGCACGGTGGGTCAGCGACCTGATCGACTCGACATGGGCCCGGGCCGCGATTTCGGGCACGATGCCGCCAAATCTGGCATGCATGTCGACCTGCGAGGAAAGGACGTTGGACAGCACCTCCGTCCCACGCACCACCGCCACCGCGGTCTCGTCACAACTGGTCTCGAAGGCGAGGATGGTCGGCTTCACGCCAGACCCTCCAAGAACTCGGCGCGGTCGATGTCGTGCGCCCACAGGATGAGGGCGTCATCGTCTCCGTAGTAGCCCCGGCGCACCCCAACCGGGACCAGACCGAGCTTGCCGTACAAGGCGCGGGCGGCGGCGTTCCCCGACCGCACCTCGAGGGTGAGATGGCGCGCGCCGCACTCCACGGCTCGCCGAACCAACTCGCCCAGCAGCCTGCCGGCCAGCCCCTGGCGGCGGCGCTCCCGAGCCACCAGGAGATTGGTGACGTGGGCCTCTTCACCGACGATCATCACGCCGCCGAAGCCGGCGAGCCGGTTTCCGTCATCGGCCACCAGGTAGATCCGGTTCTCGGCGGCGAGCTCGTCAAGGAACACCTTCTCCGACCAGGTCCCGAAACCTGCGGACTCCTCCAGTACCACCGCGCCAGGGACATCGACAGGAGCGAACGGCCTGACGGTGATCACACCGCCCATGGGCCCTCCTCCCTCATCTTGGCCCAGTTGATGGTGACATCCGGCTCCCTCATGTAGAGGGGCCTGATGTCGTCGGTGGCGGGATACTCGTCTCTCTCGTACTTGCCGGCCCCGATCTCACCGAGAGCGACCGCATATGGGTAACGAGGGCGGGCGGTCTTCACCGAGCTCATCCCGCGGAAGAACCCCTCGGGCAGGGCGCCGATCTCCCCCACCACCAGGCTCTCGTCGGTGTTGGACTCCAGCATCGCCCGCAGCTCCTCGGGGGCCACCAACTCGTTGACACCCTCCTTGACCACACCGCCGGGAACGGGCCGGTAGCGGGCCATGGCGAGCTGGCCCCGTCTCACATCGACCAGCACCCAGATGAGCCGGTGCCCGGTGCGAGCCTCCAAGGCCAGGGCGTCCAATGAGACAGCAGGGATCAAGGGGATGCCGAAGGCAGCGGCGAGGCCCTGGGCGGTGGCCAGCCCCACCCTTATACCCGTATACAAGCCGGGCCCCACGTCCACCACGACCGCGTCGAGGTCGGTGGGCGACCAGCCCACCTGATCGAAGCAGAAGTCGATTGCCGGGACCAGAAAGGAGGCGTGGCCCACGGGGTCGATCCGGGAGGCGGCGGCCAGTGTGGTCCGGTCCTCGAGCACCGCGATCGACGCCCCCGGGGTCGCGGTCTCGATGGCGAGCAGCTTCATATCAGGGCGTCCAGGTTACGGGTGCGCCAGGAACCACCCGGAGTCAGCCTCAGGACACGGGTGCCGTCCTCCTCGACGACGAACTCGATGTGGAGGTGGTCGGTAGGGACGACGGCGTCGACGGCCTGACCCCACTCGATGACCAAGACCCCGTCCTCCGCCAGCTCGAAGGCGTCGAGATCGGCGAACTCGTTGAGGGATCCCAGCCGGTAGACGTCGACATGGACGATGGGGATGAATCCCGACCGGTAGTGCCGCATGAGCACGAACGACGGGGACACGACCGGCTCCTCCACCCCCAGGCCCGCGGCGAGGCCCCGGGTGAACAGCGTCTTGCCCGAGCCCAAGGGCCCGGCGAGCAACACGACATCACCCGGCTGCAGACTGGCCGACAGTCTCCCGGCTACTCGTTGGGTGTCGGTCTCGGTCGGGCACCTGACCTCGATCAACCGAACAGCTCCAGGCTCGTCTGCTCCGGCTCGGTCTCCACCATGTCGGTTCGCAGGTCCTCGGCGGCCAGCGTTTCTCTCACCAGCTCGAAATCCTGCACCATCTGAGCGCGCACCCGATCACCGCCGCGCAAGGCCGCCGCGGGGTGGAAGGTCGGGATCAGTCTCGCCCCGAGCCACCACTCGAAAACCTGGCCCCGGAGTCGGGTGATCCCGGTCTCGGTACGGAGCAGGAGCTTGGTGGAGAAGTTCCCCAAGGTGACCACGACTCTCGGCCGGATCAGCCTGACCTGCTCACGGAGATAGCCCTTGCAACAGTCGATCTCATCGGGCAACGGGTCCCGATTGCCAGGGGGGCGGCACTTGAGCACATTGGCGATGTAGGCATCGGATCTGCTCACTCCGATCCCGGCCATCAGCTCGTCGAGCAGCTTCCCCGCTGCCCCCACGAACGGCTCTCCCTGCAGGTCCTCGTTACGCCCCGGAGCCTCCCCGACCAGCATCAGATCGGCGCCAGAGTCACCCACGCCAAAGACAACGTTGGTCCGCGTCTCGGAGAGACGGCACGCGGTGCAGTTCACGGCGCGCTGTCGTAGTGCTGAGAACTCTGCGCTGGTTGTGGTCACGGGGTGCCCATTGTGGCATCCCGGGACATCACCCCGCAGCCGACCTCACCGCGTCGACGATGGACAGCGCGGTGGCCTCGAAAGCGCCCTCGGCCACCTCGTCCACATCGGCCTCGATCTCGCCGCAGGAGACGGCGAAGACGATGTCGCCGTCGAATCGGGTGTGGGCGGGACGCACACACACCGCCAGGGCGTCGTGGGCGCGCACGGCCAGCCAAGTGAGCTCGATCCGGGAGAGCAGGGCTTCGGTGGCCACCACGATGAGAGTGGTGTTGGTGAAGGCGGCAGGAATCAGGGAGGGGGGGCCGGGGACCGGATCGCCCCCTGTGAGCGACTCCCCATCGACGGCGAAAACGTCGCCCACCGCGTTGACCGCGGCCAGCACCCCGACACGCGCCCCTCCACCCGTAGCGAGGCCCGAGCCGATCCCGCCCTGTCGCATGTGCTCGAATCCCCGCCACTTGGCCACGGTGGCGCCCGTTCCCGCTCCCACCGAACCCGACTCCACCGGATCCGACGAAGCCGCCCGATAGGCCGCCTCGCCCTGTTCGGGACCGGGCCTCATACCGGCGCCTCCGGGCTGGAGATCGAACAGGACCGCGGCAGGGACGATGGGGACCGGGCCGACCGGTGTGGGATGGCCCCGTCCTTCATCGGCCAGGGCTCGAACCACCCCGTCGGCGGCGGCGAGCCCGAAGGCGCTCCCACCGGTGAGCAGGATCGCCTGCGCCTGCTCCACCCGCATCCCCTTCTGCAGCAAGGCGTACTCCCTGGTCCCGGGGGCGGCGCCCCGCACCTCGGCGGTCGTCACGTTGGGCTCGGGGAGGACGACGACGGTGCACCCGGTTCTCGCCTCGGCATCGGTCCAATGACCTACCCGAATGCCGGGGACGGCGGTGATGGTGGCGTTCAACCGAGATACCTCCGCGGTACCCGGGGGCCGAACGAGCACACCACCTCGTAGCTGATGGTGCCGAGGAGGGTGGCGAGCTCGTCCGCCGTAATCTCCTCCTCACCCTGAGGGCCCAACAGGACGACCTCGTCACCCAACCCGACCTCGGCATCGCCCACATCGACGACGATCTGGTCCATGGTCACCATCCCGGCAAGGGGATGGCGTTGCCCCCCGATCAACACCGCTCCCTCCCGCGACAGACCCCGAGCCAGACCGTCGGCATAGCCCACTGGCACCGTCACCACCGTCGAGTCCCGGGTCAGGCCCGAGATGCGGCCGTAGCTGGGCCGGGATCCCTTGCCGAGATGTCTGACATGGGTGACCCGGCTGACCAGGCGCATCGCCGGGCGCAGGCCGACCCGGCCCCTGGTGTCGTCGCACGGGTGGAGGCCGTAGACCCCCAGCCCGACCCGGCACATGTCGGCGCGGGCCTCGGGGTAGAGGATCGCGCCGGCGGTGTTGGCCATGTGGATCATCGGCGCCTCCAGGTCCTGCACCAGGCTGCTGAATCGATCGATTTGATCCCTCGTGTAGTCGGGGTCCTCATCCGCCACGGGAAAGTGGGTCCAGACCGCCTCGAGCTCGAGACCGGGCGCCCTCTCCACCTGGTCGATCAGGTCCCGCACCACCTCGGGTGCCGCTCCCACCCGGTGCATGCCGGTGTCGACTTTCAGATGCAGCCGGTGCCGGACGCGACTCGCCGCCAGGGCGGCTATGAACGGCGTCGAGTAGACGGTGGGGGTCAGCTCCCACTTCACGATGTCGGGTACGGCCTCGATGCCGGGCTCGGAGAGGAGGAGGATGGGAGCACCGATCCCCGCCTCGCGAAGGCGGGCCCCCTCCTCTACCAACGCCACCGCCAAACGAGTCGCCCCGGCGGCGAGGGCAGCCTCGGCAACCGGGGCGTCTCCGTGGCCGTAGGCGTCGGCCTTGACCACGGCGCAGAGCTCCGCCGGCGCGATCAGGGCCGCCAGCTCCGCGACGTTGTCGCGGATCGCCGAGAGATCGATCTCGGCAAAGGTCGGCCTCACCATGCGTACTCCCCGATCGCAGTGGTGAGGAGATCTGCGGTGACCGTTGTCCTTCTCGCCAGCTGGGACCCGGCCACACCGTGCCAGTAGGCCGCGGAGACTGCTGCCTGTCGTGGTCCGAGACCTCGCGCCCAGAGGGCGCCGATCATCCCGGCGAGGACGTCTCCGGTCCCGATGCTGGCGAGTTCGGGGCCGCCGGTGGTCACCAGGACGGGGACCCCTCCGTCGCTGACGACGGTGGGATTTCCCTTGAGCAGGACGGTGATCCCATGCTTGCGGGCCAGGGCCCGGGCCGCATAGGCCCCACCTCCATGCCCGGTGAGCCTTGTGAACTCGCCTGCGTGCGGAGTCACGATCACCTCGGCACCGCCCTCGGTGGCCGCGGCGAGGAGCTCGGGAGTGAGGCCACCGGCGTCGAGCACTACCCGCTCGGCCTTGGCGATGAGAGGGCGGGCAGCATCACCGTCCGCCCCGGCGAGACCAGGGCCGGCGATGACGACATCGAATCGGTCGAGCCTCGATTCGGCGTCGGCCATCTCGAAGCTGGGCAGTTGAGGGGCTATCTGATGTACCAGGTCGGCTCGGGGTGATGCCACCACCACCGACCCCGCCCCGAAGGCGAGGGCGCTTCTCCCCGCATAGGTGGAGGCCCCAACGATCCCCGTCGAGCCCCCGACCACGAGGAGCGCGCCGGCATCCCACTTGTGGGTGGTGCGGTCCCGTCCGGGTCTGGGGGCGTCCGTCTCCTCCGCGATGTAGAAGGCGGGCCTACCCCCTTCGATCCCGATGTCCGCCACCGTGGCCTTGCCGCAGTGCTCGGGGCCGAGGCCCATCAAATGTCCCGTCTTGAGTGATCCGAAGGTAACGGTCTCCACGGCATGGAACGCCCGCTCCGTCACGCTCCCGGTATCGGGATCGAGACCTGTGGGGAAGTCGACGGCGACCACCGGCGCCGCGGTGCCCATCCATTCGATCACCTTGCCGGGCAGTGCGCCACGCACCCCGCCACCGAACAGGGCCTCGATGACCAGGTCGGCCTCACGGTCGGGTGGCCCGAGCCCGGCGACGGGGATCCCCGCCGCGGCCGCCAACTCGGCCGCTTCCACAGCCACCTCGGTCTTCGGCTCTCCCAACGACCGAATCTCGACGAAGGCTCCCCGGGACTTCAGATAGCGCGCGGCCACGTATCCGTCGCCACCATTGTTTCCGGGACCGGCCAACACGATCACACGCTTGCCGTACCCGGCGCCGTGACGAGCCGCGGCGAGAGCCACGGCATGCCCGGCGCGATCCATGGCAGCCGATAGGTCTCCCTCCCAGGCCTTGTCGACGCGTCTGTACTCCTCGGCGGTGAGTACCGGCTCCACACCGAAAGGTTAAGCGTGATCCCCCACGGCCACGGCCATCACCAGCGCCGAGGTCTCGGTATGGGTTATGGTCACCAGGACCTCGGTGACCCCCAGCATCTCGGCCCGACGCGAGGCGCTGCCGCTCATCCTCACCGTTGGCTTGCCGCCCCCGGTTATCTCGATGTCCTGCCATCCGATTCGTCGCCAACCGGTGCCCAGCGATTTCATCACCGCCTCCTTGCCGGCGAATCGGGCGGCGAGCCGCCGCTCCGGGCGGGTGAAGCGGAAGGCGTATTCGCGCTCGTGTGGGGTGAAGCACCGCTCAGCGAACCTCGGGTACTTGGAGAGGACTCTTGCCACGCGCTCGATATCGGCCAGGTCGACCCCGAGGCCGAGGATCATCATGATCGGAGCGTATCTTCCGGCTACTCCACCGTCACCGTCTTGGCCAGGTTGCGCGGCTTGTCCACGTCCTTCCCCCGCGCCGTGGCCACGTGGTAGGCGAGGAGCTGGAGCGGGATCACCCCGGTCACGGTGCCGAGGAGGTCGGGGGTTTCGGGGACTCTGATGACGTGGTCGGCCACCGATTTGACCCCGTCTCCCTCCTCGGCGACGAGCACGATGGTCGCTCCGCGGGCCTTCACCTCTTCCATGTTGGACAGGGTCTTCCTACGAACGCGGCTGTCGGTAGCCACTCCCACCACGATCACACCTGGCTCTACCAGGGCGATCGGCCCGTGCTTCATCTCCCCGGCGGCGTAGCCCTCGGCCCTGACATAGGCGATTTCCTTGAGCTTGAGAGCGCCCTCCATCGCCACCGGGAAGTCACCCGAGCGACCGAGGAAGAAGTAGTCCCGGACGTCCTTCCAGCCCTGAACGAGGCGGCGGATCTCCTCGGACTGGCTCAGGATCTGCTCCACCTGGCCGGGAAGGAGCTTGATCTGTTCGGTCAGCATCTCGATGGCGCCCCGATCCATCGACCCCCTGACCTGCGCCAGATACAGCCCGAGGAGTTGGAGGGCGACCAGTTGGGTGGTGAAGGTCTTGGTGGCGGCGACGCCGATCTCGGGCCCCGCCCTTGTGTAGAGGACCGCATCCGACTCCCGGGCCAGCGCGGAATCGACCACGTTGCTCACACCGATGAGAGTCGCCCCCTGCGCCTTGGCATAGCGGGCCGCCGCCAGGGTGTCGATGGTCTCCCCGGACTGGCTGATCGCGATCACCAGAGAGCGCTCGTCGAGGACAGGGTCCCGATAGCGGAACTCCGAGGCGATATCGATCTCGGTGGGGATCCGGGTCCAGCGCTCGATGGCGTACTTGGCCATCATCGCCGCGTGATAGGAGGTCCCGCAGGCGACCACGAACACCTTCTCGACCTCCCGGATTAGCTCGTCGTCCAGCTCCAGCTCGTCGAGGACCACACGGCCGTTCTCCCCGACCCGGCCCGCCAGGGTGTCGGCGATGGCGTGCGGCTGCTCGTAGATCTCCTTGAGCATGAAGGTGGGGAACCCGCCCTTCTCCGCCGCCTCCAGGTCCCACTCGATCTTGCGATGCTCCGGCTCGATCTCCGCACCGTCGAGGTCGATGAGCTTGATGCTGGTTGGTCGGAGCTCGACGACCCGGTCGTTGTCGATGATCACCATCTCCCTGGTGTGCTCGAGGAATGCGGGGATGTCGGAAGCAAGGAAGTTCTCGCCGTCGCCCCGACCCACGACGAGGGGCGAACCGCGACGTGCGCCGACGATCAAATCGGGCTCGGAACGGCGGAGCACTCCCAGGGCAAGGGCCCCTTCGGCCTGGTTCATCACCTGACGCACCGCCTCGGCCAACGGGAGATCGGACATGTCCTCGATCATGTGCGCCACCACCTCGGTGTCGGTGTCACTCTGGAATTCGTGACCGGCCTCGATGAGCTTCTGACGAAGCTCCGCCCAGTTCTCGATGATCCCGTTGTGCACCACCACCACCTCGCGGGTGCAATCGAGCTGGGGATGGGCGTTCCCCGAGTTGGGGGCACCGTGAGTGGCCCAGCGCGTGTGTCCGATGCCGGAGATCGCCGCCGCCGGCGACTCGCTGTCGACGAGACGGGCCAGATCGGCGACGCGTCCGGCGCGCTTGATCACACTGACGGCGTCGCCGTGGTTGAGGGCGATCCCGGCGGAGTCATACCCCCGGTACTCGAGATGGGCCAGGCCGGGCATGAGCACCCCCACGACGTCCCTGGGCCCCACGTATCCGACTATCCCGCACATACCCGTTTC